>Ga0209254_10002928_pt1 | contig 15579 bp, 10 predicted proteins | sample FrelakmetDIP11DI_FD_187148 | JGI IMG/M metagenome (GOLD analysis project Ga0209254, IMG submission 187148) | Freshwater lake sediment microbial communities from the University of Notre Dame, USA, for methane emissions studies - DIP11 DI (SPAdes)... | ecosystem: Environmental > Aquatic >...
CCCGCCGGTCGCCCGGGCCCGAGACGCTGCCGGAGCGCCCGTCGCCGCCAGACACCGAGCCGTCCGCTGACTGCAGCATCAGTGCGCGCAGCCAGGGCCGGTCGGCCGGGCAGGCGTACGCCGCGAGCAGCGCGGCCTCGTCGAGCGCAGCGCCTGCGGGGCCGGGAGGCCCCTCAGGGGCAAGGAGCCAGCGCATGCGCCGATCTTGGCGCCCGTACGCTGGGACGCCACATGTCCGACGTCCCGACCCCCCGCGTGGGCCCAGCCAGGGCCACCCGGTGACAGGCCTGCCGCGGCTGGCGAACCGCGATCCCACCGTCGGCCCGGAGCGGCTGGTCGCCGAGCTCATCCCGCCGCCGCGCTTCGGCGAGGTGCGGTTCGAGACCTACCTGCCAGACCCCGCCCAGCCGACCCAGGCCGCCGCGGTCGCGGGCCTGGGCGCCTTCGGCGAGCGGATCGCGGCCGGGCCGGAGGCCAGGCGGCGCTGGTTCAGCCGCGCCCCCGCGCCACCTGAGGGCCGGGCCGGGGCGTACCTCGACGGCGGGTTCGGCGTCGGCAAGACCCACCTGCTCGCCTCGCTGTGGCACGTCGCGCCCGAGCCGAAGGCGTTCGGGACGTTCGTCGAGCTGACCAACCTGGTGGGCGCCCTCGGGTTCGCCCCTGCGGTGCAGGCCATGGCGGGGCACCGGCTGCTGGCCATCGACGAGTTCGAGCTCGACGACCCAGGGGACACCGTGCTGGTCTCCACGCTGCTCAACCACCTCGCGGACCACGGGGTGCGATTGGCCGCCACCAGCAACACGCTGCCCGGGGCACTCGGGGAGGGCAGGTTCGCCGCCCAGGACTTCCTCCGCGAGATCCAGGGACTAGCCGCGCACTTCGACGTCCTGCGGGTGGACGGGGAGGACTACCGGCACCGGGGCCTGCCCGAGGCACCGCCGCCGTTCCCGAGCGAGGAGGTCCTGCGGCGTTTCGAGTTGGCAGGCGAAGGGGCCACCATCGACGACTTCGACGACCTCGTCGCCCACCTGTCGCAGGTGCACCCGTCCCGGTACGGCCCGATGCTCGACTCGGTGACCACGGTGCACCTGCTCGACGTTGCCGGAGTCCACGACCAGGCCAGCGCTCTGCGGCTGGTCGTCCTCGCCGACCGCCTCTACGACCGGGACATCCCGGTGCTGGCCAGCGGGGTCCCCTTCGACCAGGTGTTCAGCCAGGACATGCTGCGCGGTGGCTACCGCAAGAAGTACCACCGCGCGATCTCACGGCTGGTCGCGTTGGCCCGCGAGGGCGAGGGGCTCGACCCGCGGGAGCTGCCGCCAGACGTTCCCACCGAGCCGTAACCCAGCCGTTGACACCCGGCCAGCGGCGGCGCCGCACTCGCATCGGGGCGCGGGTAGGGGCGTGCACGTCAGCACACATAGTCTGCGGGGCGACCATCGTGACCTGGGCAAACGCGCCGCCACGAGGCCGTGCAAAGCCGACTATGTGTGTGTGGCGCGACAGCGTCATCGCCGTACCGCGAATCGCCGGGCCTGTAGGGACGGTCAGGAGTCGACCGTGAGCACCACGACGGACTGACCGGGCAGGAGGTGCCGCGTCCCCACGTTCCCGAATGCCTCGTCAGGCACGAGGAACGCGGCGACCATCCGCGCGGTCGCGTCCAGGTCGACCAGCCAGGGGTCGCCCGCGAGGTTGACGGCCACGCGGAAACCGCCTCGCGATAGGAGTGCATGCTCGCTGTCGACCAGAAGATGGACGTGGTCCAGTCGTGGGTCCCGCAGCTCGGGGTAGTCCTCGCGCAGCGCGATGAGAGTCCGATACCAGTCCAGCATCTGTCGATGCTCGGGCTCGTCGATCTCCGACCAGTCCAGCCGTGACCGCTGCGCTGTCGCGGGGTCCTGGGGATCTGGAACCTCGGCGTCGGACCACCCGTGCTCAGCGAACTCCGCCCGCCGGCCTGCCGTCACCATCGCCGCGAGAGCCGGGTCGGGGAAGGAGGAGAAGAACTGCCAAGGTGTGGACGCGGCCCACTCCTCGCCCATGAACAGCATGGGCACGAACGGGCCGAGCAGCAGCAGAGCGGCGCCCGCGGCGAGGTGGCTCGGTGGCACCAGGGACCCGAGTCGGTCACCCCGGGCGCGGTTGCCGACCTGGTCGTGGGTCTGCAAGGACGCCACGAACGCGTGCCCGGGCACCCGGGAGGTGTCCACCGGCCTACCGTGCGTGCGTCCGCGAAACGACGAGTACGTCCCGGCGTGGAAGAACGCGCCGGAGTACACCGCCTGCAGTGCCGCAGGCGGGTCGGCGGCGAAGTCCGCGTAGTAGCCCTGGGCTTCCCCGGTGAGCCAGGCGTGCAAGGCGTGATGGACGTCGTCGTCCCACTGTGCGGTCATCCCGAGTCCCCGGTCGCGACGCGACATCACCGTCCGCGGGTCGTTGCGGTCGCTCTCGGCGACGACGACCAGCGGGCGGCCCAGCTTCTCCGCCAGCGTGTCCACCCTCCCGGAGAGCTCCTCGAGGAACGTGATCGCCCGCTCGTCGTGCATCTCGTGGACGGCGTCCAGACGCACGCCGTCGGCGTGGAAGTCGCGCAGCCACGCCTCGACGCTGCCGATCAGGAAGGCACGGACCTGGTCCGACCCGGGCCCGTCGAGGTTGACCGCTTCGCCCCACGGTGTGCGCACCCGGTCGGTGAGGTACGGGCCGAACTCGCCCAGGTGGTTGCCACTGGCCCCGACGTGGTTGTGCACCACGTCCAGCAGGACCGCCAGACCGTGAGCATGGGCGGCGTCGACGAACCGTTTGAGCCCGTCCGGGCCGCCGTACGGCTCGTGGACCGACCAGAGCGCCACCTGGTCGTAGCCCCATCCCGCGGTCCCGTCGAACGCCGCGACCGGCAAGAGCTCGACGTGCGTGATCCCCACCTCGACCAGGTGGTCCAGGCGGCCGGCTGCGGTGTCGAAGGTGCCTTCCCGGGTGAACGTGCCCACGTGCAGCTCGTAGAGCACCGCGTCGTCCCATGCCCGGCCAGCCCAGCGGGCGTCGGTCCACCGGAAGAGGCCGTGGTCGTAGGCGCGGCCGGGGGAGTGGACCCCGTCCGGCAGCCACACCCCACGCGGGTCGGGCCGGACCGGGCCGCCGTCCACGCTGAACCCGTAGGCGTCACCGTGGCCGGCGACGATGTCGGTGCCGAACCAGCCATCGCAGCCGGGGGAGAGCGGTGTCCGCGTGCCGTCGAGCGCGAGGTCGACGGCACGGGCGTGGGGGGCCCAGACCTCGAACCGGAGCGATCCCGTCACGGCTCCTCCTTGACCAGCAGCGCAACCGGGAGGTCGGTGAGCAGATCGGCCACCGGGAGCGTCCCGCCGCGGTGACACGCGCCGGTGAGGGCGTCGCACCAGCGACCCGCGGGCAGCACCAGACGGCTCTCCTGCCACCCCCCCACGTCGGCCAGCTCACGTGGTCGCCGTGTCACGATCGTGGCCACGCGTCCGGACCGCAGGAACCCGAGCGCGTGGGTGGTGGTGCTCGGCAGCGGCTGGTAGGTGGCGGCCCCGCCGAACCACGCCGGCTGCTCGCGCCGCAGTCGTAGGGCGGCTGCGACCACGCGCAGCTTCTCGTCGCTGAGGTCCGCGGCCGCGCGCCCGCCGTCCAGCGCCTGCAGGCGACGGCGCCTGTCGTCCACGTCGACCGGGCGGCGGTTGTCCGGGTCGACCAGCGAGAGGTCGACCAGCTCGCAGCCCTGGTAGACATCCGGTACGCCGGGGATGGTCAGCTGGAGCAGCTTCTGACCGAGGATGGCAACGCGGGCCCAGGGCATGATCTCCTCGACGAAGGCGGCCACCCGTTCGGTGAGTGTGGTGTCGGCGAGTACAGCGGTGGCGAAGTCGACGACGGCCTGCTCGTAGTCGGTGTTCTGCTCGGTCCAGGACGTCTGGAGCTTGGCCTCGCGCACGGCCTTGACCAGGTAGCGGCCGAGCCGCTGCGCGCCGATGGGCCACGCACCGACGAGGGTCTGCCACATCAGGTACTCGGTCTCTGGGTCGAGCCGGCCGGCTGCGGTCCGGTGCGTGGTGGCGGCCTGGCGCCACTGCGTCACCACCTCCCGCCACCGTCCCGCGACCTGGGACAGCACGATGATGCGTGCTCTGACGTCCTCGCTGCGTTTCGTGTCATGGGTCGACAGCGTCGTCATCGACAGTGGATGACTGCTCTGCTGATGGGCAGCCCACGCGTGGAACTCGTCCGAGGAGACGGCGAAATGGTCCGGGCGACCCCCGACCTCGTTGAGGGCGACGAGGCGAAGCCAGCGGTAGAACGTGGTGTCCTCGACTCCCTTCGCCATCACCGGTCCGCAGGTCTGCTGGAAGCGGACGACGAACTCCGCGCGACGCCCGGTGTCCCGAGCGCCGAGCCGGCCCAGCGCCAGGTCCCGCACGAACACCAGCTCGTCGGCAAGGCGCGGCGCAGCTGCGACGCAGGCGCGAGTGACCTCCTCGAGCACCCGGACGGATCCAGCGGGCGCGGGCTCCCGGGGCATGACGTAGGCCCGGTAGACCGGGAAGGCCACGAGCATCTCCACCACGGCGTGCTTGATGCCGTGCCGGGTCCGGTCACGCTGGGCGAGGTCGTCCTGGCTGATGCCGTGCGCCAGGTCGACCAGTCGGTCGACCTCGGCACGCAGCGAGGTGGCGATGACCTGCCGCTTGGACGCCTCGGACACGGCAGCGTAGTCCCGCAGCGGCTTGGCTGCCGTCGTCGTCCACTCCGCCGTGAGTGGCTCGGCACCCGAGGGGTCGGTCGTGATGCCGCTGATGCGAGCCAGCGCGTCGTAGCCGGTGGTCCCCGCGCACGGCCAGTCGGCCGGGAGCCGCTCGTCCCCCTCGAGGATCTTCTCCACCACGATCCATGCTCCCGGTGCAGCCGCGGCGAGCTGCCGCAGGTATCCGCGAGGGTCGGCCAGCCCGTCGGGATGGTCGATGCGGAAGCCCTCGATCACCCCCTCGCCGTGCAGCCGAAGCAGCAGCCCGTGGGTTGCCTCGAAGACCTCCGTGTCCTCCACCCGCACCGCGACGAGGCGGCCGACGTCGAAGAACCTTCGGTAGTTCAGCTCCTCGTCGGCCACGCGCCAGTAGGCGAGCCGGTACCACTGCTGGTCGATCAGCTCAGGCAGGGCCAGCTCGGCAGTGCCCTCGCGTACCGGAAAGGCATGGCCGAAGTAGCGCAGCACCGGCTCGTCCAGGCTGCGGTCCAGGACGATCTCGCCGTCCTGGACGCACGGTCCGATGCGCCGCCCGAGAACGGGCATCAGGAAGGACCGGTGCTGTGCCGACCAGTCCACGTCGAACCAGCGCGCGTACCGCGACGTCGGCCCGTCACGCAGCACCGACCACAGCGCCCGGTTCAGCGACTCCGGCTCCGGCACCGCCATGTGGTTCGGCACCACGTCCACCACGAGCCCCATCCGGTGAGCGTGTGCGAGGTCGGCGAGCGATCGCAGACCGTCCAGTCCGCCGAGCTCGGTGCTGATGCGGGTGTGGTCGATCACGTCATAGCCGTGCGTCGACCCTGGCGCCGCCTGCAGGACGGGGGAGAGGTACAGGTGCGAGACACCGATCGAGGACAGGTAGGGCACCATCGCGGCGGCCCCGGCGAACCCGAGGTCCGGTGTGAGCTGGACGCGGTAGGTCGCCGTCGGAGTGGCGGGCGCCGGGGAGGTCATGTCCGCTCAGAGGCGACGGAGCACAACGACAGACCGTGCGGGCAGGGTGATCGACTTCCCCGCACCGACGGGGTCCCGGTCGGTGGCATCGGGGTCTGCGGTGTCCAGGACGACGGCCCAGGCCTCGCCGAGCCACGGTGGCGGGACGGTGAAGGCGAGGTCCTCGTGGCCGGCGTGGAACAGCAGCAGGAAGGAGTCGTCCAGGATCTGCTGGCCGCGCGTCCCGGGCTCGGTGATCGCCTCGCCGTTGAGGAAGGCGCCCAGCGACCGCGCGTAACCGGTCTCCCAGTCCTCCGAGGTCATGATCGTGCCGTCCGGACGAAGCCAGACGATGTCGCCCACCTCTTCGTCCGGACCGGAGCCGTGGCCGTCGAAGAAGCGGCGACGGCGGAACACCGGGTGCTCGGCCCGCAGCTCGGTGAGCATCCGGGTGAAGGCCAACAGCTCGGTGTCGACTTCAGCCCAGTCGATCCACGACAACGCGTTGTCCTGGCAGTACACGTTGTTGTTGCCCTGCTGGGTGCGCCCGAGCTCGTCCCCGTGCGCGATCATCGGGACGCCCTGGGAGAGCAGCAGCGTGGTCAGGAAGTTGCGCTGTTGACGCCCGCGCAACGCCAGCACGTCCGCATCGTCGGTGTTGCCCTCCACCCCGCAGTTCCACGAGCGGTTGTGGCTCTCCCCGTCCCGGTTGCCCTCCCCGTTGGCCTCGTTGTGCTTGTCGTTGTGGGACACCAGGTCGCGCAGGGTGAACCCGTCGTGCGCGACGACGAAGTTGATGCTGGCGGACGGTTTGCGTCCATCGTCGCGGTAGAGGTCGGAGGACCCGGTGAGCCGAGCCGCGAACTCCCCGAGGGTCTCCGGCTCGCCACGCCAGTAGTCGCGGACGGTGTCGCGGTACTTGCCGTTCCACTCCGACCACAGTGGCGGGAAGTTGCCGACCTGGTAGCCACCGTCGCCGAGGTCCCACGGTTCCGCGATGAGCTTGACCTGTGAGACCACCGGATCCTGCTGGACGAGGTCGAAGAACACCGACAGGCGGTCGACCTCGTGGAACTGCCGGGCCAGCGTGGAGGCCAGGTCGAACCGGAACCCGTCGACGTGCATCTCGGTGACCCAGTAGCGCAACGAGTCCATGATCAGCTGGAGCACGTGCGGGTGCCGCATGAGCAGGCTGTTGCCCGTGCCGGTGGTGTCGTAGTAGTGGGTGGGGTCGTCGTCGACCAGCCGGTAGTACGCGGTGTTGTCGATGCCCTTGAACGACAGCACGGGCCCCAGATGGTTGCCCTCGGCGGTGTGGTTGTAGACCACGTCGAGGATGACCTCGATGCCGGCGCGGTGCAGCGCCTTGACCATCGACTTGAACTCCGCGACCTGCTCGCCGCGCTGACCCGCCGCGGAGTACTCGTTGTGCGGTGCGAAGAAGCCGATCGTGTTGTAGCCCCAGTAGTTGCGCAGCCCCCGCTCGATCAGGCTGTCGTCCTGCACGAACTGGTGCACCGGCATGAGCTCGATGGTCGTGACGCCAAGGCCGGTCAGGTGCTCGATGATCGCGGGATGGGCGACACCGGCGTAGGTGCCGCGCAGCGCAGCAGGCACCTCCGGATGGGTCATGGTCAGACCTACGACGTGGGCCTCGTAGATCACCGTCTCGTGGTAGGGGATGTTCAGCAGGTGGTCGTGGCCCCAGTCGAAGAACGGGTTGACCACGACCGAGTACATCGCGTACGGCGCGGAGTCGTCGTCGTTGCGCACGTCGGGGTCGGTGAACCGGTAGCCGTACAGCGCCTCGTCCCAGTCCGGCTGCCGTTCGATGGCCTTGGCGTATGGGTCCAGCAGCAGCTTGGTGGAGTTGCATCGCGCTCCGGTGTCGGGATCGTGCGGCCCGTGCACCCGGTACCCGTAGCGTTGCCCCGGCTGCACCCGAGGCAGGTAGCCGTGCCACACGAAGGCCTCGCGCTCGGCCAGGGGGATGCGGGTCTCCACCCCGGCGCCGTCGAGCAGGCACAGCTCGACCCGCTCGGCGACCTCGCTGAAGAGGGCGAAGTTGGTGCCTTCGCCGTCGTAGGTGGCGCCGAGGGGGTAGGGGACGCCCGGCCATACCTGCACGGGCCATGACCCTATCCGGGTACGGCGACCCGCGGAGTCGCCCGCTGCACGACCGCCCGGGCATCCGCACCGGTGGGAAGGGCGCCGAAGAGCCCCAGGTCAGCGGCGCAGCGGGCAGCCAGCCGACTCGCTACGAAGGCGCCAGCCACGGCGGCCGGGCTCCATCGCAGCAGCAGCGACGCCTGCAGGAGCGTGGCGACTCGCCCGGCCACCGCTCGTGCCTGGTTGGGGGCCGATTCCGGGTCTCGAGCCAGCGCGGCGAGCGTGCTCGTGAGCTCGGCGACCGCCCGGTCGTAGACCGGCTCGGCGCCGGTGGCGGCGGAGAGCTCCTTGTCCAGTGCCTCGAGGGCGTCGGGTTCCCGGGCGAGCACGCGCAGCAGGTCCAGCGCCTGGATGTTGCCCGACCCCTCCCAGACGGCGTTGACCGGTGACTCCCGGTACAACCTGGGCATGCCGCTCTCCTCGGCGTAGCCGTTGCCGCCCAGGCACTCCAGGGCCTCGCCGATCGCGGCCACCGAGCGCTTGGTCACCCAGTACTTCGAGGGTGGCAAGGCGATGCGCCGCAACGCCGCCTCCTGCGGCGTATCGGAGTCGAACGTGGCGGCCAAGCGGATGGCCAGCATCGTCGCCGCCTCGGACTCCAGGGCGAGGTCGGCCAGCACAGCGGCCATGGCCGGCTGATCGGCCAGCCGCGCCCCGAATGCCTGGCGATGCGCGGCGTGCCAGGTGGCCTCGGCGACAGCGGCTCGCAGCAGCGCGGCCGAACCGATGACGCAGTCCAGGCGGGTTGCCGCGACCATGGAGATGATCGTGGCGACGCCCCGTCCCTCCTCGCCGAGACGGTGCGCCCAGGTCGCGTCCAGCTCGATCTCCGACGAGGCGTTGGACCGGTTGCCGAGCTTGTCCTTCAGGCGCTGGATGAGGAAGGTGTTGCGAGACCCGTCGGGTAGGACTCGCGGCACCACGAAGCAGGTCAGACCGCCCGGGGCTTGGGCGAGGACCAGGAACACGTCGCTCATCGGCGCCGAGCAGAACCACTTGTGCCCGGTGAGCCGGTACCGGCCGGTGTCGGCGTCGGGCACGGCCCGGGTCGTGTTCGCCCGCACGTCGGAGCCGCCCTGCTTCTCGGTCATGGCCATCCCAGCGATGCAGCCGGACTTGTGCGCCGGCGGGCGCAGGCCGGACTCGTAGCTGGTTGAGGTCAGCCGGGGCTCCCACTGTGCTGCCAGCGTTGGGTCGGTGCGCAGCGCCGGCACAGCCGCGTAGGTCATCGACACGGGGCATCCGTGACCCGCCTCGACCTGGGACCACAGGTGGAACCCGACGGCGCGTGCCACGTGAGCGCCGGTTCCCACCGGTGCAGCCCACGGGGTCGCATGCAGGCCGTTGGCCGTGGCCACCCGCATGAGCTCGTGCCAGGCCGGATGGAACTCCACCTCGTCGATGCGATGGCCGTAGCGGTCGTGCGTGCGCAGCTGCGGGAGGAACGTGTTGGCCGCAGACCCCCAGGCGCGGGCCTGCTCGGTGCCGGCCAGGCGTCCAAGGGCATGGAGCCGGTCGGCGTGGTCCGAGCCACCGTGACGATGCAGGGACTCCTCCAGGACCCGGTCGGTGGCCAGGACGTCGTGGCCCTGCAGGGGGGGAGTCTGGTTGATCACCTGGTGCGTGCCTGGCATGCCTTCACCGTATCCACGACGCTCACCGGGGACCGGGCCGTGCTGGGTACCGGTGGGTCCCGTCGGTAGCCTCGCGGCCATGTCAGGGCACCGTCTGGAAAGAGTCGCCATCGTCCTGACCGGCGCGGCAGCGCGCGGGGCATTCCAGGCCGGCGCGCTCGCTGCGCTGCTGACTGGGTTGGCCGAGCAGGGGCGCTCGCCGACGGTCGCGATCGGGACCAGCGCAGGTGCACTCAACAGTGCGCTCTGGGCCTCCTGCGCCCACCTGTCACCCGGCGAGATCGCCCACGCGCTGCGCTCGGCATGGATGTCCACGGATCAGCAGGACGTCATCGCGCATCCGGCGCTGAGCCTGCCCCGTGCGGCCGTCGACATGGCACGCAGCAGCCTGGGGCTGGGCGGGGGAATGAGGGCTCTGCTCGACACCTCCCCGCTGGCGGCAACCGTCGACCGGTACCTCGACGCGGAGCAGGTCGCGGCCAACGTCGAGGCCGGGATCGTGGAGGCTGTCGGGGTCGTCGCCACCCGCATGCCGGCGGTCGCCGAGCCGGTGGCCGTGTCCAGCGGCCGTAGCGTGGTGTTCCTGGACACCCGTCTGGACGCCTCGGGGGTCGACGACCCGGAGCGGGCCGTCGACCTGGCGCCGACCAGCATCACTGCGCATCATGTGCTGGCGTCCTCGGCCATCCCGATGGTCTTCCCGGCTGCCTGGGTGCCGACTCCGCCGTCGCGGATCGGCTGGTACCTCGACGGCGGGATCAGGCTCAACGCCCCCATCCGTCCCGCCGTGCAGCTGGGTGCCGACCGGATCGTGGTGGTCTCCGCGCACGCGACGCAGTACGGGGAGTCACCCCCACCCGAGCAGGCAGAATGCCCGTCCCCGGACGCCGCGGACGCCGCAGCCCACGTCCTGCACGCCGTCCTGGCCGACAGCATGGTCGAGGACCTCGCGGACCTGCGGTGGAAGAACCACCTCTGCGAGCAGGTCCGCGGGCCGGTGCCGGGCCGGTCCGGACGGCCACTTCGCCGGCTTCCCCACCTTGCGGTAGGGCCGAGGCCCGGCCAGCTGGCCCACCTGGCCGAGCAGGTACTGTCGAAGAAGTTCGGTGCACGCGTGTGGGACTGGTGGGACGACTCGGGGACATGGGTGCTGGGTCGGCTGATCCGCGGGCTCGGGGACGGGCCGGGACGTGCTGAGCTGCTGAGCTACCTGGCCTTCGACCGGGACTACTTCCTCGCCCAGGTCGAGCTGGGACGCAAGGCCGCCGAGGCGGCGCTGGCGCAGGGATGGCAGGAGTAGGGGCCGGCACCAGAACCGCTGGGGCGGGGCCTTGGCGCCGGTATTGCGAGCGTTCCAGGTGAGTTAGTCTGTACCGGCATATCATCCGTTCGGATGATATGAGCTAACTGAGAACCTGACTGAGAACCTAGCCAAGAATCCTGACCCGGTCTTCCCGCGGGGAGAACCCTCACTGGAGTACTGAACACTATGACTGGTCTTGAGTTCGTGATTCTGCTGTGGCTCGTGCTGGCGTTCCCAGCAGGGCTGCTGCTCGGAAAGGGGAGATCGACGAACGGGCGTTCCGTCGACGGGGCCTCGGCGCGGCCGGTAGAGCACACCAGGCCACGGAGATGATCGCGCCTGACGGTCACCTGGCCAGGTGGTCCAGCGCGGAGGTTCGCAGCAGCTCGGCCAGATCCAGGGCCTCGTCCGGACGGATGTAGAAGTCGACGTCGTGACCTTCGTCGTCGCAGCCGCTCACGCGCGTCCGTCCGTCGCGAAGCCATGCCACGCAGAGCATCACCGATCGGCTCCTTCCATCCGTGGTCGCGGCTCCCGCCGATGCTTGGCTGCGACCGGCCACCCCGACGAGAGCGGTGCCCGCGACCAGCCCTGCCGTCGTCTGGGCCGGGATCCCGGTCCCTCACGGTGCGTCCTGGGGACCCTGGCCGCCCCTCCCGGGCGTGGCGGGCTCATGGGTCGATACTGGCGCGCCCCGCTTGCCGGGGTTATCGGCCTATCGGGCGATTAGTCAGGGATGAGGATGGCTAGCGGGCTCGGGCCAGCTGTCGCGCCAGCGTCCCTCCCCAGGCGTGGGCTCGCTCGACCTCTCCTGGCTCAAGGGGGCCCTTCATGTCCGCCACCAAGAAGTGCTCGGCAGGCACCAGCCTCGTCGCGCCAAGCCTGGCCAGACCTTTCTCGATGCTCTTCGAGGCGTGGTCGAACCTGACCACGGCCTTGGGGTGCGACCCTCGCGTGTCGTAGCCGACGCTCGGCAGGCCCGCAGGGAGGGTGGCGACCTCCAGCCACTCGCGAACGCCGATGCCCTGACTGACCAGGGGAGCCTCCGCCTGCTGCGCGGCATCGGATCGGGTCGAGGGACGGGGCATGCTCCAGGCGTGGTTGGGTGAGCCGACGACGAGCAGGTCGACGTCGGCGGGGATGGTGGTGGGCGCCACTCCGACCTCGATGGCCTCTGCGCTGACTCCCCCCTGCTGGAGGCCTGCTGCAATGGCTCCCGCCACCTGCTGGTTGTCACCGAACATCGACTCGTAGATGACCAGAGCACGCACATGCGTCACGCTAGCCCGCTCGACGCACCGAACTCCAGGAGGGACCGTGAAGGCGATCGTCCAGGAGCGTTACGGGCCTCCGGAGGTGGTTCTCCGGCTCAGTGAGGTGCCGCGCCCGACGCCGGGGGAGCGCGACGTCCTCGTCCGGGTGCGGGCGTCATCGGTCCACGCCGACGTCTGGCACGCGGTCACAGGCGTGCCCTACGTCCTTCGAGTCATGGGATCCGGGCTGCGTGCCCCCACGATCCCGATCCCAGGGACGGACCTGGCGGGTGTGGTCGAGGACGTCGGCGTCGGTGTGACGAGGTTCCAGCCCGGTGAGAGGGTCTTCGGGGAGGTGACGCCCTCCAACCAGTGGCGCAACGGCGGGGCACTGGCCGAGTACGCCGCCGTTCCTTCCGACCGGTTGGCGCGAATCCCCGACGCCCTGTCCTTCGAGGAGGCTGCGGCCGTCCCCACCGCCGCCCTCATCGCGTTGACCAACCTTCGGGACCAGGGGCGAGTCCAGGCTGGTCAGCGCGTCCTGGTCAACGGGGCCGGGGGAAGTGTCGGGGTCTTCGCCGTCCAGCTGGCCAAGGCCTTCGGGGCCGTGGTCACCGCCGTGGACAGCGCGCAGAAGCTGCCGCTGCTGCGCTCGCTGGGTGCCGACCGGCTCATCGACTACACCCAGCACGACTTCACCCTGATGGGCGAGCGATACGACATCGTCTTCGACGTCGCCTCCACCCGAGCGTTCTCCGAGATCCGCCGGGCGCTGAAGCCGGACGGCATGTACGTCCTGATCGGCCATGACCAGTACGGACGGTCGGGTCATCGCTGGTTGGGGAGCCTCGGTCGGATGCTGCCCATGATGGCGACATCGCCGTTGCGTCGGCAGATCCCCGGTGTCCGCCCGGGTCCCGGCCGGTCGGAGAACATGGCCACCCTGGTGGACCTCCTCCAGGCAGGCAAGCTCCGACCCGTGGTGGACCGGACCTACCCGCTGGCCGAGGTGCCGGCTGCGATCAGCTACCTCACCGAGGGACGAGCCCAGGGCCGGGTCGTCATCACCATCTGAACGCCCTGGGTCAGTCCGGCGAACGGGAAGCGGGGAGCCGGGCCGGTCGCTAGCGTCGTCACCGATCGCCCACGATGACGTGCTGCGGAGGTTCACGATGAAGGTCGGCGTGGTAGGTACCGGTTTCGTGGGCGCGGCCACTGCGTACGCGATGGCCATCCGAGGCTCGGCGAGCGAGGTCGTCCTCATCGATGTCAACCAGGCCAAGGCCGAAGCCGAGGCTCGAGACATCGCTCACGCCACCACGTTCACCGCGCCGGTGCGGGTCACCCGCGGCACGTACGCCGATCTGGCTGGTGCCAAGGTCGTCGTCATGTCGGCTGGGGTCAACCAGAAGCCCGGCGAGACCCGCCTGGAGCTGCTCGGCCGCAACGCCGGGATCTTCCGGACGGTCATCCCGCAGATCGTGGAGAACGCCCCGGACGCGATCATCACCGTGTCGGCCAACCCCGTCGACATCATGACCGAGCTGACCGAGCGCATCGCCTACGGCGCAGGGGCCAGACCCGGGTCCGTCCTCGGCACCGGGACCATCCTGGACACCGCTCGCTTCCGCCAGATGGTCGGCGCCCACATGGACGTCGACTCCCGACACGTGCACGGCTACGTGTTCGGCGAGCACGGCGACTCTGAGGTGCTGGGCTGGTCGTCGCTGGACATCGCCGGCCTGTCAGTCGCCGACTTCGCCGAGACGGTGGGCGCGCCCTGGAACGACCAGATCCGTGACGAGATCACCCAGAACACGGTGCGGGCTGCCTACGCGATCATCGAGGGCAAGGGTGCGACCTACTACGGCATCGGTGCGGCCACAGCCCGACTGGTGGAGTCGCTGGTCCGCGACGAGCGCGCCATCTACACCGTGACCGCCACGGTGCCCGAGTACGGCTGCTCCATGGCGTTGCCTCGGCTGGTCACCGGGCACGGGGTCGGGGCGGTGCTGCACCCGCGGATGGGCACCGACGAGGCCGAAGCCCTCGAGAAGAGCGCGGAGGTGCTGCGCAACTACGCCGCGCAGCTACCCACCGACTGAGCCGAGGTACGCCCGGTCTCACTGGCTGGCCCTCCCCGAGGCCGCATCGGGCACCTGCCACGTCCAGGACACCGGCAGCCGTGACCCGTTCCACGACCGTCCGGTGAGCGACACGCTGACATCGGTGCCGTCGTCCAGGACCTGCACCACGCCGAACTGGCCGGGCTCTGCGGACTGGCCTTCGCTGTACGGGCCGCCCTTCGTGCCGGGCGGTCGGTCCAGCGGGGCGGCGTGGAACACCGGGAACGACGGTTCGCCGCTGGCCGAGAAGGTGTTGTGCGAGCCGTCGTCGATGGCCAGCATGTGCGCGTCGCCGGCGAGCATGAGCAGGTTGTTCACCCCAGCCGCCTCGAGTGTGTCGGCGACGAGCTGCCGTTCGGTCGCGTACCCGCCCCAGGAGTCGCTGTCCGGGCTCTCCTCGATGATCCAGGGGGCGCTGGACACCCAGACCACCACGGCGTGGGTGCGGCTGGACTCGGTGATCTCGCGAAGGAGCCAGGCACGCTGCTCCTCGCCCAGCATGGACTTGTCCGGTCCGTCCGGTTCGAGCACGGGGGAACGGTCCGAACGCAGGTCGGTGAGCACGACCCGGACCCGCCCGACGGTGAACGCCTGCGCCACCGGCGCGTCCGAGCCGGTCAGCGCGAACGGGTAGTGCGGGACGTAGGTGCGGTAGGCGTGCAACGCCGCGGGTCGGCTGGGGGCCGTCCGGTCGGCGTCGTTGCCGTCGTAGTCGTGGTCGTCCCAGGTGTAGGCCAGGCTGGTCGAGCGGTAGAGCGCGCTCTGCCCGGGCGATGACCAGGTGGTGGAGAACAACGCGCCGAAGGCCGACGGGTCGTTCACGGTCAGATCGCCGTAGTACAGGTCCCCGGTGGCCAGGAAGAACAGCGGATCCAGGTCGCGGATGGCGTCGAACACCGATCCGTTCGAGCCGGTCTGCGCACAGCTGGCGAAGGCGAACGTGAAGGACGCGGGCCCCTGCGGGAAGGTGGTGACCCGGCCCGTCCGGGCTGTCTCGATCTGACCGGCTGCGTCGATGGCGTAGTGGTAGGTCTGGCCGGGCTGGAGTCCGGTGACCGAGAAGGTGGCAACGCGGTCGGTCTGCTCGGTGGCGCGCACCGGCCCGTACCGACGCGCCTGGTCCAGCTCCGGATCCGAGGCGAGCAGGAGGTAGACCTCGTCGCTGGCCGCCGCCAGTCGGGCCTTGACAGTCGTGGCGTTCTGGGTAGTGCCGCCGGCAACCATCCATTCGATCACCTCGACCGGCGGATCGGCGGCTACGGACTCCGGATGGGTCGGGCCGAAGCCGTAGGCGTGCAGCTCGTAGGCGGCCACGCCGCCGGCGGCCGCGAGAGTCGCGGTCACGCCCAGGACGGTGAGGACGGCTGCCAGTGACCGGGTCCGCTGCCAC
>Ga0209254_10002929_pt1 | contig 15573 bp, 17 predicted proteins | sample FrelakmetDIP11DI_FD_187148 | JGI IMG/M metagenome (GOLD analysis project Ga0209254, IMG submission 187148) | Freshwater lake sediment microbial communities from the University of Notre Dame, USA, for methane emissions studies - DIP11 DI (SPAdes)... | ecosystem: Environmental > Aquatic >...
CTGGACGTGTGCCGGCGCATCCGTTCGCTGCCGGGTGACTTGGCCAGCACGCCCATCCTGATGCTGACCGCCAAGGGCGACCCGATGGACCGCATCATCGGCCTGGAGCTGGGCGCCGACGACTATCTGCCCAAGCCCTTCGAGCCGCGCGAGTTGCTGGCGCGCATCCGTGCCGTGCTGCGCCGCCGCGTTGACGGACCGTTGGCGTCGGCCAGGCTGATGCGTTTTGGCAGCCTGGAGATCGACCGCGACGCGCGCAAGGTGACGGTGGACGGCGCAGACTGCGAGCTGACTTCCTACCAGTTCGACCTGCTGGTGGCGCTGGCCGAACGTGCCGGCCGCGTACTGACCCGCGACCAGATCATGGAGGCCGTGCGCGGACGCGAGCTGGAAGCCTTCGACCGCTCCATCGACGTGCACATGGGGCGCATCCGTGCGGTGATCGAGGTGGATGCCAAGGCGCCCAAGCGCATCCTGACGGTGCGCGGCGTGGGCTATGTGTTTGCCCGGCAGCAGGACTGAACAGGATGGCCCTTTTTTCTGCCTTCTCCCGCCGCCTGTACCTGCGCATCTGGCTGGCCGTCGTGGCCGGCGTGGCGGTGCTGACGCTGGTGGTCGGCTGGGCCTGGCGCGTGGCCGCCGAGCACAACACGCCGGCGCCCGCGCCGCGCGAGGTCATTGTGCGCAATGCCGCGGGCGACGTGATCGGTTCAGCCAGCGCGCAACCCGGCTACCGGCCTGGCATGGGACTGGAATTCGCCGTGACGCTGGCGGACGGCCAGACGCTGATTCTTCAGTTGCCACCGCGGCAGCGGCGCATGCAGGGCGCGGGGCCGCCGCCCGCTCCGGAGCCAGCGCCCTACTGGACGCGCGCGCCCTACGGTTTTCTCTGGCTGCTGGCAGTGGTGGGCATCGCGGTGGCCCTGGGCGTCTACCCCATCGTGCGCCGGCTGACGCAGCGGCTCGAAGCGCTGCAACGCGGCGTGCAACGCTGGGGCGACGGCGACCTGTCGACGCGCGTGCCGGTGCAGGGCGAAGACGAGGTCGCTGACCTGTCCGCGCGTTTCAACACGGCGGCCCAGCGCATCGAGACGCTCATGGCTTCCCAGCAGCAATTGCTTGCCTCGCAGAAGTCGCTGCTGGCCAACGCCTCGCACGAACTGCGTTCCCCGCTCACCCGCATCCGCATGGGCATGGAATTGATGGGCACCCAGCCCGGGCTCGTCTTCCGTGAGGAAATCTCACGCAACATCGACGAGCTGAACCAGTTGATCGATGAAATCCTGCTGGCCAGCCGGCTTGATGCGCGCGAAGCGGACATGGGCACGGTGGAGGCGATCGACCTGCTGGGTCTGGCGGTTGAAGAAAGCGCACGCGCAGGTGCCGAGATGGAACTGGCGGATGGCCTGGACCACCTGGTGGTCCCGGGCGTGGCCAAGCTGTTGCGCCGGCTGGTGCGCAACCTGCTGGAGAACGCACGCCGCTATGGCGGCACGGCGGGTGCGACCGGCGTCACTGTGATCGTCGGCCGGGTGGGCGACGATGCCACGTTGCAGGTGTGTGACCGGGGGCCCGGCATTCCGCCGGACCTACGCGAACGGATCTTCGAGCCGTTTTACCGGCTGCCCGGTGCCAGCGAACGCGAGGGCGGCGTCGGGCTGGGTCTGGCGCTGGTGAAATCGATTGCCGAACGCCATGGCGGCTCAGTGCGTTGCGAGGGGCGCGAAGGCGGCGGGGCGTGTTTCACGGTTCGCCTGCCGGGAGCCTCGGCCTGACAGGCCGGCCGCTTTCAAGCCATCCGACCCTGCTCCACGCCCAGCCAAGACGCGATTACTTCAGCCAGGGCAGAGCTTTGGGGCTGGCGCTCATTGCCGGGGCCGCCGGGTTGAGGATTTCCCCGTCCAGAATGCGCGCGTATTTTTCGAGATAGCCCTGCGCCATGGTCGCCGCGCTGAAATGCTGGACGGCCTGAAGGTGGCAGGCCCGTGCGTCGAACTGCCGTGCGCGAACGGCCTCGGCCAGCGCCGAACGGCTGGCAGAAAGCAACCCGCAATCCCGTGGAACCAGCTCAGGCAGGGCGCCATACGGCGTGGCAAAAACCGGGCAGCCAAAGTACAGGCTTTCAATCACGGCCAGACCAAAAGGTTCGTGCCAGAGAACCGGGAAGATCAGGCCGCGTGATGCGTTGAGCTGGTCCACCTTCTGTTGCCCGCCCACCATGCCCGCGAATTGCACCCGCCGCGACCAGGTGAAACGCAAACCGCGCTTGATGTTCAGGCGTTCCCCGCCCATGACCAGCAGCTCGACGCCTGCGTCTTTTGCCACATCGATGGCGCCCTGGACGTTCTTGACGCGCCAGGCCGCCTTGCCCAGAAAATGAAAATAAAGGCGTGGCCGGCTGAAGTCGACCGGCCCATAGGCGTCCCAGTCAAGTCCGTTGTAAACATATTCATTCGAGCCATGGCGTTCGGCATGGTTTCTCGATACGAAGACCGTGTTGCACGGCAAAGGATTGGCTTCAATGGAGTTGCCATGCTGCGTCACCAGATACGGCAGGTCGATCTCGTCCGCACCTTCAGGGTTGAACTGGAAATGAACCAGGTCGATGCCCCCGGGAATCTGCTCGCGCCATCCCAGCCCCGGACGAATCGGAATGACGCGCGCGAAGTCGCAACGGGACCCCTGCGGCACCAGATAGCTGACCTGATGGCCCATGCGAACCAGGCTCTTTCCAAGATCCCAGATGACCCGTTCGGTGCCACCGTAGGCAACAACGGGGATGGGCGCCTTGTTGACAAACAGGATGTGCATGGGCCGCTGGCGTCTTGATGCGATGAGCCTTGGAAGATGCCGCAGGATTCAGAGGCGCTGTGTCAACGATCCCGAGCGGGCGCCTGCCCCCAGAAGGATCAATGCCACGGACAACGAAAGCATGATTGCATAGTAGTTGTGCGCCAGATTCACATTGGTCAGGCTGGCCGTCGCATGAATGAACAGAACCCCCTGCATCTGCCTTGAGGCCACGGGGTCAGTCCGCTGAAGAAAGTAGGCAGCCGCTCCCAAGCCAGCGAGTACCGCGAGTATGGATGCGAGGCCCACCAGGCCGCCGTCCATCGCCGAATGCAGGTACTGGTTGTGCACGTGGCCCACGCTTCGCACCGCCTTGAAACGCTCGCGCTCTGCCACCGGCAGTTCGGCGCCGGCGATCTTGATTCGCTTCAGGCGCTCGCTTCCCCCGATGCCGATCCAGGGGGACTCCTGAATACTCTGCCAGGCGAGTGTCCAGAGGTACACCCTTGCCCCCATGGAGCTGTCGTAATTGCCGTCATGCTTCGCCATCACCACCTCATTCCAGCCCGCGCGCAAGCGCAGGGGGTCGCTGGGCAGCAAGGCTGAAGAGGCCAGCAAGCTGAAGCCGACGAGGCTCACCGCAGCGGCCTTTCTGAGGTTGAAATTCGCGTGCGACTTTTTCCACTTCGCTGCAGCCAGCCATGTTGCCCAAAGCAGAATGCCGAAGGCGCCGCGAGACTGGCTAATGAAGATGGCGGCCAAGCCGGCTGCGATGGCCAGGAAATACCATCTGCGCTGCGCTGCTGAAATATCACCGCCCAAGACCGGAGGCAGCAAGACACAGAGCAAAAACGCCATGGAAACGGCCCAGGGAATGGCATTGGAAGGCATCAGACCACGGTCCGGCGTTGCGATGACTGTCACGAGTCCGATCACGCAGGCCAGCGCGGTTGCCGGCAGGGTAAAGGCCCGCCACACTTGGGGCCGGGGAGCCCGAACGACGAGCTGGTGCGTCGCCACAGCGCATAGCAGCAAGCGAAACTCGGCGTGCAGGGTATCGGGCCGGATCGGCCAATACAGCCAGACAGCCGTCGCCAGTGCAGCCGAGGCCGCACAAGCAACGCCCCAGGCCCGGCTGGCCGCGCCCAGAAGTTCTGACCCCGTCGCACGTGGCAACCTGAAAAATGCCACCACGCCCGCCAAACATACAAACAGCCACATCGCGCCCGCGATCTTGGTATGGGCAGTTGACAGGGCGATGCCCAGCGCGAACAGCGCCATCGCGGTTTCGGCCTTGTGGGTACGCAGGCCAGCCCAGACATCGGACACCCTCATCGCCCCACATCCGTCGTCAGGCGGTCCCGGTCGTAATACAAGGCCGCATAGCGGAAGAAACACTCCAGGGCAATAAAAAAGCAGAACAGGAAACCCGGGCCACCCCCCAGGAAGCCGAGCCGCAAGAAGTACAGGCGAATGAAGATCGCCAGACCTGAGGCCAGGCCCCGCATGACGCCACCTTTCTTGCCCGCTTCCGCCCGCTTCGCGGCGCCCAGCATCGCGTACTGGGTCAGCTTCTGCAGACTGCCCTTGATCGACTGGCGCGAGAAGTGACGCAAGCGGGCCTTCATCACATGTCGCGGTGCCAAAGGGTCGGTCAGCACGGCATGTTCATGGACTGCACCTTCATATTTAGTGACCATGTCGCGCCGGAAAAGACGCTCCAGGCTGGACTGCGAAAGAAAGTAGGTCAACTCCTTGCCATAGGCGACGACACTCCACTCGATCTTCCACACCGCGCGCTGACCTGACCGCACGGCAGCCTGGATTTCGGCTTGCAGTGCGGGAGTTATTTCCTCGTCCGCGTCGAGGAAAAAAATATAGTCTCCGGTGGCGTGGGCGAGCAGGTGATTGCGCTGTACCGCAAAGCCTTGCCAGTCCGCGTGGACGAAAGTCCGGGCACCCATGCGCTGCGCCAGGACCACGGTGTCATCGGTGCTGCCGCTGTCCACCACGATGATCTCGTCGGCAAACGCGGCACTGCGCAGGCAGCGCTCGATCTGGTGGGATTCATTCTTGGCCAGCACCGCGACCGTGAGCGTGGGTGGGTCCCTGCGCGGGATGATGTCAGACATGCGAAGTTCCTGATCAATGAGGCTCATCGGGCGTCGCGCCGAGCGGCGGCGAGTTCATCCGCGTTCAGCACGCGCAGCCCCTGAAACCGGCCCCAGGCGCGCGCGAGGTGTTTGGGCGACAGCAGGACGACGCGGGCCAGCACATTCAGTGCGGACGTCAGCAGCACACGGACACGCAAGCGACTCGCTGCTTCAGGCCCCTCATGCTTCCAGGTAAAGAGGATCTTTGACTGGGCGTGATGGTAGCCCCGCCAGTACTCCGCGCGCCAGGGCTGGGCGCCCTTGACCGAGCCGCGCGACAGATGCGTGATGCGGATTTCGGGAAGCACCAGGATCTGTCCACCTGCCTTGAACACGCGCAGGCACAGGTCCTCATCCTCGTAATACAGGAAGAACAGGGGATCGAAGTGGCCGATGCGAGAGACGTTCGCCATATGGACCAGCATGACCGCAGCACAGGCATAGCCGACGTTGGCAGGGCCTGTGGCGGCTTCGGTCTTTGGCGTCCAGTGACCGCGCGGCCAGCTGTAGTTGACTTGCAGGCTGCCTGAAGCGTCGGTCAGCTGCGGCACCACAAGGGTCGCGTCAGGCCACGCCTGCGCCTGCTGAACCAGCGCGGCGATCTGGCCCGCGTCGATAAGGCAGTCGGGATTGAGTAGCAGGGCATAGTCCGTCCGGACAACGGCCAATCCCGCATTGTTGGCCACGCCATAGCCCTTGTTGGAGGGCATCATCACCCGGCGCGCCGCTGGAAGCAGCGCCTGCACCTGGGCACAGGTGCCGTCGGTGCTGGCGTTGTCCACAACGATCACATGCGGCACGCCGGCCAGTCCCGTGGCCAGCGCCTCAACACAATGCGCGCTGTTGTAGGTGACGATCAGGACCGTGACGCGCTCGAGGGCCTCGCGCAAGATGGGGTCCAGTGGGTTCATCAGCGCAGGCCGCGGAGTTGACCGTGTCGCTCAAGCATGCCAGCCTTCAGGACTTGGCAGATACCCGCCAGGTTCAATGGGAATGCCCGACCGTCTCGCCCGCCTTCAGGCGGTACACCGTGCCGCAATAGGGGCACTTCGCCTCGCCGGTCCGCGCCACGTCCAGATAGACCTTGGGATGGCTGTTCCAGAGCTTCATGTCGGCTGCGGGGCTGGGGCAATACACGCCGCCCTGGTGGTTCAGGTCCTTGGAGAGGAGTTCAATGGTCTGCTTGGTCATATAAATCCTTAATCAGTTGGGGTCAGAGCACATCGCTGCGCGAGTGGTCTGACCCGCAAACCCTCAAGCTTGGTTGAGGACAGGGCTTGCCCGCTTCGCGGTCTTCGGACTGTCCCGCATGGCTTCAAACCTTGCTCAGCCAGTGCGCGTACTTCGGATTGCGGCCATTGACGATGTCAAAGAACGCGCTCTGGATTTTCTCGGTGATCGGGCCGCGCGAGCCGCTGCCGAGCTCGATGCGGTCGAGTTCACGGATCGGCGTGACTTCTGCGGCGGTGCCTGTGAAAAAGGCCTCGTCGGAAATATAGACCTCGTCGCGCGTGATGCGCTTTTGCACCAGTTCCAGCCCCAGGTCCTTGCAGATGTGCAGCACGGTGTTGCGCGTGATGCCATTGAGTGCGCCGGCAGAAAGGTCGGGCGTATAGACCACGCCGTCCTTGACCACAAAGATGTTCTCGCCCGCACCCTCGGACACGAAGCCGCTGGCGTCCAGCAGCAGGGCCTCGTCGTAGCCGTCGTCCAGCGCTTCCATGTTGGCAAGGATCGAGTTGGTGTAATTGCTCACCGCCTTGGCCTGCGTCATGGTGATGTTGACGTGGTGGCGCGTGTAGCTGGAGGTCTTGACGCGGATGCCACGTTTCATGCCTTCCTCGCCCAGGTAGGCACCCCAGGCCCAGGCAGCGACCATCAGATGGATGGTGTTGCCCTTGGGGCTCACGCCGAGTTTCTGCGAGCCGATCCAGGTCAGCGGGCGCAGGTAGCAGCTCTCCAGCTTGTTTTCGCGCACCACGGCCTTCTGGGCTTCCATCACCTCGTCCATGGTGAACGGGATCTTCATGCGCAGGATCTTGGCACTGTTGAACAGGCGCTGGGTGTGCTCTTCCAGCCGGAAGATCGCGGTGCCACCGTCCGCGTTGTACGCGCGCACGCCCTCGAAGGCGCCGCAGCCGTAGTGCAGGGTGTGGCTCAGGACGTGGATCTTGGCGTCACGCCATTCGACCATCTGGCCGTCCATCCAGATCTTGCCGTCACGATCGGCCATCGAGGGGGGAAGTGCGCTCATTGGGGTCCTTTGAATTGCCGGGTTCGCAAAAAGCTGATTTTACGGCGCCGGAGGCGTCTGAACGGGTGATTCCACCGCAGTCTCCGTCTGACTGGGACGGAACAGTTTCCAGCTCACCAGCTTGCCACCCCTGAACTCACAGGTGACGTGGGAGTCCGTGCCGTCGGTCCAGCGAAACAACTCGGGCTGCTCGTCCTTGGGGCTTTGCAGCGCACCGAGTGAATTTGTCATCGCAATCACATGCATCAGCGTCACGCCGGGCTTGAGCTTGGCGTTGAGCATCACCGCGCTGCCCACAAAGCCGATCGGGCGGTTCGCCGCCTTCTTGAGGATGGTGATCAGGCGCGTGTAGTGCAGCAGCAGCCACATCACCAGGCCCCCACTGACCACCGCGACGCCTTGCCAGCCGTACGAGCGCCAGGCCGCGCCCAGCAAGACCAGGCACAAAAGGGGAACAAGGATTTTCTGGAAGTTCATGGCATGAATTGTCCTATGCGCCGGCAAGCCCGGAATTACGGTCAGTGCGTACTCACAAACGCCTCAGCCCAGCCCGCGCACCAGCTCCATCGCCTGCTCGATGCGCTCCACCGGATGGATCGTCAGGCCCTCGAAGGCCTTGTCGTTCTTCTTCGGCGCGTTCGCCTTGGGCACCACCGCCACGGAAAATCCTAGCTTGGCAGCCTCCTTCAGCCGCTCCTGGCCGCGCGGCGCGGGGCGCACTTCGCCGGCCAGTCCGACCTCGCCGAACGCCAGGAAACCTTTGGGCAGTGCCTTGCCGCGCAGGCTGGACGTGATCGCCAGCATCACCGCCAGATCCGCCGCCGGCTCGCTGATGCGCACGCCGCCCACCGCGTTGACGAACACGTCCTGGTCCATGCAGTTCACGCCGGCATGGCGGTGCAGCACCGCCAGCAGCATGGCCAGGCGGTCGCGGTCCAGCCCCACACTCAGGCGCCGCGGCGATGGGCCGCCCGTGTCGACCAGCGCCTGGATTTCGACCAGCATCGGCCGCGTGCCCTCCAGCGTCACCATCACGCAGCTGCCGGGCACTGGCTCGCTGTGCTGGCTCAGGAAGATCGCGCTCGGGTTGCTCACGCCCTTGAGGCCCTTCTCGGTCATCGCAAAAACGCCGATCTCGTTGACTGCGCCGAAGCGGTTCTTGATGGCGCGCACCAAACGGAAGCTGCTGTGCGTGTCGCCTTCGAAGTACAACACTGTGTCCACCATGTGCTCCAGCACCCGCGGGCCGGCCAGCGCGCCGTCCTTGGTCACATGGCCCACCAGCACGATGGCGACCCCGCTGGCCTTGGCCGCGCGCGTCAGGTGCGCCGCGCACTCGCGCACCTGCGCCACCGATCCGGGCGCCGACGTCAACTGGTCCGAATACACCGTCTGGATCGAGTCGATGACTGCGATGCCGGGTTTTGAGGCGCCCAGCGTGTGCAGGATCTTTTCGAGCTGGATCTCGGCCAGCACCTTGACCTGGGAATGGTCCAGCCCCAGCCGGCGCGCCCTCAGCGCCACCTGCGCGCCGCTCTCCTCACCGGTGACGTAGAGCGTCTTTTGACCGCTTCGCTGCAATGAATCCAGCGCTTGCAGGAGCAGCGTCGACTTGCCGATGCCGGGGTCGCCGCCGATCAGCACCACGCCGCCTTCGACGATGCCGCCGCCCAGCACGCGGTCCAGTTCGTCCTGCCCGGTGGGCGTGCGCGCAAAGTCACTGGCCTCGATCTCGCCCAGCGTCGCCACTTCGGCCGTTCTGGCCAGCGAGGCAAAACGGTTGTTGCGGCTGGATGCCGCCGACTCAGCCACGGTTTCGATCAGCGTGTTCCAGGCGCCGCAGGCCGGGCACTTGCCCAGCCACTTGGGGCTGGTGCCCCCGCATTCGTTGCAGACGTAGACGGTTTTTTCTTTGGCCATGGGGCAAGCCTAACACCCGTCCCGTAACGCTACGGGTGTGGCCCCCGGTAAGCCCGCTTCACCTCGGCCACCTCGACGCTGTACCAAGCATACCAGCGCTCACGGCCGAATTTCTGAGCCATCAGGTGGTCTGCATCCTGCTTCCACGCGCCGATGCTGGCCTCGTCGGGCCAATACGACAAAGCGATCTCCTGGTCGCCTTCGGTCACGGTGCAGAAGTCCAGGCAGCCGAATTCCTTGAGCGCCAGTTCGCGTAGCTGGGCGGCAGTCGCGGCGTATTCGGCATCGAGGGTGCGGGCTTTGGCCCGGAAGATCACGACAAACATGACAGCGCTTTCGTTTTCAACACAAATCCGGGCGGCGGGCAGACGAGTCGCGCGGCAGGCAAGGCGGTGTCACGCCAGGTGTCCGCGCAGACCCTCGGCCAAGGCCTGCGTCAGTTTCGCCGCGCCCACACTCCGGCAACCACTCGTGTTCTGCCCTGACCACAGCGGCGAAAAATCGCCGCTGCCTTGCGCTTCACCCCACGCACGCAGCGGTGCAATGGCGGCGGTGGCCAGCGGAAAGGCCGGCGCGGCAGCGCTTATCACGACCAGTTCGCGCATCGCCCGGTTGACGATACCGCGCGCCGGGCGGCCGGTAAAGACATTGGTCAGCGCGGTGTGGCGGGCGGCTTCACTCTGCAACGCGACGCGGTGGATCGGGCTGGTGGTGGCCTCGGTGCACAGCAAGTAGGCGGTTCCGACCTGCACGCCCGCCGCGCCCAGCGCCATGGCGGCGGCCACGCCGGCCGCGTCCGCGATGCCGCCGGCCGCGATCACCGGCACGCTCACCGCGCGCACGACCTGCGGCAGCAGGGCGAAGGTGCCCATCTGCGTCGTCAGCTGGTCGGTCAGGAACATGCCCCGGTGGCCGCCGGCTTCCAGCCCTTGGGCAATGATGGCGTCGGCGCCGTGGGCCTCTAGCCACAGGGCCTCTTCCACCGTCGTGGCGGATGACAGCACCCTGGCGCCCCAGCCCTTGACCTGCTGCACCAGTTCGGGCGCAGGCAGGCCGAAGTGAAAGCTGACCACGGCAGGGCGAAACGCTTCGAGCAGGTCGGCGGCCTCGGCGCTGAAAGGCACCCGCCCCGCGCCGGCGGGCACGGTCGCGATGTCGATCCCGGCTTCGGAATAGAACGGCGCGAGCTCGGCGCGCCAGGCGGCTTCGCGCGCGGCGTCCGGCACCGGCGGGGTGTGGCAGAAGAAATTCACATTGAAAGGACGCTGCGTCCCAGCGCGCAGAGCCTGTAGTTCGGCACGCAGCGCGTCGGGCGTGAGCATCGCGCAGGGCAGCGAGCCAAGCGCGCCGGCGTTCGACACGGCGATGGCCAGGGCGCTGCCCTGCACTCCGGCCATCGGCGCCTGGATCAGGGGGATATCAATGCCCAGCAGGGTTTGCAGGGAAGTGGTCATGTGGCGTCCTTATCGTCCTTCATTCTCGCGCATACGCGCGTCCTTGAAGAGGCCCAGGTCGCCGAAGTCTGCACCCTCGCGTTACAACCCGCCCAGTAGCCGCAACCCCCAGGCGCCCATCAGAAACAGCCCACCCGCCTGCCAGGTCGCGGGGCCGATGCGCCACCGCGTGACACGCCGGCCACGCCAGGCTTCCCAGGCCAACTGCGCGGCGTGCGCGGCGGCAATCGCGAACAGTGGCATCAGCCCTGGATTGGCCTGCCACGCCGCCAGCATGTCACCCTGCGCCAGCGCGGCGCAGGCATGGGTGCCACCGCACAGGGGGCAGGGTTGCCCGGTGAGGTGACGGAACCCGCACAGCGGCACACCCGTGGCCAACAGGAGCGGCGCGGCGCCCAGTGCCAGCGGCCAGCCCAGCAGCGGCACGGCCCGCCACTGGCGCTCGGCCGGGCTCAGGCGGTCGCCATCAGGCGCGGGTGATGGCAAGGGGGCCTCCGTCCGTGATCTGCCTGGCCATGTGATAGAAGCCGATCATGCCGATGGGCAGGGTCAGGAACACGCCGACACCACAGAGGATGGCGCCCAGCGAGCCCACGATGATCAGAATTAGCGAGCAGATCACGGTGCCGAGCAGGTTCGCTTTGATGGCTTCAAAGGCCCGCTTGATGGCATTAATGCCGTCCTTCTCGCCCACCGCGACCAGGTAGGCGGCCGTAGGCACCAGCCCGATGATCAGCAGCCCCGGCAGGATGCACAGCATGAAGCCCACTGAGACGATGAGGCTGGACAGCAGCACCGCCAGCAGGGCGGGCACGAAGTCGTCAAAGCCCTTGAAGACGTCGGTGAAATCCACCGCTTCGCCACGTTCTTCTTTCTGGACCATGCGCATGTAGCCCACCAGCATCGGGCCGGACAGGATGCCCGCGCTGACACCGCCGACCGCGCCAATCAATGCAACGGCCAGAATGTGCGCCAGCGGGTTTTTCTTGAGTCCGTCAATGCCGGCGGACAAGCAGGAGCCGATGTCGGGAGCAGCCATTTTGATACCTCGCTTTGGGAGACAGGATCGGTTGGAGACTCATCCTGGCAATTGATGCGCGGCGATCAAGCGGCGCAACAACGGCCGGGACGCTTTCTACTGTAACCGCTTCGATCCGGGTTAACCCGAAGTTCTGGATTCGCCAAATCATTTAATATATTAAATAAATGCCAGCCATCACCCCGTTCATCCACCGCAACCTGCCGCGCCTGTTGCTGCAGGCGCGCGAAGCCGTCATGGCCCACACCCGGCCCAGCCTGCGCGAGCAGGGCCTGTCGGACCAGCAATGGCGCGTGCTGCGGGTTCTCGGCGAACATGCCGGCGACCCAGGCGGCGTGGAAACCGGCCGTGTGGCGCGCGAGGCCTATCTGCTCGGCCCCAGCCTGACCGGCGTGCTGACCCGCATGGAACGCGACGGCCTGATCAGCCGATGCCGCTGCCCGGAGGATGCAAGGCGCACCGTGGTGCGCGCCACGGCCCAAGGGCTGGCCCTGGTGGAGACCTTGTCCCAGACGATCGAGGCGCATTACGCCTGGGTCGAGAGCCAGCTCGGCAAGCCGAAGCTGAGCCAGCTGTATGCCCTGCTCGACGAACTGATCGCCTTGGAGCAACCCGCCGAAACGGCCGCTGGCCCCGAACCGGAATCTGACGCATGAACCCCTCCCCCCCGCCCTTCCTGCCCGACGGCACCGTCTACGGCACGTTGCTCAACTTCCGCCATGAGTTGGCCCTGTGGGCCGCGCGCGCCGCCGAGCCTCCTTACAAGGCGCCCCCCCAAGCCCCGGTGCTCTTCATCAAGACCGCCAACACCTTCAGCCCGCACGGCGCGGCCATCATGCTGCCCACCAGCGTGCCGGAGGTCGAAATCGGGGCCTCGATCGGGCTGGTGATCGGGTTTTCTGAAGGTTTTGAGTCGTTTCCCAGCGCAGATCGGTCACAACCTGCTATGAATAATGAAGCGGCCGCCACTCTGCCAGGTGTGGTCGGCTGTGTGCTGCTGAACGACCTGTCCATCCCGCACGACAGCTACTACCGCCCGCCGGTGAAGTTCAAGTGCCTCGACGGTTTCCTCGGCATCGGGCCGCGCTGCGTGCCGCTGGCGCAGGCCGGCAACGTGAACACGCTGAAGCTCGAAGTCCACGTCAACGGTGCGCTGTGCCAGACCGTGGACTTCCACACCCTCGTGCGCGACGCCGCCACGCTGCTGGCCGATGTCAACGCCTTCATGACGCTGCAGCCCGGCGATGTGCTGATGCTCGGCAGCGATTGCCTGCCCGACGGCACGCGCCCCCGCGCCCGCGTTGGCGACCGGATCGAAATTTCCGCACCAGGCTTCGAGCCGCTGGTGAACACCCTCGTGGGAGAGACCGCATGAAAAGAGCCCGCATCGCCTGGGCCGGCGCGATCCACGACGCCGTGGAGTCGGACGGACATCTCGAACTGCTGACCCCGGCGTTTCGCGGCCGCCGGCTGTCCCTCGACGAAGTGGTCTGGCTGCCCCCGCTGGCACCTACGCCGCCGCACCGCCCGCGCACCATCCTGGCCCTGGGCCTGAACTATGCCGACCACGCGAAAGAACTCGCCTTCAAGGCGCCCGAGGAGCCGCTGGTCTTCGTCAAGGGCGAAGCCACGCTGACCGGCCACCGAGCCCTGACCGTGCGCCCGGCTGGCGTCGCCTACATGCACTACGAGTGCGAGCTCGCCGTGGTGATCGGCAAGACCGCAAAAAAAGTGCAGAAGGCCGACGCCTATGACTTCATCGCCGGCTATACCGTGGCCAACGACTACGCGATCCGCGACTACCTGGAAAACTGGTACCGCCCGAACCTGCGCGTGAAGAACCGAGACACCTGCACCCCCATCGGCCCCTGGCTCGTGGATGCGGCCGACATTCCTGATCCGATGAACCTGGCGCTGCAGACCACCGTCAACGGCAAGGTCACACAGTCCGGCCACACGCGCGACATGATCTTCGACGTGCCCTTCCTGATCGAATATTTTTCCAGCTTCATGACGCTGCAGCCGGGCGACCTGATCCTGACCGGTACGCCCGACGGCGTGGTGGACTGCCAGCCGGGGGATGTTGTCGTGACGGAGATCGAGGGGATTGGCGCGCTGGAGAACACCCTTGCCCGTTCACCCGAATAAACGGGGTCAGAGCCCGACTCCCCTCATGCCGCAGCGCTGCATCCACTCACTCGCCGGGGAATCGGGATCCGACCCCATTCATTCTCTAACCGCGACCGCCTGAACCATGCAAATCAACCACCTCATCAACGGCAAGCCGGTCGCCGGCACCGCGTATTTCGAAACCCTCAACCCCGCCACGCAGGAGGTGCTGGCCGAGGTCGCCTCGGGCGGCGAAACTGAAGTCAACGCGGCCGTCGCCGCCGCCAAGGCCGCCTTCCCGAAATGGGCCAACACCCCCGCGCCCGAGCGCGCCCGGCTGATGCGCAAGCTCGGCGAGCTGATCGCCAGGCATGTGCCGGAGATCGCGCAGCTGGAGACCAACGACTGCGGCCAGGTGATCGCCCAGACCGGCAAGCAGCTGATTCCGCGCGCGGCCGACAACTTCACCTACTTCGCGGAGATGTGCACCCGCGTGGACGGCCACACCTACCCCACGCCCACGCACCTGAACTACACACTGTTCCACCCGGTGGGCGTGTGCGCGCTCATCAGCCCTTGGAACGTTCCCTTCATGACCGCCACCTGGAAGGTCGCGCCCTGCCTGGCCTTCGGCAACACCGCGGTGCTGAAGATGAGCGAGCTCTCGCCCATGACCGCCGCGCGCCTGGGCGAACTGGCGCTGGAGGCCGGCATCCCCGCCGGTGTGCTGAACGTGGTGCACGGCTTTGGCAAGGAGGCCGGCGAGCCGCTATGCGCGCACCCCGACGTGCGCGCGATCAGCTTCACCGGGTCCACCGCCACCGGAAACCGCATCGTCAAGTCCGCAGGCCTGAAAAAGTTCAGCATGGAACTCGGCGGCAAGAGCCCGTTCGTGGTCTTCGAAGACGCCGACCTGGACCGCGCACTCGACGCCGCCCTTTTCATGATCTTTTCCAACAACGGCGAGCGCTGCACCGCCGGCAGCCGCATCCTGGTGCAGCAAAGCATCTATGCCGACTTCGCCGCGAAGTTCGCCGAGCGCGCGAAACGCATCGTGGTCGGTGATCCGCTCGACGAAAAGACCATCGTCGGCCCGATGATCAGCCCCGGCCATCTGGCCAAGGTGCGCAGCTACATCGAGCTCGGCCCCAAGGAGGGCGCCACGCTGCTGTGCGGCGGGCTGGACCGCCCCTCGTACGCCCCCGAACTACCGGACCGCGTGAAGGCCGGCAACTACGTGTGGCCCACCGTCTTTGCCGACGTGGACAACCGCATGCGCATCGCGCAGGAAGAGATCTTCGGCCCCGTGGCCTGCCTGATTCCCTTCCGCGACGAGGCCCACGCGATTGAACTCGCCAACGACATCGCCTACGGCCTGTCCAGCTACGTCTGGACCGAAAATATCGGCCGCGCGCACCGCGTGGCCGCGGCCGTGGAAGCCGGCATGTGTTTCGTGAACAGCCAGAACGTGCGCGACCTGCGCCAGCCCTTCGGCGGCACCAAGGCCAGCGGCACCGGGCGCGAGGGCGGCACCTGGAGCTATGAAGTCTTCTGCGAACCGAAGAACGTGGCCGTGTCATTGGGTTCGCACCACATTCCGCATTGGGGAGTCTGATCATGGGCAAACTCGCACTCGCCGCCAAAATCACGCACGTCCCATCGATGTACTTGAGCGAACTCGAAGGCCCGCGCAAGGGCACGCGGCAGGACGCCATCGACGGCCACATCGAAATCGGCCGGCGCTGCCGCGAACTCGGCGTGGACACCATCGTGGTGTTCGACACGCACTGGCTGGTCAACGCCAACTACCACGTCAACTGCGGGCCGCACTTCAAGGGTCTCTACACCAGCAAC
>Ga0209254_10002930_pt1 | contig 15571 bp, 15 predicted proteins | sample FrelakmetDIP11DI_FD_187148 | JGI IMG/M metagenome (GOLD analysis project Ga0209254, IMG submission 187148) | Freshwater lake sediment microbial communities from the University of Notre Dame, USA, for methane emissions studies - DIP11 DI (SPAdes)... | ecosystem: Environmental > Aquatic >...
TACCAAAAACCTATTGTAACATTAATCTCTGGAGCACATGCACCAGAGGGAAAAACCATGGGTCATGCAGGAGCAATTGTTTCACCAGGACAAGTCTATGGAACCTTCCAATCAAAAAAACAAGCGCTTGAAAGTGCCGGCGTTCCTGTGGTGAATAGCCAGTATGATCTTATCACTGAAGTAAAGAAAAAATTGAATAATAAAACTTATTTTAATATTGAAAATTACTACAAAAAAATGAAGACAGTATGGGATTCACCCACAAAGAAACCCGGATGGGGTACACTTATAACAAAAGTTATGCCTAACAACTTATTAATCTCAGGTTATCCCCTGCAAGACATCGTGGAAAAAAAGAGTTTCTTGGAAACTGCATATCTACTGGTAAAAGGTGAATTCCCTGATAAAAAAACATTAGAAAAAATGAGAAAAATCGCAATAGATGCAGCTAAATTACCTGTACAAAAAATTAAAAGATTTAAAAACGAAGATATCTCAAAAACTCTAATGAAATATTTTGTTTATGATGAAGAATTAGTACAATTCCCTGAAGAAGGAACAGATGGAGCAGTGAAAAAAACTATATTTTGTCTTGGTAGAACTGCTCGGTACCTAAGTAGTATACTAGAGACTGAAAAAGCCCTTAAACTTATGGCGGATAATGAACCATTTTCCTATGTGATATATCGTGTTATCACGGGAAATTTAAAAGTAAATAAGCAGCATTCTAAGATGATTGAAGCTATGATTGTTTCTTGTGTAGACCATGGAGTCACCCCGCCATCTGCTCAAGCTACCATCATCGCAGCATCAACAAGAACACCTTATGAGGTAGCTGTGGCAAATGGTGTTGGAGCAATCACCGATGTTCATGGTGGTGCTGGTGCTAAAGCTGCACAATTCTTTGATGAATGTATTATAAAATCACAAAAAGAAAATATCGATGTTGCTCAAGTTGCACGCAAAATCATGAAAACATACATTGAAAACGGAAAAAGAATCGAAGGCTTTGGTCACAGACTTCATACAAAAGATCCAAGACGTGATGTCCTATGGAATTTCGCCTCTAAAAACGGTGTTGATGGTGAACATGTACAATTATCAAAAAAAGTAAGTACAATATTTGAACAGGTACGAGGAATGAGTCTTCCCATAAACGTTGATGGAGTAATTGGGGCAATTGTGGCAGATATGGATCTAGATCCAGCGATGGCTAAAGCGTTATTTATATATGGTCGAATAGCTGGTCTTTCTGCCCACTATTTCGAAGAATGCGTCTCACAACCGCGTATGCGTCAGATAAATTTTGTAGAAGCGATTTACAAAGGAAAAGAATTAAGGAAAATCCAATAATTTTCCTTTATCTAAGGTGAATTAATATGGGTAAAACAATAATTCAGAAGATTTTTGAAAAACATACTCAAAGTGAGGTTAATGTAGATGAAATTATAGATGTTGATATAGATGTACGTGTTGCACGTGATTTCGGTGGTGCGAACGTCGTAAAAAATCTTGAGGAAAATAATCTTTCAGTAGATAATCCTAAAAAAACTTTTTTTACCTTTGATTGTAACCCCGGAGGCTGTGATCAAAAGTATGCTGCTAATCAACACATTTGTCGTCAATTTGCTCGTCGTAATAATATCAAAATATTTGATATTGATAGCGGTATTGGTACACATCTTTTAATTGATGAAAAAATTGCAAAAACTGGTGGTACCATTGTTTCAACTGATAGTCATGCTAATATTTTAGGTGCAATTGGGGCTTTTGGCCAGGGTATGGGTGATAATGATATTGCGTATGCGTGGGCTAATGGTAAAGTCTGGTTTAAAGTTCCAGCTAGTGTTAAAATATTTTTAAAAGGTAAACCCTTAAAAATTATAACTCCAAAAGATGTTGTTTTACGGTTATTAAGGGAATTTGGTGCAAATGGTCTTCTTGGTTATTCTGCAGAAATTTATGGTGAATATATTGACAGTTTATCTATTGATGGTCGTATTACTATTGCTAGTATGGCTACTGAGATGGGAGCTATAATAATATTATTTCCATCAAATAACGTTAAAGCTGATTATAATGCAGTTTATGAAAAAACCTTTGAAATTGATATCTCAGATATGATGCCTCTTATTTCCAGACCTGGTCGACCTGAGGATGTTGTTAATGTTAGGGATATAAATAGTGTAAAAGTTGATTCTGGTTTTATCGGAAGTTGTACAAATGGTAGAATGGAGGATATGAGAAGTGTTGCAAAAATACTCAAAGGGCGAAAAATAGGACCTGGTCGTATTCTAAAAATTGTTCCTAGTACTGATAAAATCTGGAGACAATGCTTAAAAGAAGGTTTGATTAAAATTTTTAAAGACGCAGGGGGACTTGTTGGAAATGCTGGTTGTGCGGGTTGTGCAGCAGGTCAAATTGGTCAGACTGGATTTGGAGAAGTATCTGTTTCTTCTGGTAATCGTAATTTTGTTGGAAAACAAGGTAAAGGAGAAATTTATTTAGCAAGCCCAGAAACTGTTGCCGCATCAGTTGTTGCAGGTTTTATTACAACTTCTGATGAGATACCAAAGAAACCTGAGATTGTTAGTATTTCCAATAAGAAAAATTATGAGGCTAAAATAAAACTTAAAAATATAGTATCTCCTTTGAAGGTTGAAGGTCGCGCTTGGGTAATAAAAAAAGATAATATAGATACAGATATGATTTTTCATAATAGATATCTGGCAATAACTGATATATCTGAAATGGGTCAATATACTTTTGATAATCTTGAAGGTTACAAAGATTTTGCAAAAAAAGCAAAACCTGGAGATATCGTAATTGTTGGTAAAAATTTTGGTTGTGGTAGTTCTCGTCAGCAGGCAGTTGATTGTTTTAAAAGCCTTGGTATAAATGTTATTATTGCTGAGAGTTTTGGTGCAATATATGAGCGTAATGCGATAAATAATGCAATGCCGATTATGATTGCAGAGGATGTTTTGAATAAAATAAATGATAAAGATGAACTTTTTATTGATTTTAAAAATGGTGAAATATTTGATAAAATACAAAATAAAAAATATATAGGTAAGCCTTTTTCAAAGTCCCAACTTGAAATTTACAAGAGGGGAGGCTTACTTTTTTAGTTTCTTTTTTTAAAAATTTTTTTTATTTTTAAATTTGTAGTCCCTGTTAGTAATCTATCGGTTTTAAACACCCATACCACGATACTTATTGTAATGATAGCAAAAATAGTGACATAAACAATACCACCGATCACCAAAATATAGTCCTGGAAAAGTAACGCTCGTGATGCCATCATTGGGTGGGAGAACGGGATGGCAAATGTTAAAATCTTCAAAGCTAAAGGAAGGGTTTCAAAATCTGCAAACAAAGTAATTAACATAGGGATCATAGCAAGCATCGTGATAGGGAAGGTAAGTGTCGTTGCACTTTTGTAGTTCTTCGCAAAGGTCCCAATAAGCATACAAAGTGAAAGCCCAGCGATGAGTGCCATGAATAAGGAAATACCAATCCAAATAAAATCAATCGAGGTCAGTGAAAGACCATAAGATGCAAGGTTTAATCCACCTGATACTTGAAACCCGGTGTAATAATATTGCATACCTAACATATAAATCACAGCTAGTAACAACCCAATGATCGCTGCTGCAATGATTTTTCCAGTAACAATACTAGTCCGTTTGACCGGTAAGGTCAGCAAAGTTTCGAGTGTTTTATTTTCTTTTTCCAATGCCATCGAGGTAATCACGATGCTTCCGGACATAATAATAATCATCATTATCACAATTGGGATGAGTAAGGATTGAGACGACAGCATCCCAAAAATAATATTTGGTGAAACACCAACAAACTCTCGGTTTTTGAAATACGTTGTTTCAAGTCGTTTGGTAGGAGATAGAATTAACGAGGCGTTTACTGAAGAATTTGTTTTGATCAGCTCCTTAGATATATTCGTATTAATCAGGTTAATCAATGATTCAAGAGAACTTGATGAGATTGTATCCATGAGTCCTGCTCCTTTCATAATCCAATATATCTGGAACGTCCCTTGTTGATCCTTGGTGATCCGCTCTGTGAAATTCTTTGGTATTATAATAATAGCGACACCATTATGTTGCATGACGGTTTCTAATCCAATTTTAAGATCCGAAACAGTTGTCGAGTTGTATACAGAATTGGCATGAGTATACAAAAGTGTTGAAGCAAGGGCACTTAAAGTGCTGTTATCTTCATTGATGACCCCAATAATTGGTGGGGCTAATGATTGTTCCTGGATACCTTGGATACTACTCCCCATGGTACCAAAAATCAATGCAACAATGATAATAGGAATAAATGTGCCTGGTGTCAGAAGCTCCCTAATCTCTTTTTTAGTGATGTTTCCTAATCCACTCATTCATGCACCGTCCTTATAAATACTTCCTCGATGTTCCGTGCTTTATATTTCTCCATCAATGCTTTCGGTTTTCCTTCTTCTACTATTTTTCCATCAGAAATCAAAGCGATACGATCGCAGAGGTACTCAACCTCAAGCATATTATGCGAAGAAAGTAGAAAGGTTGTTCCTGATTGTGCTGTAGATTTGATAAGTTTTCGTATTTCTTGAGCATTGATTACATCCAGACCGGAGGTCGGTTCATCAAGGATAGCCAGCCTTGGATTAGTCATAAGAGCCCTACCAACAAGTAGCCTACGCATCATACCTTTGCTATAGGTATCGACACGATCATCAATACGTGCTCCAAGATCTGTAATTTTAATTCCTATTTGCATCATAGCTGGTACTTCTTTAGGATCAAAGAAGTTTGCGATGAATTGAAGATACGCTCTTCCACTCAGATTTTTATATGCTCCAGCATCTTCAGGAAGATAACTAATGAGTCTTCTAATTTCTGCAGCATGTTTACTCAAATCATAACCTAATATGGTGACTGATCCATCATTAATGGAAAGTAAGGTAGACAATACACGTAATGCCGTCGTCTTCCCTGCACCATTCGGTCCTATAAGACCAAAAATCTCGCTTTCATTTATTGAAAAAGAAATACCTTTCAACGCATTAAAGGATCCGTATTTCTTCACTAAATTCTTTACTTCAACTGCTGACATAAGGTTATTCCTCAATAATTTATATTTATAAATATATATCCAAATTTAATGCAAATTTATGTTTTACTCTTAAATCAAAGTTTGGATTACCGCATTCTTGGTTACTCGTTCTTATAGTGCATTACTTCTTTTTAATCATCTTTCTCTAAGCTATGATAGATTTATCTATGGGTTTTTTCCACTATTTTCAAGTTATCATATCCTTTTTTAAAATTCTTTTTTATTAAATAATAAAATTGATAGAGCCATCAATACAGTTGTAATGATAATCCCTAAGATTAAAACAATAGTAAATGGGTTTTCTATATTGAAAACAAAGGGAATTATTGAAGGAATAGATGATACGTAGTTACCCCCAAATATTACTAAAAGAACACCGACTAAAATTGACGGCGCAACAACACCTATTAATACTCCAATGGCACTTGAAATTGCGATAATAGATAATGTCATTATAAATGGCTCATAAATATTTTGTACAATAATGTCAAACGCCATCTGAGATTCAGTGTAATCGACTAAAAGCCCGATTAAGATGGCAATAATACATGCTATTGAAACACATATATAAACTGCTAGAAACTTTGAAATAAGAATATGCCAGCGTTTTAAAGGTCGTATAAGAAACAAATCATAAACTTTTGTATCTTTTTCGTTTATTATGTTAACAGTTAGCATAACAGATGCAAGAAGCCCGCCTATACTTGATACCACTAAAGATACAAGAATTGAAAGCGACATATCGGCTGATTGAGATGAAACATGAACTAAAATCGCCAGAAGAGGAAGTCCGATCCAAAGAAAAATCATAGCTTTTGATTTATAAAAACCCATTAACTCATCTTTAAAAATTAATGAAAAACTCATTATTTTTTACCTCCTTTTCTAAGATAATATTGATATACTTCATCAAGAGAAGGAGTTATCGGATTAATACTTCTGATATGACATTCATTTTTAAGAAGGATTTTTATTATATTATGTATAACCTCATCATAACTAAATGTGTTGTCAATATTAATTAAAAATTTTTCATATGATTTTTCTAAAACATTTTGAACACCTGCAAGTTTACTTATCTCTTTAAATTTGTCAGATTTTTTAGAAAGAATTATTTCAATTTGTTTTTCTTTTACAAATTCAGTTTTTAATTCATTAAGTGTTCCAATTTTTAAAACTCTCCCCCAATCTAAAATACAAATTTTTGTAGCAACATCTTCTACATCACTGAGTATATGTGATGAAAAAAATACTGTCGTACCATTTTTACTGAGATCTTTGAATATTTGCTTAACCTTATATCTACTCTCTGGATCAAGTCCATCTAAAGGTTCATCTAAAATTATAAGAGAAGGATTATGTAAAATAGCTTGTATTATTCCAACTTTTTGAATAGTTCCTCCAGATAATTGAATTATTTTTTTATTTTTATATTTAGTAAGCTCCATAATTTCTAATAACTCATTTATTCTAGGTTGTATGCTTATCTTTTCCATTCCAGATAATTTTCCAAATGTTGTTAAAGCATGATTTAAAGTTCTCCATTGCTGAAAAGCAACTTTTTGGGGAAGGTAACCTATAAATTTATGAGCTTGTGATTTTTGTTCAGGCATTTCATAGTTGTTTATAAAAACTTGTCCACTTGTTTTATTTAAAAGTCCAACAAGTATTTTTATTGTGGTAGTTTTACCTGCGCCGTTTGGTCCAATATACCCAAAAATCTCTCCTTTTTTGATATCAAAAGAAATATTATCTAATGCGAGAATGTCTTTGTATTTTTTTGATAAGTTACTTATTTTAACAGTTTTTTCTTCTAATATATCGCTTTTTGTTTTTTCAAATGTGATTTTTCCAATAGCATGACATGATGGACAGTTCACAGTTATTGTTTCACCAGGATTTACAGAAATTGTGGTTATTTCACCGCATTTTTTACATTTAATTTTCTTTTCCATATGTTTTTTCATCCCACTATGTTTAGATTTGAATAATCCCTAGTTTTTTCATTTTCATAAAATTATCTGGGTGTTTCTCAAAATATTTATGAATTGGCTCAAGGATTTTGTTAATGTATTTTGCAGTAGAGTTTTTTAAGTCAAGTGGATGTAGGCCATTAATAAATGCTTTTTCTAGTTCTTCATAACTGCTAAATTCTAGATTTCCACCGAATTTTTCAGGTCTTTCTATTAAGAATACTTCGTCTTTAAGTTCTGGAAAAATTACGTATTTACAAATTTCAATAACAGGATTGCCATCAACTGTTTTTTCTGGACAATATGCTTTTTTCATCTTGCTATTTACTTTATCTGGATCATCGTGTATACTAATCATTGAATCAGGTTTACTTTTGCTCATCTTTACTTCAGTTGGATCCATGCGTCCTCCAGCTTGAAGTCCTGTAAGCAGTGGTGTATGAATTGCAACTGGTGCTTTACGATCTAGCTTTTTTGATATATCTCTTGCAAGCATATGTGCATGACGCTGATCCATACCACCATATGCTACATCTAAATTTAAGTAGAATATATCAGAGACTTGCATAGCAGGATAAAAAAGTTTAGATAAATCACGTTCTGCCTCGTCTTCAGATCGTCCCATTATATCCATTGCACGTTTAACACGTGCAACGCTTGTTGCTTTTGATACTCTCAACACTAATTCCCAGTATTTAGGGTCACCAACATATTCACTTGCATAAACAAATGTTAACTTGTCACGTTCAATTCCCATTGCTTCAAAACAGTCTTGCATGTATTTACCACAGAGTTTTATTTTCTCGATATCTCCACCTAGTTTATCATTAATATATGCATGCCAATCAGCCATAAGTACAGTAAACTCAAAACCTGCCTTTAGAAAATCTTTAATTTTATTTGTACAAATCTTCCAACCCAGATGAACTGTTCCAGAGGGTTCAAAGCCGATATATGCACGCGGTTTAGTTTTTTCAAGAACTATTTTTAGTTCAGGTATTGTAACGATCTCTTCAATATTTTGTAAAACTATTTCCAATTTATCCATTGTATTCATCTCTTAAGTTTTTTTACGACTCTATCAATAATCTCGTCTGTTACACCAAGATAGTTCTCAGGGTTTAATGCATAACTTATTTCTTTTTCAGATAGTAATTTGAATTTTTTGTTTTCAATGATAAAAATATCTTTTAAAGTTTTTCCTTCTTCTGCAGCTTTAAGGGCTGTTTTTCGCACAAGTTCATGTGCGTCTCCTCTGCCCATCCCTTTATTAATCAATGTTGTCATAAGTGATTCTGCCATAGGTAAACCTTTTGAAATTTCAAGATTCTTTATCATTTTTTCTGGAAAAACCTTGATATTTTTGAAAACGTAATCTGTGTTATATATGATCCAGTCTGTAAGAATTATTGAATGAGGTATTATGAAACGTTCATTGCTGGAGTTACATAAGTCTCGTTCATGCCATTGAACTGCGTTTTCATAGGTAGGTATAATAAAACCGCGTATAAGTCTTGCAAGGCTACATATCTGCTCGCAAGTAATTGGATTTCTTTTATGTGGCATAGTAGAAGAACCTACTTGTTTTTTTGCTTCAAATGCCTCTGCAACCTCGCTTATTTCATCACGTTGTAGGTTACGAATTTCTGTTGCAAATTTTTCCATACTGGTTGTAATATTACATAAAACACCTAAAAGTTCATTGTAGCGATCTCGACAGACAATCTGAGTGCTTGCATCCTCAATTCCTAGTTTAAGTTCTTTGAGCATTTCTTCCTGTAATTTTAAAGCCTTAGGCCCTAATGCTGCGCCGGTTCCAACCGCACCTGAGAGTTTACCAACTAAAAGTCTGCTTTTACATTCAAATAAACGCTCAAGATGACGGTCAACCTCCATTGCATATCCTGCCATTTTAAGACCAAATGTTATTGGAATTGTATGTTGTCCATGTGTTCTTCCGACCATTATAGTTTTTTTATGTTTTATTGCTAGATTTACAAAGGTTTTTCTTAATTCTTTTAAACATTTACTAATTAATTCCAAAGAATCAGCAAACTGCAAAGCATTTGCTGTATCAACGATATCATAGCTTGTTGCACCCAGATGTATATATTTACCAGCATCACCTTTGCATTGTTCTGCAAGAGCACGCGTAATAGCCATTATATCATGTTTTGTCTCAGATTCAATTTTTCTTACACGTTCAACTTTTACAATCTTTGTAGAAGCTTTCTTGGTTATTTCATCAGCAGCAATTTTAGATATATTTCCAACTTTTGCATGAGCACGAGCAAGGGCTGCTTCAACGTTTAAAAGATACTGTAGACGTTGCTCTTCTCCAAAAATGTTTTTAATCTCTTCTCTACCATATCTATAATCTAAAGGACAAACTGGGTCAAGCATGATATTCACAATCCTGAAATTCAATCCTGGTTAATGTTTTTTTCTAAATAGAATCATTTTAAATACTAAAAATAATATTATTCAACCAAAATGAGGAGTTGAATTTATGGAAAAAGATAATATAAATGAAAAAGAACTAGGTTTAAAACCAAGTTTTTCAATAATTATTGGAGTCGGTTGGTTAATATTTTTGATAATGTGGCTTGCATTCTATGCATCCGATTTTTCTTGGGAGAAAAATATTGCAATAATACTGCTTTCTACACTTTTAATGTTTCTTTTACTCGCTGGTATGTGGGCTATGTATGGTATTAGAAAAATACCTCCTGACGAAAAAGAAATGTTTAAAACAAGTGGATTCAAAGGGCGTATAGTATTATCGATTGTTTTGCCATTTGCAACTATGATATTTTTAATAGTATGGTTCTGGTTTTATGCTCAGCCTTATAATATATGGCAAAATTTAGCAGTCATACTTGTGGTGCTCTTAATCAATGGGGGTGTACTAGGTTCGATCTGGGCTAGATGGGGTATAAAACACGGTCATAAATTTAATAAAAATTGTGAAAAAGAGGACTAAAAACCCTATTAATTTATTTATAAATTTCAACTTTTAAACTTTCAAGTTTTATTCCATTATACTGAGTTTTGCTAATTTCTCTATCTTCATGTAAAATTTTGTATTTAAAACCAGCTTTTTCTATAATTTTTAGGTAATCGGACTTAAGAAGTGCACCGCCTACACAGTTTGCTATAAGTTTTTCATCAGATCTTTGTGCATTTGTTAATTCTTCCAATAAAACAATATCTGAAACATACATTCTTCCAGTTTTTTTCAAAACCCTGTAAGCTTCTTTGAAAACTTTTAGTTTATCAGGAGCAAGATTAATTACGCAGTTACTAATAATTACGTCAATAAATTCATTTTCAACAGGTAGTTTTTCGATATCACCAAGTTTGAATTCCACGTTTTTAAAACCATATTTATCAGCAAGATTTCTGGCTTTGTAAATCATTTCTTTGGTCATATCTATTCCAATGACTTTGCCACTGTCTCCTACTTTTTTTAATGCAAGAAAACTATCAAAACCCGCGCCAGATCCCAAATCTAAAACAATGTCACCTTCTTTGATATTTGCATGAGCAATTGGATTACCACAACCAAGTCCTAGATTTGCTTCAGATGCGACCTTTATTTCTTCATCAGAATATCCGATTGATTTTGCGATTTTTACTGAATCATAAGTACTACTGTTACAAGAACAATTACAAGTATTATTTTTAGCAATTTTACTGTAACTATCTTTTACAATTTTTTTTACATTTTTCATATTAATCTAACTCAAAATACAATCTAGTAAATCAATACATCTTTTTGTTTCTTTTACATCATGAACTCTTAATATATCTGCACCATTTAGGACCGCAGTTATAGCTGCTGCAAGACTTCCTTCAAGTCTATCTTGAGGTGGTAGTGGTTTTTCTCCCCCGCAGATATTTCCAATAAATGTTTTACGACTAGCACCAATTAAAATAGGATATTTTAAGCTTTTTAATTCAGATAGTCGCTTTAAAATTTCACAGTTATCTTCTATTCCTCTACCTGTTCTTTTACCAAAACCAATACCTGGATCAATAATTATATTTTCTTTTTTAACATCATTAAATATTGCATATTCTGCTCTTTCTTTTAAAAAACTGGTAATCTCAGACATTATATCATTATAAACAGGATTTTTTTGCATATCCCTTGGACTTCCTTTCATATGCATAAGACATACAGGAACATTATAACTTGCAACAATGTTTACAAGTTTTTTATCACCCTTTAAAGCAGTTATATCATTAACCATTCCTACACCAAGATCAAGTGATTTTTTTGCAACATCTGATTTATATGTATCAATTGAAAGTGGAATATCAATTTTTTTAATAAGTTTTTCAATAACAGGAATAACACGACTAAGTTCTTCAGAAATGGAAAGAGATAATGCCCCAGGTCTAGTAGATTCACCGCCGATATCAATAATATCAACACCATCTTCTTGCATTTGAATAGCATAATTTACTGCGTCATCAATACTTGAAAACCCTCCTCCATCAGAAAAACTATCTGGTGTAACATTTAAAATACCCATTATATGTGTTTTTTTATCTAACTCAAAAATTTTATTAGAAATTTTAAGTGTTCTCATTTAACATCCTTCAAAACAAGTTTTATTTCTTCAGATATTTTTTTAAGACGAGGATAATGACGATTTATTTTATCAACAAGTTCATTTAGTTGTTTAAGTGTTCCAATAACAAGAATATTTCCTTTTTCTTTATTTAAAGAAAAAGTATCTCTAGGAACTGCTACTTCTCCGCCGATACTAAGCATATCTTGTTTTATTATTATTGCATCTTGTAAGACTACATTTTCGAGTTTTATAACCTGTGTAATCATCTTTGGTGCCATTATTTTGATACTTGCCGTATCACTACCAATATCTACAATCTGTTTTTTTGCATCAGTAAGATTTTTTATATCAATTATTTTTGGATTATGTTCTGTCACAAAAAACTAGAATAAATGTATTCTATTTCAAATATTTGTAAGAAAAAGTATTATTTTTCTTTTGATTTTTCTCGTTTTTCTCTTGCTCTTTTAACCTTTATAGGCAGATATAAAATATAAAAAAAACAAAAAAACCAAACATTTGCAACTACAACTATTACTATTGGATCCCAACCTTGTAAATAATGAACAACTGCCATTCCCATGGCGATAGCTATTGCAATAAAAGCATAAATTATGATTAATTGTTTTTCACTTCGATTTTCAAACATAAACTCTCGTTATGTTCATATTACTATTAACATTTTTGGAGGTTGCAAACAAGTGCATCTCTTGCTTCACCAACTGTAAAAAGAGAACCTGTGATAACAATAATATCTTGTTTTTTTGCAATTTTTTTAGCATATTTTACTGCTTCTGAGACACTATTTTTAACCGTAGCAATTTTAGGCTTAAAAAACTCTTTTAACGTTTTTGGATCACTTGAACGAATATTACTAGATTTTGTAACAATTATTGTATCTGCAACTAGGCTTATTATTTCAACCATCTCTTTTACATTTTTATCAGATAAAATACCGATAACAAGTATTAGTTTATCATAAACAAAATCCTTTTTGATAGTATTTTTTAGCATTTGCATACCTGCTATGTTATGCGCACCGTCAATTAGTATAATTGGCTCAAAATCAAGTATTTCCATTCTACCTGGGTTAGTTGTATTTTCAACACCCTCTTTTATGTTTTCATCTGTAATATACACTCCTTTCATCTGAAGAGCTTCAACGCACATTAAACTTAAAGCAAGGTTTTCACCCTGAAAAATACCTGACAGGTGTGTTTTAACAGAATAATCTTTAAGTTTACCATGAACTGTAAATTTTTGCCAATCCTGATTGCCACAAGTTTTTTCCCAAGAACCTTTATCAACAACTGTTAAAGATGCATTTTTTTTGTAAGCATTTTTTTTAATTACAGTTAAAGCAGTATTTACCGCTGAAGTAATTACAGGGGTATTTTCTTTTATAATTCCTGCTTTTTCAAAGGAGATTTCTTCAACTGTTTTACCAAGTCTATCCTGATGTTCAAGAGTAACATTAGTAATTATACTGACCAGAGGATTAACAATATTTGTTGCATCAAAACGACCGCCAAGACCAACCTCTATTACTGCATAATCAACTTTTTTATTATAAAAATATTCAAAGGCCATAGCTGTAGTTATTTCAAAAAAAGTAGGAATATTGTTATTTTTAATCATTTCTTCAACAATAGGCTTTATTTTTTCTAAAAGAAGAACAATTTCGATATCTGAAATTTCATTATTATCAATTACAAAACGCTCAGAAAAATGCTGAATATGAGGCGATGTATAAACACCAACAGTATAACCTGCAGAATTTAAAATTGAACTTATAAATTTACAAACACTACCTTTACCATTTGTTCCGCCAACATGAACAGTTTTGTAATTATTTTGAGGATTTCCAAGTTTTTCACAGATAACTTCAATTCTTTCAAGACCAAGCTTTATACCAAATTTTTCAAAACTATAAAGCCAAGTTATAGCTTCATTATATCTCATATTATTTTAAACTACTATTTAGTAGCCCTCAGAATACAAAACATCAGAAAAAACCGTGTATTTATCTTTCCAGCTTTCACCTTTTGCTATTTCCACTTTTCGTCCATTAATTTTAAGTCGGTCTTGCTCAAAAAGATCAATAGTTCTTGGTAGAATTTGATGTTCGATCTCAAGAATACGAGCGGCAATTTTGTCTCTATTATCACCAGGCATTACTTTTACTGCAGCCTGTAAAATAATAGGTCCACTATCCATTTCTTCATTCATAAAATGTGTAGTGCAACCAGAAATTTTTACACCATAATCAATTGCATCACCTTGTCCATTTGCACCTTTAAAACTTGGAAGAAGTGCAGGATGGATATTAATTATTTTACCATACCATTTTCTTATAAAACATTTAGTAAGAATTTTCATATAACCTGCACCGACAACAAGGCCTACCTTTTTTTCCTCCAGTATCTTATCTATTTTTTTATCATACTCCTCTCTAGACAAACCCTTTGAATCAACAAAAAAACAGGAAATTTTATGTTTTTCAGCACGTTTCAGACAAAACGCATCACTTTTATCAGAAATAACAATAATTACTTCTGCATTAATCATATTTTTTTCAGATGCATCAATAATACTTTGTAGATCAGTACCGCTACCAGATCCCAGAACCCCGATGCGAAGTTTTTTAGACATACAAATTCACATCAATGTAATTTAATATTATTTAAACATTTTTTCTATTATGTGTATAGAAGCATCAGTTTTAAAACCAGTCGGACTAAAATGAGTTCTATAAACGTTATATCCTTGTTTTTTAAGGTTTTTAAAAAACAAATCCATTCTAGGTGAAGATTTTTTTAAAAAAGATGCAATGCTTTCTGTCGAATAAAAAAAGGCAGGTGCTTCTGCTTCTTCTTCTAAAATATCTAATAATCTGTACATCTGATTTTTACAACCAAGTTTTTTACTAGATATAATACTCAGTAATTCACCTATTGTTTTTTTATCAATAATTCTACCCAACCACATGGGTCCAATATTGTTTTTTATCTTCTGTATGCCTATGGTTTCACCAGAATGAATTATTTTAAAATTATTCATACATTCATTTGCTTTTGATATACTATTATTAACTTTAACATAAATTCTGAAATAGTGATCAGTTGAATAACAAAGTAGAGGTTCTATACCTTTATTATAAACACCTGCAGCTCTACAGATAAAACCAAGTAATATCCGTAATCCTATTTCTTTCATTGCTACAGAATGAAATGGAACAGCGCTATAACGTCTAATGCAGACTTTTGGATAAACACCACATAAAGCCGCAGTATCAGTTGCGCTACACGCAATAATACCACCATTTTTGATACTTCTAAGTGTTGAATCAATAAAACCTACTGGACTTCCGAAAGGATCGACATCGATATAATCAAATTTACCTTCAGATAATAAAACGTTAAGGTTCATGTTATATACTTTTACATTTTGAAAACTATGTTTTTCTTTGTTTTTTTCAATAAGATTATATGATTTTTCATCCCAGTCGTTAATCACTACTTCAAAATCTCCAACTAGTTCATTTGCAAGTCTAATGCCTCTTATTCCTGAAGCTGCAAGGCCATCAAGAATTATCATTTTTCTTTTCGAACTGTCTAAAAGTTGCTGGCAAATAAGAATGGAAATATCGCGGTTAAGCTGCATAGTAGGATTATAAAAAGGAACACCTTGTTTTGAACTAGGTCCTTTTGAACCACTTTTGGTTTTATAAACAAAAATATTAGTATTTCCTTCAGTAATTTCTTCGAAAAAATTAATTTTATTCATATTTAAAATAAAGGTGGTAGTTTTTCTTCCATAATCTTTTCGATTTTATATGGTAAAAGATTACGATTAACTGGGGTTACTTCAAGGATTCTTATATCATCACGACGTCGT
>Ga0209254_10002931_pt1 | contig 15567 bp, 12 predicted proteins | sample FrelakmetDIP11DI_FD_187148 | JGI IMG/M metagenome (GOLD analysis project Ga0209254, IMG submission 187148) | Freshwater lake sediment microbial communities from the University of Notre Dame, USA, for methane emissions studies - DIP11 DI (SPAdes)... | ecosystem: Environmental > Aquatic >...
ATCCTGCATGGCAAAGTCTTCGGGGCAGACCTCCTCGCAAAGACCGCAAAGGCTGCAGGAGTTGACGAGTTTGTTGGCCTGCCTCGTGCCCATGACGATGGATTCGTTGTTGTAAATCTCCCGCGCGTACTTCTTAGGGTAGCCGCCGAAACCCTCCAGATAAGCGCACACCTTGACGCACTCCAGGCATTCACACTGAAGACAGCGTTTGGCTTCATCCAGGGCTTCCTGCGGGGTGTATTCCGATCCTCTTCTGGGCACTGTAGGAAGGGGTGAAACCCCTTCCAGGCTGGTGTACAACCGGGTCGGGTGGGGCCCATCCTTTTCTCGCCCCGCAGTAAGGGAAACCTTTTGAAGAAATCGGTCGATGGTGGTGGCCGCCCACCGGCCTTCGGCCGCTTCCCAAACAGGAGACGAGGTCCCGTCGGACCGAGGGGACCCTCCGGCGAAGAGTCCTTCCCGGATGGTGGTCTGTGTGAGAGGCTCAATGCCCGCTACGCCGCCTTGCTGATTTGTGGCCAACCCATCGGGAGCAACGCTTCCGTCCAGACCTAAGTAAACGGCATCGTATTCCTGGAAGAGTCCCTTACTCGTTTCAAAACAGCCGGGATCGGCTTTCAACCGGAAGACCACACCCAGTTTCTGGAGACGGGTGATCTCGCCGTCCAGCACTTGGCGAGGCAATCGGGCTTCGTCTATTTCCAGGAGCCGACCCCCGATTTGCTCGGTGGGTTCTAACAAGGTTACCGGATATCCCTTGCGAGCCAGATCATGGGCTGCTGTCAAACTGCTCAACCCGCTTCCCAGAACAGCTACTTTCTTTTCCCGTCTAGGAAGAGACTGAATTCGTTGTTCCTGCTCCGTTGACGTGACGCAGGCCTGTTCGAGGGCGCCGATCTGAATAGGATCTCCGACCTTGCCGCGGAGGCATTTCTTCTCGCAGGGAGCATCGCAAATCCGTCCGAGAATGCTCGGGAAGGGCATGGTCTTGTGAAGCACTTTCCAAGCCTCTTCCCACCGATCTCGCATCATCCAGCCGACAAAGGCCCTGGCGTCCATATGGAGCGGACATGCGGCGGTGCATTCCGGAGGGTATTCCTGGATGCACCGGCTTTCCAGTTCTCTCAATTCTCGTTGGTCCATGGCTTTCAGGAAATGAGCATGCAACAGAGGCGAACTGGGGACCAAGGCCCTTCAGTTCGCCTCTGTTCTTTCTTCAGTGTCGGCTTCAACGTTACCGTCGTGGTAGCCGGCGCTGCAAGGCAAAAACCATGAGTGCTACTTCAGGGCCTTGAGACCGGCCAGGACTTTCTCCGGGAGCGCCGGCAAATGGCGAATCCGGACGCCCGTTGCGTCGCAGATGGCGTTGATGACCGCCACGTGAGACGAGGTCAGGGGCAGTTCCCCTACTCCGGCAGCGCCGAACGGCCCATGTTCCCTGGGCGTTTCCACATAGTGAATGTCAAACTTGTCCGGGATGTCCTTGGGATAGGGGATGCCGCAGGCAAGCAGGGAGGTGTGCTTGTCGAGTTTTTCGAAATCCTCTGACAGGGCCAGTCCGATGCCCTGGGCAACGCCGCCGTAAATCTGCCCGTCCACAACCAGCTTGTTGTTGATCTTCCCTATATCTGCGATCACCGTGTATCCTTCGACCGCGGTTTTCCCGGTCTTGGTGTTTACAGCCACTTCGGCCATGAAAAGGCCATACATGTATACGGCAAAGGGAGATCCCTGAGACGTCTGGAGATCACAGTTGGTGTTCATGGAGGCGGTCCACTTTCCCGAATAACGCAACGGGATCTTTTCGGCCACCATCTCGTCATAGGTTCGGTAAGACCCATTCGGCTTGCGCATCGCCGCGAGCAGCAGATCACACCCGTTCTTGATGGCATTGCCGGTCATGACCTGCTGGCGGCTGCCGCCCGATGGGCCGCTGTTGGGAGCCATGGCCGTGTCGTTCATCACCAGCTTGATCTTATCCGGCGTGATTCCCATGGGGCTCAATGCTTTGTGCGCGGTCCCTAGAGCACCCGCGTCCGCGCCCTGGCCGTGGTCTTCCCAGGTGGAGGCCAAGGTCACTCCATCCTTCGTCAGATCCACCCAGACCTCCGAAGAATCAGCGCCGTCAAGACCGCAACCGTAAATGCCGAGGCAGATGCCCACACCCTTTTTGATTTCAGGGGTGGATTCCTTGCGGGCTTTCTCCTTCGCAGCCTTGTAGAGGGGCCTCAGCTTATCGATCATCTCAGGGAAGCTGTAGACCTCGGGCGCCTGGCCGGTCGGCGTTGTATCGCCTGGGCGGTAAACATTTCCGGCCCGCAGTTCCAGAGGATCTACCCCCATTTTCGCGGCGAGCTCATCCATCATACTTTCGGAGGCCAAGAAGCTTTGCGGGGAACCGTAGGCGCGGAAGGCCGAACCCCAGGCATGGTTGGTGCAAACGGTGCGCCCCTTGCCCCGGATGTTGGGAATGCCGTAGCCGGCGCCTATGAACTGTGCCCCGCGCAGAGTGAGCAGGTCGCCGAACTCCGAGTACGGCCCATGGTCCACACTCCAGTCGGTCTCCATGGCCATGATCTTGCCGTGCTTGTCGGCTCCGTACTTGATCTTCATCCAGAAGGGCGAGCGCTTGCCGGTGTAGGTGATGTGCTGGTAGTAATTGTACCTCAGGAACACGGGCCGACCCGTGGCCATGCAGGCAACCCCCAGCAGGGCTTCCATGGTAGGACTGAACTTGTACCCGAAGGTGCCGCCTGCAGGGTTCTGGACCAGTCGTAGCTTCTCCGGTTCGATGCCGAGTCCTGGAGCAATCATGGCGTGGTGAAGATAGAGGGCAATGCTCTTGGAGTGGATCGTCAATCGTCCATCATCATCAAAATAGGCAAGCCCCACGTCCGGTTCCATGGTGAGGTGGGGCTGGCGCTGCAAATAATACTCCCCTTCCACCACGTGGGCCGCCGAGTTCATGAGGGGCTTGGTGTCCTTGCCCTTCACGATGGGGAGTTCGAAATAGACGTTCGGCGTTCCCGGATGGATCTCCATGGCATCCCCAGCCATGGCTTCCGGGGCGCTCATGTATGCTGGGAGCGCTTCTAGGTCGACTTTGACCTTATCAGCCGCAGCCCTAGCGTTCTCTTCCGTGTCGGCGCAAACGATCGCGATGGCGTCGCCGAACTGAAACACTTTGGTATCGCACAGAATCGGACGATCCCAGCCGTCCCCCTTGTTGCCGGGGAAGGTGATGAGCCCCGTAATCCGGTTCTTTCCCTTCACGTCCTTGTGGGTGATGATCTTGTAAACACCCGGCATCTTCTCCGCTTCGGAGGTATCGATCCCGCGGATGTTGGCATGGGAGACCTTGGCCTGAACCAAGGCAAGACGGAGCGTCTCAGGGGGCATTTTGAGACCTAGATCGGCTCCATAGTCCAGGGTTCCAGTGGCCTTGGCAACGGCAGATGGCCTCGGGTACTTGCCTCCCCAGATTTGGCCGTCTTTGGGGAGCTTGTATGCCAAATCCCCAATCTTCATCTCACCACGCATCACTTTGGCCGCATCCATCACCGCATCAACGAGTTGTTTGTAACCTGTGCAACGGCAAGCATTGCGGTGCGTCTGAAACCAGTCCCTCACCTGGGCGCGGTCGGGTTTGGGGTTTTGGTCCAGCAGAGCCTTGGCCGAGACGATGAAGCCGGGAGTGCAGAAACCGCACTGAGATCCTCCGTGCACCATCCAGGAGAGCTGGATAGGATGAAGGTTGGCTGGTGTGCCGATGCCCTCGATGGTGACAACGGATGCGCCGTCAGGCACTTTCGCCATTTTGGTGACGCAGGAGCGGATCAACTTCTGATCCATAATGACGTTGCACGAGCCGCACTGGCCTTCGCCGCAGCCGACTTTGGTCCCCGTGAACCCCAATTGCTCACGCAGAACATTGGCCAGGGTATCATCGGAACGAGCAACAATGACCTTGTCGACGCCATTGATTCTAAGAGTTTTCTTAATCATGTCAGGACCTCCTTCCGGGTTGTGAAAAATTTGTATTATGAGTGGCCTTCTCTCGACGCCCAAACACTTTCGAACGTTGCAAAAGTTTTAGATCCGCGCAGCCAGAGGCCGTGGCCCGAGTCGAGGGGTCGTATGACCTCTTGCAGAGGCGCCTTCTGATATTTCCCGTCAAAGCTTTTCTATCTGGACCGCGCAGGCTTTGTATTCTGCAGTCAAGGTTTCCGGATCATAGGCCGGGTTGGTAAGCCAGTTGGCACAGGCATCCCGAAAGTGAAAGGCCATCCAGACCATGCCGGGAGGTATCCGGTCCGTGACCTTGGCTTTGAGCGTCACCTCTCCCCTTCGGGACCGCACCCTCACCCGTTCGCCGTGCTTGATTCCCAGGTTCACTGCATCTGCAGGGGAGACGTCCGCCGTCTCTTCGGACAGGAGCACATTCAAACCCGGGACGCGACCTGTTTGCGTTCGCGTGTGGTAGTGGTAGAGCCTTCGCCCGGTGCTCAGCACAAAGGGATACTCCTGATCAGGGACTTCTGCAGGAGGCGTCCAGTCCACCGGAACGAAAACCCCGAGACCGCAGCTGAACTCTCCGTCCTTGTGCAGGAAGCAGGTGCCGGGATGAGATTCATCCGTACACGGCCACTGAAGGCCGTTGTGTTCGATCCGGTTGTACTTGATCCCTGCCAGAGACGGTGCAAGCAGGGTCACCTCGTTGTCCCAGATTTCCTGGGCGCTCGCGGAAGGCCACGACTGTCCCATGCGTTTGGCAAGCTCCCTGAAGATCCACCAGTTGGGCTTGGCCTGGCCCGGGGGTTCGCTCACTTTTCGTACCCGGCTCACTCGACGCTCGCTGTTGGTAAAGGTCCCGTCGTCCTCGCTCCAACCTGCGGAGGGAAAGATGACGTGGGCGAATCGAGTGGTCTCCGTGGGATAGAGGTCCTGACAGACCATGAACTCAGCGGATTGCAGGCAGCGCTCCACATGGTGGATGTCCGGCTCGGTGTTGGCCAGGTTCTCTCCAAAGACATAGAACGCTTTGAGGGAGCCTTTGAGAAGACCGTCCATCATCTGCGGGATCATGAGACCGGGTTTCTCAGGCAACTTCTGAACCCCCCAAGCCGCTTCGAACTTCGCGCGGAGCGCAGGGTCCGTCACCTTCTGGTACCCGGGAAAGACATTGGGGAGAGCGCCCATGTCGCACGCCCCCTGCACATTGTTCTGCCCTCTCAGAGGATTGACGCCGCCGCATTCAAGGCCCACGTTTCCCAGAAGCATCTGAAGATTAGCGATGGTGACCACATTGTTTTTTCCGCAGGTGTGCTCGGTGATCCCCAAGGTGTAGCAGACCATGGCCGGTTTGGTGGCGGCCAATTGCCGCGCCACGTCCTTCACCATCTCTACGGGCACGCCCGCGATCTCGGCCGCTCTCTCCGGCGGGTATTCCATCATCTTCGCCTTGAGATCCTCAAACCCTACACAGCAAGAGCCGATGAAGGCCTTGTCGTAAAGCTCTTCGCTGATGAGGACGTTCATCACGCCATTGAGAAAAGCGATGTCTGTTCCAACCCGGATGGGGACGTGAAGCGACGCAAAATCAACGAGGGCATGCCTTCTTGGATCCATCACGATCAACCGGGCGCCTTTCTCTACGGCATTCTTGAGGAAAGTCGCCGCCACAGGGTGAGCTTCGATCATGTTGGAACCGATGACAAAAAACATTTTCGCTCTTGAGAACTCTTCAAAGGAGTTGGTCATGGCCCCTGAACCGAAAGTTGCCGCCAGACCGGCGACCGTGGGGGCGTGTCAGGTGCGCGCGCAGTGATCGATATTGTTCGTGCCGATCACCGCGCGGAAGAGCTTCTGCATTTGATAGGAATCCTCATTAATGCTCCGTGCACAGCTCACCCCGGCAATGGCGTCCGGGCCCTGCGTTGCAATGATCTCCCTGAAGCGGTTTGCCACAAGATCCAGGGCTTCGTCCCATGAAGCCTCACGGAAATCGCCTTTCTCCCTGATAAGTGGAGTCTTGAGCCTTTCTTCGGAATAGATGAAGTCATAACCGAAGCGGCCTTTGACGCAAAGCCTTCCCCGATTCGGTGCCGCATCTTCCACTGCCGTAACCTTGACGATCTTCCCGGCTTTCACGTGGAGCCACATCTGGCATCCGACTCCGCAGTAGGGACAGGTGGTGCGAACTTTCTTGCATTCATTGGCTCGCGCCAGCCCCACCGACTTCTTTTCCACGAGCGCCCCCACAGGACAAACCTCAACGCATTGCCCGCAGAAGACGCAGTCGCTCTCGTGGTAAGCCCTGTCGCCCGTAGCGACGATCTTGCTCTTGGATCCCCGGTAGCCGTAGCTGATCGCCCGATTGACCGCCACTTCGTTGCAGGCTTGAACACACCGCCCACACAAGATACAACGGGAAAAATCCCTCACAATGAAAGGATTGATGCTTTCGGTGGGATAGCTGGTTTCCGTTGGTTTGAAACGGCCTCCCTTGACCTGATACTGAATGGCCAGCTCCTGCAAGCGGCAATCGCCATAGGCGGGGCAGAGGTCTTGATGTTCCTCCTTACTCATGGTCGCAAGCTGGAAGTCGGTCCAGGAGTCGAGATCCATATCCTGGACCAGGCAGTTGTGGTTTCCTGAAGCCAGCAGAAGCTCGATGTTCAGACGCCTTGCCCTCATGACTTTCGGGCTCTCGGTCCTGATCACCATGTTGGGAGATGCCGGCGTGGCGCAGGCTGCCGCAAGGTTTCTTGCCCCCTCCACTTCCACCAGACAGATCCGGCAAGCGCCGGTGGGCGTCGCATCTTTCAGGTAGCACAAGGTGGGTATGTGAACACCGTTCTCACGCGCGACCTCAAGAATCGTCTGCCCTGAGCGAAAAGAGATCGTTTTGCCGTTCAACACGAGTTGTTGCTCATTCATCACAGTTTCTCCGTCGTCGATACAAGAAGATGATCTCTTTGGGAGGATTCATTTCCACAGGACCGGCAAAAAATTATATCAATTCAGATATATATCAATATCGATATATAAAGACGACAGTGAAGTCAAGTGAAAACCCGCCCGCAAAGCGCCTGCTCCTGCGTCTTTGAGGAGTCCCCAGCATGGATGCAGATTTCCATTCGCAGCATTCAAGAATAGGTCATGCAGAGGGGTTCATTCAAAAGGGGGGTGAGAAGGGGTGGCTGGCGGGCAGCCAAAGACTAGTGCAGATCTGAGGGCAGTCCAGAAGGTCCGGGCGTCTTCAAACCGCGCTGACGCGCAATCAGGATAACCGTTCTCAGAAAAGCATAGGGGTTGCGCAAGACATGGGCCGTCATATCATCCCCGTCGAAACGGCATGCCAGGTCATCAAGTATGTTGCCTGCGATATGCCAAAGGGCATCTCTCAGAGGGCGGTATTTGGGATAACCTTCTCTTAATGCAGTGACAAATTCTAAACCCCAAGAGCCCAGGATCTCCGGCCCTTCAAAGGCCTCGCCTCGAAATGCCGCGTCCAGAGACCTTCTGAGTGCCAGACAAATGGCCCTGTGTGTCATGAATCATCTCCCGCACGGCTTTACGGTCTTATGCTCGATGGTCCGGTGCCTTCTAGGCCTTTTCCCGGCTCCCCGTTTTACCATGTTTGTTTCGGAGCGCCTTGAGGATGTGCTCAGGCGTCACGGGAAGCTCGTTGAAGTCGATGCCAATCGCATCATAGATGGCGTTAACAATCGCAGGAGCAGGGGCAAGCTGCGTCCCCTCTCCGGACTCCTTGGCTCCAAAAGGCCCGAGTGGGTCATCCGTAATGACCTGGATCCCTTCCATCTCGGGCATCTCCATCGCCGTGGGAAACCCGTAGTCGAGGAAGGAGGGATTCATCACCTGCCCGTTTTCCACAATGACGTTTTCATAGAGGGCCTGCCCCATGCCTCCGATGATGGAGCCCTCCAGTTGGCCTTCCACCAGAAGAGGATTAATGGGGGTTCCGCAATCGTGGGCCGTCACCATCTTCACGACTTTAACCTTGCCCGTCTGCGTATCAACCTCCACCTCGGCCGCCTGGGTCATGAAGGAGTAATTGGGCGCAAAATTCCCATCCCCTTTGAGCAGGGTCGTGGGCTCTTGGGCAGGCGCCATCCAGGAACCTCTCCCGATGATGGGCATGGGCAAGTCCGCATAACGGTATGCCTTTACAGCGTCTAGCAGGGTCAACCCCCGATCGGGAGAACCTTTGACATAGATTTTCCTGCCCTTTGCGACAAGGTCTGCAGAATTGGCCTCCAGTTTCTGAGCCACAAACTCGAACAGTTTGTTCCTGAGAGAGATGGCGGCCAGCTTTGCGGCATTGCCCGCTCTCACTGTGACGCCGCTCCCGAAGGTCCCTGGGTCCAGCGGGGTGATGCCCGTGTCTGCCGCCGTTACCCTGATGTCTTCAAGAGGAACCCCGAGTTCCTCCGCGACAATCTGGGCAATGACGGTTTCAGCCCCTTGGCCGATATCTGCTGCGCCCGTGAGAACCGTCACAGCCCCATCCTGACCGAGCTGAACCACGGCGCCGGAAGCCAGATGGCTCATGTTGCTCACTCCGCTCGGGAAAGATGCTCCGCCCATGCCCACCCCGCGTCCAAAGGGCAGTTTGCCTCTCTTTTCTTTCCATCCTATGGCTTCCGCCGCCTTCTTGACGCTCTCGGCAAAACCGCAGGTGTTGATAATGAACCCCCCTGGGTGGTCCTCGCCGGCATGGATGCTGTTCTTTATCCGCAGTTCGGCCGGGTCTATGCCCATGCGGACTGCGATCTTGTCCAGTTGGCGCTCAACGGCAAACCGGGCCTGTGGAATTCCGTGGCCTCTCATGGCTCCTCCCACGGGCTTGTTCGTATAGACATGGTGGCCCTCGTAGATGAGATTGGGGACACGATAGGGCACCATGAGAAAATAGCATGACAGAGTGATCATCAGCGGTGCCGTGCTGTTGTAAGCTCCGCCATCCGCATAGGCCCAAAATCGCTGAGCATGAATGGTGCCGTCTTTCTTCATTCCAGTCTTCACGGTCACGTACATAGGATGCCTTTGCCGCGTTGCAATGAAGACTTCCTCCCTTTCGTAAACGAACTTGACCGGCCGGCCGAGCTTCATGGCAAACCAGCATGCGCAGAAATCTTTTGCGAACATGTCGATCTTCCCGCCAAAGCCTCCCCCCACTTTTGGTTTGATGACCCGAATCTTGCTCTCCGGCACGAGAAGGGTGGTGGCCAGATTGCGTCGCAAAAAGAAAGGGATCTGGGTGGAAGACCAGATCACGATCTCTCCCCTCAGGGGATCGAATTGCGCGACCGCCGCATGAGGCTCGAGGGGCGCATGATTGACTGCCTGAGAGTAGAAGGTGTCTTCAAAAACAAAATCGCATTTCTCAAAAGCTTTCTCCCCTTCCCCGAATTCCTTCCGGATGGAGATAGAGATGTTGTTCGGCACATCCTCGTGAACCAGAGGAGCCCCTTCCTTCATCGCTTCAAGGGGATCAAACACCGCCGGCAGTTCCTCATATTCGACTCGAATCAATTCAAGGGCTTCCTCGGCGGTTTCAGGATCCACGGCGCAAACCGCCGCCACGGCATCCCCCACATAACGCACCTTCTGTTTTGCCAGCGCATATTCGTCTTTGGCCTTGGGCACGATACCGAACTTCCGGTCGGGTATATCCTTGCCGGTAATGACGCCTTTTACACCCGTCAACTTCTCTGCCTTTGATGTGTCGATGTGGAGGATTTTCGCATGGGGCAACGGGCTTCGCAGAATCCTTCCGTGAAGCATGCCCGGGAGAACGAGATCATCCGTGAACTGAGCGGTTCCCTTGACTTTGGCTCCTGCATCCAGCATGGGCAGTCTAACGCCTACCACTGACCATTCTTTCCCCATTTCATCCCTCCTTTCCGCTCAGAGCGGCAACACTTGAGACCGCTTCAATGATCTTCTTGTACCCTGTGCAGCGGCATAGATTACCTGCCATTTTTTTCTTGATGCTTGCCTCTGTCGGCTTTGCTTCCTCATCCAGGGCAGCCTTGGCCGTCAAGATCATACCTGGAGTGCAGAAGCCGCACTGAAGTGCCCCCTTCTCAACAAAAGCCCTTTGCAGAGGATGAAGTTCACCCCCCTGTGCTAGGCCCTCGATGGTGACGACCTCCCTGCCCACCGCATCTATGGCCAGCATGAGGCATGAGAGGTGGGCCTCCCCCTCCACAAGCACCGTGCAGGCTCCGCAGGCGCCAAGATCGCATCCTTTTTTTGTACCCATGAGGCCCAGTTTTTCTCTCAGCACGTCCAGCAGAGTCTCATTCGGTGAAATCAGAACATCATAGGTATCTCCATTCACAGACAAGGCCACCGCATGCTTCATGGTTTTCACCTCCCCATAACCTTTGTGATCATGGATTTAACTAGAAAACCCATTACCTCCCTCTTGTAAGAGGATGAGTAGAGGGATGTGTTGACCGGCTTGACTTCCTCCAGGACGAGGCGAACCGCTTCTTCGAGTGACTCCTCATGGAAGCCGCCCCTCAGGCTTTGCTCTGCTTTCTTTGCTCGAAGGGGTTTTCGGTCCACCGCAGTGAAAGCCAATCGGATGTTCTTTCTGTCCGGGGACGCCCACAAAGAGGCCCCCACAATCGGAAAATCGAGGCTTTCACGGTTGGCAAACTTCGTATACATGGAGAAGCCCTCATGGGCCTCTTTGGGTATTCTGATTTCCGTCAGGATCTCCCCCCTCATAAAACTCAGGGGCCTTTTCCCATCTCCGGTGAAAAGGCTCTCCAGGTCCACTTCTCTCCTGCCTTCCTTGCTCTCCAATACAGCTTTTGCATTCATCACAAGAAGCGCGGGGGCAATATCTCCGCAATAGGAGGAATAACAAATGCTTTTCTTCTTCACCACGTGGCACAACTCTCCGCCTGCTTTAAAGCACAACTCTCTTGAACTGCGCCACCACCTGGACTGGTTGAAATACTTGCAGCGATTCTGCTGGCAGAGGTTGCCACCGATGGTTCCCATGGTCTGGTGATGATAGGAGCCCACCGATGAAGCTGCTGAAGCGAGGCCAGGCAGTTTTTCAGCGATGTAGGGATGGTTGTAGATTTTTTTCAGTGAGGTCAAAGCGCCGATTCGAACCACCCCGTTCTCCGTCCGGATGAAGCTCAGTTCCGGGATCTTCTTGAGATTCACGATCACGGCAGGGGTTTCCACCCTGTGCTTCATGTTCACCAGCAAATCCGTTCCTCCCGCAAGGATCCTGGCTCCAACCTCCTTGCTCAAGATGGAGGAAGCTTCCTTCAGATCCTTTGGCTCCACGTATTCAAACTTTGGCAGTCTCACAGATCACCTCCTGTACCTGCGGTTGTTTTTCGAGTTTCGCGCTACGGTAAGGTCTCAGATCTAAGGCAAGGCCGGTGCCAAGAAGAACCGGGATTCGATCCTTTTGGTCGTTTCCTCAAGAATGGATCTGAGCGAGTGAAGGGTCTCGATCTTGATCTGACTCTTCAGCCCCACAATCCATAGGGCGGCCTGCAAATGGTCTCGGTGGAGATGCAGAGGTACGGCAAGAGCCCTCACCCCTTCGATGTATTCCTCGTCATCGAAGGCAAACCCATCCTGGCGGGCCTTCTTGATCAGCTCTTTGTATCCCTTCTTATCCGCGCAGGATTTGGGAGTGAATTTTTTCGGCTTGTTCTCGGAGAGGATGTCATCGAGTTCGGAGTCCGGAAGCAGGGAGAGCAACACCTTCCCTCCCGCTCCGGCCAACAGAGGTATTCTCATACCTGTTTCCGAGGAAACCTTGATGTCTTCGGGTGAATCCACTTTATCAAGAACCACGGCATGCCCGTCCGAACGGATCCCCAAGAATACCGAGAGCCTTGTCCTCTGGTTGATCTCCTCCAAATAGGGATGCACGGTGGAAATCAATTCCGATCCATTGCTCGCCGATTTACCCAAAGCATAGAGTGTCGTTCCGAACCGAAACGTGTTTTCCTTTGCGTGTTCCAGCACGTCTAGATCAGCCAGCGTGTGGAGGATGTTATACACCGTGCTTTTATTGTATTTGAGAGTTCTGGCTATCTCGCTGATGAAGAGCGGCCTCTCACAGCCGGCAAAAAGCTCCAGCACACCGAAGCATTTGTCTACGGCCGGGACCCTTTTGAATTCTCTTTTCTTACCCATTTATCTCCAGGTGCAACATGCATCCTCATTAGAGAACGACAAGGATAAATAAAAACGTTCTGAGATTTCAGAATTTTACCCTGAAATCATCGTGGTATATCAATTTTGCTATATGTCAACAACGATATATGCCGCGGTCAGTGGAGTCAAGAGAAAAAACTTCAAGGGATGGACCGTATGGCTGGGTTGCTTGATGATTGACAAAGAAGGCCGGTCCTTCTATATTACCGCTCTAAGGCAGCGGGGGAAATGGAGTCATTCTCTCTAATCAATTCACCGAGGAGGATATCGGCAACGTGACCAAACTGATTAAAGAAAAAGGCGCGAAGGGGAGGCTCCACATCGACACGCCTCTAATGGGTGAATCCCTCGTCAGCAAGGAGTTCCTAAAGAGAACCGAATCCAAAGAATACTTCCGCATGCAGCCTGACATCAATGTGCTCAAGATCGGAGGACAAAGCATCATTGATCGGGGCCGCAAAGCGGTTCTCCCGATACTGGATGTCTTGATACAGGCCAAAGAAAAGTACAAAATCCTCTTGATGACCGGTGGCGGTACCCGCGCCCGACATGTCTACAGCATCGGGGTCGACCTGGGCATGCCAACCGGTGTTCTCTCAAAGTTGGGGGATAAGGTATCCTGGCAGAACGCCGAGATGCTCACCGTCCTGCTGGCCAAGCACGGTGGCGTCAAGATTGGACATGGCGACAATTTGGAGCAGTTGACCATGTTCTGTCGGCTTGGGTATCTTCCTATCACTTACGGCATACCCCCTTATGGTTATTTTGAGCATCCTGCGGAACATGGATCCATCCCTCCGCACCGGACCGATTGCGGCGCCTTTTTGCTCGCCGAGAACATCGGCGCGCGGTCACTCATTTACCTTAAAGACGAGAAGGGGCTTTTTGACAGGGATCCCAAGAAGGTCAGCAAAAAGGGGACAAAAGATATCAAGTTTTTCGGCAGGATTTCCGCAAAGGAACTTATGGATCTGGACCTGGACGACCTGATCATTGAGCGCCCGATCCTGACCCTGCTTCAAAGGGCCAAGTGTCTCAAGGAGCTCCAGATCATCGACGCCTTGCACCACCCCGAGCATATCCTTGACGCCTTAGAAGGCAAGCATGTGGGCACCATCATCTATCAAGGGTGATGCAAGGGTGCATAAACATTCTTGTCATGACTTGATGAATCGGGGTGGAATTATTTACTCTTCGCTTTTTTTTCGGCCTTAATGTAAACGACCTCAGCTCCCGCACTTTTGGCGAGCTGGTCAATTTCCTTTTTACGGATGTGTGTCACGTAGATTTTGAGATTGCTTCCGCTCACGCCTACGATTCTGAAGCGGGGTTTCTTTTCACCCTTTTCGACTTTGCGCCTTTCGCGCACAAAAAGTTTGCCTGCCATGGTCCTCCTCCTTTCCGAATGAAAGGTTGACGGGGAAAGATATTTACGACGAAGCTATAACTACTTAATACTTATATATCCTGCAAGGATATATTGTCAAGAGGGAAATAGTGCCCCCCCAAAAAAAGCAACCGAAACGCCCGCAAGGAAAACAGGAACGCTACACGCAGCCGTCCATCCTGCTGGGCCTGCTGCTCAAAGCTTCCTATGGATATGAACTCATTCAGAATATTCAGAAGTTCGGGTTCGTGGAGGGTCAGGCACCGCCGGGAATGATCTATCGGCATTTGCGCCAGTTGGAGGAAGACGGCCTGGTTTCATCCAAATGGGAGACAAAAGGCACGGGGCCGGCCAAGCGGATGTACACGATCACGGAGGAAGGGAAAGAGGTCCTTGCCATTTGGACTGATTACATGAAAAAGCAGGCAAGTACCCTCAACGATTTCATAGGGGCTTACAAGAAACTCAAGAAGCAGGATAAGTAGCCATTCCTTGTTTCCCCTTGTTCCTCCTTTCGCCAATGGACTCCCAAACGCCTTCCTTTCTTGGGGCCACGAGAAGGACTGCCCGCGTGCCCCAGAGCCTGGGTCGAAGCCAGCCTTTCGTGTAAACGAGATCCTCAGGAGCAGGGACTCTGGCGTCGCGATCACCGGATACAACGACGATATTAGATCGCTCCAATTCCAATACGCGAATCGGATCTGGAAACCTCCGCAGTTTTCCATACTCGATGAACCGGCCGGTCCACCCTGAAGCCGTTAAACCAACGGCTGCAGCCGCTCCGATGATCCCATCATTTGTGCCCCCGTGGCCGGAGAGGTGCGAACTCGATGAAGCATCGAGAGCTTCCTTCTGAGTGACTATCCTGGCCGTACAGGCGCGGCCGAAAGCGATGAGCCGGGGCAATGCGGCATCGCCCTCAGAGGCCACGCACAAACCCGGATCGCTTCCCTCCAGCGAGTGGCGCTTCAAGTGTTCAATTGCCCTAGCAGCCAGCGCCGTAACCAAAGAAGGATCCGGCGCATCGACCATGACACATGCCGAACTGTTGTGAGAAGTGTAAGGAATTCTGTCATCGACCAGGAGCTGCTGTCTTACGACACCTTCCACACGACAGCCTTCAGGCAATTCATTTTCAAACCATCGAGCCAGCTTCCCAGTCCCGCGATCAGCCGTAATGTTATCCGTATCATCAAATCCAATGTAAATTCGCATTATTTTCCCTCACAATACAATTCAGCCGGAGTCCTGATCTTTGCTCAGTGCTTCGCCCATCCCCTTGCGTGTGACTCATTGCTGTTGCTTGATCCATTCAGGTCGGAGGCGAACTGGCCGCTTCGTCAAGGATCAACAGGGGGCCCTTTTCTGATCACATGAATGGCCATGGCATCGAAAGAGGCGAGCACTTCTGTCCCCTCCTTCAGGGAGAGGTCGGAGAAAGAAGGGTTGGCGACATAGGCCACCAGCGTGAATCCGCAGTTGAGCTGAACCTTTCTGTAATGACCGATCGGGGTGATCTTCTCGACCGTCCCTGGGAACGTGTCTGTCTCCCTCGTCGAGTTTCCTGACGCAATGGCCGAGAGGGTCACATTCTCAGGCCGGATGCAAAGAGAAACCTGTTGCCCTAAACCCACATCTCCGATCGCTTCGATTTCCTGTCCTGCCACAGAGGCGATGAAAGTCTTGCTGTGCTTCCGGATCACCTTTCCCCTGAGGATATTTTCGACCCCTACCAGAGATGCCACAAACTCGTTAACAGGGCGATTCATTACCTCGTCGGATGATCCGGTCTGGAGGATCTCCCCGGTATTCATCACACCAAGCCGAGTGGCAAGCCGTAGAGCCTCCATGCGGTCGTGGGTGACAAAAATCGTGGTGATTCGGGTTTCCCGAAGAACCTGTTCCAGGTCTTCGATCAGAGTTTCCCTCATGATCGGATCAAGCGCTGAAAA
>Ga0209254_10002932_pt1 | contig 15566 bp, 11 predicted proteins | sample FrelakmetDIP11DI_FD_187148 | JGI IMG/M metagenome (GOLD analysis project Ga0209254, IMG submission 187148) | Freshwater lake sediment microbial communities from the University of Notre Dame, USA, for methane emissions studies - DIP11 DI (SPAdes)... | ecosystem: Environmental > Aquatic >...
AAGGCCGACAGCTATTGCAAGAACATAGAACTCACTCTGGTCCTTCATGAAAAAACCCCAGAAGGCAACCATCACATAAACAGAAATTCCAATAAAAATCCCTGTCTTTGTCCCAAGTTTCTCACCGATTTTACCGAAGAGGATTGCGGCAGGAAAACCAATCAACTGGGTAAGGAGGAGGGCCTTTATAAGAACCGTCTGATCGAATCCCAGAGATAGCCCATAGTCTACCGCCATGATGACCGTTGTATCGACGCCGTCGATGTAACACCAGTAGCCGATGAGAAAGAGAAAAATATGTCTGAGCCTGCGGATCTCACGGAACGTAGAAGACATTTGTCTCAGACCAGCAACAATAACCTTCGCAACTGATTGCTCCGCATGTAACTTTGGTTCCTTGACAAAGAGAAAGATGGGGATGGAGAATACGGCCCACCAGACAGCTACACTGAGGAAGGAAAGGCGGACTGCCTCGACCGCTGAGGTTAGTCCGAAGAGATCCGGTTTCAAGGTCATAAGAACATTTATGCCAAACAGGATTCCGCCACCTAGGTAGCCCAGGGAGTAGCCAAGGGCCGACACAAAATCCATCTTCTTTTTTTCAACAATGCTGACAATAAGAGAGTCGTAAAAAACATTGCCTCCGGCAAACCCGATGTTGGCAAAGACATAGAGAAATATGGCCGCGAGCCACTCACCTTTTGCAACAAGCCCTAAAGACCCGGTCATCACCATACCCATGACAGCGAAAAAGAGAAGAAACTTCTTCTTCCTTCCCCATTGATCTGCAATGGATCCTAGGACAGGAGCAAGAAGTGCGACGATAATGCTCGCTAAAGAGTTTGCTACTCCAAGATGAAACGTGCTGGTGTTTACCTCGGCGCCTGTGCTCCAGTATTGCTTGAAGAAGATTGGAAAGAATCCTGCCATGACTGTCGTGGCATAGGCCGAATTTGCCCAGTCGTAGAAAGCCCACGAGAGGACAGTCTTCGTTTCATAGCCACGTTTTGCTGCTTCTGCTTGTTCCATTGATAAGTCTAAGCATAAAGTCAACAGGCTTTGATGTCAAACGATTTTGTTTTCCCCATGTTTTGAAGGTGTGTAAAAAATTTGCAGCGGCTCTAATCTTTTCGCCAAGAAGTTAAGTATGTTTAGCGATAAATAATACTCCGATGGCCAACTTTCACGATCCAGATGGTAAGCTTGTTATCCTGGATCGAATAGACAATACGATACTTTCCCTGACGGATTCGATATCTTTCTTGGCCAGTCAGTTTTTCGCAACCTGAAGGTCGCGGATCATCAGCAAGCATGTCAATGCGTTGAAGTATTTTTCTTAGATCTTTTTTAGTTATTATACTAAAATCCTTCTCAACGGATTTTCTGAAAAAGACCTTATATGCGGCCATCTTTTTTCAGCCTCTTGACCATTTCATCGTAGCTAATCAGGGGTTCTCCAACCCTTTCTTCAAATGCAGCAATATCCTCAGCGTCTTCCGCAAGGGCTTCCCTGATAGCTTCATTTACAAGCTCAGATACCGATCGAGAGGTTTCAATTGCCTTCAGCCTGAGTGCTTTGTGCAGGTCGGGATCAAGATATATTGTGGCCCGTTTAACCTGGATTGTCATAATGTCACCTCCGTGTAGTTATAACACTATAACGTCAAAACATCATGATGTCAATGTGAATAACACTTGCATTCCCACTGGCACCAGCTATCTGAAGGATAGGGGCCAGGAGGACAGTATTTGCAGGACACCTTTACCCTCGGATCGATGATACCTGCAACGTTTCCAAAACCTAATTCGAAGGTAGCCTTGCACAAAATCGTAATCGGTAATAATTGAACATAATTCAATATGATAAGCTTTCGCACAAAAAAAAGACATGTCCCATTAAACATAGCTATAACAACACTATTATATATAACATGGAGCTATAAAATAAAGAAAAAATGCTTGACATCTTTTGAGAGAATTGTAATAATGAATATAATTCAATATAGACATCACCTTAAATAGCCACGAAAGCAGGTGGAGAGATAGGATAGAAGATTTTGACAGAAACGAGATAGGAGGTCCAAATGGCATATACCATAAAAAGCATGGCCGACATCAAGAGTTATCAAAACAACGTTTACAGGAATTATCTATTCGCCACTGAAGGCCTTCGGGCAATGGGATCAACCTGGAGTGTGTTAGCCCCCCTCAAAGGATTGGGCGAAGATATACATCTCATAGGGGGGGAGCCGCACGCCGCGTCAACAGCGGGGACATTCCCTGACGAGGCCCGTGAGGACATTATCGCTGCTGAAACCGGGGGCTTGGGCTTTCACTCCTGCAGTTACCTGAAGCTGTTCACAGGGGAAGTGATTCGCGACAAGATAGGCATCACGGATAGAACGATCAAGGAAGGATATCCCAAGCCGGACGTGATCTGGACTACACACTTGTGTAGTCAGCATTCAAAATGGTACCAGGAAGTGTCACGCCGTATGGGCGGCATACCTATGTACGCGATAGACATGATCGGCGGAGGGGCCGCAGAGAAAGATCCGAAGATCGTGGACTATGTGTCCGACCAGATTGAGGCGGGTATACAGTGGCTCCAGCAAGTGACCGGAAGGCAGTATTCGGATGAGTTTTACGCAAAGGCGGTAAGAAACGAGATCAAGGTGCTGGTCCTGTGGGGCAATATATGCGCTCTGAACATGCATGCCCCGGCGCCTTTGGATGAGCGTCGACTCATAGCTCTTTTCCCGCCGGCCGTGGTGGACAGGACAACTGATGAAAGTGTGCGTTTATACGAGATGCTGTATGACGAAGTAAAGCAAATGGTTGAAACCGGGCAGAGTGTGGCTCCGGACCAACGCTACAGAATAGTCTACTTTGGCATAGCACATACATACGGCCATCCGGAAATGTCGAGGATCTTGAGAGACGTCGGAGCAGAGATTGTAGCCTCAGTCTATACCTTCGGCACGTGCGGCAATTTCAAGGGCATTGTAGATGGCAAGTGGTCGTGGGAACCCATCGACCCTGCATGGGTAGACGTACTTGACTTGTCCACGAGAAGAAAGGCCACGGAGGAGCTCGTTAAAATAGTTCTGGCTTGGCCTACCTGGCAAGGGGTGAGGTCCTGGTGGGCACTGGAATCGATGGCGCAGGCAATGGTGGATGACTTTAAGGCAGACGGGCTCTTGCTGGCGCCCAGCCGCAGCTGTGAGACCGACTTCAGGAACGGATACGTATCCATGCAGCGCATCTTCAAAGGCCAGATTCCGACCATAGAATACGACAGCGACCAGGTAGATGTCCGGAAGATGGATTTACCGGGCGCCCAACGGAAAACAGAGTTGTTCGTGGAACTCATGAAAGCGCGTAAGGAAAGGAGGGCATGACACATGGCGAAGAAGGGCCTTGACACAACAACAATAATCGAACGTTTTCGCTCGGTAACTGAGAATCCGCAGGGATATGCCAAATCCCTCCAGGAGAAAGGAAAGCTCGTCGCCGGATACCTGTGCACCCACGTTCCCGAGGAAATCCTCTATGCAGGCGGTTTGGTACCGGTGAGAATTCTCAGCTCCCATGAGTCGCAGGCAATGACAAGGAGCTATATACATGAAACATACTGCTCCTTTTCGCATGATTGTGCATACCAGGGACTGTCGCACAAGTATGATTTCCTTAACTTGATCGTGACGAGCAGCAGTTGCATACATATGGGTGAAGCGTTCAATGTTTGGGTGAGGTTTGCAGGATTCGAGGGAAAAAGCTTCCTTATACCGTTCCCCCATATCATAGAAACGAAACCTGCTGCCTCGTTTATGGAGAAGTCTTATGGAGAGTTCAAACAATTCATTGAGAAGCTTACAAAAAAACATATAACAGATGATGACATCGAGAAGTCGATCAAGGTGTACAATCACACGAGGCGACTCCTCAAGCAACTCTGGGAGTTCCTGAGGCGCGAAAACCCGCCCATCACGGGACCGGACGTATCGACCGTGACCCTGGCTTCCCAGTTTATGGACAAGCAGGAATGTAACGAACTGCTTGAGCAACTTATTAAGAAATTGGAAGCCGCACCCGGCAAAGGAAAACCAGGAGTAAGGCTGATGGTATCGGGGGGTGCTTGTGACGATATGGGGATTTTCAATTTAATTGAAGAACTGGACTACAGCGCAAGCCTGATTTTTGTCGACTCCTGTACGGCTACCCGGTACTTCTGGTTTGAGGTGCCTGAAAGTAGACCCGATAAGCTTATGGCAATCGCTGAAGGATACATCAGCAGGATCCCGTGTCCTTCAAAAGACAATGTTCCCGGGACGGGCGAGAAAAAGCGGTTCAGGTTTGTTCAACAGTTCATCGAGGACTTCAAGCCGGATGGCGTAGTCTTTCTCTACCAGAGATTCTGCAGCCCTCAACCGATGGATATTGTGGCATTGAGACCCATCCTGGATAAATTGGGCGTCCCGTCGACTGATCTTGAACTTGATACTACTGTGCCCGTAACTCAGTTCCGGACACAGTTGGAGGCCTTTTTAGAAACAATGAAGGAGGAGGTGCCGCTTGGATAAGGCAAACATTCTGGCTGGACTCGACATAGGGCATATTACTACGAAGGCTGTGCTGATGAGGGGGCAGGAGATCCTCGGGCATGCCAAAGTACCCACGGGGTTTGATATAGTCCCTGCGGCTGAAGCAGCACTCAATAAGGCCTTGGAGGCTGCCGGCGTCGCAGCTGAAGCACTCGGCGGCATCATGGCTACGGGCATTTTCAGGGATATGATTAAGGTACCGCCGCTCAGCGTCACCACAACAGTACCCGACTACATAGCGGCTGCGAAAGGTGCTTTATTTCTTAATAAGAATTCCAGGACCGTGATCGACATCGGGGGGAATATCCATAAGGCGGTCAGTTATGACGAGAACGGGAATCTCATCGATGTGATCCAAAACGATAAATGTGCTGACGGCTTGGGCATTTTTTACACGACCATGGCCAAAGCTCTCGGAGTAAGTGAGGAGGAATTGTCTGAACTGGCACTGAAATCGACCAAGCACGTATCTGTCGCCATTCACTGCGCCGCATCCGCTGAATCAGAGGCTATCGACCTTCTGTGCCAGGGTGTGGACATCGCCGATGTGGCCGATGCTATTACGAGGTTCATGGTTGAACGCGTTGCTGCCATGGCCTCAACCATGCCCCTCACAAAGGAAGTCGTGGTGGCTGGTGGCTTGGCCAAATCGAAAGCGCTTATGAAGCACCTTCCGGTGTTACTGAAACAAGACGTGCGCCTCTTGGACTTTCCGGACTATGTAGGTGCAATAGGTGCTGTGATGAGTTTCGGAGGTGGAAAATGAACGAATACGCTTCCATGAACAAACGACTCGCCTGGAAAAAGGCAAAGGCGATCGTGGCTGGAGTTGACGTCGGAGCGGTGGCTTCCAAGGCGGTGATACTCTTGGATGGACAACCCTATGCAATGTCGCAGGTGATCACCCGGACGCCCAAGGAAGCTGCTTCCAAGGCGATCAATGCGGCCCTGGGAAGCACCGGTCTCACACTAGACAAGATCCATTACATCGTGGGGACCGGTCGTGGGAGGACGCAGGTGCCGTTTGCACATAAAAGGGTATCTGAAATTGCGTGCGGCGCCCGAGGGGCAATACACATATGGGGTCCCTCGATACGCACGGTGCTCGATGCCGGAGGTGAAAGTTGCAGAGTCATTCACTGCAGCGAAAAGGGCAAAGTAGCCTCTTTCCTTTGGAACGATAAATGTGCTGCGGGCATCGGACGCTCGATGGAAACATTTGCTGATCTGGTGAAGAAAGAAATAGCGGAGATGGGTAACATCGCCCTTCAATCAGATACGTACCCAAAGTTCAGCGACTTTTGCACGGTGTATGCTCAATCCGAAGCGCTCGATTTACTTCGAACCAAAGCATCGCTCGAAGAAATCATAGCAGGGTACCACCATGCTATGGCGAAGAGAATCAGCACCTTGGTAGGTAGAGCGGGTATGAAAAAGGACTTCGTCATCATTGGAGGACTGGCCAAGAACCCAGGAATAATTGACTCGTTGGAAAATACCCTGAAGGTAAGCAGACTGGCTCCTAAACCTGAATGGGACCCTGCAGTAACCGTAGCTCTGGGTGCAGCTCTCATCGCGGATGCTTTCCATAGGAGGCAACAATCGACACATCAACTGAGAGCAGGTGTAAACGAGATACGTTCAACATAATTGTGTCTGGAGCTTCCTGAGTCCGACGGAGTCGTCAATGGAGAAATGTGGAATGCCGCCCAGAAGATGTGAGACATTATGGAACCATTTCGTAGGTCACATATTGAACGGAATTCATTTTGTCATGCTTTTGCACAAATTAAGGGACATATGCAGGTAAACGATGCAATATGAACACTATTCGATACGACATGGCGACCCAAAAAGATAAATAACAAAATGCTTGACATCTTTTGCATAAAATATATTAAGGAATTATGTTCAAAACAAAGTATGAAAAAGTGAGAAGTGGTTCCAATCAGACGAAACAGGTCATGTCCCGGTTCCAGGTGCAGGGTTATGAGTTTTGTCAGGGCGGCTCGTGTGAGTCTAAGGCGATGGACAGGGTAAGATGGTATGGTGGAGCCAAAAATTGAATTATGTTCAGCATGCTTTAGGGAATAAGGCAGCGAGGCGTTCTTTAATAAAAATTGGATATGCGGAGTTACTACGACGTGCGTAAAAAAGCGAGCATATGATCGGTATCGCCAGAGAATGGAAAAGCCGCTGCGACTTCATACACTTCAACTGCCGCTGTGAAGGAATGAGCGTGGGCTTGTCGGAGAACATGAAGTTCCTTTTCGACGCCGGTATACTGACTATCCGATTCGAAGGAAACATGGTAGATCTGCGCGACAGTGATTTCGGAAGGTAGCGTCCGAGGTCGCTGTTAGTGAGGCGAAGAGCACGGAGAAGAAAGGGGGAATTTATGGAGAAACTTGGTGTCACCACCACTTACAAAGATGTGGAAAATATGACTGTTGGTGCGGCGCTGGAGAGAAGTGCGCAAATTGTTCCCAATAAGGTATGCGTTTTCTTCAAAGATCAGGGCATGACATACAAGGGGTTGAACCAACAATCGGATGCTCTTGCGGCCAATCTTCAGAAGATGGGGATCGAAAAGGGGGACAGGGTTGCCATTTATATGTCCAATTGTCCTGAATTGTATATCGCTTTTTATGCGCTTCAAAAGATCGGGGCGATAATCGCCTGGGTAAACGCAGCCTACAAAACCCATGAATTGACATTCATTCTCAGTAATTCTCAAGCTAAAACGGTTTTTGTGCAGAAAGGGAAAGACGATTCGGATAATTTCACGCTCGTCCAGAGCCTGCGAGGCAATCTTCCCGACCTCTCCTGCGTAATTGTTATGGGAGGTGGAAAAGGCGAAGGGGTGATGGCATTTGAGGATGCCGTATCAAGTGGAAGAAAAAAAGAATATACGAAACCGGCTATTGATATTCATCGGGATCTTTCGATGCTGATTTACACCTCCGGGACAACGGGAATTCCGAAGGGCTCGATGATTACACACTTCCAAGTCGTAAGGGGGGGATATTCCCATGTCCGTGGCGTTAGAGCAACTGCGGACGACGTCTTTCTGGGCATACTTCCCTTGACCCATTCATATGGGTGCGGGACCACGCTTATCCAACCAGTCCTGATTCAGGCATCCGTTGTCCTGCTTGAAACATTCGCTCCTGAAGAGGCTTTTAAGGCCATCGAGGCGGAAAAAACTACGCTTCAGCATGGGGCTCCCGCACATTACATCATGGAAATGAATCATCCGAACCTTGATAGGTATAACCTTTCCAGCCTAAGGGCCGGTTATCTTGCCGGCCAGATATGTCCGGAGGAGATCATTCAATGGGGGGAAGACAGGAATATATACTTGTCATCTTCTTGGGGAAATTCAGAAATTGGGCCGGGAGCAGGCACCATGTGCCCCTTTGGGACCCCACTCGAAGTGCGCAAAAGGACCGTTGGCAAGCCGATTCCAGGGACCGAGGTGAAAGTTATTGGCCAGGATACCGGCAAGCAGATCAGCGCAGGTGAGGTTGGTGAAATGATGGTTAGAGGGCCTAATGTTTTGAAAGGCTATTGGGAGAATCCGGATGAAACCAATAAACAGTTGGAAAAAGATGGATGGTTGCACACTGGTGACTTAGTATCAGTCGACGAGAAGGGTTTTGTCACCATGTACGGGAGAAGCAAGGATTTGATAAACCGAGGCGGCTTGAAGATATTCCCCGTCGAGATTGAATCGCTGATTTTGCAGCACTCACAGGTATTACAGGCCTGCGTTGTGGGGACACCAAACCCTGTTCTTGGGGAAAGCATCTGCGCAGTTATCGTACCCAGGGGTGATGCCGACATTTCCCTTACTGAAATTCGTGATTTTTTGAAGGATAAAGTAGCCAAGCACAAACTCCCCGATGAGTTATCCATTGTCTCGGATTTCCCAAAGATGCCGGGTGGGGTAAAGATAAGAAAATTCGGTTTCGGTGGAGTTCAGGAATTAGCAAGCCTGGACAAAAATCGGAAGAAGATTCGATGAGGGTGACAAGCAGATTTAATGTTGTTACGATGGTTTTTATAGAAAACATAACTTACTCGAACAAACGTTGAGCCGGAATGAAGAGTGGATCTGGGCGGGGCTGGTCGATCCCGCCGGAAAGGAGGTGCGAAAAGTTCGAGTCTCATAACAGGCAAGTTGTGCCTGGAGAACCGAACTGCTTCTGGGAAGTCACATCTTCAAGTAAACCTTACAAAGGAGGATAAAACCATGGCTAAAGAAAGAAGTTTTATGGATCCGCACGAGGTGCCGACTATCCCTGGAACCGAGGGGTGGGAGGATATGTATCCTTACTATTACGTATTCGGCAAGGGCAAGACGGAGAGGGAGAAGTACGAGAGCAGTCAGTTCTGGTTTTATGACGGGGTCCATTACCCATTCCCAATGCATCCTCTGGACCTCATATGGGACGACATGTGGCATTTGACGCTCTCCGGATTCGTGAGTAAGGTGTTCGTCATACCTAACTCGAATGGCATCGACCACAAGATTCTGAATGGTTACATTTACCTGGCCGGGACGTTTCCACCGAAGGAAGAGGAAGAGAAAAGGGTCCCCTACGTCATGGCAAGGACCGGCCACTACTATGAACGTTACGAGGAGTTGTACAAGCTCTGGATAACCAAGATGATGGCTGTCATCGACGAGATGAAGTCGATCCATTTTCCCAGTACGCTGCCATGGGTATCCGATGATTCCTACGTGTTTGAACATAAGGGCTACTTCGAAGGTGACGAAATCCTTCGAGGCTACGACAGGATGATTGAACTTGCCCAGAGGGCCTGGCAACTTCACATGGAAATGGATGGCTTGGCATACGGTGGCTATGTGAACTTCATCTACACCATGCGGGACCTCTTTCCGGGCATCACCGATAAGGCCATCGGCCAGATGCTCACCGGTTTCTCCGGCGAAATGTTCAGGCCGCCAGAAGAGCTGCAGAAGCTGGCAAAATTGGCCATGGATCTGGGAGTAGCTCAAACCATCCAGGGCTATGACAAGTGGACGGACATGGCTGCCAAGCTGCAGCAGACGGAGCCGGGCAAGAAATGGCTGGCTGAGGTAGAAGCAGTTCGTGAACCCTGGTTTGAGATGAGCATCGGCGGTGGCTGGCATCACATGGATGTAGCCTGGAATGACAACCTTGAAGTGCCGCTGGCTCACATCAAGAACTACATCAAGATGCTTGAGAAGGGAGAACGCATTGACCGGCCCGTTGAAGAGGTAGAAAAGGAACGTCAGCGTGTTGCCGCTGAATACCGCAGCCTGATCACCAACGATAAGGATAGGGAGATCTTCGATCAGCGTCTAGGACTCGCAAAAACGGTCTCCATCTTCCCGGAAAGTCACCAGTTCTATATCGAGAACTGGTTCCACGCCCTGTTTTACAGGAGAGCCAAGGAACTTGGACAGATGTTTGTTTCCCGAAGTGTCTTGAAGGATAAAGACGACATCTTCTATTTGAACCGCTTCGAGATATACCCTGTGCTCTATGATGTCCTGGCCTCCTGGTGTACCGGCGTGCCGGCAATAGCTACTTACGAGATCCCGCCGAAGATTGCGCGGCGCAAAGAAATATATAGCAAGTTCAAGGAATGGAGCCCGCCGCCTGCGCTTGGTCCTGCACCCGACGTAGTCACAGAGCCCAATTCAATCGTTTTGTGGGGAGTCACCACAGAGAAGATCGATATGTGGCTGAAGGCAGCAGACATTAAACCTGAAGACGTTAAAGACTTGAGGGGGTTTGCAGGTTCTTCAGGTATAGTCGAGGGTACGGCAAGGGTGTGCATGGAACTGGAGGACATAGCAAAGCTCAAAGCGGGAGACGTACTGGTTGCACGGATGACTGCTGCAAGCTGGGCACCGGCATTTAACGTCATAGCAGCATGCGTTACCGATATCGGCGGGACGTTCTGTCACGCTGCTATCGTTGCGCGGGAGTACATGATGCCCGCAGTTGTGGGGGTCGGCAACGGTACGGTAATCATCAAGACCGGTGACAAATTGAGGGTCGACGGTGATACGGGGGTCGTAACCATACTTGAGAGAGCGAAATAGCTGAGATTTAGGTGGGGCATGTGAGCCCACGCATGCCCCCAAGCGCTCACCAATTCCATTTGTCGTTGTTGAAAGGGAGGACTGAGTGTCAAGTGATGAGCAACAATGTGTGGACACAAGAAGGCATAGAGATTGCCCAAGGAGCTTCATCTTGACCATTTCTTGTTTTTCTACTCATTGCTCATTGCTTTCAACTTCGTTTCAAGGACGAATGGATAAATCAGGGGTGCAAAGGTATGGAAGCGACCAGTATCCCTGACACATTGCAAACGAGGTGAGGAGATGACAACGAGTGTTGCAGGCAAGTGGATATACTGGCTCGACGAAGTAACCAAAGATCATAACGACTTGGTTGGCGGGAAGTGCGCCAACCTGGGAGAGATGACCCGGGCTGGTTTCAAGGTTCCAAGGGGGTTTGCCTTGAGCCTTGAGGCTTACGACAGATTCATGAAAGATAGCGGGGCCTTGACCGAAATCAATAATTACCTGAGACTCTTCAAGTCTGACGCCCACGAACCGGCTCACTTATTAGGGAAATGCGGAGAGGCGTCGGAGATAATCCGCCACATTGCTGAGATGAAGCCAATGCCCCAGAATATGCAGGAAACCATAACTGCTTATTACGAGGAGTTGTGCCGGAGGACGGAGATAGCCAATTGTCCGGTGGCAACCCGGTCGGCTGGGCCTGCCAGCCATCCGGGGCAGTATGAGACCTTCCTTCACGTAAAAGGCATTTCCGAGGTACTACAGCACATTATAAAGGTGTGGGCAAGTACGTTCAACCAGCGCTCGCTCGTTGCCCGTGTCCGTGGTGGGGACCGGCTCGACTACGACCCGATCGGCGTTGCGGTCCTTCAGATGGTAAACGCCAAGGCGGCCGGCGTCATGTTTACGGTCAATCCATTGAACGGCGACAGGTCCAAGATCATGATCGAGGGAAACTGGGGATTAGGAGAGAGTGTTGTCAGCGGGTCGGTTACCCCTGATGAGTGGGTGTTGGATAAGGTGATACTCGAGGTCATTGCGTATACCATATCGCCAAAGGGCCTGGAGTATATAGTCGACCCTTCAGGAAAAGTAATAGCTTCTGACATCCCGCCCGAGAGAGGGAACGTCCCGTGTCTGACCCACGAAGAGGTGATAGAACTGGCAAGAGGGGGCAAGAAAATAGAGCAGCACTATGGTGTTCCCCAGGATATCGAATGGGTTATAGACAAGGACCTGCCCTTTCCGGAAAATGTTTTCTTCGTGCAGACAAGACCGGAAACAATCTGGTCAAATAAGGAGACAGAGTCAAAACTGAAGACATCGGGTAGTGTGACAGCAGACTTGGTAAGCTTCTGGCGGAACATCAAGGCATAGAGGTCTCCACCATTTGAAAGGGTAAGAGGAGATGTGGGCTTTTTTTCGTAGACCCTTGTCCTTCCGGTAAGACAGCGTGAAACCACCGCCCGAGATGGGTTACCATCAAAGAAAACCATTCATTAATAACAGGAGGCGTACCTATGATGGTACCCGCAAAGTGAACCAAGAACCCCACCTTGGAATAGGTGCAGTAGCGATTTCTGCTTGTCGTATCGAGAGGACCCGTTGCAGTCAGGCTTATCAGAAAATAGGACGCTGTCCCCCCGAAAGACTTTAGATAGCTGCATGAGATGAAACCAAAGAAACATACCAACTGACTGGTGAACGCAGAGGGTCAGGCTAAATCCCAAGATTTAGCTGAGGATTTCTCAGAATTGGGGCTATGGAAACGGAAGGCGAAGAGAGAATGGAGAAGTTCGGTCTCTAATCCGTAGGCGAAAATAACGCCAGGAAAATGGCCTTAGGACAGCTCATGCTCCGGCCATGTAAATAGTTTCTCTTGGACAATGAAGCGAGGGGCAGCGGCGTGGGCGGCGTTGATTACAGATTATGGTTTTTAATTAGGAGGCATACAGAATGTTGAAACCTGTAGGCAGGAGGAAAATAGTGAAAAATATAGCATTATTTTCATGTATGTTGGCTGTTGTATTTTTTTGTGGATTGTCAAGTCTTAAAGGGTAATAGAAGGGGTAGGGGGATGAAGGTGGATTTAGGCGTAGTCAGACTTGATTTATATACCAAATCTAATATAGACTAAGAGGGTTATACTCGTATCATGCCCAAGAAGACGATCAGAAGAGAATCCATCATCCAAGCGGCCATTGAAGTCTTCAGCAAGAAAGATTTCCAGGCTGCAAGTATCTCCGAAATAGCACAAAGGGCAAATATCGCCGATGGTACGATCTATCAGTATTTCAGGAGCAAAGAGGATTTGTTTTTCTCCATCCCCATAGAGAAAACAAAAGAATTCCGCAGTCAGCTCGAACTTCATCTGGAGGGGATCTCGGGTGCTTTTAACAAAATCCGAAAATTCGTATGGTACTTTCTCTATTTTTTTAAGACGAACCCCGAGTATGGACGAATACTGATGCTCGAGATGCGGGTGAGTAAGAACTTTGTCAAGACGGAAACGTACGATTTCCTCAAGCAATCGGTCAGCCAGGTCATGAATATCATAGTAGAAGGACAGAACGAAGGCATCATTCGGCAGGATACCGACCTCTACATCTTGCGCCATTTAATTCTGGGCATTCTCGAGCATATGGTGTGCCGCTGGCTGCTTAAGGGAGAGAAGTACGATCTTCTCGAACATCATCAAGAGGTGAGTAAGATAGTGATCGACGGGTTGAGGGCAATACCTCCAAATCAATTGACGCAGAGCGACACCGCTTGCTCTTGATGTCCGCCAGACACTGTCGGTGATCCGCAAGAATGGAAGGCCCGTGAATGGTATCGTCTGGAGGGTAAGGAATGGTTTTGTGAGGACGGGTCCTGTCACCTCCATGGCCGCTTTGAACGTCCTAGTCCGCTTTTCGCTCTCCTCCATGCTTTACGGGGGGGGATGAGACCGTAGACGGACATCGGGAAATCTCAACCCTTTTGTGTTACGAAAAACTATGGAGGCGAAACTGAAAAAGATCTTCTCCATCATCAACTCCGGGTAAGGTTTTTTTATGAGTCAATGTTACCCGTTTTTGACATGGCTTCGGTAAGAATTAATTGTGAGGCAACTGTGATAATGCCGGGCATCAGCGAGGACAGGATTTATCGGCGATGCCCAGCAGCCAATTGTTGTGACATATTTCCTTTTCTTAACTTTTTTAATGGCTGATGGATCTGTTTCCCCAAAAGTCCACATTTCACCAACGACCCCATCGTCCCCGCCCAATCGTCAGCGCATCCTCGATTATCGTCAATGAAATATTCTTTCAAGAAATACCAAGAAAGGAGGGATGGATTCCCCTCTTTCAATGATCCGTCAAGGAATCGATCAAGATGAAGTCGTCTATGATTTTTTTCATTTTATATTTCTCTAGATATTTTCGTTGATGTAGAAAATGGATGATGGATAAATTGTGTGCAGGGAATGTGGTTAATAACTTCCTGCAATCAACGAAACTGCATCTTCTTCAACCACAGCACCTTATATCTGGTAATACACATTTCACTATGCACCCAACAGGGGCTGTCGTCGCAAATGTGGTTGACTAGTATAACGCCTTGACAAAACCATTTATTCAGCTATTACAATAATATACACCCTACAAGAATCGGGCCCACTATGAATACCACACCTGGGTTATCGGAGAGCGACATTAAGGGCCGAAGCATAAAAAGGAATAACAAATTATATATTTTTGGTTTTTTTGTGCTAAGAGGCAGATATTACAAACAAACAGTACCTTAAAAAGACAGGAGGAAAAACCATGAAACAGCTTATCAAGGTAGCAGCTTTTTTGGTATCGGTTTTCATTATGATGGGAGGTTTTGCTTTGGCGCAGCAGGATGCAAAAGGATGTAAGGATCATCCACTCTTTACGCGGATGCCAGAGTTTTATATTGACAGCTGTGAGAAAAAAGAATTTGATGCTCACGCCTTTATTGACCCTGTGACGAAGAAAAAGGTAACAGTTGAAGGACGATTATACCGTGCTTACTATTATTTAAAAAAAGAACATAAGGGCCAGAAAAGCACACTACAGGTCGCTCGGAACCATACGAATGCGATCGAAAAGATCGGTGGCGTTTCCCTTATGGATGATCCAACTGGAAGAGATAATACCTGGATGAAGGTAACGAAGGAGGATAAGGAAATCTGGGCGTCAATTGAGCAGGATAATTGGGGAGGGAACACCTACTATCTCTGGGTCGTTGAAAAAGCGGCCATGAAACAGGAAGTCACCGCCGATGCAAAGTTCATGGCTGATGGTATCAACTCAACCGGCCATGTGGCTATCTACGGCATTTACTTCGACTTCAACAAATCAGACGTCAAACCTGAATCTGACCCAGCTCTCCAGGAAATCAACAAGCTCCTGTCCGGTAACACCAATCTCAAGGTGTTCATCGTGGGCCATACGGATAATGTAGGTGGTGTTGATTACAATATGAAGCTCTCCCAGACACGAGCAGACGCTGTGGTCAAGGTGCTCACCACAAAGTACAAGGTAAACCCCCAGCGCCTCAAATCCTATGGGGTAGGACAACTGGCACCGGTGGCTCCCAACAAGTCAGAAGATGGACGAGCCAAGAACCGCAGGGTAGAATTGGTGGAACAATAGAAATACCTTCAATGGGTAAGAACTCAAAAGCAGGGTCAGAAATGGCCCTGCTTTTTTTATATACTTCACCCAGTAATCTTCACTTCATAGAACCCCCCCCCATGCTTTGTTTGTAGGTGTAGTCCTCACAATAAGAAACCCCTCACCATTGCTACAATTCTATATCGTTTTGTACGGGCTCATTTGACAAGAGAGACAGGCTGCAATGCCTTT
>Ga0209254_10002933_pt1 | contig 15565 bp, 13 predicted proteins | sample FrelakmetDIP11DI_FD_187148 | JGI IMG/M metagenome (GOLD analysis project Ga0209254, IMG submission 187148) | Freshwater lake sediment microbial communities from the University of Notre Dame, USA, for methane emissions studies - DIP11 DI (SPAdes)... | ecosystem: Environmental > Aquatic >...
TAGGGATTGATGGACTGCTCGAAAGGCACGTCCGGTGAATCGTTGCGGGTGATCGCGCGTTTCGGATGGTCCGGGGTCAGGGTGGTCTCGGGCCGGCGCGGCGGCACTTCGAGACTTCCCCACCCGTCGTCGGCCGCTTCGATCGCGGTCGATTCGAAACGGCCCGCGGGATTCGACACGGCGCCGCGCCCTTTTGCCACGTGTTGACGGTCCGCCCGACGCATGCGCCGAGGCTACTGTATACATATACAGTTGTCACGGTACCTCGCCCGGGAAGCGGTCGAGCCTGCGCAGCTCCGGGAACAGCCTCGCCCACAGTCCGGCCACGCCAAGGGTCGCGAGCCCTCCCACGACCACGGCCGGCACCGCGCCCCACCACGATGCAGTCAGGCCCGATTCGAACTCGCCGAGCTCGTTCGACGCGCCGATGAATACCGCGTTCACCGCGCTCACGCGACCGCGAATCTCGTCCGGCGTCTCGAGCTGCACGAGCAGGTGGCGGATGTACACGCTGACCATGTCGCCCACGCCCATTGCGACGAGCGCGACCATCGACAGCCAGAATTGCGTGGAGACGCCGAACACCAGTGTGGCGCAACCGTAGACAATCACACCCGCGAACATCCAGCCGCCGACGCGACGCGTAATCGGCAGCAGCCCCAGTACCGCGCCACAGACGGCGGCGCCGATGCCCGGCGCTGTGCGTAGCCAGCCGAGACCTGTCGGGCCGACGTGCAGGACGTCGGCGGCATAGACGGGTAGCAGCGCCGTCGCTCCGCCGAACAGCACCGCAAACAGGTCGAGCGAGATTGCGCCGAGCAGCATTCGCTTCGAGCGCACGAAGCGCAGGCCCGACAGCAGCGATTGCCAGCCCGGCTCCTCGGCAGGCCGCTCCCCCCCGACGCCGCCGCTGCGGATGCCCAGCAGCATCGCCACCGCCAGCGCCAGCAGCACGGCGACCGATGCGTACACCACCGGGGCACCCCGCAGGTACATGATGCCGCCGAGTGCGGGGCCCGCGATCGTCGAGACCTGCCAGGTCGAGGTGTTCAGCGCGATTGCCGTTCCGAAATGGGCGCGAGGCACGAGGTTCGGCAGCAACGCCTGGCCGGTCGGCATCGCGAACGCGCGTGCCATGCCGAACAGCACCATCACCGCGAACACCGGCCGCGCCGAATCGAGACCGCGCGCCGCGAACGCGAACAGCAGCAGCGCGCAGAGGCACTCCACTGCAAAGCAAGCCGCGAGGATGCGGCGACGATCGAAACGGTCGGCGACGTGGCCGGCGGGCAGCACAAGCAGCACGAAGGGCAGGAACTGGGACAGCCCGATCAGGCCCAGGTCCAGCGGATCGCGTGTCACCGAGTAGACCTGCCAGCCGACCGCCACCGTCTGCATCTGCACCGCGAGCGTCGCGAGGAAGCGCGCCGAGAGAAAGAATGCGAAGTCGCGATTGCGGAACAGCGCGCTGCGGGAGTCGCCGCGGCCCTGCATCAGCCCGGCGCGCTCACTTCGGGCCCATCCTGAAGTAGCTCAGGATCTCGCCCGATTGCTCCCTGATCTTGCGCAGCCAGCGCCGCGCCCAGGCGAACTCGAGCCCGAGGATCGCCAGTCCGACCGGGATCACGACCATTGCCGGCCCCGGCAGCACGATCAACGCGACGCCGATGGCAAGCACGGTACCGCCGACCAGCCCCACGACTATGCGTCGGGCCCAGCGATAGCTGACGTGAAGGTGGCTCCGCCTCACCGGAGTTGCCCGAGCTTCGGTGCGACCGCCGGCGCCACGATCGCCAGCTGGCGATCGTGCAGCGACGAAAGCAGCAGCTGCGAGGCGATCGCTCCGCAGCCCGCAAGGAACATGTCCCACTGCGTGTCCCACGGGTCGCCCTGCGTACCGAGGAAGGCGTCTGCGGCCTCGCCTCCGGCGAGCGCGGCCCACCACTCCGTGAACTCGTAGGTGGCACTCACGCCAAGCACGGAAAACAGCACGAGCGTGAACAGCCACTTGCCGGGCGCCAGCGGGGAGGTCCGCACCAGCAGTTCCCGGATGATGATCGCGGGCGCAAAGCCCTGCATGAAGTGACCGATGCGGTCGTAGTGGTTGCGCGAGAAGTCGAACAGGTCCTGCATCCAGAATCCGAGCGGCACGCGCGCGTAGGTGTAGTGGCCGCCGAGGATCAGCACCAGCGCGTGGACCGCGATCAGCCAGTACGCGAGCGGCGTGAGCGGGAACCGCCTCCACGTGGCGGCGAGCAGCGGCGCGGCAATCAGCACCGGCAGCACCTCGAGCAGCCACGTCAGCCGATCGTGCGGGCCGATGCCGGAGACGACCAGCGCGACCGCAACGATCAGGAGCAGGAACAGCGGCAGCGCAGCGGATCGAGGCTCGCTCAAGACGGTCTGCCCTCGGCCTTGGCGCGCAGCCGACCGACGATCGCGTCGAAACGCGGGTCCTCGCGCAGTCCGTCGAAATCGGGATCGTGCTCGATCCATCCCAGGTCGCCGCGGCCGTTGCGCACGGCGCGATCCAGGCTGGCCAGCGCTTCCTCGCGCATCTCGAGCACGGCGTAGGCGCAGGCGACGTTGTAGGCGGTCGCGAACTCGTCGGGCCGCAGCCGCAGCACGCGGTCGATGTAGGCGAGCGAGCGCTCGCGATGCCCGATTCGCGCCGAGAGCACGGCCGCAAGATGCATCGCACGGGAGTCGTTCGGCTCCATGGCGAGGCGCGCGTCGATCGCGCCCAGCGCGCGTCTCGCCGCCGCGATCGCCTCGTCGCGCCGGCCGAGGCTGAACAGCGCGCCCGCCAGCATGCACGGCGGCTGGTACTCCTCGGGCCGCAGGCGCTCGGCCGCCGCGTAGTAGGCCAGTGCCTGTTCGGCGCGGCCGGCGGAGAACAGGTCGCGGGCATAGAAGTAGTGCGCGTTGTAGGAGGACGGGTCGAGTCGGATCGCTTCCTCGAATGCCGCGAAAGCCTCGCCGGATTTGCGCTGCAGGAACAGCAGGTTGCCCTTGGCGACCCAGGCCTCGGGCATGCGCGGCTCGAGCTCCAGCGAACGCCGGCTCGCGGCCAGCGCCTGCTCGATGCGCGCGGCATCCACGCCGAGGCCCCAGATCCCGGCGTAGGCCAGTGAGTTGGCCAGACCCGCATGCGCCTGCGCGAACTGCGGGTCGGCCGCGATCGCGCGCTCGAACAGCGCGGCGGCCTGCGGCAGCGAGGTGTCGCCGCCCTCGCGCAGCAACGCCTGGCCTCGCAGGTAGAGATCGTAGGCTTCGGCATTGCGCGTGCCGCCGCGCTCGAGCAGGCCGGACTCCTGCGCCGAGAGCGAGAGTCGCAGCGCGCGCACCAGCTTCTGCGCGATCTCGCTCTGCGTGGCGAACACGTCCTCGAGGCCGCGGTCGAAGCTCTCCGACCATAAGTGGTAGCCGTCAGCGGCACTCACCAGCTGCGCGTTGATGCGCACCCGGTCGCCCGACCTGCGTACGCTGCCCTCGAGCACCGCACCGACGCCGAGCGCCTTGCCGATCTCGCGCACGTCGGCGGCACGGCCCTTGAACTGGAACGAGGACGTGCGCGACGCGACGCGCAGCCCGCGCACGCAGCACAGCGCGTTGATGATCTCCTCGGCGATGCCGTCGCAGAAGTATTCGTGGTCGCGGCCCGGACTGAGGTCGGCGAAGGCGAGTATCGCGACCGACGCTCCGGGTGCTGCGGCCTGCGGTCCCGGCGCGGGTGCCGCGTCCGCCCTCTCCGCCGGCAACGGCTCGGCCGGCGGAAGCAAGGCTGCAACCGTCGGCGTTGCCATCGACAGCGGATCGGCGACTTTCGACGACCCGACCGCACCGAGCGCCGGGGTGATCGCTGGTGTCCGCTCGATGCCCCTGGGAGTGACGTCGAACGCCCAGGCAAGCGCACACGCAACGGGGAATCCCAGCGCCGCCAGCACGATCACGAGCTTGAGCGCCCATGCCGGCAAGCCGATCGGCTCGAACACCGCATCCGCAACCTGGATCACGAGCCACGCCGCGACAAGGTAGACGACCGCGACGCGGAACACCTTGCGGCGCCGCAGCTCGGCGAACCATCTTTGCAGCCTGGACGCGTCGTCCGACATCGGGCCTCCCAGGAGCCGTACCGATTATAGGCGGGCACTCCGCGACCGTTCTGCCGGTCAGTGCCGCTGGAGGAACGCCTCGATCTCTTGCGCCAGCATCTCCGGCTGCTCGTGGTGCACCATGTGCCCGGCGTCGGGGATCACGCAGGCTTCGAGCCGCTGGATGAGCCGCGCCATGTTCTCCGGGCGGCCGTCCTCGCCGAGGCGCGGCAGGAAGTCCGACTGTTGCGCGACCACGTACAGCACCGGTGCCGTGACCTCGCGCCAGACGGCCTCAGCCTCCTCGCGCCGGTACAGCACGGCGTTGACGCGCTTGTGCGCAGGATCGGCCCGCACAGTGACGCTGCCGTCGGGCTGGCGCTCGGTCCACGCAGCCGCGATGAACGCGGCGCGCTCGGGTGCGAGCCGCGGGTTGCGGCGGAACAGCAGGTGCGTGAACGCCTCGAGCGACGGAAAGCGCGCGAAGGCCGGCGGCTCGCGCAACTGGCCGAGCCACTCGCGATAGCGCGCCGGCGCCTGCCCGGGATGGGTCCGGGCCAGCCCGAAACCTTCGATGCACACCACGCGATGAATGCGCTCCGGGCGGATGCCGGCATACAGCGTCGCGATGTTGCCGCCCATGCTGTGGCCGATGAGCGTCACCTGCCCGATCGGCGCGAGCCGCTCGAGCAACGCCTCGAGGTCGGCGAAGTAGTCCGGGAACCAGTAACCCTCCGCCGGCCACTCGCTGCGGCCGAAGCCGCGCAGGTCCGGCGCGATGAACGTGCGGTGCCGCGGCATCTCGTCCACCAGGAACTGGAAGGTGTCGCCCGTGTCGGCCCAGCCGTGCAGCAGGAACACGGGCTCGGGATCCGTGCCGGGCCAGCGCGTGACGTGGTGGCGCAACCCGCGCAGATCGAGATCGAAGGACTCGGGTGCGCGGCGCGGTACGTAAGTCTCGGGCATCGATGGGCTCGGACGCTGCTGCCGTGGCGGGTGGGGCATGCGATTATTGCGCGGCGACTCGGACAACGGGCAATCTCCGCGCCCTGCGAACCGCAGGTACATCGCACCGATGCGCAAGCTCCTGGTCTTCCAGCACGTCGCGACCGAGCCACTCGGACACCTCGACTCGCTGCTTCGCGATTCGGGCGTGCGCATTCGCTACGTGAACTTCGGCCGGGACCCCCGCGCCGAGCCCGACGTGCGCCGGTACGACGGTCTCGTGGTGCTCGGCGGGCCGATGAATGTGGACCAGGCCGATCATCTTCCGCACCTGCGACTGGAGATGGCGGCGATCCGCGAGGCGATGGCGCTCGAGCGGCCGGTACTCGGCGTGTGCCTCGGCGCGCAGCTGCTCGCCCAGGCGATGGGCGGCAACGTGCACCCGAACCCGGTGCCGGAAATCGGCTGGTACCGGCTGCACACGCGACCCGCCGCGCACGACGACCGGCTGTTTCGCCACTTCGAGCGCCGCCCGAACTACGTGTTCCAGTGGCACGCCTACACGTTCGCGACGCCACCCGGGGCGGTGCCGCTGGCGTGGACCCGCAACTGCCGCAACCAGGCTTACCGCCTCGGCGACCAGGCCTGGGGCCTGCAGTTCCACCTCGAGGCCGACGCCGCCCTGATCGAGCGCTGGCTGGGCTCCGAGGGAGGTCGCGAGGAGATCAAGCAGCACTGGGACTCGCCGCGCATCTCGCGGATCCGCGCCGCCACCCGCGAGCACCTGCCCGCGGCGACGGCGCTCAGCGAGCGCGTGTTCGGCGAGTTCATCCGCATGTTCTCCGGACGGCGCTATGCGACGCTGTCGTCGCGGTGAGCCACGACCTTCACCCGCCGAGAAACATCCGGTAGGCCGGGTTGCCGGTCTCCTCGGTATAGGCGTAGTGCAGATCGCGCAGGTGCTGGGCAAACTCCTCGCCGCTCTCGGGCGGCACCTGCACGCCTGCGAGCACACGGCCGTAGTCCGAGCCGTGGTTGCGGTAATGGAACAGGCTGATGTTCCAGCGTGAGCCGATCGCCTGGAGGAACTTGAGCAGCGCTCCCGGCCGCTCGGGAAACTCGAAACGCAACAGTCGCTCGTGCGCAAGGCCGCGCGCGTGCCCGCCAACCATGTAGCGCACGTGCAGCTTCGCCATCTCGTCGTCACTCATGTCGATGACCGGATAGCCTGCCGCCGAGACCTGCCCGAGCAGTGCCTGCTTCTCGCCCGGGCCTTCGTTGATCGCCACGCCCACGAAGATCCGCGCTGCCTGCGAGTCCGCGTAGCGGTAGTTGAACTCGGTGACGCTGCGCCGGCCGAGCAACTGGCAGAAGCGCAGGAAGCTGCCGGGCTCCTCGGGGATCTCAACCGCGAGCAGCGCCTCGCGACCCGCACCGATGTCGGCCCGCTCCGCGACGTGTCGCAGCCGGTCGAAGTTGATGTTCGCGCCACAGTTGAGCGAGACGAGAGTGCGCTCGCTGCAGGCCTCCCGAGCCACGTACTTCTTGATGCCGGCGACCGCGAGCGCTCCCGCGGGCTCGGCGATGGTGCGATTGTCCTCGAAGATGTCCTGGATCGCCGCGCAGATCTCGTCGGTCGAGACCAGGAGCACCTCGTCAACGTACTGCTGTGCGAGGCGGAACGTTTCCTCGCCGACGCGGCGCACCGCGACGCCGTCGGCGAAGATGCCCACGCGCGCCAGCGTCACCCGTTCCCGCGCCAGCAGTGAATCGTGCATGCTGGCCGCGTCCTCGGGTTCGACACCGACGATGCGGACCTTCGGGTACAGCGACTTCACGTAGGCCGCGATGCCTGCGACGAGTCCGCCGCCGCCGATCGGCACGAAGATCGCATCGGGCGGATCGGAGAGCTGCCGAAGTATCTCCATGCCGATCGTGCCCTGTCCCGCGATGACGTCCGGGTCGTCGAAGGGATGGATGAACGTGAGGCCGCGCTCGCGCGCCACTTCGATGGAGTGCTCGTAGGCATGGTCGAAATCGTCGCCGTGCATGACGACCTCGCCACCGAGATCGAGCACCGCCTGCACCTTGATGGCGGGAGTCGTCTGCGGCATCACGATCACCGCAGGGATGCCGCGGCGACGCGCAGCGAGCGCCACGCCCTGCGCATGGTTGCCGGCCGAGGCGCAGATCACGCCCCGTTCGGCCACGGTCTGGGAGAGGTGGACGATCTTGTTGTAGGCGCCGCGCAGCTTGAACGAGAAGACCGGCTGCAGGTCCTCGCGCTTGAAGAGGATGCGATTGCCGAGGCGCCGCGACAGGCGCGGAGCGCTCTCGAGCGGGGACTCGATGGCGACGTCGTAGACGCGCGCCTTGAGGATGCGTTCGATGTATCGCTCTTGCATGGGGAAGATCGTGGCGGGGGGGCCGTGGCTACGTTAGCAGGAATGCACGGCAACGGTGATCCGCCGAAAGCTTCAACTTTCCGGCCGCTGCCCGCATACTCCCGGCTGCGCGGCCCGTCGTCGCGTTTCGCAGGTCACCGCAACTCGCAGATGAATCCACCTGTCTCGCGCCGGGCGCTGATCGGCGCCCTGGGCGCAAGTGCGCTGCTGTCATCGTCCATCCGCGCGGCCACGTTCCCGACTGACAGCGTGCCGACCGGCTCGCGCGAACTCTGGGCCTGGATCCGGTCGCAGCTGGTGCTCGACCCCGAACTCGCGTGGCTCGACACGGCAGGCTCGGGCCCGGCACTGCGCGCGGTCATGGTGCGCGAGTACCGGCATCGCGAGCGTCAGAGCCAGGATTTCCGTCATTACCGGGACGCCGTGCTCGGCGAGCCCGCAATGGCGCAGCACCTGGCCGGCGTCGCCGCATTCCTCGGCGCCAGCGCCGATGAAATCGCCTTCACGACGGGCGCAACCGAGGGCCTCGGCATCGTCACGCGTGGTCTCGACCTCCAGGCCGGTGACGAGGTGCTCTTGAGCGGCCACGAGCGGCCTGCAGCCGTCGGGCCCTGGCGCGTCGAGGCCGCACGGCGCGGCGTGAAACTGGTCGAGCTTCCGCCGGGACCGACGCCGGCCACTCCCGAGGCGATCGTCGCGCAGTACGGCGGCGCGATCACGCCACGCACGCGCGTCGTGCTGGTCTCGCACGTCCGGGCCACCGACGGCACGGTGATGCCGGTGCGTGAGCTCTGCGCGCTCGCGCGCGCCAGCGGCGCCTTCAGCCTCGTCGACGGCGCGCTTGGTCCCGGCCACGTGGACGTTCAGCTCGCGCTGTTCGGCTGCGACGCCTACGCCACGTCTTTCCATCGCTGGACGAACGCGTCCTGGGGCATCGGTGCGCTTTTCGTGCGCCGCGACGCGCAGGCGCGCGTGTGGCCGACGAGCGAGAGCAACGACGGGCCGGCGGGGGCGCAGCGACGCTACGGGGCAGCTCACGCGCCGCTTGGTCCACCCATCGAGGGAGTCGGCGTGGCGCTCGAGTTCCAGGAGCTCGTGAACCGCGCAAGGATCGGATCGCGCATTCGGGAGCTCGCCGCATACCTGCGGCTGCAACTCGCCACGCTCGAGGGCATCGAGATCCTGACGCCCGCGCACCCGGCGCTCGCAGCGGGAATCATCACGCTGCGCCTTCCCGGGGCCGATCACGGCAGGATCGCGCTGGCGCTTGCCGAGCAGGACCACGTCGTCGTCGCGCACGTCGCGCAGGGCGGGCTCGACGCGCTGCGCGTGAGCGTGCACCCGGCGAGCGAGCACGCCGAACTCGACCGCTGCGTGAACGGCCTGCGCTCGAGACTGGGAGCGCGGCCGTGATGCCACGCGTCGAACTGTGGACGACGGTGCTCGCGGGTCTGAGCGGGGGCCTCGCCGGCGTCCTGTGGAGCAGTCTCGTCACCACGCCATGGCTCGCTCGCGCCAGCGGCATCGCCGTCGACGACCGCACGGAAACGGTGGCACGGCTGTTCGCCGGAGCCGCGTTGCGCGCCGCCGCCGGCGCGGCACTCGGCTTCCTGTTCTGGCTGGGCTGGGGGCTGATCGCAGTCGTCGGATTGCCCTGGTACGCAGTGGGCCTGCTGTTCGGCGTGGTGACCTGGGTCGCGCTCGCAGTCCCGGCGCTCGGCACATTGCTGCTGCGCAGCCGGCTATCCGCAAAGCCCGTCCTTGCACACACCGTGGAGTGGCTCGCGACCTGCCTGACCGTCGGCCTCATGTGCGCCTGGGCCTGGCATCGCTACGCCTGATTCGCCGTGCGCAACGTCTACGTGCTCGCGATCGCGCAGGCGCTGTCGGCCGCCGGCATGATGACCGTCTTCCTGCTGGGCGGAATCATCGGCAGCGAGCTCGCGCCGCAGCCCGAGCTCGCAACGCTGCCGGTTTCGCTCACGATCGTCGGGCTGGCGGCTACGGCGATTCCGGCCGCACTGCTGATGGAACGTATCGGCCGGCGCAATGCCTTCGTTGCGAGCTCTGCCTTCGCTGCGTTCGCGGCGCTCGTGGTCGCCTGGGCGATCGTGCAGTCGAGCTTCGCGCTGCTGTGCGTCGCGACATTCGCCCTGGGCGCGAACCTGGCGTTCCAGCAGCAGCATCGTTTCGCCGCGGCCGAGAGCGTGCCGCCGGGCCGCGTGAGCCACGCGGTCTCGATCGTGATGATCGGCACGCTCGTGGCCGCATCGGTTGGTCCGCAGATCGCGCTCGTGCTCAAGGAACTGGTGCCCGGCCACGAGTACGCCGGATCGTTCCTGGGCGTCGCGCTGCTGTGTATCGCGGCGGCGCTGGTGCTGACGCGCGTCGAAGCGGGATCGGGACATGCGGTCGAGGCGGCAACCGGCGCAGCGCGGCCTCTGGCGGCGGTGCTGCGACAGCCTGCCTACCTGCTCGCGGTAGCCGCCGCGGTGGTCTCCTACGCCGTGATGAGCTTCATCATGACCGCCACACCGATCAGCATGCACGTGCACGATCACCACTCGGACACCGACACGGCATGGGTGATACAGAGTCACCTGCTCGCGATGTACGGACCGTCACTGTTCAGTGGCCGGCTGATCGGGCGCATCGGCGTGCGCACCGGCATGGGCATCGGCCTCGCACTGATGCTCGCCTGTATCGCGATCGCCAGCACCGGTCGCGACCTGATGCACTACTGGTGGGGCCTGGTGATGCTCGGCATCGGCTGGAACCTGCTGTTCGTGGCAGGCACGGCGCTGCTCACCACGACCTACGTTCCGGCCGAGCGCTACCGCGCGCAGGCCGTCAACGAATTCTCGGTGTTCGGCACGCAGGCGCTGGCCTCGCTGCTCGCGGGGCCGGCGATTCACCTGCTGGGCTGGCGGACACTCAACCTGGCCACGCTGGTGCCGCTGGTGCTGTTCGGGGCGGCACTGCTCGCCTGGCCGGTTCAGCGATCGAGGAACTCCCGGACGTAGCGCACGACCTCCGGCACGCCTGTATCGAGCAGCCCGCCATCCTGCGTGGGCAGCTCGACGCACCTGGCTTCCGGCAGCAGCGTCTGGGCGCGCGCGGTCATGTCCCAGAACTCGTCCCGCGGCCGCAACACCAGCGCGTGCTGTCGCACGAGGGGCAGGCGCTCGCCGGCCGGATAGTTGGCAGCCGCCGTCGGGCCCCAGCCCGCGGCATCCCCGGCCTGCAGCGACACCGCCAGCAGCTGGCCGACGCGTGACATCGTCACGTTGGCGCCTCTCGAGCCGCGCAGGCGGCGCCATTCCTCGAGGAGGTGCGAGCCGTCGTCACGCGGCCGAGCGGGCCAGGGTCGCTGGTGAAATGCCTCCCGCTCCTTGGCATCGAGCACCGGCACGCTCGCCAGCACCACGCGTCGTACCTGCAAGGGACGCATCACCGCGAGCTCCGCCGCGACGAACGAGCCGGTCTGATGCGCGAGCAGGTCCACCTCGCGCAGCCGCAGCGTGTCGAGCAGGTCGCCGATAGCGGCCGCGTAATCCGCCACCGACGGCGCCGACTCGGGCGCCTCGGACTCGCCGTAGCCAGGCAGGTCGGGCGCGTAAACGCTGCGATCCTGACCGAGTTCGGCCGACACCCTGCGGAACGCGCGGCCCGTCGCCGGACTCGAGTGCACGCACACCAGCGGCACGCGTTCGTCGAAACCACCGTTCGAGGGGAAGGCGGTATGGACGTGCTGCTGCCCGAACCGGCAATCCACGTACATCTTGCGAAGGTGAACGGTCACGGGCGGGGACATCCTCGTCGAAACAGCGGCATGGCGCGCGGCGCTACGGGTCGAGATTTGCTTCACGTTGACGGGACCTCGGGTGGGTGCGGCTCCGGGCGGATTGTCCGCGCGCAAGCCCCCGGATCACGTTGACTCAACTCTCATAAAACACTGCACTTAGCTGACGTAATGCGCGCCGGACCGGATGCACGCGGGCCCCGAGTGGCTTATGTCTCAATGGTCACACCGTGTCGAGATACCACTCGTAGTCGCGATCGGTCACCAGTGCGCCGAACTTCTCGCTCTCGCGACGCTTTACGGCGAGGAACACGTCGAGAAAATCGCGGCCCAGTGCGTCCGCCAGAAACTCCGATTGCGCAGCGCGCTCGATCGCCGCATGCCACTGCAGCGGCAGCCCGCCCGGCGAATTCTGCGCGTAGCCGTTGCCTTCGACGGGCGGCCCTGGGTCGAGCGAGCGCTCGAGGCCGTGCAGCATGCCTGCCAGCACCGCCGCCGCGACCAGGTAGGGGTTGGCGTCGGCACCGGCCGCGCGGTGCTCGACGTGCCGGGTCGCGGGTGGTCCGGTCGGCACCCGCAGACCGACCGTACGGTTGTTCACTCCCCAGGTCGCCGCGACCGGCGCATAGCTCATGGCACGGAAGCGTCGATAGGAATTCGCGTTCGGCGCGAACACTGCCATGCCGTCGGCGAGTGTCGCGCGCAGTCCGCCGATCGCCTGGCGCAGCATGAGAGAACCGCGCGGGTCGTCGTCCGCGCAGAGGTTGCGGCCGTCCGGGCCGGCGAGGCTCGCGTGCAGGTGCATTCCCGAGCCCGCCAGCTCGGCGAACGGCTTGGCCATGAAGCAGGCGACGCACCCATGGCGCGCCGCGACGCCGCGGACCGCGCGCTTGAACATCACCGCCTCGTCCACCGCGCGGAGTGCGTCGGCACGGTGTTCGAGTGTCATCTCGAACTGGCCCGGCGCGTACTCCGACATCAGCGTGCGCACCGGCAGCCCGAGGCTGCGCGCCGCCGCACCGACCTCGTCGAACAGGGGCGCCATGTCGTCGAGCCGCCCGAGACCGTAGGCATCGATGCGACCACCGCGAATGCCGGACAGTTGTCCGCGGGCCGGCGCCGGGCGCCCGTCCTCGTCGCGCTCGAGCAGGTAGAACTCGAGTTCCACCGCGACCACGGGCGTGCACCCGCGCGCCTGCAGGCGCTCGACCACCCGCGCGAGTACGTGGCGCGGGTCGGCCCGGGCGGGACGGCCGTCGAGTTCAAACAGCGTGCCGAGAACCTGCGCGGTCGGCCGCACCAGCCACGCGGCTCGCGCCAGTGTCCCGGCCACGGGACGGCAGGTCTGGTCGGCATCCCCGACGGCCCAGACGAGTCCGGTGTCCTCGACATCCTCGCCCGTGACGTCGAGGCCGAGGATGGAACCCGCGACGTTGCGACCCGGACCGAACAGCGCGGCGAGTTCCTCGCGTGCGATGTTCTTGCCGCGCGCCACGCCGTTCAGGTCGGTGATGACGAGCTGCACCACCTCGATATCGGGATGGCGCTCGAGGAACTCGCTGACTTCCTCGGGCCGGCCGAGGCCCGCGGTGGGCTGGATCATGGAACTGGGCTCCGTGGGGCGACGGCATGGTGACGGATGCTCGCGCGCGGTGGCAAGCTCGCGCGGGCCGCTGCATGCGGGCCGGTGCGAGAATGGCCGGCGATTGCATCCTCATTGCCTGACCGCAGGCTCGATTTTCGGCTCCAACGAGATTTCCGCTTTGCCCGAGGCCTACACGCTCGTCGAATCTGCGTCGCTCGCACCGCTCAACACCCTGCGCGTTGCAGCGACCACGCGCTGGCTGGCCGAGGTGAGTGACGCGGCGGCGCTGCCCCACCTGCTCGCGCACGATGCGGCGAGAGAAGGAGTGCTGGTGCTTGGCGAAGGCAGCAACGTGCTGTTCGCGTCGGACTTCCCGGGGCTGGTGTTGCGGCCCGCGTTCCAGGCGGTCTGCACGCTCGAGGACGACGGCAGGACGGCGCTCGTCCGCGCCGAGGCAGGCATGAACTGGGATGTCCTGGTGGACTGGACACTGGCGCGCCGACTCTCGGGTCTCGAGAACCTCGCACTCATCCCGGGACTCGCGGGGGCAGCACCGATCCAGAACATCGGCGCCTACGGTGTCGAGGTCGCCGAGTGCATCGAGACGGTCGAGGCCTGGGACCGCGTGCGGCAGCGCTTCGAAAGGCTCGCGCGAGAGGACTGTGGTTTCGGCTATCGCGACAGCGAATTCAAGCGTACTCCGGAGCGATGGATCGTGACCGCCGTGGAGTTTCGACTGTCGCGCGCCCCGCAGCTGCGGCTTGACTACGCCGGAGTGCGCGACGAGCTCGCGGCGCTCGGCACTGGCGAGCCGACGCCGCAGCGCGTGGCCGAGGCCGTGCGGCGATTGCGCCGGCGCAAGCTGCCCGACCCGGAAGTGATCGGCAACGCGGGCAGCTTCTTCAAGAATCCCGTGGTCGACGCATCGTTCGCGACGCAATTGAAGGCCTCGCATCCGGATGCACCGGTGTATCCGGCGGGTGGGCACTCGAAACTTTCGGCCGCGTGGCTGATCGAGCGCTGCGGGTGGCGGGGATTCCGCGACGGCGACGCGGGCATCGCCGCAAAGCACGCACTGGTGCTGGTGAACCACGGCCGCGCGAGCGGGGCGGAGTTGCTGTCGCTGGCGCGTCGCGTGGCGCGCTCCGTCGAGGAGCGCTTCGGCGTGAGGCTGGAGCCTGAGCCGCGCATCGTCGGGGAGCGCTGGTGATGCGCGCCTCGCGCGGATCGTGCTGCCGCGACCGCCGCCCGCAACGCACGGGGGAAAGCTGAAGGACAAAGGGCCCCGGCGGTCACCCGCCGGGGCCCGATGTCGACTCGAACGCCGCGATCAGGGCGTGACGGTGACTGCCGAGGCCTCCGCGCCGGTCTTGCCGTCGTAGTACATCAGGAGCAGACCGCTCTGCGAGGGCGATGCCGCGTCGCCATCCGCGTCATAAGCCACCGGCAGGTTCACCGATCCGTTCACCGGGATGTCGAAGAAGTTCGCCGCCGGCACGAACCGCGGTGTCGCGAGCGTCACAGTCGCCGGGTCCGAAAAGTCGGTCAGCGCGCCCGTGAAATAGTTGTCGAACGCGAACACCTGGTAGGTGAAGCGGGTGTTGCGCGTCAGACCCAGGTCGCCCAGCACCGCGGGCATGATCACGTTGGCCGACGACAGGTCGGAGATGCTGTAGAAGCGGATCACCGACGCGCCGGTGGCCAGGTTCAAGGTCACGACCACGTTCTGACCCGACGACCCGAACGCTCCGAGCTCCCGGTTGTAGACGACGTGGTCGAAGTCCCCGTCGTTGTTGCTGTCGACGTAGATGTCGAACTCGGCCGGGAAGTTCGGATGCGAGCGCTGGCCCCAGGTGTTGAGCGCGAACAGCACAACGTCCGCACCGGGCCCGGCACCATCCGGTACCAGCTGGGTGCCCACCGACTTGAGGTCGATGACCGCGTAGTTGTCGCCGGGCCGCGGCTGGAAGCCGGGGTTGATCTGCGGGCTGGTGGCATCCAGCGAGTACACGTCCACCGTACCGACGTTCGCGGCGCCGGTATTCGCGAGGCCCAGTACCCCGTTCGGCTGGCCGTTGAGGGCCAGGCTCGTGGTCGCGGGCACCACGTTCGAGGCCTTGTGCGGCAGGATGTGCCACGGCAGCGACATGGACTCGTTGCCGTCCGACAGCGTCAGATAGCCGTCCACCTCGGGACCGTTGAGCAAGGCACCGTTGCCGATCTGGGCCCCGCTGTTGGCGAAGGGCCAGGCTGCCGCGCGCGACGGGTCGAGCCGGAGCGTCAGCAGGAACGTGGCGGTGCCGTTGGCCGGCACAGTCACCGTCGCCGGAGACGACAGCGTGGCCACGCCGCTCGCCTGGTCGTCCGCGTAGCGGAAGCTGCGCGTGATGGTGTAGGTGCGCGCGGAGTTGCTGTAGTTCTTCACCAGCACCTTCTTGCGGTAGGTCGTGACACCGGTCGGACGGTACGCGCCGAACGACAGGACGACACCCGCCGGGTCGGCGGCGTCCCACATGGCGCCCGTAAGGGCCACCGCGTCGTCGACCCGAACCTCGCCGCCACCGATCCGCGAGACGGGGGCGAGCACGCCCGGCAGCGTCGCGGGATTGGTGAGGATGTTGCTGTCGGCCGAGTTGACGAGTCGCGCCTTGACCTCGCTGGGCCGCAGCGTCGGCGCGGCCTGCAGCAGCAGCGCGGCCGATCCGGCCACCATCGGGGCCGCGCCGGAAGTGCC
>Ga0209254_10002934_pt1 | contig 15564 bp, 15 predicted proteins | sample FrelakmetDIP11DI_FD_187148 | JGI IMG/M metagenome (GOLD analysis project Ga0209254, IMG submission 187148) | Freshwater lake sediment microbial communities from the University of Notre Dame, USA, for methane emissions studies - DIP11 DI (SPAdes)... | ecosystem: Environmental > Aquatic >...
TGGCGTATTCGGCATCCTTCAGGTCGGTCGGATAGGCTTGTCGAGGCTGTTTTTCCATGCCGGCCAGTATATCAGACCATTTTCAAAACACTTTCTTAGGCTGATGTTGATGGATCTCGTCCAAAGAGGGCTCCGTGCTTTGATTCCCAAGTGGTTACAAAGGGTTCGAGCCGAACCTTAGCATTTGCACAATATTCGGCTAATGCCTTGTTTTCTGACTTAGGCTTTAGGAGAAGTTGATAAATCAGGGAAAGAGCAAGGCTATAACAATTTCTCGCATTTTCTTCCCTGAACCACACGAAATGCCAAGGCATCCCGATACTGAGCCTTGGGTGGTATAGAGGTTTCGACATCTCTGGCGAGGGATGCACTGCCTTATCCCGTAGGGAAAAATCTCATCGAGCGCACTTCTGATTTTTTGGGACGTTGCTTCACCAAAAACAAAGCCCCTTCTTAGCACGTCGGAGATTCTCGCAGGTCGCGACGTACGATTCTTTTTCCACGCATCTCTTAACTCGGGTGGGATATCGATGTGCTCTTGGACAGAAGCATAAAAGGCATCGATAGCAAATGCTGAAGCACACACACATTGAATGCTATAGAAGAATTCCGATTCCAGGTGAGGCACAGCCGCTTCATCATTGCCAGATGGCCATTCCAGATCTAGCTGACCAGCCGCTTCAATCGCTTTGGTCTGGTTGATCTCCGCGATAGCGAGCCATCTGTCAGTCATATCAAGGCCAATGTGGAAATCAATCTCGACCTTGAGCTTTCCTGTTTCACTTATTGATATTTGAAAGCTGCCTTCTGGCACGCCTAGCTTTGCCCCCTTCAAAATAAAAATGCCCCCTGGTTGACGAGTAGCCGGTGGCAATTTTGGAAGTTCTTCAGGCATGGATGAATGCTCCAAAGAATCGAGAGACCTAACGTATTAAGGATTGATGCGGCGCGGATCAGCCGAATAGCCGACAGCAGGCATGATGAAAGCCGCCACATAATTCCGAGCAGCACTGATAATAGCAATCTCCGATATCGGGACAAAGTGACAGTCTAATCCGCGCCCAACAACTTCGGCCATTCCGGCGATCGAGCGTGATCGATGCGAGGGTCGCCGGGGACAGCACCATCGCGCAGCCGAGATTGGTGGTGGACACGGCAGACCTCGCAGGTTTTCATTGACCGTCAAGCATCGCCTGATGATCGATCACGTTGATGGTCAATCCCGGCCAGCGGAGCCGTCAAAACCTGCGAGGTCTTTCCCACCATTCCGGCGATTGACCGTCATCGAGGCTGATCCTCACCCGCGTCAAGGTGAAATGTAAACATCACCGCATCCTCGGGCGCGGCCTCTCCGCCGCTCGAAGCATACAGGCGCATGGCGGCTTCGTTCGAGCGTTCCGTCAGCACCCACGCTTCCGCACAACCGAGCCGGCGTCCGACGTCGAGCGTCTCACGCATTACGGCTTTCCCGATGCCCTGCCCACGGTAGCCGTCCGCCACTCCGACTTCGTTGATCCAGAGTTCCGGATGTGGCTTGTCTGGATGAACGTAGTGCACCGCCGATACAAAGCCCACGATTGATCCGGCATGAATCGCGACGATGAGATGATGCCATGGATCAGCGAGAAACTCGCGCGCGCGTTCCCACGCAATCGGATCATCGAACACGCCCGGTGCGATGTTTGCGAGAGCAGCGGCGTCATCCTTGTTCAGCCGCTTGATTTCGATCTTCATATCGGGTGTCGTTCCTTTCGGCCCGCTGACGCGCTGCTGATCTCCACGTTCCTGAATCGTCCGCTTGCTTTCCGATCGGGTAGCGCGCTTTCATGTGCCAATCTGGAATCACTCCCTGCCGCTGTAAACCACCAGGCCGGCTGCGCCGGAGGCGAGGCCCAGCATGAACAACGCAGGCGGTGAATAAAACACCGCCACCAGTATCGTTTGAAGAGCGCACAATGCCAGATCATTTGAGCCGTCACCATTGTCCTGACCGATGCACAGCGGCGTCAGGCTCAACAGCCCCAGCACCATCAGCGCAAGAAGCCAGGCACCCACCGCACTGACGAACAGGATCAAGATGGCACGCCGGCGTGAAGTGGTGAATGAGGCTTGCTGCGAGACGATTACACCTGCCACAAAACTAACCAGCCAGAAAGCCAGTCCCATCACGCGATAGGTCGCGAAGAAGTACTCTCCCTCGAATGTGTGCACATAGAGGAGAAAGAAAAGAGCCGGCAGCGCGAGAATAAAGCCGGCCAGAAGGCCAATCAAGGTTTTCTTCATGGTGCATCCTGTGGACCCCGCCCGACCGCCGGTTGGTAAGAATCAATTCCGCCCGACGAGTGCTCCTCGTCGGCTGCAACGGCATCACACGCCAGCAGAATCGCCAGCGCCGACGGGGCATCCGCGATCTCACCGCGCAGCACCATCGACCGCACCTCGGCCAGCGGGATCAGTTCGATCTCGATGTCTTCGGTGATCTCGCGGCGCAGCACGCCATCGGCGCGCACATCCAGCGCCAGAAAGACAGAGAACTCCTCATCGCTGATGCCGCTGCTGGCCGCATACTTGCCGAGATCAATCAATCGATCAGCGCGATAGCCGGTCTCTTCTTCCAACTCGCGCCGCGCTGCGATTTCAGACGCTTCACCATCCAGACCGCCGGAGGGACATTCCAAATTCACGCGCTGCAAGGGGTAGCGATAGATCCGTTCCATCACCACGCGCCCGTCGGACAGCAGGGGCACAATCACCACAAAACCGGGATGCTCCACCACGGTGTATGTGATCGCTTTGCCCTCGGGCGAAGTCAATGCATCCTGGCGCACCGCATACCAGCGGCTTTGAAACAAGTAGCGCGAATCCGTACGCGTCCAACGGTTGCCGTGCATGGTTACCTCGACGAGTCGGTCGCGCGCGCACTGACCTCGGCCAGGAAAGATCGCACCACGTGTAGGTAACGTTCGAATTGATCGCGGCGGATGCTGTGCCCCGCTCCGGTGATGTGCGCTATCTGCAGCTGAGGCACCTGCTCTTTCAAAGCGAGGGCGGCCTGCTGCGTTACCAGTCCACCGGCTGCGGTATCGCCGCTGATCAGCAAGGCGGGGCATTTCACCCGGCGCAGCAAAGCAGGCCAGTCCACACCGGGATCATCAACTTGGTTGAAGAAGTTGAGGCTGAAGCGCAGCTTGGCCTCGGCCCACGGCTCCAGTTCGGCCTCTGACCAGTGCGGTGCCGCCGTGCGCTGCGCGTCGATGAGCGCCTGGCGCGGTTGTTGCTGTAGCGTCGTAATCCACGAGCGCATCCCCACTTGCCAGCCGGGTGTAAATGGCCGCTCGAAAGTGAGGTCCCACCAGGGCGGTGGATCTTCCAGCGCGATGGCCTGCGGGAGTTGAGGATGTTGCACGGCCAGCGCCAGCGTCGTGATGGCGCCCATCGAATGGCCGAGGACGATCGGATGGGGCCGATCGAGCGCCGTGATGAGACCAGCCAGATCGTCGGCTTGCTCGATCGGACCGTAACCTTCCAGCGGAGCATCGGATAAGCCATGCCCGCGCGCATCCACCATGATCACATCGTAGTCATCGGCCAGCGCTGCGGCCACCGGCGACCAGCATAAACCATCGTCCGTTACACCGTGAGCCAGCACCAGCGGAGGTTTGAGACCACCAGTGCGCATGTAATGTATGCGCAAGCCATTACTGTTGATGAATCCAGACTGCCAGGAAAAAGACATACGGCGCTCCTCGGCGACAAAATAGAAAGCAGGAACTTCTCAATCACGGCCAATGGCGCGCTCTATGCGCCGATCGGGAATGAACCAGATCACGGCCACCAGCACATACAAGGCACACGACAACAACGGGATGATAAAGGCGAGGGGAATAGCGATCGCGTAGAACGCAAGTGAAAATTCTTCCTTAAGATCATTGCTCACCGCCACCGCCAGTGCGGAATCCGGGGCGTGTAACGGCAGTAGCGCTCGCACCAGCAAGTAGTATGCGCCCCCGGCCAGAAAGAGTACCATCCCATACAATGCTACCGGCCATGACGCGAAGTTATTTTCGCCCATCCACGCCGTCACAAAAGGCACCATCGACAACCAGAACAACAGATGCAGATTCATCCACAACACCCGGCCATTCACTTGCTGGACCACTTGAAACAAGTGATGATGATTGTTCCAGTAGATGCCCAGAAACACAAAACTCAGCACGTAGCTCTAAAAGACCGGCAGCAGGGGCAGCAAGGCCGCCAGGTCTGCGCCCTCTGGCACTTTGAGTTCCAGCACCATAATCGTGATCAGAATCGCGATGACGCCATCGCTGAAGGCTTCCAGTCGTCCCTTGCCCATTCTCGATCGCTCCTCCCGCTGATAGCCATTCCCGCGAACGCGGGAATCCAGTATGCTGAGCTGGACATCCGGTTTCGCGGGTGTGACAGCACATTCCGCATCATCAACTGGATTGCACTTAGGGTCTGATTTGCACGTGATGTAACTCGCGCTGATCACTATGCCGATAGGTTAGCGTCTGCCCCGCCCGATCGATCTCATACACCCCATCGGACACTTCCACTTGATAGCCGTGCGGATACTGATAATTCGGCACGAAGATTTCTGTGGGCGCTGTGACTTCGGCGTGATGGCGGAACTCAAACTCGAAGTGGCGCGTCTTCCGATCGAACTTCATATGCAGCGGCTCGCCCGCGATGGCCTGCGCGTAAGGTCGCACCACCGCCTCCAACGCGCGCCCACCGGAGTTGATGTCCTGTGGATTCGTCTGCTGATCGCGGCTGAAGATCGACAGGTCTTCGTCGTTCCACTGATCACCCCAACGATTGTCATTGTCCGGCGTGTAGTTCCACAGCGTCCAGTTCAACAGATTCGCGTCCATCGCGTCGAGGTACGAATCGAGCGCGCGGGTCTGCGGGCCGAAGTCACCGCTGCGGAAGGAGTGCTTCTTCTTCAGATCGAACGGCACGCCAAACTCGCCGATGACCGTGGGGGCTTGATTCATCGCGTGGATGCCCCAGTGTTTGATGCTGTGCAGCTGCTCCGCAAACATCCGCCGCACGCGCTGCGCGCCTAGCGTGAAGCGCCGCGTGTACGGATCGATGCTGAAGAATGAGATGTGATCTTTGAAGAACAGCGTCAGCACGTCGTACCAGTGCGCGGCATTGGCGACGTTGGGCCCATCCTCTTCCGTCCAACGCAGCGAATTTTCTAGCGTCACGTTCTCCGCAAAGATCACGGCGTGCGGCATCACGCTGCGGATTTCTCGCGCGTAGCGGCGAATGAACGGGCGGATGTAATCCTCAGTCGGATCGACCGAACGGCCGTTGAGGTGAGAAAAGTAATCAGGTTTCAGTAAACTCGGCGTGCCGGTGGCATCCACATCCCACACGCCGTGCTGCTTCCAAATGCAGTCGCGATCGTCCTGCCACGCGCTCACACCCTGCGGATTGATCAGCCGGTGGCCGCGTTTGCGTGGACCGATCAGGCTCATCTCATAGGTGTCAATCTTGCGCGCTATGCCCGCGCCCAGCAGCATCGACTCGTACGGCGTCGGAGCGTCGCCCGCACGCAGGATGTTAATGTGCCGCGTCAGATCCTTCGCCCCGATGTAACCCGTCGACGGCTCGTTGAACGAATCAAAGCCCACGACATTGGGCAAGTCTTTCACGCGCTGCGCCACTTGTTTCATGGCGTCGATGAAGTGGCGCTGCAAATGCTCCCGCGCAGATTCGCCGTCGATCTCGAGCAACGGCGCGAAGTCGTTGCCGCCGAAGAACAGCGTGAACATGGTCGCCGCGGCCAGCTTGCTGTAGTTCGACGGCCAGATCATGCGCGGCAGCGGCTCGCCATGGATCGCGTGCACAATCGCCGCGCCGGTCTCGGTGAAGCGTTCGGGGTTGAAGCCAACGGCCTCATACGTCCAACCCGGCGCGCCATCGCCGCCCGACAGCCTGCCCCACACATCCTGATGGGGATCGATGAACAATCGGATGTCATGCTGCCGCGCTTTGTCGATCACCTGTGCAAGATAATCGAGATATGCTTCATCGTACTGGCCCGGCCCCGCGTGCTCGATCGCTTCCCACGTGACGAGGAAACGCACGAAGGTCAAGCCCCACTCACGCAGTCGCGCAAAGTGCTCGTCGGCTTCCGCGATCGGAAACGGCCGCCCGACGAAAGAGACGTTGCGGTGATCGAAGAAACCCTCGCGCACGTGGGTGGGCATCCCGATGGGCACTTTGCTGCTGCCCGATAGATTCACGCCGCGCAGTAACACCGTGCGGCCATGCTCGTCCACAAACCAGGGTCCGTGTGTATGGATCATGTTTCTGATAGGGTTTCCCCTCTCCCGTGCAGATGCACGGGAGAGGGGTTAGGGGTGAGGGCTGCCTACTGCACCGGCTGCACCACAATCTCCACGTTGGTGACGGGCTTGCCTGCCGTCAACACCTCGCTGGGCTGCGCCGTATCGAACAGCGGTTGATTGCCCAGCGTGATGCGCGCCTGCAGCGTGTAGACATGCGTTGGATCGATCTGTTCGACGGAGTATTCCAATTTGTAGGCAATAGGCACCTGCTTGCCGTTCGCCGCGATCAACTGTTGCCCGATCAATTGCGAGGCCACGTCCGGGGCCGAGGTATCCACCAGAATCACTTCGATCTGTGCATCGTCGGGCAAAGCGATGCGCTGCAGGTATGTGATCGTGCCGGTGATCACGCCGTTGAGTTGCGTCGTGGCGGCGATCGGTTCCACCATGACCGTGAGGCCGCTCACGGGATTGTCCTGCGTGATAACGGGATAGGCCGTGGTGCTGGCAAATTTCAATTCATTCGAGACAGAAATCTGCGCGCGGATCGTGTAGGTGTGTGTGGGCATGATCGTGGTGACGTCATACTCGATCGAGAAATCGATGGGGAGTGCTTGCCCCGCGCCGGCCAGATCAATCTGCGCGATCGTCGTCGCGGGCGCGTCAAGCAGTGCTATGTCTTGCAGCTGCACGTTGACCACCATGTCGCGCGTCAGGGTCAGCGGCCGGGCGGCGCTGATCTGTCCAGTGACGACGGGGATGGCTCGCAAAGCGACCGGCGCTTGGCTCAGGAATTCCAGATCGGCGATGAGGATCGATCCGGTCGGCTGTCCGTCCAACGCCAATCCGATCGAGTTGATGCTGCTCAGATCGACGCCTTTGAAATCGCCCAACGGGATGCGGATCGAGCTCATCGGCGCCAGGCCGTTCCAGGCATACGCTGTGGCATTCGGCGCGCCGGGTTGATACGCCAACGCGGGCGTCTTGTCCGTCACTTTCACGGTAGCGCTGAGGCCGGTTGTGTCTTGCAGGATCACACTGAACGACTGCCGCAGTTTGGGTGCATTAAGGAATGCCGTGGGATCGACCGACGCGCGCAGGTGCAGCATGTCGAAGTCGCTCAGGTCTTGTGCTTCATAAGGCAGCTGTGTGCTGAACACGGCCCGGGGCCCCGTCCACGACAGGCGCAGTTGATCGGGCTGACCGGGCTGGATGGGCCACGTCAAGCAGGGTTGATCCGTTTCGCAGAAGGCAACGTCGATCGGGCCGCGCAGCTCATGCGGCTGTCCGAAAGCATTCTGGTAGCGATTCGTCTCCGTGGGCAGCAGCACGGTGCGGCGCTGAGTCGAGGGTAGCGCCAACGAGGTGAGCACGCGGTAGCCATACAACCGATCGGGCGCGCGCGCGAAAGCGTTGAGTCCCGCTTCCTCAGGATATGACTTGACCCCAAAGGCAGCATCCATGAAGTCGGGCGCGTATTGTGCCAGAAAGGCGCGCTGCTCGTCGGCGGTTAAGCGATCGGTGGCAGCACAGTCGCTGCGCTCGGAATTCTGTGCATCGTCTTTCAGGACGTTATTGAAGAAGTTATGATTCGCGCCGGCGAGATAGATCGACGAGGCGAAGCTCTGCCGATCGGGTGTGAGGCGGGTCGCTTCATAGTACCGCTGACCGGGCAGATCGCTGAGATCTTGATCGCACGAGGGCAGGATCACGCTCAGCGGCACATCGGGCACAGGTCCGGTATTGGGGCCATAGGCAGACGCGAGATAGAGGATCGCACCGATCGGCCCGAAACCCTGCGCGATCGTTTCAGTGCCGGTGTTTGGCGCGCGAGCGTTCAGCGCAAACGTCGCCAGCTCACCAGTTTGAGAATGCGCCATGAATGCAATCTTGGAAAGATCGGCTTTGCCCGTTAAGGGCACATTGAAACCGACATCGGTTCCGGTGTTGGCCACCGCCAGCGACGCCAGATACAGATCGACGATCTGCGGGAAGCGCGTGGTGCCGCTGGTATCTTCACCCCAACCGTTGGTATAGGCCGCATTGACGTTGATGGACAGGGCCAGGTAGCCGCGCGCAGCGAGCGCGCTGGCGAGATAGTCAAATCCCTGGTAATTGGGCTGCTCGTCTTCGCACGGCCACTGCTGCACCAAGGTATCCTGACCCTTAACTTCCGGGCAGATGTCGTGCCGGCCATGCATCAACACCACGACTGGAAACGGCCCAGTTCCTGCAGGCAAGGCAATCACACCGTCCAGGCGCAGCGGCATAGTATAGAACTTGCTGTCCGGCGGGAACTGCGGCTGGATGATCGTTGCATCGCCCAGATTGAATTCGATCGCCTGCGGGCCTTTAACGACAAACGGCGTAGCCGTAGCCGGTGGCGGCGTGGCTGTGGGCGCAGGCGTCGCGGTGGGCGCAACCGTGCCTGTGGGCGCGAACGTGTCGGTAGGCGCGAGAGTGGGCGTCAACGTGGACAGCGTGGCAGGCGCGGGTGCGCCACATGCGGCCAGAACCATGACCATCAAAACGATCGACACCAGATACGGTCGAAAGTAACTCATCAGTGGCTCCGAGTGACGTGCTGCGGGATACGGCTTCGTGCGCGCTGCGGATGAGTGCTGCCAAATGATTTTTGTTGTTCGCGCCTCAAGCTGCGCGCTGATTTTGCTTGAACCACTGCCAGCCGATGACCAGCACAATGATCTGCACAGCCATGATCCACAGCAGGACAAACGTCAACGCCGTGACGAAGAGCGTGATGATCTGATCGGCGCCCGCTTGAATGGATTGCAGCGTGGGCTGCACGCGCGCCAGCTTTCGTTGATAGTCCCGCAGCACGCCCGGCATTTCGTCCAGCGACGTATCGATCTGGCGGATGATTGCGCCCAGCCCGTCAACTTGAGTGGCGATGACGGCGAGGTTGCTATTGAGCTGCTGCAACCCGCCGCCGATCTCCTCCAAGGTGTCAGGGAAGGTGCTCAGCGAGTCGCCGATGCTGCCGACGGATTGGGACAGCGGCACGTCGGGCTGATAGTTGAGGCTGAGCAGCGGGATGCGCGAAATCTCGCGCAGGAAATCGTCGGCCGCGGTGGCGGCCTGCGACGCAGAATCAATGGCCGTAGCCACAGAGTCGAGCGTTTTGGGAAACTCCTGCGTCAGCATGCGCTCGACCGAGTTTAAGGTGGGCTGGCCGTCCCGCAACGCCGCGGCGATGGTGGCGGTGGTGCTCAACAGCGTGGCGATGCTGCCCTGCACGCCTTGCAGTACCTCGTCAGCCGCGACCAGCGCCTTGTCGGTGGTGATCAGCGCATCGGTGAGCAGTGAGGCCGCATTGCTGACGGCGGTCACGGCGTTCTGCTTGAACGCCCACAAGCCGATCAGGCCGCTGGCGCTGATGATCAAACTGACGATGGCGACGACTAGCAGGACAATTCCGACGATGCGTTTGAGTTGAGGGTTCATGAGATTATTCCCGATGTGGATTTACGGCGCCTGAATTATAGCGCATTATCACGGCAGAAGCAGTGCCTTCTTCATCCGCCACAACGCCTCTTCCACCGTCGAACGTGGACAACCGAAGTTCAAGCGTACAAAGCCCTGCCCACCTGTACCGTAGGCCGCGCCGTTGGAGAGGGCCACCTTCGCCTTGTTGAGAAAGAACTCGTAAGGGTTCTCCAGGTTCGCACCACGACAATCGATCCACGCCAGGTAAGTGCCTTCCGGTTTCGCCATGCTGAGGCCGGGCAACTCATTCGCCACAAAGTCATGCACAAAGTCGCGATTGGCTTCGAGATAAACGAGCAGCTGATCGAGCCACTCTTGCCCGTCGCGATAGGCCGCCTGCATGGCCGTGAGGCCAAGCACATTGACCCACGGCAGCATCATCTGCCGCGCCGTTTGATAGCGCTGGCGCAGTTCTGCATTCTGGATGATCAACACCGAGGCTTGCAGGCCGGGCAGGTTGAAGGTCTTGCTGGGCGCAAAGAAGGTGATGGTGTGCTGCGCGATCTCCGAGTCGAGTGAAGCGATCGGGATGTGCTGTTGGCCGCGATAGATCAGATCGCTATGAATCTCGTCAGAGCCGATCAACACGTTGCGAGACAGGCACAATTCGGCCAGGCGCTCCAACTCGTCACGCCGAAACACGCGCCCAACGGGATTATGCGGATTGCAGAGGATGAAGGCACGCGTGTCGGGCTGGAGTGCTGCTTCAAGCTGATCCCAATCGACCGCGTAAGTTCCATCAGGTTGGCGGGCGAGCAGCGCTTCAGTGCGCGTGAGGCCGGCGGTTTGCGGCACGTCCAGAATAGGCGTGTAAACCGGCGGCTGCACCGCGATCGATCCGCCCTGCGCGCGCAACATATTGCACATCGCGCTCAGGCCTACCACGACGCCCGGCAGAAAGATCACGTCTTGCGGCTCCACGTGCCACGCATACCGATCGCGCAGCCGCCCGACGATGGTCTGGGCGTATTCTGGCAGATCGGTCGCATCGCCGTGCAGGCCACGCGGATAACCGAACACGCCGTGATCGATCACCGCGCGCAGCGCGCGCCGCACCGGCTCCGGTGACATGAAGTCCATATCGGCCACCCACAAGGGCAGCACATCTTCAGGGTACATGCGCCATTTGAAGCTTTCCGTGCCGCGCCGGTCGATGAGTTGATCGAAGTTGTCAGGCATGCCAATCCTCTGTGCTCAAAGATGAAGCAATTATAACTTTTGCTCATTCAGCGGTAAAATCAGTGTGCTGCACGGCGGGTTTCACCTCGAATCCATCAAGCACACCTCTTTTGAAGCATCTGGAGAAGATCATGCACCAGATAACCACCCTTGGCCATGCCGAAGCACAACGCGCCATTCAGGCCATTCAAGCCGAATTGCAGCAACGAGGCAAAGCCGCCGTGATTGCAGTCGCCGATGCGCACGGCGAATTGATCAGTTTGCTGCGCCTCGACGGCGCGCCCCTGCCCTCGACCGTGATCGCCACCAACAAGGCGTGGACCGCCGCGCGCGAACGCAAGCCCAGTCGCGAATTGGGCCAGGCCGCGCGTGATCCCACGAACGGCTTCGATATGGCCTACTACGGCGATTCACGCTACATCGGCCGGGGCGGCGGCGTGCCCATCATCGTCGATGGTGTCGTGGTAGGGGCGGTCGCCGTCAGTGGTTTGCCCGAACAAGAAGATATGGAGTTGGTGCAGATCGGCGTGGCGGCGATTACGGGATAGTTGGTGCCTGTTCACGGAGCGGTCTCCGAAACGGTTGACGCCATCGCGTCGCAACGTCATTCCCGCGTGCAGTTGGCGGGAATCCAGTCGCCTATCAGCACAATGTATCAATCAACAATCTGGATGCCCGACGGAAGCACTCGGGCATGACAGAGTCGAAAATCAAACTGGAATTTGCTCCAGTCCGCTCTTGACGCTTCTGCAAAATCCATCGGGCATTCCGTCATCAATAAGAGGGTCGGCGGGAGGCAGAACCAGCGGTGAGTGAGGATTAGATTGTCACTGTCCCCGCGCGCGCATGCTATAATCGCTTCATGCGTGTCTCCCCTAGTTCCCGCCGTCGCTCGCGCGCACCGTATCTCTGGCTGTTTATGATGATCGCGTGTGGCCTCATTTCGATCGCCGCTGCGGCGCTGGCGCAAGAAGCTTCGCGCGACTTTGGCGATGTCGCCCCAGCTTCCCGCGTGAATATCCTCGTGCTGGGCATCGATCAGCGCGAGGGAATGACCGACCCGGCGCGCACCGATACGATGCTGCTGGTTACGCTCGATCGGCAGGCGCACGCGGCCGGGATGCTGTCGATTCCCCGCGATCTGTGGGTAAAGATTCCCGGCGGTCAGCGCGAGGGCAAGATCAACACGGCACACTTCCTGGGTGAGGTGGAGCGCGTCCCCGGCGGCGGCCCGGCACTGGCGATGCAGACGGTGCAAGCGGCACTGGATGTCCCGGTGCAGTACTACATGCGCCTGAACTTCTCCGCCTTCGAGCAATTAATCGATCTCATCGGCGGTATCGATCTCTACATTGCAGAGACGATCGATGATCCCGATTATCCTGACAGCGGTTTCGGTTACGAACCGTTCCACATCGACGCGGGCTGGCAGCATCTGGACGGTCACACGGCGTTGAAGTATGCGCGCACCCGCGCCACGCCCGGCAGCGATCTCGATCGCGCCAGGCGGCAGCAACAGGTGATCCTGGCCGTGCGCGACAAGCTGTTGAAAGAGAAGCGGCTGCCGCAACTGTTAACACAGATCGGTTCGCTGCTGGCTGTGTACAACCGATCGATCCAGACCAATCTCACGCCCGGTCAGCTGCGCGAATTGATCGAGTTCGGCGCCGGGATCGATCGGGATATGATTCATGCCGTTACCCTGGACGGGCAATGGATCGAAGAGTTCTTCACACCCGACGGCCAGGATGCCCTCGCGTTAAAGCCAGGGGCAGCACAGCACATCCTTGCACAGTTGTATGGCCTGCCGCTCACGCCGCGCGCGCCCACGGCGAATTCGCCGATCCGGATCGCACCAACGGCTCTACCTGCCATGACGGCCACCTCTGCACCGGTGTTGACCTCGACGGCCAGCTCACCTCAACTCCACGTGGTCCAACAAGGCGACACGTTGTTCTCTCTGGCGCAGCGCTATGGCGTGACCGTTGAAGCGATTCAGCGGACCAACAGCTTGACGGGGGACAACATCTTCGTGGGACAGCAGTTGATCATTCCAACGCCATAAAGAACGCCCTGGAGGTTGTGAGCCTCCGGGAGGTTGTTATTCTGCAATTCCATTCTGCGCGACGACCTGCGCGTACCAGTGGCCGCTGTCTTTGATCACGCGGCGCTGCGTAGCATAATCCACATAGACAATGCCAAAACGTTTGCTGTAGCCACGCGCCCACTCAAAATTGTCCAGCAACGACCACACAAAATAGCCGCGCACATCCACACCCTCGCGCATGGCTTCGCGCACCGCCGAGATGTATTCGCGCAGATAGTTGATGCGGCGCGGATCGTGCACACTGCCATCGGGCCGCAGGATGTCTTGGAAGGCCGCGCCATTCTCGATGATGTAGAGCGGCGGCAGCGGGTAACGTTTGTGCAGTGTTTCCAGCAAGCGGCGCAGCCCCGGCCCGTGCACTTCCCAGCCCATTTCCGTGTGCTCCGAGCCGGGAACACGATTGATGCGCTGTCCATGCTGATCAAACAACTGGCGGCTGTAATTGTTGATGCCCAGCCAGTCGAGCGGTTGCGCGACCAGCTTCAGATCGCCGGGCTGCATCTGCGGCGCGATCTGCTCACGCTCCTGCCACGCCAGCAACGGATATTCTGCATGCAACAGCGGATCGAGGAACCAGCCCAGATCGCGCTGCCATGTCCGCTCGATCAACGCGCGGCCGGCTGGCGAATCGTCCACGCTCTCGACCGACCACAAGTTGAGCACAATGCCCACCTTGATGCCCGCGTTGACAGCACGCATCGACTGCAACGCCAGGCCGTGTGCCAGCAGCGTATGATGCGCCGCCTGCAGCGCCAGCTGCTCATCTTTCACGCCGGGGGCGTGTTCGCCGTAGAAATACCCCGAAAACGCCGTACACCACGGCTCGTTGAACGTCGACCAGTACCGCACCCGATCGCCCAGATGCTTGACCATCGTCTCCGCGTAATCCGCGAAAGCATAGGCCGTATCGCGCGCCAGCCAGCCGCCCTGATCATCCAGCACTTGCGGCAAATCCCAGTGATAAAGCGTGAGGTACGGCTCGATGCCGGCGGCCAGCAGTGCGTCCACCAGCCGCGAATAGAAATCGATGCCGGCTTGATTGAGCGCACCGCGCCCCTGCGGATAGATGCGCGGCCACGCGATCGAGAAGCGGTAGGCTTTCAGGCCCAAGCGCTTCATCAGTTCAACATCTTCCGGCCAGCGATGATAGTGATCGCAGGCCACATCGCCCGTGTCGCCGTTGTGCGTCTTGCCGGGCGTGTGGCTGAAGCGATCCCAGATCGATTCACCGCGGCTGTCTTCGTTCCACGCGCCCTCAATCTGGTAGGCCGCGGTGGACGCGCCCCACACAAAATCATTGGGGAAAAGATGAGTTGGGGTTGGCACAGGTCACTCCTTGTTTACAACGCCAGCGCAGCAATCCATTCGCTCAGCCCTTCAATGCTCTGCGGCACGTCCACATCCCGATAGATTTCCCACGTCTCGACGTGCACGCTGGACTGCCCGGGTTCCAACACGGCCAGCGGCGCCAGCGATTCCAACTCGATGAAACGGTCATTGCAGTACACCTGCGCGTTCGTGTTGAGATCGGGATGCGGCAATTCCAACTGCGGATCGAAGCGCTTCAAAAAGAACACGCCGCTTCGCAAATAGCCCAGCCAGCCGCGCGCCAATAGCCCGATCTTGAGTGCTTCCTCGCCCGGCTGCGCATCGACCCACACGTTGTCGTCGTCGGCAAACAGCCGCTCATCCTGCCATGTCGTGTATGGCCACAGCACCAATTGCCGATCAGGCCGGTGGTGATTGACAATCGAAGTGGTCCGCAGCGGCCCCACGGCAATGCCGCCCACGGGCAATTGCGTGATGGCCCAGGCCGCAATCGCGATCGGTTCCGATCGATCGTTGCGCACCGCATGCCGCAGGGTGAGCGCGGGCCGATCGGGATGCAGCTGCACCTCGATCGATTTACTCACGCCCGATGGCTCTTCCGTCGGCCCGATCAAGCGCACGCCGCCGGGCACGTCTTCAATCTCCAGGCCATCGTCATCCGGCACATACGATAGGCCCAGCGCTTCCGGCGCGACGGCCACGCGATGCCCGCCGCGTAAATAATATTCGCCCCACGGCGTGGGCCAATGCACATCGGGCACTTCCGCCAACAAGTTGTCCGTCGAACCGGCCAGGAACAATCGGACGAGGCGCGGTCCGGCTTGCACCAGATAATCAATCCGCAGGTGATCGTTTTCAAGCGAGCGCGTGGGCAGGCCGTGAAAGTCAGTCGTCATGGCAGGTCGTGCCCCATCGTCACGATCACCCGATGGATTTGTCCGTCGGCAAAATACGGCACGATGTTCCCCGTCATCAACGCGCCGTCCATGGTGATCGATTTCACGCCTGTGCACACCCGATCGGGATTGCGCACCTCGATGAGATACGTCGCACCGCGCGCGTGCCGCGTGACTTTGAATCCCTTCCACTCGTGCGGAATGCAGGGAACGATCAACAAGC
>Ga0209254_10002935_pt1 | contig 15562 bp, 18 predicted proteins | sample FrelakmetDIP11DI_FD_187148 | JGI IMG/M metagenome (GOLD analysis project Ga0209254, IMG submission 187148) | Freshwater lake sediment microbial communities from the University of Notre Dame, USA, for methane emissions studies - DIP11 DI (SPAdes)... | ecosystem: Environmental > Aquatic >...
GCAGCCCCAGCTCGATGTTCAGCCAGCACCCCAGCGGCGCTGCGAAGCTCGCCTGCACGAGCAGCAGGCCCGGCTCCAGTCGGACGCGCGTGCTCGCCGCCAGCCAGCGGCGCGCCGCCTGGTAGGCCAGCAGGTCGATGTCGCGCTCGCGCAGCCGCACCCAGCGCAACTGCCCGGGCGCCCCGCCGCGCGGGTCGTGCAGCCGCGCCATCGACACGGCGCGGTCGACGTCGGCGGGCGAGACGTCATCGCGCGGAGCCACCCGCGGCGTGCGCTCGACGGCCAGCACAAGTGCCAGCAGCACCGCGAGCAGCAGCGGGAGCACGACCCCGAGGAGCCGCTTCGACAGGGTTCGCATGGATGCCGAGTCTGCCAGCTCCGCGCAGTGATCATGGCTGGCGAACCGTCCATCGAGTGCCTGGTCGCATCGATCGGCGCCCTAAAGCTCGACGTCCTTCATGCCGATGTGACGTCATGACCCGACCGATCCCGGTCTGGCGAACCGCAGCCCGACCATGATGCCCAACCTGCTCTGGATACTTCCTGCGCTTGCCCTGCTGCCCTGCGGCTGGTTCGCCGGCGCCTGGTACTACAAGCGCAAGATCCGCGCCTTGCAGGGTCAGATCAACGCTGTCCGCCAGACCGCAGCCGAGCATGCGAATCAGGCGCGGCGTCAAGTCGGCCAACTTCAGGCCGAGTTGGCGGCCCGGCCCCCACTCCACGCGGCCGAACGCGCAGGGCGCGGCGGCACAGCCGCGTCTGCCGCCGCCGCCGTCGAAGCCCGCCGTGCCGCGGTGGAGAAGGTGGTGTCGGATCACGGCTCTGCGGCAACCGCGGTCCACCGCAGTGGCTTCGCGGACACGCAAGTGATGGAACGGCCGAACCGTCCATGAATTGCGGTCAGGCGCCGATGGGCCGCGTGCTGACCTTCACTGGCTGCGAGGCTGCCCCTGGGGGCGAAGACGTGCTCCGCTGATCGGGCTTCACTGGTTACCCAGGTCCCCAGAAGCAGCAATGCCCCGCGTTTTATCGCAGGGCATTCCGCAATGCCACTCTCGGCAGCATCGTCACATCACATGGGGGTGATGTCATTAGCCGGCATCTTCATGCCGGACATGGGGGTGAGTGCAAGGTGAGACTTCTCGATAGGTCTGCCCTCCTTTCACACGGTAGAGTGAATCAACTGTCCGACAAACAAGGCCAGGTTCAATCACTCAGTGCTCGTAGTTGACACCTTTCAGTTCCTGGCGTCAAGCACCTTCCGACAGCACCTTCCGACCAAGTGGTATGAACCCAGTCGCCGATTCGGTGTCATCGCACGATGGCCACCAGCACACTGCACGGCGCGTACTCGATCAGGCTCTTCGACACTGAGCCGCGCCACCAGCGTTGCGTCCAACTGTCGTGGTGCTTGTGTCCGACAACGATCAACTCGGCCCGGACGGACGCGGCGACCTTGACGATCTCGTCGACGGAGTCCCCCGTGACCAGCTCACCCTGGACCTCGAGACCGGCATCACGAAGGCGCTGAATCCCCAAGTCCAGCACGGCCTGGTAGCGAGCCCTTTCGGCCTTGTCCGACCCCGGGTCGTAGGGCCAGACTTCGGCGCTCACCGCGGTCACGGGCGGGGGCATCGCCGAGACTAGGAACAGTTTGGCGTTGCTCCATTGCCCTATTTCCTGGCAATCGAGCAAGGCCTTCTGCCCCGACTCCGAGCCGTCGTACGCCAGGACGATGGTCTTGTACACGTTCTACCTCCCTGCGGTGAAGATATCGGCCGAAGCCATCGGTTCGGATTGGGCTGGAGCGCCAAACATGCTTCATCGTAGGCGCCATTGCACTGAACGGCAACAATGGCCCGATGGCCCAATGACGGAGACAGGCATGAACCCTCTGACCGGAAATTTCACAGACATCGCCCACGTCATCCAACTGGCTCTCGCGCCCGTCTTCCTGCTCACGGGGATTGCCGGGATACTCAACGTGATGACCGGCCGCCTCGCGCGAATCATCGACCGGGGCCGCTACTTCGAGGAAGCTTGGGCGCGGCTGGATCTGGCCGCGCGTCATTCAGTGCAGGCCGAGTTGCTGAACCTCGAGCGCCGCAGAAAGCTGGCGAGCTGGGCCATCAATGCCGGTACTTTCGCAGCCTTGCTGGTGTGCCTCGTGGTCGCGACCCTGTTCACCGAGGCGCTGCTGAACCTGCCGCTCAGGTGGCTGGCGGGAGTATTCTTCATAGGCTCCACTGCGGCACTGATCGCTGGCTTGACATCGTTCCTCCGCGAGGTGCACCTGGCGACCAGTACCGTCCGCATCCCGACCTCGATGCTCGAGCGGTAGACGCGCCCGGCCTGCGCTCAGCAGCGAGGTTTACTGCCGAGGCCGGCGCGTACTTGGAGTTCTTCGAACAGGCTCTGCCGAAAAGGAAGGATGGGACATGGAGAGGGGGACAGCAACCCAAGGAAAGGTCGCCCGGGCGGTTGCCGGTGCCGATGCGATCGAGATCAAGGCGACGATTCCCGATCATCAAGTCAGTGGCGCGCTTGCGCGTTTCGGTCTCACGCAGACCAATGACGAGGAGCGCTACATCTACTTCTTCGACACGCCCGGCCTTGAGTTGATGCGCGCCGGGATCATTGCGCGGGCGCGCCGCGTGGTCGGTGGCGATCACGACAGCACCGTGAAGTTCCGCCCTGTCGATCCTGCGAGCGCGGACCGGAAGTGGCACAAGTACAAGGAGTTCAAGATCGAGGTCGATGCCAGCGAGGCGGCGCTGGTCAGGGCTGCTTCGTTCACGATGCCGATGGCCAAGGGGCTGATCAAACGCGTCGCCAGCGGCACGAAGCCGGTCGCCGCACTCTTCACGCAAGCGCAGGAGGCGTTCTTGGGAACCGTGGCGGGCCGCGGGATCGAGTTCGAACGCCTGGCAGCACTCGGCCCGTTGAAGGCCCAACGCTGGCAGTTCGAGGATCCGGCAAGCCCCTGGCCGATCACGGCCGAGCTATGGACGCGCGCAGACGGCGCGCGACTGATGGAGGTCTCGATCAAGGCGCCCATCGTGCAGGCCGCAGTCGCGGTGGGCGGCTTCATGGCCTTCCTTGCGGAGGTTGGCGCCGAGCGCGACGAGAACGAGCAGACCAAGACGCGATGGGCGGTCGAGTACTATGCCGCCAAGCTCAAGCACCCGCCATCTCGCAAGACCCCCGCCCGCAAGACGGAGATCACGGAGACAGCGCGGCGACCGGCCCGCAAGCCATCTCCCCCACACCTCGGCGCCGCCCGGCGCGGTAGCGGGTGGGCACGCTCACGGCGCCGTCGTTGCGACGCCAACTTTGGAGGATTGAAAAATGCACAGATTTCTCGTGGTGACTTCCTTGATCGCTGCTGTAGCCCTGACGGCGTGCGGCAAGAAGGAAGACAAGCCCGCCCCCGCGCCGACGCCGGTGGCTGATGCCGCCTCGGCAGCGGTCACCCAGTCGGTCGAAGCCGCAAAGGCGATCGGCAAAGCGGCTTCGGTGACCGCAACTGCAGCCGGCGAGGCCGCATCGGCGGCGGTGGGTGCCGCCATCGACTCCGCCAAGGATGCTGCCGCATCGGCGAAGAAAGAAAAGAAGGGCGGTTGCTGAGACGCTTCGGCAGCGCATGGGGCCGGAACAGCCCGCAGAAACGGCCACCAGCACACTCACCTGCCCTTCCTCATTTGCGTTGGCGGTCACGCCGTGTCTCACCCATCCTTGCCCAGTCCCGGGTCGACAGCGGTCGCGTTGCCTTCGGCATAGGCCTGCATGATCCGCCGCAGCGTCTTCAGCTGCTTGCGATAGTTCGCGCATCCGGCGCACATCATCAAGTGGGCACGCAGCGACACCTGCTCGCCCAGCCTCAGCGGCCGCTCCATCTCGGCGGAACAGACCTCGGTCATTTCCCTGCAACTCAGCATTTCGCTCCCTCCGGTCGTCCCCAGCCGCTGTCCATGCAGCCCCTCAATTTCAGACGCGCACGGTGCAGGATGACGTGGCAGTTGCTCGTCGTGATGCCCAACTGGGCACAGATCTCGTCGGACTCGAAGCCCAGGAATTCGCGCATCATGAAGATGCGGCCGGTGTTGGCAGGCAGGTGGTCAAGGCAGGTCTCGAACACGGCCCAGAACTGTCTCGTCTGCATGGATTCCTCGGGATTGGGCCATGCCACCGGCCGCGGCCCGCCGCGCCAGTGTCCGCGCTCGTTGAAGAGCGCTTCCAGGCTTTCCTGCCAGTCGTCGTCATCATTGACCAGGCTGGACATCGTGACCGTGCGGGCTGCCTGCCGCAGGTGATCGATGATCCGGTTGCGCAGGATGGCGAACACCCACGTCTTCAAGGTCGATTGACCGGCGAATGACGACGATTTCTTCAGCGCCGCTTCGATGGACTCCTGCACCAGGTCTTCTGCGGTCTCGGTGTTGCGCAACTGCAGTTGCGCAAAGCGCAGCATGTCGGCGCGCAGGGACAGCAGCGCCTCGGCACTGATGCCCTGCATCGACGCGCCAGCCGGCACCGCCGGATCGGACGATGGACGCTGCATTCAGTCTCCTCGCGCCGCGCGGGGGCGGTGCTGGCCGCCGGGCGTTGCGAAGACGCCGCAAAGTTGGGTTGGCATGTTCTGAAGTCGGCCGAAGGGTCTCAATGGAAGTGCAAGGTAGCATCCTACGGGGCCCAAGGCGACCGCGGCCACACCATCCCACCAAAGGGAGGCCGGCGGTGAAGCAAGTCGAACGATCGTCGGATGGATCTGCCATCCAATCATTGACGTTCGTCCGTGTCGACTTCTTACGTCGGGCCCTGCCAAGTTGTAAGAAAACCGCCCGCCGGCCCGTCCAGCCGGGAATGCCACCACCCATACACCATGCACGCCACGCTTCCCCTGCTCGTCCGCTCCGACTTTCCCGCGTTGCACCGCCGCGTCGTGGACACCCTCCAGATCAACCTGGGCTACCGCTGCAACCAGAGTTGCCTGCACTGCCACGTCAACGCCGGCCCGAACCGCACCGAGGAGATGTCGCGCGACACCATCGATGCCGTCATCGCCTTCCTGGCCGCCAGCCCCGACATTCGCACGCTCGACCTGACCGGCGGCGCGCCCGAACTCAACCGCCACTTCCGGCCGCTGGTGGTCGCGGCCCGATCGCGACGCGTGCGGGTCATCGACCGCTGCAACCTGACGATCCTGGAAGAGCCCGGCCAGGAGGGCCTGGCGGAGTTCCTGGCTGCGCATGGCGTGGAAGTGGTGGCCTCGCTGCCCTGCTACCTGGAAGACAACGTCGATCGCCAGCGCGGCAAGGGCACCTTCGACGCCAGCATCCGCGGGCTGCAGCGCCTGAACGCCCTGGGCTACGGTCAGCCGGACAGCGGCCTGGCCCTGAACCTGGTCTACAACCCCCAAGGCGCCAGCCTGCCGCCCGTCCAGCAGGCGCTCGAACGCGACTACAAGCAGCACCTCTCGGCGCATTTCGGCGTCGTCTTCAACCAGCTTTTCACGCTGGCCAACATGCCCATCCAGCGTTTCGGCTCGATGCTGGTGTCCAAGGGCCAGTTCAACAGCTACATGAGCCTGCTGCGCAGCGCGCACCGCGAGGAAAACCTCGACCAGGTCATGTGTCGCAGCCTCGTCAGCGTGGACTGGCAGGGCTTCCTCTACGACTGCGATTTCAACCAGCAACTCGGCCTGCCGATCCGCGATGCCGGCAAGTCACGCTTGCACCTCAGCGAGATCACCGCCACCCGACTGGAGGACCAGCCGATCCGCGTCGCCGACCATTGTTTCGGTTGCACCGCCGGTCAGGGATCGAGTTGTGGCGGCGCGCTGGCCGACGGCACCGCTGCCGCACCCTCCTGCGCGACCTGACCCGGCCGGCCTCGCGCCTCGCCCATCGCGTCCTGCCCTCGACCAGTCCTGAATTGAAGGCCTGTCCAGACAGCGGCCCGGCGCGACGCCAGCCAGTGGTCCACCGACAGCATGCCGGGACCCCGGGCCATCAGGTACAGCAGCACGGCGGCCCAGGTGCCATGCGTCGCATAGGCGCCGGGATAGACGAACAGCTGGATCACCAGCGTCATGCCCAACAGCGCCAGGGCCGCTGGTCGGGTCCCCAGGCCGATCAGGATCAGCAGGGGCAGCACATGCTCCGCGGTGGCCGCCATGGGTGCGGCCAATTCCGGTGGAATGAAGGGCAGCTTGTATTCGTCCTGGAACAGGGCCAGCGCCGACTCCGACAGGCGTGGCCAGCCCCATTCGACCTCGCCCGAGACGAGGTTGACCACGAAGCCCTGCACCTTGGTCTGCCCCGAGTTCCAGAACACCGCCGCGATCGAGAAGCGGGCGATGAAGGCGATCAAGGTGTTCGGGATGCGCTCGAACAGGCCGATGGCCAGCGCCACCATGCGCGTCAGCGGCGAACTCGCGGCCGCAGAGCCACCGTTGCGAGGTGCCGTCGTGCGTGTCGCAGTCGTGCTCATGAAGCCAGCCTTTGCGGAAGGTGAAGAGAGCTCAGTGCGCCATGGGCCAGCAGCAGCGACAGCGCGGCCGTGAGGTCGAAGTGCGGGGCTGCATACACGGCGCTGGCGACGGCGTCTCCCAGGCCCTGGCCCTGCAGGAGGGCCTGCACGAACGCTGCGGCGCCGTCAGGTGCACGAAGCACCACGACGTCCAGGCCCGTGCGCAGCACGATGGCGCACTCGGGTGCATCGACGTCGACGGTCTCGACGCCGCCATCGCCCTGGTGCGCCGCCCACAGCGAGACCACGGCATGCGGGGATGCCAGCGTCGACACCGAAGGATGGCAAACCGCTCTCAACTCGCCCATGCGCTCGCCGCTGGACAGCGCCAGGCCCATGGCATCGGCCGACACCGGCTTGGCATCGGCGGCGTGATAGGCCCGCACGCGTGCTGCTTCGAGACGGGCGACATCGGCCAGGTACGGCAGCGACCGCGCCGGTTCGAATTGCGCGATGAAGGACGGGAATTCCTGCCCGTAATGGGCCAGCACCCGCGACCGGGGCGGCGCCTGGCGCACGAAGATGCCGGCCATGGCGCGGAAGTAGTCCTCGCCCACCAGTTGTTGCACGACGGGAAAGGTCTCGGCCAGCGCGTCGATCAGCGAGCTGACGACGTTGTTGCGATGCACGGCCAGGCGCGCGGTCGGATCGGACCCGTTCCAGGCACGCAGCCCGGCCGGACACGGGCGCGCGGGGTCCAGCAGCGCCGCCGCGAACGCCGTCAAGGTGACTGAGGCGTCGGCGATGCGAAGCGCGGCCGGCGTCATGCACCACCCCAGTCGATGCCGCAGCGGCGCGGTTCGGCGCGCTCCGACATCATCGCTTCGGCACGGCCGGCCTCGGCCAGCAGGGTGGCCAGGGCGGGTACATCGTTGTCGCGCTCGAGCAGCGTCGGCACCGCGCCCAGCCTGTCGATGACGCCGGCATACAAGCCCCAGACCGCCTCGTCCACCGGGCTGCCGTGGCTGTCGATCAGCAGCGGCGCACCCGCGGCATCTTGATCACGCGCAAAGCCCGCGAGATGGACTTCCCCCACCTCGCCCAGCGGCAGTTCGCTCAGGTAGGCCGCCGCATCCCGGCCATGGTTGGTGCACGACACGTACACGTTGTTGACGTCCAGCAGCAGGGCGCAGCCCGTGCGCTCGAGCACCTCGCGCAGGAACTGCGTCTCGCTCATCGTCGAGGCTTCGAACTCGACGTAAGTGGACGGGTTTTCGAGCAGCATGCGGCGCTTCAGCCGCTCCTGGACGCGGTCGACATGGCGGCAGACACGGTCCAGCGTGGCGCGGTCGTACGGCACCGGCAGCAGGTCGTTGAAGAAGGTGTCGCCGTGGCTGGACCAAGCCAGGTGTTCGGAGAATGCGGCGGGCTGATAGCGCTCGATCAGCGCGGCCAGCCGGTCGAGATGGGATTCGTCGAGCGGCCCGACGCCGCCGATCGACAGCCCCACGCCATGCAGCGACAACGGGTATTGCTCGCGGATGCGGCCCAGCCAGTGATGGAAGGGCCCGCCGTCGACCATATAGTTTTCGGCGTGCACCTCGAAGAAGCCGATGTCCGGGCGCGTGTCCAGCACGTCCCGGAAGTGCTGCGGCTTCAGGCCGATGCCCGCGCGCCGCGGCAGAGCGGTCTCCATGCCGGGCACGCCGGCCCTCACGACAGCAGGGTGGCCGCCGTGACCGTACTGGGCTGCGTTCGGCATGAAGGAGTCTGCTCGAGAGACGTTGTTGCCGACGCTCAGGCCTTCTTCTCGGCCTTGAATTCCTTGAGCTGACCGAATCCGGTGCCCGAGGTCTTGGACATGGTCTTCTCGCAGGTGCCCTTGGGCACGAACGACCAGGCATTGGCCTGGTAGTCGACCTTGGACGTGCCCGCGCAGGTGGTACCTGCACCGGCGGCGCAATCGTTCTTTCCCTTGAGGGCCACGCCGAAGCACTTCTCCTTGTCGGCGGACTGGGCAGCGGCCGGCATGGCCGTGAAAGCGGCGCCCAGCGCAAGTGCAAGGGCAATGGCGGGAAGCTTGGTGGTGGCTTGAGTCATGGGAATCTCCTGAAAGGGCTGAGGGTTGATACGAGGTTCGCTGGCCCAAGAGCCGGGTCGGCATGACCTTCGTGGTGTGTAGACGAGGCAGGGGGCCGGGGTCTTACAAGCTCGGCCGAAAAATTTCTGGACGCCCCGAGGAGGGCAGCCGATACGCGGCAGCGGCCCTGCTTCCTTCGCGCGATGACCTTGCGGATGAATGGCACCAGAATGGCCAGCCCACCATCCGCACCTGTAAGAAGCCACGATCGATCGCGTCTATGAAGGTGTCGAAGGCGCATGGGCCTTGCCGAACAGAACGAAAGAGCGGAATGCGTCTGGACAAGCGGTGGTGGTTGCTCGTGGTGTTGGCGGGGCTGCTGGCCCTGTACTTCGGGTTCGACCTCGGCCGCTTCCTGAGCCTGGCCGCCATCAAGAGCAGCCATGCCGATCTGCAGGCCTGGCGCGCCGCGCAGCCGCTTCTCGCAGCAGCGCTGTTCTTCGTGGGCTACGTCGCCGTGACGGCGCTGTCGCTGCCGGGGGCGGTGGTGATGACGCTGGTCGCGGGCGCACTGTTCGGCCTGGGCTGGGGCACGCTGATCGTCTCTTTCGCCTCCAGCCTGGGCGCGACGCTCGCCTTCCTGGCGGCCCGCTGGCTGCTGGGCGGCTGGGTGCAGTCGCGCTTCGGTGACCGCCTGGCCACGCTCAACGCCGGCATCGCCAAGGACGGCGGCTTCTACCTCTTCACGCTGCGGCTGGTGCCGGCCGTGCCGTTCTTCGTCATCAACCTCGCCATGGGCGTGACCACCCTGCGCACCTGGACCTTCTACTGGGTCAGCCAGCTCGGCATGCTGGCCGGCACGCTGGTCTATGTGAACGCGGGCACGCAACTGGCGCGCATCGAGTCGCTGTCGGGCATCGTCTCGCCGGGCGTGCTGGGCTCGCTGGTGCTGCTGGGCGTCTTCCCTCTCGTCGCCCGAAAGTTCATCGAGATGTTCCAGTCCCGCAAGGTCTACGCCCGCTTCAAGCGGCCGAGGACGTTCGACCGCAACCTGGTCGTCATCGGCGGGGGGTCCGCCGGCCTGGTCACCGCTTACATCGCCGCTGCCATCAAGGCCAAGGTCACGCTCGTCGAGAAGCACGCCATGGGCGGCGACTGCCTGAACACCGGCTGCGTGCCGTCCAAGGCGCTGATCCGCTCGGCCCGATTCCTTTCGCACGTGCAGCGCGCCCGGGAGTTCGGCATGCGCTCGGCCAGCGCCGATTTCGACTTCGCCGAGGTCATGGAACGCGTGCAGCGCGTCATCAGGGCCATCGAGCCCCACGACTCGGTCGAACGCTACACGGGACTGGGCGTCGACGTGGCGCAGGGCACGGCGCGCATCGTCTCGCCGTGGCAGGTGGAAATCACCCACCATGACGGCCGGGTGGAGCTGCTCACCACGCGCGCCATCGTCATCGCCGCCGGGGCGCGGCCCTTCGTGCCGCCGATTACCGGCCTGGACCAGATCGAGGTGCTGACCTCCGACAACGTCTGGCAACTGCGCCAGCGCCCCGAGCGGCTGGTGGTGCTGGGGGGTGGCCCGATCGGCAGCGAGCTGGCGCAGGCCTTCGCGCGCCTGGGCTCCCGGGTCACGCAGGTCGAGATGGCGCCGCGCATCCTGCTGCGCGAGGACCCGGAGGTGTCCGAGCTGGTGACCGCGCGCTTCCGCGCCGAAGGCATCAGCGTGCTCGTCGACCACAAGGCCGAGCGGGTGGAAGTGACAGCCGGCGAAAGGACGCTCGTCGCCACGCACCAGGGTCAGGAGGTGCGAATTCCTTTCGACGCCTTGCTGGTGGCCGTGGGCCGCGTGGCCAACCTCAGCGGTTACGGCCTGGAGGAACTGGGGGTGACGACGGGCCGCACGGTCGAGGTCAACGGCTATCTGCAGACCAACTTCCCCAACATCTATGCTGCCGGTGATGTCGCCGGCCCCTACCAGTTCACCCACACGGCCGCGCACCAGGCCTGGTATGCCGCGGTCAACGCCCTTTTCGACCCGTTCAGGAAATTCCGCGTCGACTACCGCGTCATCCCCTGGGCCACCTTCGTCGAACCCGAGGTGGCGCGGGTCGGCCTGAACGAACTCGAGGCCAACGAGAGAGGGATCGCGTACGAAGTGACGGTTTACGGCCTGGACGACCTGGACCGCGCCATTGCCGACAGCGAAGCCCATGGCTTCGTGAAGGTGCTCACGGTGCCCGGCAAGGACCGCATCCTGGGCGTGACCATCGCCGGCGAACACGCCGGCGACCTGCTCGCCGAATATGTGCTGGCCATGAAGCACGGCATCGGCCTGAACAAGATCCTCGGCACCATCCACACCTACCCGACGCTGGCCGAGGCCAACAAGTATGTCGCCGGCAACTGGAAGCGCGCCCACGCACCGCAGGCCCTGCTGGCCTGGGTGGAACGCTTCCACGCCTGGCGGCGCGGCTGAGGAAGCGCTGAAGGCAGTGGCATGAGACCCGCCCTGTGCATCGTGGTCCCCGTGCTCGACGAAGCGCAGACGCTGGCGCCGCGCTTGCGGGCGCTGCAAGGCTTACGCCAGCGGGGCGTGCGTGTGGTGGTGGTGGACGGGGGCAGCCAGGACGAGACGCTGACCATCGCGCGGGCTCATGCCGACCTCGCCCTGCTCGCCCCCCGCGGCCGGGCCTCGCAGATGAACGCCGGCGCGGCGGCATGCCCGGCCGACGTGCTGCTCTTCCTGCACGCCGACACCGAACTGCCCGACAACGCCGACATGCTGGTGCGCCGCGCCACGCTGGGGCCATTGGCCTGGGGCCGCTTCGACGTGCGCATCGCCAGCTCCCGGCCGCTGCTGCGCGTCGTGGCCGGCATGATGAACCGCCGTTCGCGCTGGACCGGCATCGCCACCGGCGACCAGGCCTTGTTCGTGCGCCACGAACTCTTCCGCAGCGTCGGCGGCTTCCCCGACCTGCCGTTGATGGAAGACATCGCGATCTCGCGGCTCCTCAAGCGGCATGGCCCACCGGCCTGCCTGACCGAGTGCGTCACCACGTCGGCACGGCGCTGGGAGCGCCACGGCGCGTGGCGAACGATCCTCCTGATGTGGCGCCTGCGCGCCGCCTACTTCCTGGGCGTGGACCCCAAGCAACTGGCAATTCGCTATGGCTATCGCCCACGTTGAGATGCACGACCCGCTGCGGCAGGTTCAGGTGGCCGTGCTGGCCAAGGCGCCGCTTCCCGGACTGGCCAAGACACGGCTCATGCCGGCCCTCGGTGCGCGCGGCGCCGCGCGCTTGCAGCGGCAACTGACGCGCGCAACCTTGCAGACCGCTTGCGAGGCGGGTCTCGGGCCCGTCACCCTGTGGTGCGCACCGGATGCAGGGCATCGCTTCTTCAGGGCGCTGCGGCGGACGGTGGACTTGCCGTGCCTCGTCCAATCCAGCGGCGATCTCGGCGACCGCATGCACACCGCGTTTCGTCTGCACTGCGCGCAAGGGCCCTTGCTGCTCATCGGCACCGACTGCCCGGTACTGCGGCCCAGCCATCTGCGCAAGGCGGCCCGGGCCTTGATCGATGGTGACGACGCCGTCTTCTACCCGGCCGAGGACGGCGGCTATGTCCTGGTCGGCCTGCGCCAGCCGCAAGCCGCCCTGTTCGACGACATGGCCTGGAGCACCGCCGAGGTCATGTCGCATACCCGGGCGCGCGCGCGCTCGCTGAACCTGCGCGTGCGCGAATTCGAAACGCTCTGGGACGTGGACGTGCCGGAAGATCTGGCGCGCCTGCTTGCCCTCGCCGCCGGAGTCACCGCGTGAAGCAACTCGTCTTGCTCGGCGGCGGGCACGCCCATGTCAAGGTGCTGGCCGACCTGGCCGCGCGCCCGCTGGCGGGGTGGGGCGTACACCTCGTGTCGCCGTACCGGCGCCAGATCTATTCCGGCATGTTGCCGGGCTGGGTGGCGGGCCACTACCCGATCGAGTCCTGCGCCATCGCGCTCGATGTGCTGGCGGCCAACGCAGGTGTCCGCTTCCATGAGACGGCCGGGCTGGGGGTCGACATGGCAGGCCAGGCCATCACGTGTGCCGATGGCAGCCGTCTGCGCTTCGATGTGCTGTCCATCGACACCGGCCCGCTGCCGGCCATCGACGCCTTGCCAGGTTGCCTGGAGCATGCGCTGCCGATCCGGCCGATCGAGGCCTTCGTCGCCGCCTGGCCCCACCTCGTGGCCCGCATGCTGAGCGGTTGCCGGCGCTGCAATCTGGTGATCCTGGGTGCCGGTGCGGCTGGCGTGGAGCTGGCGTTCGCGGCCCGGCACCGTGCCATGACCGACGGCTGGTCGCACGTAGGCATCACGCTCGTCGGGTCCGGCGCGCTGCCGCTGGATGGCAGCCCTTCCCGCGCGCGCCGGCAGGTCGCCCGACTGCTGGCCCAGCGCGGTGTGGCCTGGCTCGGTGAGCGCCGGGCCATCAGCGTGGCGCCTGGCCAGATCCACTTCGAACAGGGCCCGTCGCAGGGCTTCGATGCCTGCCTGGTGGTCACCGGCGCGGCCGCACCGGCCTGGCCGCGTGCCGGCGGCCTGGCCACCGACGAATGGGGTTTCATCCGCGTCGGGCCCACGCTGCAAAGCGTTTCGCACCCGCAGGTCTTCGCCGCAGGCGACGTCGCGGCCTACGCCGAACCGCGGCCCAAGTCGGGTGTCTTTGCGGTCAAGGCGGGGCCGGTCCTGGCCGACAACTTGAGGGCCGTGTGTGAAGGGCGCGCGCCCAGGTCCTGGAAGCCGCAACAACGAGCGCTGTACCTGATCAGCACCGGCAACCGGCATGCGCTGGCCGTGTGGGGGCCCTGGTCGATCGGTGGCGACTGGGTCTGGCGCTGGAAGGACAGGATCGACAAAGGCTTCATGCGGCGCTTCGGTACGGCCGCGTGAAGGCTGCCGTCACCGCTATGCTGTGGGTTCGGCGCCCCCCGTCCAGAGTTTCACCCAATCCCTTCGGAGGCAATCGCTATGGCTACAGTCCGTGGTGGCGACAAGACCGCCCTCCTCGTCGTCGATGTACAGGTCGGGGTGATGCGCGAATCCTGGGACGCGCCCCGAGTCATACGAAACGTTGCGCGTGCGGTCGAGCGCGCCCGCGCCCACGGGGTGCCGGTCATCTGGATGCAGCACGCGGATGAGCAGCTGTCACCTGGAAGCTCTGAGTGGCAATGGGTGTCCGAGTTGGTGCCCGGCGAGGGCGAGGCCCGCATCCACAAGCAGTTCAACTCATCATTCGAGCAGACCACGCTCGAGGAAGAACTTGCCAGGCTTGGCGTCAGTCATGTCGTGCTCGCTGGCGCTGCCACGAACTGGTGCATTCGCGCCACGGCGTACGGCGCTTTGGACCGTGGCTACGACCTGACTCTCGTCAAGGACGCTCACACCACGTGCACGATTGAACTCGACAATGGCTTGAAGATCGAGGCCGAGAGCGTGGTGCAAGAACTCAATGTCGCGATGAAGTGGTTGAGCTACCCCGGCCGCAAGAACAGCACTGCCACGGCCGAGGAGGTCGGCTTCGCTTCCGCGCAAAGGGCGCATTAGACAGACTGTGCTGTGCCATGGCAACCGCCGCGCTCCGCACCAGGTCTCTCAGCCAGCGTTGGGCCGCGTCGTGCTCGTGCCGTCGATGCCAGAGCAGCGCGACGTCGATCCCCGGCATTTCGAAGGGCAACGTGCGGCATGTGAGCTCCGACGCGAACCCGGTGGCCGGTACGAAACTTCGCGGCAACACGGTCAGCAAGTCGGATTGGCGAACGACGCAGCCAGCGCTGTGGAACTGGTTGACCGTGATCATCACCTGGCGTTCGCGGCCAAGGCGCTGCAGTGCATCGTCGACGAAGCCGCGCGGGCGCCCGGCGAAGCTGACCCGCAGATGCTTGGCCGCACAGAATGCGTCCAGCGTCAGCGTGCTCTGGGCAGCCAACGGGTGATCGCGCCGCATCACACAGACGTACTCACAGCCCCACAGTTCCTCGAGCTCCATCACGCAGCTGCCTGCCTCGGCCGCGAGCGCGGCGGGCAGTTCGGGAAAAAAACCGAGTGCCAGGTCGGCGTCCCCGCGTTCCAGCAACGCGCGCGGGTCGCGCGACGCCAATGGGACGAAGCGCAGGTCGACGCGGGCCTCCTCGGCGTCGAGCGCACGGACGAGCGCCGGGACGATCACGGCGGCCGTGGCATCGGCCATGGCCAGCGTGAAGCCGCGCGCGTCGCGTTGCGGGTCGAACGCCTGCGGCTCGAAGACCTCGCGCAACTCGCCGAGCGCCGCGCGCACGGTGGGCCAGAGGGCCTCGGCCTGCCGCGTCGGAGTGACGCCGGTGGAAGACGGGGTGAACAACTCTTCGCGCGTCGCCTCGCGCAAACGCCGCAGAGCATTGCTCACGGCAGGCTGGGTCATGGCCAGTCGCTCGGCGGCGCGGGTGACGTTGCGTTCGGTCATCACCACATCGAAAACCCGCAGCAGATTGAGGTCGAGGGTACGGAAGTTCATCGGCGAAGGTGGAGGTGCATGCCCTGGTGCTCATTCGCGGCCGGAATGGCTGCATTCAGACTCTGAATTTGCACAGTCTAAGGGATAACCCTAATGTATATGCAACCGGGGCCATCGGTCCCGGCAACAAGAACGAAGGGAGTTCGCCATGTCAGTCCAATTCGCCAAGGTCCTTGTCACGCCGCCGATTGCCGCGCCCAGGGGCGCCGAGTGGGCATCCGCTCTGGCTGCCAACATGGTGCAGATCGGTCACGCCGCATGGCGGGGGCTCGAGATGGTGGGGCAGGCGCGCGCGAATCGTGAAATGCAAAGGCTTGCCGTGCAGTACGCGCATCAGCCTGAAATCGCCCAGACGCTTCGCGATGCGATGCACCGCGCGGCGATGCACCGCGACAGCCAGCACTGACCGTCCATCGCCGGACTCGGTTGCAGACAGCCGGCGCTGCACGCCCTGGACACCGGCAGCCCGAGAGAG
>Ga0209254_10002937_pt1 | contig 15560 bp, 14 predicted proteins | sample FrelakmetDIP11DI_FD_187148 | JGI IMG/M metagenome (GOLD analysis project Ga0209254, IMG submission 187148) | Freshwater lake sediment microbial communities from the University of Notre Dame, USA, for methane emissions studies - DIP11 DI (SPAdes)... | ecosystem: Environmental > Aquatic >...
AAAACGGAGAACCACGGAGAATATGACTTATATTTCTCAAAGGCCCCGGTTCGTGTGTTCACGAGTAGATATTTCCCGTTTCGGGTACAAGTTCTTTGAGGATGACACATTCATAAGTGACGTTAAGGATTTAAAATAATGTCGCCCCGCTGGGGCTCTATTGAACAATCATTTGTTTTCTACAAGAATGCCGCTCCTCTGGAGCTGAAAGGCAGAACACCATTTTTGAATTAGAGCCCCAGCGGGGCGATATTCTTATCACACATTTCAATCAGTTTTTATCTATTGATATACAATTAGATACGCGGTATGTCATTGGCAAACGGAAAACGAAATTATTTCGGTGATGGTTCGTGAGGACACGAACCATGGCGCATGTTAACAACCCCGATTTCAGTTTGTAAACATTGGAGAGACACAGTGAAAAAATGGAAGACCGCAGAGATTATGACCTGTATTTCTCTGGTTACTCTATTACCTCTGCGGCCCTCAGTGGCTATGTTGTTATCACAACCAATGCTCGCTCCGGACAGATATAGTAAAAGAAAAACAGGCAGGAATCACAAATGATCGATATACACAAAATGTCATGCGTACCCGAATACATCGTTGAATGAAAGTATTCCGGAGAGAAATTATTTAAATAGTGACCTTGTTTAATTGCACAATAAGCAATTTTATAAACTATTCGGTACTATGATACAAGAATTTTCATAACATCATTTAAGTAACGTATACGAATAGGCGAAAACAGCTTTTGATGTTACTTAATTTCTGTGGTTTTTAGCGGCAGATTTACTTTCTCAAGAATTTGCTGGATTTGGGAAAAGTGCCGTTGCTGATGTGCCACCAGGAAATGAAATGTATCACCCAATTTCAGCCGGATAAACCGGTTAAGCGAAATGGGTATACGCACCCTTCCCAAATTTATTTCCCGTGATTTTTCCAGCAACATTAAAAGTTTTTCTTCCCCGGAAATAAATTCACTGATCATGGCTTCCGGATCAGGAAATGAAGCCGGTTCATGATCCTTTGGCGATTTCATTTTGACTGTTTTTTTCCCCGGTGCCGGAGGCAACATCAACTTCGTAAAATAGTCACCCAGCCATCCTGCCCGATATGTTACTTGAGCAGGTGGCTGTGCCGGTTTATCCAGTTGTGCCTTTATGGCCGCCAGGTAATATCGGTTATATCCATTGAGGTGATCGAGCACCTGTGCAACCGACCACTTCCCTTCTGCCGGTGATTGCCGAAGCGCTTCAGGGCTATACTTTTCGGACACAATTTTCAGCTGCGCTGTTAACACTTTTATTTCTTCCTTGCGTTGGGAAATAAAGCCGGATGAGGAAACGGGATCTGACATAAAATAATTATTTGACAGCAAACTTATTCACCCCTGACATATAAAATCATGGCAAAAACCAAGATTTTATAAGCGAACCCTTCCCAACAATTTACTGAATGTTGCAGGGTCAATACCCAGGTATGATGCAAGGTATTTGTGTGGAATGATCTGTAACAAATGCGGACTCCTGTGCAAAAGGATGGTAAATTTTTTTTCCGCAGAATAACTACCCAGCTCGATCTGTCTTTCTATAACGCCTTTTAAAGCAAAGGCCGTTGTTTTAAGGATCATCCGTTCAGTGGCATGTGATTGTTCCATCAGGCATGACAGCTGGTTATAGCTTGTTTTAAGCAGTACGCTATGCGTAAGTGTTTCCAGAAAATATGGCGTAGGCGTTTGTGTGAGGAAAGAATCTGCTATTCCGGAAAAAGAATATGGATAGGTAAACACAATGGTTTGTTCATTCTCCTCTTCATCAATATGAAAAACGCGTTGTACCCCTTCCAAAACAAAATAAAGGTTTCGTTCTGTTTCGCCGGGCGACCGAAGTACCGTTTTTCGTTTAACCGTAACCGTTTCCCAAATGGCTGAAAATGCCTCACGGTCATTATCCGGCAAAGGATAAATTTGCCCAACAAAATCAAGTAAGGCCTGTAATTGGACTGCTGTTGGCTTCAATGGAATATTCTTTCAACATCAATTGTCAGCAAATTAAAAGTATTTACCTGCTTATGATTTTTATCGCCCCATATATACCATGAGAATCTGGACATCGCTTGGGTTTATCCCCGAAATTCTGGATGCCTGACCCAGTGTACGGGGTTTGATCTTACCCAGTTTCTCTCTCGCTTCATTACTGATGGACTGGACCTTTCCATAGTCGAACAATTTTGGAATTTCCAGTTCTTCCATTTGATTCATACGGCTAACAAGCTCTTTTTCTTTTTCAATATAAACTTCATATTTAACCTGTATCTCTGCCTGTTCTATTGTTTCAGGGGAGAACGGTTTCAGCATATCTGCCAGTATGGGTAAGGTACCGGCCATATTTACCAATCCGATCCCAGGGCGGAGCAGAATCTGGGCGATCTTTTGCTTCTGGCTGATTTCTGTGGACCCGGCAGATGCCAGGTATCCATTAATATCCACGGGATCAACCGATAATTCATTAATAATTTTTTTAATGCGACTAACCCCATCCCTTTTTTGCTCAACCCGTGTGAGCCTTTCCTCTTTTGCTAATCCCAGTTTATGGCTTATTTCCGTAAGCCTCAGATCCGCATTGTCCTGACGTAGCAGGGTCCTGTACTCCGCTCTTGAGGTAAACATGCGATAGGGTTCCTGTGTCCCCTTACTGATCAGGTCATCTACCAACACACCAATATATGCTTCACTTCTTTTAAGTATAAGTGGCTGTTTATCAACGGCTTTATTGTGGGCATTGATCCCGGCCATCAGCCCCTGGCAGGCAGCTTCTTCATACCCGGTGGTGCCGTTAATTTGTCCTGCAAAAAATAAATTTTGTAACAACTTGGTTTCCAATGAATAATCAAGTTGTGTTGGGGGGAAAAAGTCGTATTCAATGGCATAGCCCGGCCTGAACATCCGGCAATTTTCAAATCCAACTACCTGCCGAAGCGCCTGGAATTGGATATGCTCAGGCAGGGAGGTTGAAAATCCATTTACATATATCTCAACGGTATTCCAGCCTTCGGGCTCTACAAACAACTGATGCCGTTCCCGCTCCGCAAAGCGATTGATTTTATCTTCAATACTCGGGCAATACCTTGGTCCCACTCCATCAATACGGCCCGAAAACATCGGGCTTTGGGCAAACCCTTCTTTTAGGGATTCATGTACTGCCCCGTTGGTATACGTGATCCAGCAACTTTTTTGTGCTGCCGGTTTTATGCGCTCGATATCAAGGTAAGAGAACCCGGTTATTTCAGTATCACCCGGTTGTTCTTCCATTTTTGAATAGTCAAGGCTTCGGCCATCAATCCTGGGCGGGGTGCCTGTTTTTAATCTGTCACTCTCAAATCCGAGAGATACCAGTTGTTCGGTTATGCCGGTAGCGGCTTTTTCCGCCATCCTTCCGCCATTAAAATGCTTTTCGCCTATATGAATGATCCCGTTAAGGAAGGTTCCATTGGTGAGAACAACTGCTTTTGACTTGATCTGGTGTCCCATTCCGGTAACAACACCATAACAGCGACCGTCTTTAACCAGTAATCCGTTTACCATATCCTGGTAAAAGTCGAGGTTTGGAGTGGCCTCCAGCATCTCCCGCCATTTCTGGGAAAACAGCATACGGTCGCTTTGTGCCCTGGGACTCCACATGGCGGGCCCTTTAGACCTGTTCAGCATCCGGAACTGTATCATGGACTGGTCCGTAACGATCCCCGAGTATCCGCCAAGTGCATCTATTTCCCGTACGATCTGTCCTTTCGCAATCCCACCCATTGCGGGATTACAGCTCATTTGTGCCATGTTTTGCATATTCATGGTCACCAACAAAACCCTGCTGCCAAGATTAGCTGCAGCGGCAGCCGCTTCACAACCGGCATGACCTGCACCTACAACAATTACATCATATTCTGGAAACATGCGGCAAAATTACAATTCCCTGCTTGTACGGGAATAAAATTAATGTTCCACGTGGAACACGATGTAAGATTTCTTTAGCGACAAGAGAATAGTTGGACAAGAATATGGTCATCACCTTTGGACTTAGGGAGTATGGAACAACCCATCAGGTTAAAGGAAGGGTTAAGTAACGCTTTTCGGTGTCCCTTATCCGGAACCCCCTGGTCTATCAATAGCATAATAATTGCCTTGAGTGCATCTTTATTCCCCTCGAGGATATTCTCCCCGGCACATTTTGTAATGCCGGCATCTTTCATGCGCTGCTGGAAGTTTCTCCCGTCACTGGATGAATGCGATATTCCTTTTTGATTATGTACCAGGTCATAAGCATGTTCCTGTGTAGCTTTCGTTAATAGAGCATTTGGCTCAACTAAGGGTAAAGGCTCCTGATGCGACAAATCACTAAGGAGGCTTTTAGCGTAGCTTGATTTTGCTTCCGGAAAAGAAGTAAGAAAAGGTTCAACAATTTGCTCCTTGAATGCAACCGGGTCAGCCCTTAAAACATTTACCCAATAGAAAAAAGCCTGTTCCTCTGCAGTATAATTCTTGAATGATTTAAACGATGTCAAAAAACTATCAACCGATTTTACCCTGGCTTGCTTACTGATAAAAGGTTTGTCTTCCAATTGCATAGTGCCCTGGGAAAAAGATAGTATAGGGAGCAGGATTAATAGAAGGAGGAATTGTTTCACGTGGAACATTGGTTTAATGGCCGAAATATTCACGAAGATAAAAATCTTCTTTGGCCCTCATAAGCGCTTTGTCGGCTTTTAACTTATCCTTATAGCCACAGAGGTGTAAGACCCCGTGAAATATGACACGGTGTAATTCCCGGGAAGAGGATACACCCAAATTAATTGCGTTTTCCTTTACACGATCCGCACTAACATAGATCTCACCAGTCAAAGGACCATTGTGTTCTGTATAATCAAAACTGATAATGTCTGTAAAAGTATCATGCTGCAAAAAGTTCTGGTTGATATTCAACAGATAGTCATCAGAGCAAAAGACAAAGGCGATTTCCCCGGCAATCCGTTTTTCCTTTTTGCAAAGTTTTGGAATGAACTGTTTGAGTCTTGTACGGTTTTTAAAACCAGGAAAGGGGGTTTCAAAATGGAATTGAATTTGCTTCATGTAGAGACAAAATTAATATGATGATTATTCAATTTAGCATGACTAGCTTTGCCGCCTATTAATTAAATGATTGCAATGCTTAAAAAGCTTTCAGAACTTGAGATTGGTCAAAAAGCAACTATTCGGCGGTTTGAAGATGACGAAATCTTTTTAAAACTAATGGAAATGGGATTTCTTCCCGGCGAAAATGTAATAATCGAACAGGTAGCACCCATGGGGGACCCGATTGCCATTCAGATCGCAGGATACCAGGTAAGCCTGAGATTGAACGAAGCGTCAAAAATAATAGTAGAGCCTATTAATCATATTTAACTGTATATCAATTTGTTATGAAAGTTGGTTTGTATTTTGGCTCCTTTAATCCCATACATAACGGCCATCTCATTATTGCTAATTATATAGTTCAGAATTCAGATCTGGATCAGGTTTGGCTGGTGATTTCGCCACAAAACCCGTTCAAACCAAACCACGGACTGTTAAATGAATACCATCGCCTTCACCTGGCTAAAGTAGCGTTAGAAGGAGAGACAAGAATTAAGGCTTCCGATATCGAGTTCAGGTTACCAAAACCATCTTATACCATAGATACCCTTGCATATCTCGAAGAGAAATATCCTTCATACGACTTTGCCATAATAATGGGAAGCGACAGTTACCAGAACCTGGATAAATGGAAAAACTCTTCGATTATGCGTGAACGTTACCAGATATACGTTTATGAAAGACCGGGGTTCCCGGTAAGAAAGGATCTCTCTTCTAAACTAACCGTCCTTGCAGCACCCTTATTACAAATATCTGCCACCCAGATAAGAGAGATGATTACATCCGGCAAATCGGTTCGATATTTTGTTCCTGATTCAGTGAAGGAAGAAATTGAAAGGAATCACTATTATAAATGATCAGAAAATAAGACCAAGTAAAAGACAGATCAATGCAATAATTGGAGCCGGTATACGGGTAAATAAAAGCAACAGGAATGTTCCTGAAATAACCCCAATATTCAAGATGCTTACCGTCTTGCCTTCAACAAGACCAACAAAAGAAATATCACGGGTGAGATAAATGGTTGATGCAGCCATGATGCCTACCACTGCAGCATTGATCCCTTTTAAAGCGCGATAAATACTATTATACCGATGAAGGTTGTGCCAGACCGGATAAAAGAATAAAACCAAAAGTGCACTGGGTAGAAAAATGCCAATAGTACCAATCAGACAACCTATAATTTGTTTGGTGGTCCCTTCATTCTTCATGGTAATTCCCCCAACAAAAGAGGCGATGGAAAAGACCGGTCCCGGAATAGCCCTTACCATTCCCGCCCCGGTTAGAAAATCATCCCGCTCAATTTTGATTACATTTTGATTCTTACGTTGAACTCTTTCTGAGGCAGGCCTTACAACATACTGTTCATACATCATCGGAATAAGAACATCTCCCCCACCAAAAACAATACTGCCAAAGCGATAAAAGTTTTCGAATAAATTATAGCTTTTCCTGTTGGCCCATTCCTGTTTCCTTGATGTCTCTGAAAGTATTCCGCTTAAAACAAAGAGGCCTAAAAAGATTACTATATTGCCCCATTTGATTGGTCGGTATGGTACCTGGACCGCTTTTTTATCACGCTTCTCTGAAAAATTTGTCACAAGCCCGCCAAGCAAAATAACAATGGGAAAGATTACGGGGTTATTAAAAAAGAAATAGGTGATCAGCATAGAGCCAACCATTATGAAACGAGCAACACGGTTTCTGACAACAAGGGTGAAAGCCCTGAAAGCAGCATAAGCCAAAAACCCAATGGCCATTGGTTGAACAAAGCGGAATAAATTATTGGCTATATCTTTTTGATCAAAATGCCTGATAAGAAAAGAAAGCCCGCCCATAATAGCAGCAGCGGGAAGAATCCATATAATTAATGTAAATATGGCGAGGATAAGCCCACCACGTTTATAGCCAATGAGTGTGAGTGTCTGTGTAGATGATGCGCCCGGCAGCAACTGGCAAAAGGCATTATAATCGAGCAGCTCCTGCTGCGTTACATCTCTCCTTTTATCAACAAAGGTTTTCATCATCATACCCAAATGTCCCTGCGGCCCGCCAAAAGCAGTAAGGCTGTGCAGTAAAACTGCTTTGAGAAATGGAATATGTCTTAAAAGCTTCAATCAGGTTCTTATATTAGATACTTGGCTTATTCTGCAAACAGTATATACCCGGGTAAAAATGTTGATTAACTACTTCTTCAAACCAATTTCCCGAAGACGCTCATCCAGGTAATCACCTGCAGTGATATCTTCATACGCCTTCGGTAATTGATCAGAAATGCAGCTATCGAGACAGGCTAAAGAAACATCGCTCTTTGGATGCAGGAAGAAAGGTATAGAAAACCGGGAAGTGTGCCAAAGTTCCCGTGGCGGATTCACAACCCGATGGGTTGTACTTCTTAGTCTGTTGTTTGTCAATCTCTGCAGCATATCGCCCACATTAACCACAATTTGGCCAGGTAAAGCTGTAACAGGAACCCAATCGCCCTGCCGGGTAAGAATTTGTAACCCATCGGCAGACGCTCCAACCAACAGGGTGATTAAGTTTATATCTTCATGTTGTTCTGCCCGAATGGCAGACTTTGGTTCCTGAGTAATAGGGGGATAATGGATAGCCCTTAGAATGGAATTTCCTTCTTCTACCTGCTCGTCGAAATAGTTTTCTGGTAAATTCAGATACAAAGCGATTGCAGCCAACAATGATTTGCCTGATTTTTCAAAAGACCTGTAAGCCTCTAAAAGCGTATCATTAAACCCGGGAAGTTCATCCACCTGAACATTATCCGGGTATTCGTCGGTATTAATACTACCCAATGGGACAGTTTGACCATATTGAAAAAACTCTTTCAGGTCCGGTGCATCACTCCCCTTTGCATGTTCCTGCCCAAAAGAGGTATACCCTCTTTGGCCTGCCAACCCCTTAATCTCATAGGTTCGTTTTTTTTCAAGCGGCAGGGAAAAAAATTGTTGTACCTGTTTATATAATTGTTCTATCAAACTACTGTCAATACCATGATTCTGAACGGCAACAAAACCAACTTCTTCGTATGCAATGCCTAACTTTTTCACAAACTCATTTTTGGCATCTGCATTCCCTTCCAGAAAAAAATTAAGGTCTACTACAGGAATATTCATAATAAATTTTTAAGTGGTAAAAATTACAAAACATATTTTTGAGTGTAAAGAAAAATTTATGAGCAAACCCGCGGCAGGAAATATTGGCATCCTTTTAATAATTATTTTGATCAGCCAGATGATCTACTCCTGTTCTCCCAAAATTACACCGTACACCGGAGAACAATTATTCAAAGCAACTACAGGTAACCCTGACTATACAAAACTGGAATTTTGGGCCGCTCATCCAGATAAATGGGATCCTTCAGACTCAATTCCGGCTCCTTTAAGAAAAGCTACCGGCAATAAGCAGGCGGATGTTTTCTTTTTACATCCAACAACCTTTACGGATGAAAAATATGCGGATCAGGCCAATGCCAGCATTGACGATCCCTACCTGAATAAAAAAACCGATTATGGTTCCATATTATACCAGGCGAGCGTATTCAACGAATCCTGTAATGTTTATGCGCCCAGGTACCGACAGGCACACTTACAGATGTATTATACTACGGATACGGCCAAAGCGGTTGGAGCATTTGAATTAGCTTACCAGGATATTAAATCCGCTTTTGAAGTTTTCCTGACAACACGTAATCCTGACAAACCATTCATCATTGCCTCACACAGCCAGGGTACTACCCACGCCAAAAGATTATTGAAAGAATTTGTAGATGGAACCCCGCTTCAGAAAAAACTAGTTGCGGCTTATATTCTCGGCATAGCAGTTGAAAAAAACCTCTATGCAAATTTGCCTTTGTGCAGGGACTCCTCTTCAACGGGATGTTATATTAGTTGGAGAACCTACCGCGAAGGATACGAAGGCCGTTATGTTTCTAAAACAGATACTTCCATTGCCGTCATCAATCCCTTATTATGGAGCCCAGATCCTGTTCTTGCCGGAAAGGATTTGCAGAAAGGAGCTGTGCTCTATAAATTCAATAAAATTTATCCGCATACGCAAAGCAGCCGGATTTCAGGTAATGCCCTTTGGATCAGTAAACCACATTTTCCGGGAAGTACCTTTTACGTAACCAAAAATTATCATGCCGGAGATTTCAACCTTTTTTATCTCGACATCCGGGAAGATGTTGCCAGAAGGATTAAATATTTTAACCGTAAACAGGAATAATCGTCAGACGGTATACTGATGGGGGTCATATATATTTTCAACTATCCTCCCTAGCTTTAGGCTCCTAAAAAACAGGATTATGAAAACCCTGATCGTTCCAACAGACTTTTCCCCGGTATCCATAAACGCCATGAACTATGCAGCAGACATGGCCCTGAACATTGATGCCAGCCTGCTATTATTGCACGTGTACCAGATACCTGTAACATTTACAGAAGTACCGGTAGTAAATATTTCACTGGAGGAAATTAGGAAGATCAGTGAAGAAAAGGTTGCAGAATTGAAAAAAGGCCTGGAACACGTTACTTCCGGCAAACTGAAAATTTATGCAGAATCCAGGCTTGGTGAAGTAACTGATGAGATCGAAGATCTCTGCAAAAAAATAAATCCTTTTGCCGTTGTCATGGGCACGAAAGGATCCGGGGGATTAGAACGCCTCTTTCTCGGAAGCAATACACTTACTGCCATAAGGCACCTGACCTATCCGGTAATTGTTGTTCCGCCTGGTGCCGTTTTTAACGGCATTAAAAAAATTGGATTTGCCTGCGATCTTAATGAGGTTGTGGAAACAACTCCGAGCGACAAAATCCATGAGGTTTGTGCGATGTTCAATGCTAAGCTGCACGTTCTAAATGTAGACTTTAAAAACAAACATTTTTTACCGGAGACTCCGGAAGAGTCTTTATTGCTGCACACCCTGCTGGAAGACCTTGATCCAGTATACCAATATATTGAACACGAGGATGTGGTTGAAGGAATCAATGAGTTTGCAGAAAAACAGGCCATTGACCTGGTAATTACCATTCCAAAAAAGCACAAGCTTTTATCCGGCCTCTTTCAAAAAAGCCATACCCGGGAACTTGTATTTGAGTCCCATATTCCGATCATGTGCATTCATGAATAAAAAAAGCCCAACACATTGATGTTGGGACTTGCCACATATTTGATTTAGAACTCTGCACTTTTGGGCGTTCGGGGAAAAGCGATCACGTCGCGGATATTTGTCATGCCGGTCACAAACTGCACCATTCTCTCAAAACCCAGCCCGAATCCTGCATGTGGAACAGTACCATATCGGCGGGTATCCAGATACCAGCTAAGTTCTTCCGTTGAAATGTGCATGTCATTCATCCGCGTCTCCAGTTTTTCCAGGCGTTCTTCCCTTTGCGACCCACCAACAATTTCTCCAATACCGGGTGCAAGGATATCCATGGCAGCAACAGTTTTGCCATCGTCATTCTGGCGCATGTAGAAAGCTTTGATGTCTTTGGGGTAATTGCGTACAATGACCGGTTTTTTAAAATGCTTTTCCACCAGGTAACGTTCGTGTTCGCTTTGCATATCAATACCCCATTTGACATCATACTGAAACTTCTTCTTCTTATAGGCAGGAGATTGCATTAGAATATCAATGGCCTCAGTATAAGTGATCCGCTCAAAATCATTATTCAATACAAATTCCAGTTTTTCAATAAGCCCGATCTCGCTTCTCTTATCCTGTGGCAAAGCCTTTTCTTCTTCCGCCAGGCGTTGGGCAAGAAACTCAAGATCAACCCGGTTATTATCAAGCGCGAACCGGATAATATATTTAATGAATGCTTCCGCAAGGTTCATATTATCCTCAATGTCATAAAAAGCCATTTCGGGTTCGATCATCCAGAACTCGGCCAGGTGCCTGGTGGTGTTTGAATTTTCTGCCCGGAATGTTGGACCAAATGTATATATCTCCCCAAACGCGGTAGCGCCCAGTTCACCTTCCAACTGTCCGCTTACAGTAAGATTGGTGCTTTTTCCAAAAAAGTCTTCTTTATAATTGATGGAACCGTCCTCATTTCTGGGCGGGTTATCAAAAGGCAGCGTTGTAACCCTGAACATTTCACCGGCCCCCTCGGCATCACTTGCCGTAATAATAGGGGTATGCATGTATACAAAACCCTGCTCATGGAAGAATTTATGTATGGCAAATGCAAGAGAGTGCCTGATCCTGAAAACAGACCCAAAGGTGTTTGTCCTGAAACGCAGATGCGCAATCTCCCGAAGGAATTCCAGGCTGTGCTTTTTAGGCTGGAGTGGATACTTTTCGGGATCTGAATCTCCCAGAATCTCTATTTCCGTTGCCTTAAGCTCAAGGGGTTGCCCCTTACCAGCCGAAGGTATCAGCAGCCCCTTCACCTTTATGGAAGCGCTGGTGGTAATTCTTTTCAGGAGGTTATCATCGAACCCACCCAATTCAGCCACAACCTGCAAATTGGTATTGGTAGATCCGTCGTTCAATGCAATGAACTGATTGTTTCGGAAAGTACGTACCCAACCCATCACACAAACTTCCTGGCTTTCCGGTTTCCAGGTAAGCAACTCCTTTATCTTAGTTCTTTTACTGATCATAGCTGCATTTCTTTAAGAGCCGCAAAGATAATCGAACTGGTATAAATGGCCGTTGTGCCCGTATTGGTTTATTTTAGTGATATGAAACTGGCTTTTTATTCAACACAGCGTTACGATAAAGAATACTTCACCCGCCTGAACCCCGGATACGAAATCAACTTTCTGGAAACCACCCTGCGGGAAAAAACAGTAAAGCTGATTACAGACGAAACAGCGGTCTGTGCTTTTGTGAACGATGACTTATCTGCGCCAGTGATTATTGCCCTTGCCGCAAAAGGCGTAAAGCTTATTGCCATGCGTTGTGCCGGGTATAACAACGTAGATCTCTCTGCTGCAAGCCAGGCGGGCATTGCGGTTGTACGTGTTCCGGCTTACTCACCCTATGCCGTAGCCGAACATGCGGTGGCCATGATCATGACACTGAACCGTAAAACGCATAAAGCTTATAACAGGGTAAGGGAGGGAAATTTTTCTCTTGACCGGCTTACTGGTTTTGACCTGCATGGCAAGACCGTTGGCGTTATCGGCATGGGTAAAATTGGGCGTGTATTTTCAAAAATCATGAGCGGCTTTGGCTGTAAAGTCTTGGTTCATGACCTCTACCCTGATCAATCCTGGGAACAGAGAGGTTGGCAGATAACTGAACTGGATGAACTTTTCCATTTGTCAGATATCATCTCTTTACATTGCCCGCTTACGGAGAAAACCCGGCACCTGGTAAATCAGAAAACAATACACCAAATGAAGCGGGGTGTAATGATCATCAATACCGGCAGGGGTGCACTCATAGACACAGGTGCCGTGATACATTCTTTAAAAACAGGGCGAATCGGCTATCTTGGAATTGATGTCTACGAACAGGAAGAAAACCTGTTTTTCCGTGACTTATCAGAAAATGTGATCCAGGACGACCAGATCTTACGGCTGATGAGTTTCCCCAATGTGCTGATCACTGCACACCAGGCCTTTTTTACGGATGAAGCCCTTTCTGAGATAGCACGTGTAACCTATGCAAATATGGATTCCTTCGAAAAAGGCGCCGAACTTAAGAATATAGTTCGTTTACCCGGTTGAACACCAGGTCAAATTATTTTGCATTTTTGGAAATTAAGCTGTAATCTTGCACAGGAATCTGACTGATAGATTTATTTCTATTCCCCGGTGCTCATCAGTTATACCTATTCCGATCAAGATCAATCTTTAATCAAATTCTAATTTTCAAGTTCAGGGCCTTCGCTTCATGGTACCTTAATTCTTAAGAGATTTTATGTACGACATCCTACAATTGAACGACATGCTCGTTCCGGAACTGCTGGACATAGCAGAACAACTCAAAATTACCCACGCTAAAAAATTAGAGAAGCAGGAACTTATCTATAAGATCCTCGACAAACAAGCTGTACAAAACAGTGCAGGCTCTTCACAAAAGGAAGAAAAGCCGGCACGTCAGAAGCGTATTGTGAAAACAAGTACTTCAAGCGGGACAGAAGAGGCTATTGTGGAAAATGATCCTGTAAGGGAAAAAGTAAAGCCACTCAGGAAGAAAGTTGCCGTTGCTGAAGAAACGCCGGCACCAGAACCAGTGGTTGAAAAGAAGCCGGAGAAGAAACTTACCAGGAAGCCTCGCCCGGCAGAAGAAACTTCCGACAGTCCGGAGCAGGATCAATTTAATGCAGAATCCGGAAATAATTTTGCCACAGATGAAGACGGCTCAATAATTCAGCAGGGCAATACACCTGGAGTACAAGCCGGTGACAACGAAATGGTCTCTGCGCCAAGACAATTACAACCAAGGAAAGAACAACAGTTCAATATAGAATTTGACGGTGTCATCCTGAGTGAAGGTGTGCTGGAGATGATGCCCGATGGATACGGATTCTTACGCAGCAGTGATTACAACTATTTATCCTCGCCTGATGATGTGTACGTTTCCCCGTCACAGATAAAATTATTCGGACTTAAAACCGGCGATACCGTTTATGGTGCCGTAAGGCCCCCAAAAGAAGGTGAAAAATATTTTGCCTTACTGAAAGTGGAAACACTTAATAACCGCTCGCCGGAAGAAGTAAGGGACAGGGTTCCTTTTGACTACCTGACCCCTTTGTTCCCCCACGAGAAACTGAACCTCTTTACACGGTCAGATAATTATTCTACCAGGCTGATCGATTTGTTTACGCCCATTGGTAAAGGCCAACGCGGACTGATTGTGGCACAACCTAAAGTGGGTAAAACAATGCTTCTCAAAGAGGTTGCCAATGCCATTGCAGAAAATCATCCGGATTGTTACCTCATGGTTGTGCTGATCGATGAAAGGCCTGAAGAGGTTACCGATATGGAAAGGAGTGTTAAAGCAGAGGTCATAGCTTCTACATTTGACGAACCTGCTGAAAAGCACGTAAAGGTTTCCACCATTGCCCTTCAAAAAGCAAAAAGACTCGTGGAATGCGGTCATGATGTGATCATCCTCCTGGATTCTATCACACGCCTTGCCCGCGCACATAATACCGTAGCTCCTTCATCCGGTAAAGTGCTGTCTGGAGGTGTGGAAGCAAACGCCCTCCTTAAACCAAAACAGTTCTTCGGTGCTGCCCGTAAAATAGAAAACGGTGGCTCATTAACGATCCTGGCCACGGCCCTGATTGAAACCGGAAGCAAAATGGATGAAGTTATCTTTGAAGAATTCAAAGGTACCGGCAACATGGAACTGGTGCTCGACAGGCGCCTTGCCAACAGGCGTATTTTCCCTGCCATAGACCTTACGGCATCATCAACACGGCGGGAAGACCTTCTGCTTGATAAAGATGTGCTGCAGCGTATGTGGGTATTGAGAAATCACCTGGCAGACATGAACAGCGAAGAATCCATGAACCTGCTGATGAAACAAATGAGGGGAACCAAAGACAATTATGAGTTCCTGACAAGCATGAACAGATAATAATATTCATATAGCTTTTTTATCAATCGCCGGTTTAAGCCGGCGATTGTTGTTTTAGCAATTTCGTTCCGGTAACTTTGCGCTTCAAATGGCGGTAGAAAGGATACATATACAAGAGTTCATAACCATGTCGGCCGACTATCCGGTACTGGATGTGCGTAGCCCGGGCGAATTTCAGCATGCCCATATTCCCGGCGCGTATTCATTGCCGTTATTTACGGACCAGGAAAGGGCCATCGTTGGAACCCTGTACAAGCAGGAGGGAAAAGAGAGTGCCATAAGGACAGGGTTGGATTTTTTTGGCGTTAAAATGCGGCGCATGGTGGAAGAAATTGCCCGGCAATACGCTTCCTTAATTCCGATAGGAAGTTCATATAATATCGATTCTGTAAACAAGCCTATTCTGGTGCATTGCTGGCGCGGTGGAATGAGAAGTGCGGGCATAGCCTGGCTGCTTGATCTGTATGGGTTCAAAGTGTATACGCTGGCTGGTGGCTATAAAACATTCAGGAAATGGGTTTTTGAACAGTTTGAAAATGCCGGGCCCATACATATTCTTGGCGGTTACACCGGGTCGGGCAAAACAGACTTACTTCAGGTAATCAAAGCACAGGGAAACCACCCTGTCATAGATCTTGAGGGCCTTGCCATACATAAAGGATCGGCATTTGGCGCAATTGGCCTGGCGCCGCAACCATCACAGGAAATGTTTGAGAACAAACTGGCTCTTGCTTTATTCAGGATTCGGCATTCAGAAGCTGTGAAACAGGAAGAGCAAAAGCCCCTTTGGTTAGAAGATGAAAGTCAGCGGATCGGAACTGTAAATATACC
>Ga0209254_10002938_pt1 | contig 15560 bp, 14 predicted proteins | sample FrelakmetDIP11DI_FD_187148 | JGI IMG/M metagenome (GOLD analysis project Ga0209254, IMG submission 187148) | Freshwater lake sediment microbial communities from the University of Notre Dame, USA, for methane emissions studies - DIP11 DI (SPAdes)... | ecosystem: Environmental > Aquatic >...
GGCTGGTCGCCTTCGTCAACGAGGAGCCGCCGTTCTTCTTCTGGGGAGAAATGGGCAGCAAGGTCTACGCAAGGGCGGCACGCGCCCGCGGTGACGACATCCGCGTGATGCTGTCGCTGGAGATGCTCGGCTGCTACTCGGACGAGAAAGGCAGCCAGGGTTATCCGCCGCTGCTCGGCTACTTCTATCCGGCACAGGGCAACTACATTGCCTTCGTCTCCAACATCCGCTCGCGCCACGCGCTGCGCGGCGTCTTCGATGCCTTCCGCGCGACCAGCGACTTCCCGGCCGAGAAGCTCGCCGCGCCGGCGCTGGTGCCCGGCATCGCCTGGAGCGACCAGCTGTCGTTCTGGCGCGAGGGCTACCCGGCGGCGATGGTCACCGACACCGCCTTTCACCGCTACCGCCACTATCACCAGCCGACCGACACGCCGGAAAAGCTCGACTACGCCCGCATGGCGCAGGTCGTCGAAGGGCTGGCGGGCACGCTCGAGTCGCTGGCCGCCGGGCGCTGAGCGTCGCCGCTGCCGATGGCCGTGCTACTTCGACTTCAGCGTCGACAGGTAGGCGACCACGTCCTCGATCTGCTCGGCCGACAGCACCGGCTTGTCGCCGCCGGCGGGCGCCTTGTGGAAGCTCGGCATCGGCGTGCCGCCGGTGACGCGCGAATAGTCGACCACGCTCAGCCGCAGCTGCGCCGGGGTCAGCGCGGCGGCGACGCCATCGAGCGCAGGACCTTTGTCGCCGCCCGATGCGAGGTCCTTGTCCTTCTTCACCGCGTGGCACTGCAGGCAGTTGGCCGCTTCGCGCTTGATGAGCAGTGCGCGACCGCTTGCCGCGTTGCCCGGCTTGCCGGTGAGCGATTGCGGGATGCCGTCGCCGACCACCTTGTACGACGCCACCTGCGCCACGGCGGAGCCGGCAGCGGCAATGAGCAGGGCAAGGCACAGTGTCGGTTTCATGGGCGGGCCCCGTGAGGTCGATCGAGACTGCCGGCGGTCGAGCGGACCGCCACACGGCTGCAGTCTGGCAAATCTGCGCCCCCGCGGTGTTGGCGCAACTCAAGGCCCGGCGTCGCGACGGCGCCGCATTGCCCGGCGTCAGCCCCCAACGGCGAAGGGCGGCTACATTGACCTGAGCACACCCGGCAGCATTTCGATCATGCGCCCGCTGTTCGAACCCGCCCTGGTCAACGACGCCTTCGGCGACCCGGGCCTGTACGCGGATTTCCGCGACGAGCGCCGCGCGCTGCTGTTCGACCTCGGCGACGTGTCGGACCTGGTGCCGCGCAGGCTGCTGCGCATCTCGGACGTCTTCGTCAGCCACGCCCACATCGACCACTTCGTCGGCTTCGACCACTGGCTGCGCGTCGTCCTCGGCCGCAAGGAGCGGGTGGCGATGTACGGCGGGCCGGGCTTCATCGCCCAGGTCGGGCACAAGCTCGCCGCCTACACGTGGAATGTGGTGCACCGCTACGAGGTGGCGCTGACGATCGAGGCGCACGAACTCGCGCCCGACGGCAGCGGCCGCCGCGCGCGGTTCTCCAGCCTGCACCGCTTCGCGCGCGAAACGGACGAGGCATGGCCGCGGCAGGGCGACGTCGTGCTGGCCGAGGACCGCTTCCGCGTGCGCGCCGCGTTCCTCGACCACGACATCCCCTGCCTGGCGTTCGCGCTGGAGGAGTCGGTGCACGTCAACGTGTGGAAGAACCGGCTCGCCGAACTGGGGTTGCCGACCGGTCCGTGGCTGCGCGCCGTGAAGCGAGCGGTGATCGCCGGCGCCCCGGATCAAACTGCGATCGAAGTGCAATGGCACGACCGCAACGGCGCGCACAGCGGCACCCGCGCCCTCGGAGAACTGCGCGGCACGCTCGAAATGGTGCCCGGCCGCCGTGTCGGCTACGTAACCGACATCCGCTACACCGAGGAAAACCTGCGCGCGCTCGACGGGCTGCTCGCCGGCGTCGACATCCTGTTCATCGAAAGCGTGTTCATGGCCGGCGAGACCGATCACGCCGAGCGCAAGAACCATCTGACCGCCGCGCAGGCAGGCAGCATCGCTCGGCGGCTCGGCGCCAAGGCGGTGGTGCCGTTCCACTTTTCGCCGCGCTACGAAGGACGCGCCGCCGAGATGCTGGCGGAAGTGCAGGCGACCTGGCGCGACGCGGATGGCTAGACCTGGCCGGCATCCGGCCCTGAAGTTGCAGTCGGGCGAACCATGCTGAACGCTGGCTCACCACCCTGACCCGGCCACCTATCGACTCTCGGGGTGCAGCGGTCACCTGCTGCGACACGACGTCGGCCAGAAGGCGTTGCTCGGCCCGCTGCCGGCCGCGGACCGCGTTCGCTGCCGCCGCTACCGAATGCGTTTCGGGCCGGCCGCGATGACCTCCGGCGGGCAGTTCTCGGTGAACAGCTTGAAGTTCTCGACGAAGCGTGCGGCCAATGCGTCGTACTTCGCGTCGTATTCGCGGCGGCTGCCCCAGGTGTTGGCCGGGTCGAGGATCTCGGAGGGCACGCCGGCGCACTCGAGCGGCACGTCGAAGCCGAACACGGGGTCCTTGCGGAAGGCGACGTCCCGCAGCTTCCCGCTCAGCGCGGCGTCGAGCAACATGCGCGTGTGGCGGATGCTGATGCGCTTGCCGACGCCGAACGGCCCGCCCGTCCAGCCGGTGTTCACCAGCCAGCACGCCACGCCGTGGCGCAGCATCCTTGCCCGCAGCAGCTCGGCATAGACGAGCGGCCGGTGGACCATGAACGGGGCGCCGAAGCACGTGCTGAACGTGATCTCCGGCTCGGTGCCGAGCCCGACCTCGGTGCCGGCGATCTTGCTCGTGTAGCCGGAGATGAAGTGGTACATCGCCTGCTCGGGCGTCAGCCGCGAGATCGGCGGCATCGTGCCGGAGGCGTCGCAGGTGAGGAAGATGATGTTCGACGGGTGCCCGCCCATCTTCTCGAGCAGGGCGTTGTCGATGAAGTGCAGCGGGTAGGCGCCGCGCGTGTTCTCGGTCACCGATGCGTCGTTCAGGTCGAGGCGGCGCGTCAGCGGGTCGATCGTCACGTTCTCCAGGATCGTGCCGAACCGCCGCGTGCAGGCGTGGATCTGCGGCTCGGCTTCCGGGGACAGCCGGATCACCTTCGCGTAGCACCCGTCCTCGATGTTGAAGACGCCGCTCTCGCTCCAGCCGTGCTCGTCGTCGCCGATCAGCCGGCGCGTGGGGTCGGCCGACAGCGTCGTCTTCCCCGTGCCCGACAGACCGAAGAAGATCGCCACGTCGCCGGCGGGCCCGACGTTGGCCGAGCAATGCATCGACATCACGCCGTCGAGCGGCAGCAGGTAGTTGAGCACGGTGAAGATCGTCTTCTTGATCTCCCCCGCATAGGCCGACCCGCCGATGAGCGCGAGCCGAGCAGCGAAGTTCACGATGATGAACGTCTGAGTGCGCGTGCTGTCGATCAGCGGAGAGGCGTGGAAGTCGGGCGTGCAGATCACCGTGAACTCGGGCACGTGCTTGCGGTACGCATCCAGGTTGCGCGGCTTGGCGAACATCGTCCGGGCGAACAGCGAATGCCAGGCTTTCTCCGTGACGATGCGGATGGGCAGCCGGTGGTCGGGATCGGCGCCGGCGAAGCAGTCCTGCACGAACACGTCGCGGCCCTGCAGGTAGCCCTGCATGCGGGTGAGCAGCGTGTTGAAGTTCGGCGGCGTGAAGGGCCGGTTGTGCTCGCCCCACCACACCTTCTCCTCGCTCGTCGCCTCGCGGGTGATGAACTTGTCGGGCGCGGCGCGCGCCGTGTGCTTGCCCGTGCCGACGACGAACGGGCCGTCGGCGGCGACGTGTCCCTCGCGGCGGAAGACCGCCTCCTCGTACAGCGCCGCCTCGGGCAGGTTCCAGTAGACGCGGTGCAGGTGGGCCAGCCCGTGGTTCTCGAGGCCGAAGACGCTCGCTGCGCGGCCCGCCTCGCGCTGCGCCGGCGTGGCGACGGCAAGGTATTCGCTCATAACCAGTCCCTCACCAGCTTGCGCGAGCCGAGGAACAGCTCGTTCGGCGCGTGCGGGTCGAGCGCCCACTGGATCCGCTCGATGCCTTCCTTGATCTCCTTCAGCGTGCCGCAGAAGCTCAGTCGCAGGTGGCCTTCCATGCCGAACTCCTTGCCCGGCACGGTGACGACGCGCACCTTGTCCAGCAGCAGGTCGGCCAGCTTCTGCGAGCTCTTCTCGTACGCGCTGAAGTCCGGGAAGGCGAAGAAGGTGCCGGCCGGCTTCACCACCTTCACCCCCGGGATCGCCTGCAGCCGCGCCACCAGCACGTCGCGGTTGTTCTGCAGCGTCAGGCGCAGAGCGTCGACGGAGTTCTGCACGCCGTTCAGCGCGCCGACCGCCGCCCATTGCGACGGCGTCGCCGGCCCCGAGGTCTGCTGCGACTGGATGTTGGTCATCGCCTTGACCAGCTCGCGGTTGCCGATGGCCCAGCCGAGCCGGAACCCGGTCATCGCGTACATCTTCGACACGCTGTTGACCACCACCAGCTTCGAGTGGTCGACGTCCTTGTCGGTGAACGCGTAGGCGTTGGTCGGCTGGCGGCCGTCGAACACCAGGCGGTTGTAGGTGTCGTCCATGACGAGCCAGATGTCCTTCTGCTCGCACAGTTCGACGATCTGCCGGATGAAATCCTCGGAGTACATCGCCCCGCTCGGGTTGTTGGGGCTGTTGAGGATGATTGCCTTCGTGTAGGGGCCTACCGCCTGCGTGATGTCCGCGACCGTGGGCTCGAACGAGCCGTCCGCGGCACGGACCGGCACGGCCACGCCGCCGGCCAGCTTCACCATCTCCGGATAACTGACCCAGTACGGCACGGGCATGATCACCTCGTCCTTCGGGTCGAGGATCGCCTGCAGCGCCACCATGATCGACTGCTTGGCGCCGCTCGAGGCGATCACGTTCTCCGGCTTGGCCACACGGTCGTAATGCTGCTCCGTGTAGCGGATGATCGCCTTCTTCAGCGCCGGGATTCCGTCGGAGGGCGTGTAGCGCACCTCTCCGGTGTTGAGCACCGCCGTGCAGCCGACGATGGCGTCGATCGGCGCGCGGCTCTTCGGCTCGCCGCCGCCCAGGTGGATGACCGGCTCGCCCTTGTCGCGCAACTGGGCGGCAGTTTCGTTGAGCTTGAGCGTTGCCGATTCGGCAATCGATAGGGCGAGTTGACTGAGCATGGGTGCGAGGTGGTCTTGTGGGCGAGCAGGACTGATACGCCGTGCTGCGGCAATCGAACTGGTGCGGTCGACCGCAACGTGCCCCGGAAAGGGCGACAGTGCACGGGTCTTCGCGTTACGCGATAAGTCGTCGGGAGTCGATGGGCAAGAGATCCAAATGGCAGGCCTTTGATTGTGCACTGCAGTATACGGAACGAAGTCGTCCGTTGCTTCGGCGGTGGCGCGGCGACGCTTGGTCGCCGCAGTGGCAATGCATCGCGGTCGCTTGCGATCTACAGCGTCAGCGGCCGCTCCTGGCCGGCTACTGGCAGTCCCTCATATCGAACGCCTCGTCCGCTTGATCGCAGGCAGCGGCCGTGCGAAGCGATGCACTCGCGGGCTCGATCGCGATCCGTTCACTCGTCACGGCCGCGCTCGTGCAGCCGCGCGATGCTCGCCACCACCTGCGCCACCTCGTCGTCCGGCAAGGGCGGCCGGCAGCGAACGCGGTTGAAGGCGAGCAGCAGTTCGAGCGCCACCTGCGGGTCGACGCCGTGCCACAGCAGGTGCCCGGCCAGTGAGGCCAGCGTGTTGTTGCGCGTGCCTTCGGCGACGTCGCCCCGCACCAGTTCGCGCCAGTGCGCCAGCGGATGGCCATGAGGCCCGTCGCCGTGCATGGCGGGCATCAGCCAGCCAGGCAGCAGCGCCAGCGGCAGATCGTCCGGCGCGCGGCCGGCGGCCCACCGGTAGCGTCGCGCGCTCGGATGCACGGAGGGCGGCGCGACAACGCAGCCGCCATCGGCGCGCAGGTCGACGCCGGGCAGGATGCCGACGCGGTTGTGCACCGGTACGCCCGGGTGCGCGAAGTACAGGTGACGACCCGCGCCGCCCGTCTCCGCCTCGACGGTGCGCGGCAGCGGCCCGTGTTCGTCGCGCGCGCGCTCCAGGCTCGCTGGGCCGTCATGCCGCGGATCGATGTCGACGACCACCAGCCCCGACACGCGCCCGGTGACGATGGCGACGTTCGCCTCGGGCCAGCGGCCGAACCAGCCGTCGATCTCATCTGCCGTGGCGACGCGCCGCTGGAATTCGAGCCATGGCACCAGCGGGCGCTTGCCGCGCGGCTCGATCGGGATCACCGACCAGCCGTGCGTGGCGTAGGCCAGCGCGGCGGCGCGGATGTCACCGTCCTGCCGTGCTTCGCCGCTTCGCGCCTTGCCCATGTCACTGCGCGGCCGCAAGGCGCAGGCTGCCGTCGGTGGCGGGCGCCAGTTCGAGGTCGAATGGCCGGCACTCGCGGTTCAGGGTTTCGAGCAGCCAGCGCGTGTCGGCGGCCGACGCGCGCCGCAGGCTGAGTTGCCGAGATTGAAATGGCACCAGTGTCAGTTCCTGCAGCCGGCCATCGTCGAGGCGCACGAAGTATGCCGCTGCCAGGTCGCCGCGGTACTTCTCGTGGCCGCCGATGCCTTCGTAGTCGTTGATGAAGTCGCCGCAGCCGTACAGGATCAGCCGCTCGCGATGGATCTCGAAGCCGCGCGCGTGGTGCGAAGAATGACCGTGCACGAGGTCGGCACCGGCCTCGACGAGCGCATGCGCGAACGCGCGTTCGTCGCCGCCGATCGGGTAGCCCCAGTTGCCGCCCCAGTGCAGCGAAACGATCACCGTGTCGCCCGGTCGGCGCAGCGAGGCGATGCTGTGCGCCAGCGGCTCGGCGCCGCGCGCGCTGATCTCGTCGATCAGGACGATGCCGGACTGACTGCGGGCCGCACGCCAGCGCCGCAGTACGCCGCTCGACTCGTCGGCGGCGGCAAGCAGCAGCACCCGCCCGCCGCCAGGCAGCTCGAGGATGGCCGGCGCCATCGCTGCTTCCTCGCTGGCGCCGGCACCTGCGGTGCGGATGCCGGCAGCGTGCAGGACGCGCAGCGTCTCGGCCAGGCCCTCGTGGCCCCAGTCGAGCACGTGGTTGTTGGCCAGCACGCAGGCGTCGATCCGCGCCGCGGTCAGGCAGCCGACGTTGGCCGGGTGCATCCGGTAGTGGATGCCCTTGCCGGGCCAGGCGTCCTCGCAGGTGGTGATCGCGGTCTCGAGGTTGACGATGCGAAGCATCGGTGCCCGGCGGTCGATCTCGGCCAGCGCCTCGCCCCAGATGTAGTCGTACGACACCGGCCGCGCGATCGGCCCGTTCACTTCCTCGGCTAGGCGCACGTAGTCGCGCGCGTCGGTGACGTAGCCCTCGAACAGATGCGGCTTGCTCGGCTGCGGCAGCAACTGGTCGAGGCCGCGGCCGGTCATCACGTCGCCGCAGAGAAACAGGTCCAGCGCCGGCGTGCTCATCGGCAGCCCACGAAGGAGGTGACCGCCCGAGCGTACCCCGCCGGCCGTCGTGCCGGCAGGCTCAGCTGAACGTCACCCGACGCTGCAGCGCTTCGAGGCCGACCACGGCGTCGGCGAGTTCCTTGCCCTGCGCCGACGAGCCGACGATGACGCCTTTGCCGGCCACTGGCGCCAGGTTGTCGAGACGGAAGCGCGGCGAGCCGGGCGCACTGCGGATGAAGCACTCCTCGTCGAAGAACAGGCGGTCGCCGTTCTCGTCGATCTCGTCCGAGTCGACGGTCGGAAAGCCGATCAGCTTGCGCACGCCGTCCAGCCCGCCGGTCATATCCACCGCCGTGATCGTCCTTGCCACCGGGTCAATCAGGAAACCTTTCATCTCGTGTTCCTCCCGCGACGACAACCGCCTCCTGCGCAACCCGTGAATCCGCACTGCGCAACATGCGGCGCGCGGGCGCAGGAGTCTCGGCGACCTTCAAGCGCCCGGCCGATCGAAGGTCGGCCCGAGGCATCGCACCCCGGGCAGCTTCCACGCTCCAGGCGCTCAGGCCTTCTTTGCCGCCCGCTTCGCCGGGGCCCTGGCCGGAGCCTTCTTCGCGGCTTTCTTCGCCGCCGGCTTGGTAGCCGAGACCTGCTTGGCAACCTTTTTCGCCGCGCGCTTGACGGCGGCCATGGCATCGTTCAGCGAGGCGCGCACGGTCTTGGCGGCTTTCTTGGCAGCCCGCCCGACCTTCTTCTCCATCGCGATGACTTTCTTGTCGGCGCGGACCTCGTCGAGCTTCGCGCGGACGGTCTTGGCCGCTTTCTTCGCGGCGCGCTCGACCTTCTTCTCCATCGCCATCAGCTTCTCTCCTGCGTGGGCCTCGTCCAGCTTGGCACGCACGGTCTTCACGGCCTTCCTCGCCGCCTTCTCGACCTGCTTCTCCACCGCCGCCAGCTTCCCCTTGGCGCCCGCCTCGGCCTTCGCCTTGGTCCGCAGGTCGGCCGCATGCGCCTTCTTGTAGCTCTGGATGTCCTTGAACTGCCCGCTCTTGTCGCGCACCGCATACAGCTTGGTGCCCGAGCGGCTTCTCATCGTGGTGCGACGCGTGGCCATCGATACTCCCTTTCGTTCGAAACACCGACGCGACATGCATCGGCCAATGAAATTGTTGCGCTCATCGCAGCGCAGGACATGCTTCGCGTCAGAAGTCGTGCATTCAGCACGCACATTGGAAGACTTGCTCTTGCACCTGCGCTACACGCCGGTGGCATCGGCCATCAATGCGCGCCAGCAGCGGTAGCGGCTGCGCAGCGCGGGATCGTGCTGCGGCTCGAAGACGTCCTCGGCTGCGCCGGCATGCCAGTGCGCGGGTCGCCCCGCAGCCAGATAGGCGATGCCGCGCGCGCTCGCCTCGGGGTCGTCGCACCGGTGCACCGGCACGCCATTGAGCGACGCGAGCCGGCGGCACAGCCCGTCGAGCCGCGAGACGCCGCCGCTGACGCGGATGCGCGAAAGCTCCGGCACGTAAGGCGCCATGTGCTCGACGTTCGCTTGCAGCAGGAAGGCGATGCTCTCGACCAGCGCCACCGCCTGCTGCCACGGCTCGGTCTGCCCGTCGCCGACGAAGCGCGAATCGAACCGCGCCTGCCAGAACGGCCCGCCGAGCCCGGCGATGCCGTTCAGGAACAGGAGCGACGGTGCCGGCCGCTCGAGCCAAGCGGGCAGCTGCGCGGTCAGGTCGTCGATGCCGAGCTGCGCCGACAGCCACTGCAGCGCCGCACCGGCGCCGTTGACGTTGCCCTCGACCATGTACACCGAAGTCGCGCCGTCGGCGAGGATGATCCCCGTCAGCTGGCGCGGCACGTGGCCCGGCGAGCGCATCAATGCCCGCTGCACGAAGGCGCTGGTGCCGATGTTGACGTAGGCCGATTCGGCTTCCGGCCAGCCGAAGGCAAACACTGCCGCCGACTGGTCGCCGTTGACCGCCATCAGCGGCACCTCGACGCCCCCAGAGGCGAGCGTGCCCCAGTGCTGGCAGGTAGCCGCACTCGCCGGCAGGCAGCCATCGGGAAGGCCGAACAGGCGAAGCAGCTCAGGGTCCCAGTCGCGCGTATGCAGGTTCCACAACTGCGTGCGCGCCGCGCACTGCGGATCGGCCAGCAGCGGCCGCTCCTTGAGCAGGCGGAAGGCAAGGAAACTCACCATCGGTCCCCATGCCAGCCGGCCGGCGTCGAGCGCCTGCGCGACCTGCGGCAGGTTATCGAGCGCCCAGCGCAGCTTGCTGGCGCCGTAGTGCGGCGACAGGAAGAGCCCGGTCTTGCGATGCACGTCGTCGCCGTGCGGCCGCAGCGCGTCGATCCACGCGTGCATGCGCCGGTCCTGCCAGCTGAAGATCGGCGACAGCGGTACACCGCTGACGCGGTCCCAGCACACGGCGCTGGCACGCTGGCTCGACAGCCCGGCGGCGACGAGATCCCGAACGCGCGGTCCGAGCGCCGCCGCCGCCTGCGCCACCGCGGCGTGCACCGAGGCGACGACTTCCTCGCCGTCCTGCTCTGCCCAGTCGGGCTGCGGGCGCGCGAGCCCGATCTGCCGCTCGCCGCGGGCGACGATTTCGCCGTGTGCATCGAACACCAGCGCCCGGCTGGCGTGCGTGCCCTGGTCGATGGCAAGGACCAGCGGTTCGCCCGCGCCGCCTGGGTGCGCCACGGTCAGTTCTGCTGCCGCCGGAAGACCAGAAAATACTGGTGCGGCAGGAACCCGTGCTCGGCCGCCAGCACGTAGCCGGCGCGCTGCATCTCCGCCTTCACCTCGGCGGCGGTCAGCCGCGCAGCGACCGGCGGGCCGATCGGCGATTCGCGCGTGTAGTCGACGATCGCCACTTCGCCATCGGGCTTCAGCGATCCGGCCAGGCGGCGGAAATACGCCTCACGGCTGCCGATGTGGTGATAGGTGTTGACGATCAGCACGCGGTCGATCCGGGCGGGCAGTTTGGGATCGTCGGCGGCAGCGAGCACCGCGGTGATGTTGGCAAGCTTCATCTGCCGCGCCCGCTGCTCGATGTACTTCACCATGTCCGGCTCGAGGTCGGCGGCGTAGACGCGCCCCTTCGGAGCCGCCTGCGCCAGGCGAACGGAGAAGTAGCCGGTGCCAGCGCCGATGTCGGCGACCGCGGCATCGGGGGCGAGCTTCAGCGCCTCGATCACCTGCTGCGGCTTCTGCCAGTCGTCGCGCGCCGGGTCGTCGAACACGCGCGCCCAGCCCTCGGCGCCGGAGAAGGTATGCCGGTGCGAGTGCGGCGTCTGCGCTGCCGCGGCGCCAAGCAGGCCGGCGAGCGCCAGCACGAGAAATGCCTGTTTCATCGGCCGGTGGCCTCCAGATGGGCCAGCAGGTAGTCGAGCAGCGGCGCCTGGCCCGGGTGGATCTTCACCCGCGCCGCGTCGATGCCGAACCAGGCAGCGCGGTCGGCCTCGGGAAACTCGCGCTGCTCGCCGGACTTCGGCGGCCATTCCATCGAGAAGAGGTTGCTGCGCAGGGCGGCGGTGTCGAAGTCGGCCTGCAGCGCCCACGCATGGACCACCTTGCCGCTGCGCAGCTTCACCGACTGCAGCGGCACGAACTCGCCCTGTACCGTCGCGCCGGTTTCCTCCTCGAATTCGCGCCGTGCGGCGGCAAGCGCTTCCTCGCCCGGCTCGATCTCGCCCTTGGGGATCGACCACGCCCCGATGTCCTTGCGCGCCCAGTAAGGTCCGCCGGGATGCACCAGCATGACCTCCAGCCCGCCCGCGGCGCGTCGGTACAGCAGCAGTCCGGCACTGGCTCTTTTCATCGGTTCGGCGCTCGCGCGAGCACAACGGCCGTCATCATGCCCAACTCCCAGCCGCGCGGGCATCGCGCCTCCAGATCGTGCAGCATTCGGGTGTTCTGGTCCGCAGCGCCTCAATTCGATGCAGCACAGCAGCCCCACGTCCCGCCGCCGCACCCTGCAACTGCTCGCCGGCATGCCGATGCTGCCGCTGGCCGCCCCGCTTGCCGGTAGCGCGCTCGCCGCCGGCAATGCCCGCATCCGCAGCGCGCGCTTCACGCCGATGGCAGTGCCCAGCCTCGCCGCCCCGGCCGAGATGGCCAGAGTCACCGTCAAGTCGGGACTGGAAGTCACGCTTTCCGACGGTACTCGGCGCGCCTGGAAGCTGACGTACCGGACGTTCTTCGTCACCGGCGACCGCGTGCCCGACGGCCGCGGCGGCGAGATCCTCGCCGGCGGCTGCTGCGACATCGACAATCGGCCGATCGTCGACCGCTCGGCTCCCGGCCGCGAACGGCAGTTCTTCTCCGACTGCCCCGACGGCATGACGCTGCTGACGCTCGCCAGCCCCGCGGTGCCGGGCGTGAAGGGCAACACTGTGTTCGCAGTGGTGCAGTTCGAGTACGTCACGCGCGACGCGAGCGGCCGCAAGCTCGCGGCGCCGCTGCCTTCGCCGCTGGCGGTGCTCACGCTCGACCAGGATCCGGCCACCGGCCACCTGCGCCTGGTCAGCTACCACAACGTCGACACCTCGGCCGTGCATGGCCTGTGGACCACCTGCGGCGCCAGCCTGTCGCCGTGGAACACGCACCTGTCGAGCGAGGAGTTCGAGCCGGACGCCACTACCGCCGCCACCAGCAACTGGTTCCGCGGCTTCAGCCGCAATCTCTATGGCGACCCGGCGAAGGCCAATCCCTACCGCTACGGACACGTGCCCGAGGTCACGGTGAATCCCGACGGCAGCGGCACCGTGCGCAAGCACTACTGCATGGGCCGTATCTCGCACGAAGTGGTCCAGGTGATGCCCGACGAGCGCACCGTGCTGATGGGCGACGACTGGGAAAACGGCGGCCTGTTCATGTTCGTCGCCGACGCGCCGCGGAGCCTCTCCGCCGGCACGCTGTACGTGGCGAAGTGGGAACAGACCTCGGGCCAGGGACCCGGCGCGGCGCGGCTCACCTGGATCCGCCTCGGCGCCGCAACCAGTGCCGAGATCGAGGCCCTCATCGACAGCGGCATCAGGGCCGCCGACGTCATCGACGTGCGCATCGCCGCCCCGGAGGAGCCCGGCTTCACGCGCATCCCTTACGAAGGCAGGAGCAACTGGGTACGGCTGAAGCCGGGCATGGACAAGGCGGCGGCGTTCCTCGAGACACACCGCTACGCGGCCTTGCGCGGCGGCAGTCTCGGCTTCACCAAGATGGAAGGCACGGCAGTGAACGCGCGCGACCGCATTGCCTATGTCGCGCTCTCGCGCATCGAGCGGGCGATGACCGACGGCTCCGGCGGCATCCGTGTCGAGGGGCCGTATTCCGGCGCGGTGTACGCACTCGCCCTGCGCGGCGGGCAGCAGGACAGCGACGGCCGAGCGATCGAAAGCGCGTGGGTGCCGATCGACATGGCGGCCGTGCCGGAACTCGTTGCCGAGGATTTCGGCGGCGGCAAACGCCGGCAGCAGGACGCGCTCGGCAACTACGCCCACCCGGACCGTGTCGCCACGCCGGACAACCTGTGCTTCTCCGAGGCGCTGCGCACGCTTTTCATCGGCGAGGACAGCGACACCCACGTCAACAACTTCCTCTGGGCCTACAACGTCGACACGAAGGAGCTGTCGCGCATCCTGTCCTGCCCGGCCGGCGCCGAGTCGACCGGCCTGCACGCGGTCGACGAAATCAACGGCTGGACCTACGTCGCCAGCAACTTCCAGCACCCCGGCGACTGGATCGGCGGCCTGCACGACAAGGTTCGCGACACGCTCGAGCCGCTGGTGCGGGCCAATTACCGCGACCGCTTCGGCGCCGCCGTCGGCTACCTGACGGCGGAGCCGGCAGGGATACGGCTGCGGCAACCTTGATCCGGCTGCTTACCCCGCGCGGCGCCGAGCCGTTCGCCGCCACGCTGGTCGCCGGCCGCGCGCTGCGCGCGTTCGTCGACGGCTACGTCGCCGTGCTGTTGCCGGCCTATCTGCTCGCGCTCGGCTTCGACGTGTGGACCGTCGGCGTGCTCAGCACCGCCACGCTGCTCGGCTCGGCACTGGCAACGCTCGCCGTCGGCGCCTGGGGCCATCGCTTTGCGCAGCGCCGCCTGCTGCTGGCTGCCGCGGCTCTGATGATCGGCACCGGGCTCGGCTTCGCCGGGCTGTCGCAGTTCTGGCCGCTGCTCATCGTGGCCTTCGTCGGCACGCTCAACCCCAGCTCGGGCGACGTCAGCGTGTTCCTGCCGCTGGAGCACGCGCAGCTCGCGGGCGCGGCGCAGGGCGACGCGCGGACGCAATTGTTCGCCCGCTACAGCCTGCTCGCCTCGCTCGCCGCCGCCGTTGGCGCGCTGGCTGCGGCCGTGCCGGCGTGGCTCGCCAGCCGCTCGGGCGTCGAACTCGTCACCGCGCTGCGGTTGATGTTCGTCGGCTATGCCGCTGTCGGACTGGTGCTGATACTGCTTTACCGGGGGCTGCCCGAGCCGCACGCCGCCACCGGCGCCGAGCGCAGCGCTCTCGGCCCGTCGCGCGGCATCGTCTTCAAGCTGGCGGCGCTTTTCTCGGTCGATTCGTTCGCCGGCGGGCTGGTGCTCAACAGCCTGATGTCGCTATGGCTGATGCAGCGCTTCAACCTGTCGCTTGGCGCCGCCGGCACCTTCTTCTTCTGGTCCGGCTTGCTCGCCGCCGCCTCGATGCTGGCGGCGCCGTGGGTGGCGCGCCGCGTCGGCCTGCTGAACACGATGGTGTTCACGCACATTCCCGCCAACCTGGCGCTGATCGCCGCCGCGTTCGCGCCCAGCCTGCCACTGGCGCTCGGGCTGCTCTTCTTCCGCGCCGCGCTGTCGCAGATGGACGTGCCCACCCGCACCGCCTATGTGATGAGCGTCGTCACGCCCGCCGAACGCGCCGCCGCCGCCAGCGTGACCGCGGTACCGCGCAGCCTCGCCTCGGCGCTGAGCCCGTCGGTCACCGGGCTGCTGTTCGCCGCCGGCTGGTTAGCCACGCCGCTCGTTGCCTGCGGAGTGCTGAAGATCGGCTACGACCTCACGCTCTGGGCGGCATGCAGGAACCACGCGCTCGAAGAACAATAGGCCTTCGAACCGCGCAGCGGACGCGGCACGTTACGCAGCGAGCCTGCCGCTCGCCCTTCTGAGCGAGCCCTACAGGGTCTTCGCGGTCGGCCAGGTCGCCTCCGCGGCAGCCGAGACCTCTTTGCCGATATTCCGCACCGCGCGTCTCACGGCGACAAACGCCTCCTTCAGCGAAATGCGGATCGCCTCGGCGGCGACCAGCACCTCGCGCATCGAGTTGTGGCCGACCTTCGCAAAGCGACGCCCAGTCCGGTAGAGCCTGCTCTGTGCCTCGTCAAGCCTGGCCCCGACCTCGGCTGCCGACGTGTGATGCACCTCGGGCACACGCACTCGCCTGCCGTGCAGGCCTTTGAGACTGGCGCTGCCGCCGGCTGCTGTGAACGGCTTGCGGCCCGCGCGAGCTTTCGACTTAGTCCGACGCGTAACCATATTCACTCCTCTGCAAAGCAACCACTGCCGATGCGGCCCCGCATCGGTCATGTTGCATTTTGCGTGCCGCCCCGCCGTCGACTCTGTTTGCCGTCAGAAGTCCTGCGCTGCAGAAGGAAACGTCTAAACGCCGGCGGCAGCGGTGAATGACATGCGGCTCAGCCCTGCCAGACCGCGTAACCCTTCTCCTGCAGCTCGTCGGCAAGCTCCTTCTCCATCCGCTGCGCAGCCTCGTACGGCATCGGGTTGAAGCACTCGTACAGCTCCGGCAGCAGGCGCAGGCCGTAACGGTGCGCGTAGCGGTTGCTCTTGTAGCCGTCGCGGTGATTGGCGAAGCGCTCCTCGACCGGCAGGCCGGTCATGCCGACGTACACGCACGGCATGCCGTCGACGTAGTTCGGGTTGCGCGCGCGGAAGCGCCGCTCGTCGAGCACCGCCGGGTCGAGCTCGATGACGTAAACGCTGTGCGCCAGGCGCGGCGTGTCGCTCTTGCCCAATGTGGCAGAGGCCAGCGCAGCGGTCTGCTCAGGCATGC
>Ga0209254_10002939_pt1 | contig 15557 bp, 12 predicted proteins | sample FrelakmetDIP11DI_FD_187148 | JGI IMG/M metagenome (GOLD analysis project Ga0209254, IMG submission 187148) | Freshwater lake sediment microbial communities from the University of Notre Dame, USA, for methane emissions studies - DIP11 DI (SPAdes)... | ecosystem: Environmental > Aquatic >...
GGAACACGACCGTGACCCAGAGCGCGGCGAACCAGAACGTGCGCAGCTGCCAGGCGAAGTGCGATTCCAGGTGGGTGCCACGGGCATCGCTGCGGCGGATGTAGTTCATCACCACGGCGACGATCGACGGCAGGCCGAACACGAAGGCCGTGGCGATGAACGCCGAGCCGAACATGCCGATCAGGGCGCTCGCCGCATGCAGCGCATACATCCAGTGGGTATAGCTGACGAGCGAAGCGTCCGCGATTTTCAGCGAAGAAGCCGGTGAATTCATCGATTTCGCGCCCTTGTGACCGGTTCCGTGGGGTGCCTATCCTACTGTGTCACGCCGTCCGGCGCAGGAGCGCCCTGCCGCATCGCAGCCTTCCAATGGCGCTTCGGCACGTGGGTTCGCAACCGTCGAACCACCAGGTCGAGCACCTCTGCGTCGATTCCGTGCCCCAGCCACGGAATGGCGTCCGCGACGACGTCGGCACCGAGCGCGACGAGGTGCCTGGCAGCTTCGACGGTGAAACCGTAATGGATCACTTCGTCGGCCGTGCCATGGATAAGGAACAGTGTCGTCCCCCCCGGATTTGTCGCCGGCAACCGGGCGTACCGACCGGCGAGCGCCACCACGCGTCCGGCAAGCACGTCGTCGCCCGCCTGGGTCGCCGCCTCGAGCACCATGATGGCCCCCTGCGAAAATCCCACCAGCACGGTGGCCTCCGGACCGAGGCCCGTGTCACGCTGCCATTGCCGGATCGCCGCCACGAACAGCGGCATCTCGGCGGCAACCCGGTCGACCCGCCTGGCGTCGTCGATGCCCTCGACGGAAAACCACTGGTAGCCAGTGCCAAAGCTCGCCGGATGGGGTGCTCTCAGGCTCGCCACCAACGCTTCCGGATACTCCGCCGCGAGCCGCTCACCCAACGGCCGCAGGTCCTCTGCGCTGGCACCAAGGCCATGGAACAGCAACACGAGTTGCCGTGCCGCACCGCTCGGCTGCTGAATGATCATGGCTGCCGGCATCATACGCAGCTTCCGGTCGAGCTCAGAGCCAGCGGCGGACGGACCGTCGATAGGCGTCGAATTCGCCCGCGAAGAGTCCTGCGAGGATGCGTTCCTCGGGTTCGATCTGGAAGCGATTGATGTACAGGCAGAAGACCGGCAGGACGACGAAAGCCGCCGGGTTGGCGAGCCAGGCGGCCCAGGCGGCCAGCACGAGCAACATGCCCAGGTACATCGGGTTGCGCGTATGACGGTAGATGCCGGAGCGCACCATCGAGGATGCGGCTTGCGGTGTCGTCGGATTCACGGTCGTGCGTGCCCGGCGGAATTCGAGCACTCCGGCGACGGCGACCAGTACCCCTGCCGCAACCAGCAACATGGCAGTTCCAAGCCGCCAGTATTGGCCCCAATCAAGGCCGGGAGTCCAACGCGCGAGCATCCACATGCACAGAGCAGCGACCGACGCGACGGCAACCGGTGGGACGCGCAGTTCCAGCGACGATCCAGCGTGCATGGCGAATTGTGTTCTGACCGGGCCGAGGACAGACGGCTCAGGCCCGGAGTTGCTTGAAGTAGAGCACGGTTGGAAACAGCTCCCCGTCGGGCGTGGTCGCATAGTCCGGTATTTCACCTGCGCGGCTCCACCCCAGATGGCGATAGACGTCCTCTGCGTGCGAGGCGAGCAGCGTGTCGAGGAACAGCAGCGAACGCTTGCGGCGCCTTGCCTCGGCTTCCAGCTCGCCCATCAGGAGCGACGCGACGCCGTTCCCGCGCGCAGCACGCAGCACCAGGAGTTTCTGCACCTCGGCCCGATGCCGGCCGTTGTCCTTGTCGCACAACGAAAGCTGCACTGTTCCGACGACGACGCCATCCAGTTCGGCGACCCAGAGCAGCAGGTCCTCGCCGAGGGATGCGAAGACTCCTTGCCAGTAGCGATCCGCGGTCTCGCATGACACCGGCGCGAGGAAGCCGATGGACGCACCCGAATGCACCGCGTCGATCAATAGATTACCGAGCGGTTCGAGCAACGAATTGTCTGTCGCGGCGACTCGACGCACGATCAAAGCCGCGGACCGGAGGGCCGGCCTGCGCGCCGGCTCAGGGTCGGCAGTCGGCATGCAGCCGTCGGGTTTGAATACGCGCGCTGACGATGGCGGATTTGCCTCCAGCTTCGATGCCGGTCGGCGCGGCCGCGGCAGCAACTCGCCCCCGCAGTTCGGACACACACCGTTCAGGCGACGCTCGGCGCAGGTCGCGCAGAACGTGCATTCGAACGAGCAGATCCGCGCGAGCGGCGACTCCGGCGGCAAGTCGGCATCGCAGCATTCACAGGATGGGCGTATATCGAGCATGGCCCTTCGAACCGCGGAATCGAAACATACGGTAAGCCTAGCACCGATCTTTTAGACACTGTCTTATACGGGAATCGACACTCGCCGGGCCTGGCCTCGTCGGGGTTTTCCCCGTCCGTAACCTCACGGATGTGTTGCTTTTGGACTACGTCCTAAGCTTCGCTGGCGATTACTGAAGGTCTGGACTGCGGTCCGCCAGAATCCCCTCACGGAGACACAGACATGAAGCTCACCAAGTTCGCCCTGCTGGCGGCCGCCGCCAGTTGCACCCTGGCCAGCCAGGGCGTGTATGCCCAGGCCATGGAAGTCGTGACGGTCGAAGCCGTCCGCGAGATCGTCGTCGGCAAGTCGCCGATCGGCGCGCCGATCAAGGAACTGACCATCCGTTCACGCGTCAGCTACGCAGACCTCGACCTGACCACGGCCTCGGGTGTCGCAACGCTTGAAAAGCGCGTCAAAGATGCCGCCGCTTCATCGTGCAAGGAAATCAAGGTCGACGTGCCGGTCGAGGGCTGGACCATCGATCGCTGCATCCGCGAGGCGACGGAAGATGCGATGGTGCAGGTGAACAAGGCCGTTGCCGACGCCAAGGCCGCAAAGAAGTAATCGAGCCACCGGCGCGAGCATTGCAGGGCGAGTGGCCTCGCGGCCGCTCGCCTTCTTGCACACGTCTAGGCGAGTTGCTGTGCCACCGCGCCCGCTGCGCGTTCGCCCGATTCGATCGCACCTTCCATGCCGCGCGCACTCACCGAAGTGTGCTCGCCGCAGAAATGCACGCGGCCGCGCGGTTGCAGCATCGCAGGCAGGAACTTAGTGACCGTGCCAGGATTGAAATAGGCCCACGCACCACCGGCGAACGGGTCCTGCTCCCAGGAATGCTGGCCAACCACCCGCAGCGCACCCTTTGCCGCAGGTCGCATCTGCTCGATCTGTGCCACGACGTAACGCGCGGCGCCTTCCTTGCCAAGGCGGTCGAGGTGCCTCGCGCCGGGTCCGAACGCGGAGACAAGGAGGCTCGACACCTGGTCGTCGTTCGCCTCGTGATAGATCGCGGAAACACGGCCGATCGGGGAATCAGTCCACATCGAGGGCTCGAGGTCATCGTCCTCCCAGAACGGGCGTGACGCCTGCAGCGCAAGCTGGTGGATCGGCTGGTAAGGCAGCGATTTGACGGCGCGCTCCTGCATTCCTGCGAGATCCGGCCGCAGGTCGATGCGTCGCAGCGTCGTGAACGGCACGGCACAGACGACGGCACGCGCAGCGTAACGAGCACCGTCTGCCGTGCGGACCGCGACGCCCGCGTCCGTCGTCTCGACGGATCTGACGGTCTGCTTGAACCGCACCGGCTGCTGCAGTTGCGCGGCCATCGCGAGCGGGAGGTTCTGGTTGCCACCTCTGGCTTGCAGTATCACTGGCTTGGCCGATTTCTGCGCCGTGGTGAACGCCGACACGTACGCCATCATCAGCGCAGAAATGTCCCTGGCGTTCAGGCCGTAGGTCGGAATCGTGTCGTAGGCGAGTTCGATCATCGGATCGGTTGCGCCCTGCTGGCGCAGGAAGTCGCGCATCGACACGTCAAACGGCGCGTTCTTTGCCTCGTACCAGCCTGCAGTCGCGGTCAGCGGATTTTCCTGGCTCGTCACCAGCGGCACGTATTGCCACGGCATCATCTCGCGCAGCGCGGGCGGGAACGGATTGCGGGGCGAGTCCGTCCATTCCGACCGGCTCACCGGTTTGCCGTCCAGCACGAGCGTGAACTTCGCGTGCTTCGACAACCGCGGCACCTGATCTTCGAGCGGCACGGCGACGCGGGTCGCGACCGCCATCAATCGCCGGTAATCGCCGTAGATGTTGTTACCGCCCGCCTCGGGGACGCCCTGGACGTCGCCGAACGTGAGGACACGGCCACCCACGCGATCCCGACCTTCCAGCACGAGCACCTTGAAGCCCTTCTGCTCCAGGACCCAGGCCGCCTGCAGGCCGGAGAGACCGGCTCCGACGACGATCACGTCCGCCGTGTCCTCGACGGTCCAGGCTCGTCGCCCGGCTAGCAGGGTGGCGCCGGTGAGCACGCCCGAGTGCAGCAGGAACTCGCGGCGGGAAATGGTCATCGGCGGCACGTCTCCAAGTTCGCAGCCGGCATTCCGGCCCTTGAGTGCGACCGGCTATTTGACGGTGACCGCGGTGTAAATGGTAAGCGTACTTTTACGGGCGGGGTCCCGACGGACGGCTGACTGGGCTGCTCACCAGGTGGGCGCAGGACGACGCCGTTCAGCGGCGCTCCATCTCGACGATCACGGTGCGTCCGGTCAGGACCGCGAAGGAATTCATCCGCGCGAGGTGCTCCCGATTCTCCTCGTGAATCGCGGGAATATTGCGGCGGGCATGCAGCGCGACGATCGCTGATCCCAGCTTCACCAACGGCCACAGGATGAGCAGCGCCACCGAACCGGACTTGACGCGGTCGGTGGAGCAACCGATCACGCGAAAACCTGCCTTCTCGGCCATGTACGAGATGTAATAAATGGACACCGGGTGACTGTGGCCACCGACGTGCTGCGGATCGTAGCCATGGATCGGCAGCGGCCCGAACAGTTCGGGGAAGCCGGCCAGCAAAGTTCGAACACGCGACGTCAGGCTCAACACGTTCGGTGTCGTCAGCACGAACCGGCCGCCGGGCCGCAGCACGCGCTGCACCTCACGGAAAAAAAGGAACTGGTCTTCGAGGTGCTCGAGGACTTCGACCGAGTACGCAAGGTCGATGCTCTGATCGTCGAACGGCAGTCCACCATGCAGGTTGATGGCATGGCACCGCACCTCCGGGACCCGAAAGTTGTCGGGAAAAAGATCGCATGCCTCCAGCTTTGCCGCATACCCGTTGCTCTTGATCAGATCGTGCACACGACGCGCCAGGTAACCCTCACCGGCGCCGATGTCGAGCACCCGGTCCGCCCGCGCGAGGTGCGACTCGAGCAGTGCGAGCACTCTCGCGTTGGTCCTGGGCAGCGAATAGGAAACAGGTGCCGACGTACCGGTCACGGCGAGGTTCGTCATGGTGTCCTCGACTGCCGCATCGCCGGGTGCGCAGCAGCGACGGTGTCACCCGACAGTTGCAACGTCACGTCACCTGCGCTGAGGGGGATCGCCAGCGAGTCCAGCGACACCACATGCGCCGTCGGTGGTGCCGCCGGCTGCTCCGCCATGGCGTGGCAGGCACCCAGCAGCAAGCTGGCCGCAATACACGCCCAGGCCGACAGAACTCGTGGAAACTGCATTGAAGGACCTTATCGAAAAAGGATGGGCCTGTCCCGCGCAGCGAACAGTGCCATTCCGGGCGTAATTCCGGGAAAAGTCAGGTTCGGAGTATCCTTGCGCCAGAATCAGCGAGACCCGGACGCCTGGGTTTCGAATCACCCGGGATCCACTCATGACCACTCCTCCCTCGCTGCCGAGGCATGCCCGTGTCGTCATCGTCGGCGGCGGCGTCATCGGTACGTCGACCGCGTACCACCTTGCGTTGATGGGATGGCAGGACGTCGTGCTGCTCGAGCGCCACCAACTCACGGCAGGCACTACCTGGCATGCAGCCGGACTCATGGTCACGTACGGATCGACGTCGGAAACGTCGACCGAGATTCGCAAATACACCCGTGACCTCTATGGCCGGCTCGAAGCCGAAACCGGACAGGCGACGGGATTCATGCCGATTGGTTTCATCGAGGTCGCTTCCGACAAGGACCGCCTCGAGGAATTCAGGCGCGTCGCTGCGTTCAACCGCTACTGCGGCATCGACGTGCAGGAGATTTCGCCGCGTCAGGTGCAGCAGCTCTTCCCGCTGGCGAAGGTGGACGACATCGAGGCCGGCTTCTACGTGAAGGAAGACGGGCGCGTGAACCCGGTCGACGTCACGATGGCGCTCGGCAAAGGCGCGCGCATGCGCGGCGTGAAGATTTTCGAAGGCGTGCCGGCGACTGCTGTGCTGCAGAAGAGCGGGCGTGTCACGGGAGTGAGCACGCCGTACGGCGACATCCAGACCGACTACGTCGTGAACTGCGCCGGTCTGTGGGCACGCGAACTGGGTGCGCTGTCGGGCGTGGCGATCTCGAACCAGGCGGCCGAGCACTACTACCTGATCACCGAACCGATCAAGGATCTGCCGCCGAACATGCCGGTACTCGAGGACCCGTCTGCGTACGGCTACTACCGGCAGGAAGGCGGCGGCCTGATGGTCGGCCTGTTCGAACCGGTCTGCGCGCCGTGGAAGATCGATGGCGCGCCAACGGATACGCCCTACCTCGACCTCGAACCCGACTGGGAACGCATGGGTCCCTACCTCGAGACCGCCATGTCGCGTGTCCCGGTCACGAGCCAGGTCGGCATGAAGAAGTTCTTCTGCGGGCCGGAGAGCTTCACGCCGGACCTGAAGCCGATCGTCGGCGAGGCGCCGGAACTGCGCGGCTACTTTGTCGCAGCGGGACTCAATTCCATCGGCATCCTGACGGGCGGCGGTCTCGGCCGCGTGATGGCGCACTGGATCATCAATGGCCTGCCCGATGTCGACGTCACCGGCATGAACATCGACCGCGTGCTGCCGTTCCAGGCCAACCCGGAATACCGGCGTTCACGCACGGTCGAATCGCTCGGCATGGTCTACAAGTGCCACTACCCCACGCACACGCTGAAGACCGCGCGCGGCGCACGGCGTTCGCCGTTTCACGACCGGCTGGCGGCGCAGGGCGCGTATTTCATCGAGACCAGCGGTTGGGAATCGCCCGGCTGGTATGCAGGCGCGGGCAAGGTTGCGGATCCCGGTCCGGACACGTGGGGCCGGCCGGCCTGGTGGAACCGGTGGGAACTCGAGCACCGCGCAGCGCGTGAGAACGTGATCGTCATGGACATGTCGTTCATGGGCAAATTCATCGTGCAGGGTCGCGACGCCGGCCACTGCCTGAACCGGATCTCGGCGAACAACGTCGATGGCGCCGTCGGCGAGATCACCTACACGCAATGGCTCAACGCGCAAGGCAGGCTCGAAGCCGACCTGACCGTCACCAAGCTGGCGGACGACAGGTTCTTCGTCGTCGTCACCGACACGATGGTTCGCCACGCCGAAACCTGGATGAAACGCAACATTCCGGACGGCGCGCACGCGTTCGTCACGGATGTCACCTCGGGCTACGGTCAGCTCAACGTGCAGGGCCCGCGCTCACGCGAACTGCTGCAGTCGCTGACGAGCGTCGACCTGGCCAATGCAGCCTTTCCGTTCCGCGCTGCGCGTGAGATCGACATCGGGTATGCACGCGTGCTGTGCACCCGCATCACATACCTGGGAGAACTGGGCTACGAGCTGTTCATACCGTCGGACCAGGCCGTGCACGTGTACGACAAGGTCGTGGCGGCAGGTGAAAAATTCGGCGCGATGCATGCCGGCCTGCGCGCGCTCGGCAGCCTGCGCATGGAGAAAGGCTACCGCGACTACGGGCACGACCTCGACAATACCGACGATCCCTACGAGACCGGGCTCGGCTTCGCGGTCGACCTGAAGAAGCCGGACGGCTTCATCGGCAAGGAGGCGCTGTTGGAGCGCAAGGCGAAGGGTCCACTGCAGCGACGCCTGGTGTCGATCCTGGTCAAGGATCCCGAGCCGCAGCTGTTCCACGCGGAAATTGTTCGCAGGGATGGCAAGGCCGTGGGATACGTGCGCGCGGCGTCCTATGGCCACACGATGGGCGGCGCGGTCGGCCTCGCGTTCCTCGAGCCAAAGCAGACGGTGGACGAGGCCTACCTGACGTCGGGCACCTGGGAAGTCGAAATCGCGGGCAAGCGGTATCCCTGCGCCGTGTCGGCGCGCCCGCTGTACGACCCGAAGGGCGACCGGATCAAGATCTGACGCGTTGGCGGCGTCGAGCGGCCGACCGGTCTCACTGCCCGGTCACGTCCAGGACGTGTTGCGCTTCGTTGGTGGCGCCCGTTGCATCACAGCCACCACTGCGAATCCACAGGCAAAGCGCTTCGGCACCGCCCGCACCCTGCACGTCGCACTGGACCAGCCGGTAGCCCGCCGGGCGAGGATCGAGCACGTACTGCGGCAGGATCCATGCATCGAACGCCTGCGTGTTCCATCGGTCCCGATCCCAGTCGAGCAGGTAGAGCGGCAGGTTGCGGTGCAGGGAGGAATAGCCCCCCGTCCAGGACCACCCAGCGAGCAGGCCGACGCCACAACGCGCCTCTCTCCCGGCGCGTGACATGAGCTCGACGCCGGCACGACCGCGTGTCCACTCGGGTCGCATGGTCGGCGCAACAGCCAGTGCGATTGACGACGCCAGCCACGCAGTACAAGCCACGAACAGGGCGCCCTGGGACGCCGCCCTGCCTGCTTGCCTTTGCTGCAACCAGCGCAGAAGTTCCGCTGTGCCCAGCGACGCGCAGTACACGATGAGCAGCAACGCCGGATAGATGAACCGGTATTCCTTGTGTGCGATTGCGCTGTGCGCAAGCACGACCGTCACCGCAACCAGCAGCGGCAACGGCTCGCGGCGAGCGCCCCACAGTGCCAGCAGCGCGATGGCCGGCAGCGCGTAGCGCCAGCGCTCGACCAGCTGCAGGACATACCAGCCCGTGCCGCTCGTGCCATACACGTGGCTGCGTCCCTGCAGGATGTTGGCGCGGAAGTTGTTCACGATCGAGCCGAAGGGCTCTGACCATGCCAGACCATCCGCGATCCCCAGTGCCAGCAGCGGAATCGCCGCGCCGACGAGCATGGACACCCAGCGAGCGCGGAATTCCGCGCGGCAACGCCAGACCGCTGCGAGCGCAAGCGCAGGTGCCAGGTGGAAGCGAAAGACGAATGCCCCGGCGAGGCAGACACCAGCGAGAAAGTCATGGCGGGGGGAACGGGGTTCTCGCTCGGCACACAAATACACGCCGGTGAACAGGAAAGCTGAAGCCACTACCTCGCCGAGTGCCCTCGCGCCGAAATAGGCGAGTTCGAACCAGGTGCACAGCACCACTGCGGCTAACAACGCATGACGGATCCCGTGCTTTCGTGCCCACAGGAAGCCGATGACGACCGTAGATGCCGATAGCGCGGCGACCAGCGCCTGTGCCAGCAGGCGGTAGGCACCGGTCTCCGGGGCCAGCGCATCGCCCAGCCACATCGGCGCAGCCAGCAGCGCAGGCAGCAGCCACGAGCGCGCGCCGACGCGAAACTCCCAGGGCACGAGACCGTTGCCGAACACCAGCCGATGCGCCTGTTCGAGCGACTGCATGACTTCGTCGGGGTAATGGATGCCTGGCCAGAGAATCGGCACGGTCATGCGCAGCACGAACGCTGCGAAGAAGATTGCGGCCAGGGTTGTCAGACGGGTCGAATGCCCGGATGCGCCAGCAGAGTGATTTCCCATCACGGACTGCGCTGCTCGCCGTCCTCGCGGAAGGTCCAGTACGAGTTCAGGAAGTAGTTGACCGCGGTCGCCGGCACGATGCCGATCAATTGATGCACCTGCGGCGCCACGTCCGGGAACAAGTGCGACAACAGCACGAACGTGCCGTAGCTGATACCGAGCGCCACGAGCGACACTGCATTGAACTTCAGGCCTTTGATCCGCTTGCGGGCACGGGTCTTGCGCTGGCGGAACGTCCAGAAGTTGTTGAGGAAGAAGTTGGAGACGATCGACGCCTCGATCGCGAGCGGCGACGCCAGGAACTTGTTCATGCCGGTCGACAGCAGCCAGGTGAACACGCCGAGGTTGACGACGACACCGGTTGCGCCAACGGCCACGAACTTGAGGAACGTGCGCGAAGACTGGAATCGCAGCCACGCAGCATTGGAGACGAACTCCAGCACGTCGCGGAAGCCGAGCTTGGACTCGCCGATCTTGCGATCGATGAAGTCGACTGGAACTTCGACGACCTTCGCTCCCTGCGTCACGGCAGCGTGCAGCAAAGCGACCTGGAACGCGTAGCCCTGCACGCGCAAACCATCCAGATCGATCGCGCGCAACAGGTCGCCGCGGATCGCACGAAATCCGGCGGTGCAGTCGCGCACGCGATAGGTGCCGGCGATGTAGCGCGCGACGATATTACCAAGCAGGGAGACGGCTCGCCGGTGAGTGCCCCACTCCCTCGGTATCGTGCCGCCCTGCACGTAGCGGCTGCCGATGACGAAGTCGGCGCCGTGATCGATGTTCGTCATCAGGCGCGGCAGATCGTGTGGCAGGTGCGAGAAGTCTGCATCCATCTCGAAGACCGCGTCGGCGCCGAGCACGTCGAGCGCGTAGTGCATGCCACGCACGTAAGCTGAGCCGAGCCCGGCCTTCTGGCCCGTCAGCAGGTGCAGGTTCGGCCGCGCTGCCTGCAGCCGCCGGATCACGTCCGCCGTGCCGTCGGGCGAGGAATCATCCACCACGAGCACGTGCATGTCGTGTTCCATGCGCCCGAACTGCAGTTCAAGTGCGTGCACCAGCGGCTCGACGTTGTCGCGTTCGTTGTAGGTCGGAACGATGACGACGACTTTCATGGCAACACCGTGGTCATCCGTCGGCGCGACAGGACAGCGCTTGCATTTGCGCGGGCCAACGCCTATTCAATCGTGCCCATGACCTCACGCGTTGCCGCAGGCTTTGGCTCGACAATCGGGCGGGGTGCGTTCCTGGCTGGCGTAGCATTGGCGGTGTTCGTGGTTGCCGTCCTTGCGGCGCGCTGGCGGCCATTATGGTACGACGAGCTTTTCACGCTATACGTGGCGAGCGAAACGTCGCTGGGTGCAACCCTCAGGGCCCTGCTGGCAGGCGCCGACACCAATCCTCCGGTGGATTATGTGCTGCGACATGCCAGTCTCGCCCTCCTCGGCGATTCGGCCATGACGTTCCGTTTGCCATCCGCGCTGGCATTCGTCGGGGGCTTGTTCGCCATTTTTGCGTTCGTCCGTCGACGCACGGGGTTCGTGGCTGCCGCAGCCGCGTTCGCCCTGCCGATCCTGTCGGTGGTGACCTACTTCTCGCATGAAGGCCGCGCCTACGCACTGCTGTTTGCGTCCGCACCGGTAGCGCTCTGGGCGTGGCAACGCGCGACTGAACGCGAGCGCCCGGCCGCGCGACTTCTGACGTTGTTCCTGGCGTTGTGCCTGGGCCCGTATTCGCATTATTTCGGGGTGCTGAATTTCGTGCCCATCGCCGTGGGCGAAGGGTGGCGGAGTTACCGACGACGCACTCTGGATGCGGGCATCCTCGGCACGGTCGCTGCGGCTTGTATTGCAACCCTGGGGTTGCTCGTATTCGCGCGCTCCGCGACGGCCATGAAACAGGGATTCTGGGCATCCGGCTATCGGGCTGCGGACATTCCGGGGTACTACACAGGATTCCTCGGCTGGGCAGGGTGGGCCTGGGTGGTGGCGCTCGCACTGGCAGCCTGTGTCGCCATGCTCGGCCGCCGCAGTCGTACCGAGGCGGCGCAACGTGGAACGCTGCCGCAACACGAGATCGTCGCGGCCTGCGTGCTGGCGCTGACTCCGGTTTCGGCGTTCATGCTGGCCGAGTTGCTCACTGGCGCGCTGGCCGCGAAATACGCGATCGCGTTCGTGCCGGGTATGGCGATTCTCTTCGGGTACCTGCTGTCGGTCGTCGAGGGTTGGCGTCGGTCAGCGGCGCTGCTGGGATTGGGTGTGTTGACGTTGCTCGGCCTCGGCCGGTTTGCCACGGACGCTTTGGCTTATCGCGACGACGTGCCCATGCCGATGCGGCTGGCCGCCTTGCTGCCGCAGGGATCGACCTTGCCCATCGCGTTCGATTCGCCGCACTTGTTCCTCGAGACCGTGTACTACCAACCGCAGTTTGCGGATGGACGCTTTCAGTACCCGATGGATGCGGCGACCGCGCTCGCCGTCCGCGGTTTTAACAACGATGAAATCGCGCTGCGAGGACTCACCACGATAAAGCCGCTGAACGTAGCCGATTACCGGGAGTTCCTGCTGCGCAACCGCGAATTCCTCGTGGTCTTCAGTCGCGACTTCTGGCCAGGCCTGGTGATCGCCCTCAAGCGCGACGGCTACTGCCTGCAACCCTTAGCCGAAGTCGATACGACGGTGCTGCTGCACGCATTTCCAGGATGCCGCCGATAGTGCGCGCACCGCGCGGACGTGCGGACTCGGCTACCTGCCGCCTGGCCGTGAAAGTACATCAGGCCGGGTGGCAAGGCCACCCAGCCTCTTCCCGAGTGAGCTGATCAGAAGCGCAGCGACAGGCCTACGTTGAGGTTGAAGCCGTCCTCGTCCTCGATCCAGTTCTCGGCGCCGGTGAGGTTCTGCCAGGCGATGCCAATGATCACGCCGACGTGTTCGTACGGATAGTACTTGGCGCCAGCCGATACGCCATAGCCAAAGTCGTAGGCGTCACCGAGGTCGCCGCCAATGTAAGCGACGTCAACGCCGATGAACGGCACCATGTTGCCGCCGCTGTCGAAATTGAACTGGTAGAAAGCGCCCAGCGTCGTGCCGTCGATACTGCCGAACTCGCCGACGTCGGTGTCCATGTAGGCCACGCTCAAACCGACTTCGTGCTGCGGCGTCAGGTAGCGGCCATAGGACACGTCGATGCTGGTCGTGGAGACCTCGCCGACGTCCGTATACGACAACGAGCCGGCCACTTCGTTCTGACCACGGTCCTGCGCAAAACCGACCATCGGCAACGCAAACAAGACGGCCGCAGTGATGGGAATCAGGACTTTGTAAGCACTCATGACGTTCTCCTTTGGATCGGCGGGAGGGTCCTGCGGCCAGCGGTTCGTGCCGTCGGCGCACGGGCCTTTCCCGCACGTCTAGGTTCGACGCTTCGCATCGACGCGACCATTGGGAGCAATCGGTAGGCGGCGCCAAGTAGTACCCAACAGCCACTGCGAGCGGCTGTGCATTCGCCGCAAAAACACGCACTTGGCGCAGGTTCTGCTACAGCAGGACTGAGCGCGTTGGAGCCTGGCGGGGTATTTGCAACCGGCTGTGGTATAGAAGAGACGAAATAGCGGCCGCGGGAACGATTGCTCTTTGCACGCGGTCTTACTCAACGTCGTGACAGGAAACCACTCCTCGAGGAGCACCGCAGCGATGATTCGGCGCGTAGCAACAGCCCTGGCCGGCACTGCAGTGCTTGCTGCATCGGCGGGCTGCGCTTACCAGGAATCGTTCGGCCTGCCGGACCTGACACCGCGCGGCGCGGCCCCGGGCGCGCAGGTCTATCCCAGCTACGGGTACGGCTATCGCACCGGCTACCCCAACGGTTACCAGCCGGGCTACAGCAGCATTTACGGCTATGGCAACCCCTATTACGCCGCGCAAGGGCCGTATCCCTTCGGCTATGGTTACGCGTACAACCCCTATCCGCGGTACCTCGTCGTACCGTGTGCTGACAGCAATCGCGATGGCCATTGCGACACACGGCCGCCGCCGCAGCGCCACGACCGCGATCCGCGCGGCCACGACAACGATGATCCCCCGGCTCAGCCTCACCGTGATGATCGCGGCGAAGTACCGCGCGTGAGGAACGGCGACGACCGTCAGGTCACGTCGAACGCGCAACGGCGAGCGGTGCCTGTTCCAGCGCCCGTCCTCCAGCAACCTGCGCGGGTTCGGCCCGAACCGCACCGCGTGACGCCATCGGAAACGGCCAGTCAGCGGGGACCTCGCCCAGGCAGCGGACGCGCATCCACGACCGGCAACGACGTCGTCTCGTCGCCTCCCACGCAAGAACCCTGAGCTGCCGAGAGCGTCCTCGTCGATAATGCGTTGATGACGACGCCTGCGAAGAAAAAGAGCCTCCAGCCCAGCACGCTCCGCATTGGCCACCGTTATCGGCCCGCGCGGCTCAAGGGTCCATACGACGCGCTGATCATCGGCTCTGGCATTGGCGGGCTGACCACGGCCGCGCTGCTGTCCGAACTCGGCTGGCGCGTCGCGGTGCTCGAGCAGCACTACACGGCCGGTGGCGCCACGCACAGCTACGAGCGCAACGGTTACGAGTGGGACGTCGGCGTGCACTACATCGGCGACATGGGTGGCGCCACGATGTCGCGCCGGCTCATGGATTTCCTGACGCAAGGCAACGTCGCGTGGGCGCCCATGGACGCGCACTACGATCGTTTCTTCATCGGCGACCGGACCTATGATGCGGTCGCGGGCAGCGCCGAATTTCGCGACAACCTGCTGGCGTATTTTCCGCGCGAGGCCGCTGCGATCGATCGCTACCTCGAATTGCTGCGCGAAGTCTCGCGCGGCATGCGCACGTTCACGCTGGATCGAACGCTGCCGGCGTGGGCTGCCATGCTGGCAGGTCCGATCCTCCGGCGTCGCTTGCCCCGCACTTTCCAGCGCACGACATGGGAAGTTCTCTCGGAGCTGACCTCCGACCCCGAACTGATCGCGGTACTGACCGGTCAGTGGGGCGACCTGGGGCTGCCGCCGAAGCGATCATCGTTCGTGGTGCAGGCCCTGATCGCGCGGCACTACATGCACGGCGGCTTCTACCCCGTGGGCGGCGCGTGGCGCATCGGCGAAGCGATCCTGCCCCGTATCCGTGCCACGGGCGGCGAAGTATTCACGTACGCGCACGTCGATGAAGTGCTGCTGCGCGACGGCAAGGTGAGCGGCGTTCGCATGGCGGACGGCCACGTGATCGACTGCAAGGTGGTCATTTCGAGCGCTGGAGCGATCAACACCTTCACCAAACTGCTGCCGCCACAGGTAGTGCAGGAACACGGCTACGACAGCCTGCTCAGGACCGTGAAGCCAAGCATCGGCCACCTCGGCGTTTACATCGGTCTGCTGGGGACAGCGCAGGAACTCAGCCTGCCGAAGACCAACTACTGGATCTACCCGGGCGGCAACGATTACGACGGCGCACTCGACCGCTTCCTGCAGGATCCGCACGGTCCGTTTCCGGTCGTGTACCTGTCGTTCCCTGCAGCGAAAGATCCTTCATTCGAACGGCGTCATCCAGGTCGTTCGACGATCGAGATCGTGGCGCCAGCGCCCTACGAAATCTTCGAGCAGTGGGCGGGCAGCACCTGGGGCAAGCGCGGCGACGATTACGACGCACTGAAGCAATCGTATGGTGAGCGCCTGCTCGAGCATCTCTACGACAAGGTGCCGCAGGTGCGCGGGCACGTCGATTACTGGGAAGTGTCGACACCCCTGTCGATGCAGCACTTCTGTGGCTACGGTCGCGGCGA
>Ga0209254_10002940_pt1 | contig 15555 bp, 15 predicted proteins | sample FrelakmetDIP11DI_FD_187148 | JGI IMG/M metagenome (GOLD analysis project Ga0209254, IMG submission 187148) | Freshwater lake sediment microbial communities from the University of Notre Dame, USA, for methane emissions studies - DIP11 DI (SPAdes)... | ecosystem: Environmental > Aquatic >...
GCTAGAAAACCGTCTGATTTCGAGGTGGCGTAAGGTTTCGCGGCGTGCATGGTTCATTCTGCCGCATACGGACATGCGAATGGCAGAGTCGGTCCAGCTGATATTGGCTCGGATTGACTTGCCCACCCTTCGGCAAACAACTCGCGTGGGCAGAAGCGCAAGCCCTCCAAAAGTCCGGGGCGATCCAAGCCAGCCACCGAACCCACCCGAACACCGGTGTAGCGGGCGGCGTTAATGGTCGGTGGGGCTTGGCTGGCATGCGGATTGCTTTTTTTACTACAAATAGCATAGCGTCTTATGCTTGCTCCATAGGGGCTGTAGCCTGATATGACCATAAATAGCCAAACTTGACCATACCCCGTGCGCGCGCCTTTTTTGCTTGCGGCCGCTGTCGCATGGTGGGTCTGTGGAATTACAGAATTTTACATTTGGCTTATCATATGTGTGAAGTGCACATTTTATAATTCGACCCAGAAACACCATGAACCCGCCTGCCAACTCTTCTAACCCGTCCGCTCCCGGCGATGCCGTACAGCCCTTGCTGGCAGCGCTGGACGCCCTGCTGGAGCCTCTGGCGCAGCTGTGCGTGGGAAAGGGTATGCCGATCCAGGCCGTGGAGGAGCAACTGCGCCGAGCCTTTGTGGCGGCAGCCCGAGAGACCTGTGAGGGCGCCAATCCGCAAAGGCTGAACAGCCGCATTAGCGCGCTTACCGGTCTGACGCGGCGCGAAGTAACACGCATCGAAGCGCTGGCCGAGCCTGCCCGCCCGGCTACCCGCAGTGCACTAACTGAGCTGTTTACCCGCTGGATGACGCTGCCGCCCTACTGCGGGGCCGATGGCGCCATCGAACTGCCCCGGCAGGGCGATGAGCCGAGTTTTGACTCCCTGGCGTCATCGGTCACGCGCGACGTGCATCCCCGGTCGCTGCTGGACGCGCTGTGCCGCCTGGGCTTGGCCGAACAGGACCCGACCCGCGACACGGTACGGCTGAGCGCCAAGGCCTTCGTTCCGCGAAACCAGTGGGCGCAGATGGTCGGCTTCCTGGGCGACAACGTGGGCGACCACCTGCGCGCGGCTGTGGTCAACGTCTTGGGCCAGGGGAACGAGCACTTCGAGCAGTCTCTGTACGCAGACGAGCTCTCTAACGAGTCCCTGCAGATTGCGCAGCAGATCGTTTCGAATCAGTGGAAACAGCTGATGACCCAGGTCGCACCACAGCTCGAAGGTCTGATGCGCGCCGATGCGCTGGCAAACCGTCCGCAGGACCAGTGCCTGCGCCTGGGCCTTTATTCGTGGATGCAGGCGATGCCGCCGCAGCCGCAGACAACACATAACGAAGCACCCCCCAAGGGAGAATGAGATGAAACACCGCAACACCCCTTCACCCAACCGGCGCCAGACCCTTCTCGCCCTCATCGGCACCGCGTTGTTGCCCGCCTGCGGTGGCGGCGGCTCCGACCTTGCCGGTCTGAGCAGCGGCGGTACCGGCTCTTTTACCAACGGCACCATCGTCGGTCTGGGCTCGGTCATCGTCAACGGCATCCGGTATGACGACAGCACTGCCAGCGTGACAATCGACGGCGTCACCAGCACCGCCGCTGCATTGCAGTTGGGCATGGTCGTGCGTATCCTGGGTTCGGGCGTCACACCAGCGGCCTCCGCTGGCGCACTGGCCACGGCCACCGCTACGCAGATCACCTGCGACAGCGAATGGAAGGGGCAAGCAGCCCAGGTCAAAACCGGCGCCAGCACTTTCACCCTGCTCGGACAGACTGTAAAGCTGCTGGCCACCACAGTGTTTTCTGGTGACGGGTTCGATGGAACGCTTGCCGGCCGCTACGTCGAGGTCTACGGCTTCATCAATGCCAACGACGGCAGTCTGCAGGCCTCGCGAGTTGAGGTCTCTACCAGTGCGCCCGACAATTACCGCCTCAGCGGAATCGTCACTAACCTGACGGCGACCACCTTTCTGCTGGGTTCGGCGCTGATCAACCACGCATCCGCCAGCAAGCCCGCCAACCTGCAGAACGGGCAGTTTGCCCGCGTGAAGCTGCAAACCGCGCAGCAAGTGGGCGCCTGGGTTGCGAACGAGGTCAGGGCCGGCGAGTACAGCGACGGACTGGATGACGACGACGAAGCCGAAATCGAAGGCACCATCACCGCGTTCACCTCCAGCAACCTGTTCAGCGTCAATGGCATTGCCGTGGACGCCAGCCGCATCACATCGCCGAACGGGCTGGCCCTGGGTGTGCGTGTTGAGGTCGAGGGAGCCATACGCAACGGTGTGGTGATCGCGACCAAGGTCGAAATCGAGACAGAAACCGAGGTTGAGTCGGAAAAGTTTGAGTTCCACGGAACGATCTCCGCACTGAATACCACCACCAAAACTTTCGTTGTCCGCGGCTACACCGTGCGCTACATCGACGGCGCCGGCCCCAATGCCACTGTCTTCGACATCGGTACTGCAGTCTGGGCCAATGGCCTGTACGTCGAGGTCAAGGCTGTACTCGACAGCAGCGGCCAGCTGCTGGCCACCGAAATCGAATCGGACAACTGAACTTTTGGTCCCACCCAATCCCGCCGTAAAGGCACCATCCCGAAGGAAGGAAACCGCATGAAAAACAACACTATTCCCCGCTACAGGCGCAGCCGCGTGCACCTGTGGTTGCCGCTCGCCCTGGCGGCGTCTCTGGCCGCTTGCGGCGGGGGTAGTAGCCCCGGTGCCAGCGCAGGCCCCACCCAAGTGGCCACCTTTATCGATTCCCCTGTCGAGGGCCTGACTTTCAGGTCGGCCAAACGTAGCGGGTTGACAGACCGCAATGGCAACTTTCCGTACACCCCCGGTGAAACGGTCACCTTCTCCATTGGCAACATCGTGCTGGGCAGCGTGAAGCCCAACGGCGACAAGGTTACACCGCTGCAGTTGGTGCCTGGTGCGGCCAACGCCACAGATGCGCGTGTGACGCGCATCCTGCGCACGCTGCAAAGTCTGGATAGCGACGGCAACCTGGAAAACGGCATTCAGATCACCGCCTGGGCGCGAGAAATCGCCAGCCTCAAGACAAAGATTCGCCTTGATGACAACAAAATCACCGATGACGAGGTGAAACAGCGCCTGCCGAGCGGCGACTACACCCGCACCGCGGAAGACGCCCGCAAGCACTACGAAGACCACGCGGGCGACAAATCCAACGGTTACCTCGGCTACAACAACAGCGGATCGGGCACCGGCACGCCGGTCGCTCAACCGGCTGACACCACCGGCCGTCTGCTTGCATCGAACTGCTTCCAGTGCCACGGCACCCTGGGCCGCGGCGGATTCGACAACATCCGTGGCGGTGAAGCTGGAGAAGTCCGCGAATACCTCAGCAAAATAGCCAGCAGCGACATCATGGCCGCGCATGCACAGGGTTACACCCGCGCCCAGCTCGACGCCATCGTCACCTACCTCAACCAGCCCTGAGCCAGGAGAACCTCACCATGACACAACAACACAACCTCCTGGCCCGACGCCGCTGGCTGATGCTGGCCGGCGCCAGCACCATCACCGCGCTGGTCCCCACCATTGGCTGGACCGATGACGAAGGCGACGAGGACGATTCGGGCAGCAGCACGACCGCCATCACCCCCGCCGCTACCGGACTGACCGGCAAGATGGTCGTCGTGGGTGGCGGGATGGCCGGCGTCACCGCTGCCAAGTACCTGCGCCTCTGGGGTGGCAGCGGCCTGACCATCACGCTGGTCGAGCCCGCCACCACCTACGTCTCCAACATCATGAGCAACCTGGTGCTCAACGGCAGCCGCACCGTGACCAGCCTGGGCTACACCCACGGGAACCTGAGCAGCAAATACGGCGTCAACATCGTGCGCGCTTCGGTCACCGGCATCGACAAGTCTGCGCGCATGATCACCCTGTCCGACGGCACTCAGCTGCCTTACGACCGGCTGGTGCTGGCACCGGGCGTCGAGTTCGAAGACGCCTACGGCCTGACCCAGGCCGACTACGAGACCCGCACCCCGCACGCCTGGCGCGCCGGCACGCAGACGCAACTGTTGCGCGACCAACTCGCCGCCATGTCCAACGGCAGCACTTTCGTCATGACCATCCCCAAGGCACCCTACCGTTGCCCGCCCGGACCGTACGAGCGGGCCTGCTTGGTGGCAGACTACCTGAAAACCACCAAAGGTACGGGCAGCAAAGTCATCGTGCTGGACGAGAACCTGCCCACCGATCCTGCCAATCCTTACTCCGCGATTCAGGCGGAAGCCCACACCTTCACGCAGGCCTTCTCGGTCATACACGCCGGGGTTGTCGACTATCAGCCCGGCGTGACCGGCATCCAGATCGACCCTGTCACCAAGGCAGTGAGCTACACCGACCGCATGGGCGTCGCCCGCACGGTATCTGCGCAGGTGGTCAACCCGATCCCGCCGCACCGTGCGACCGGCAGTAGCGCAGGGGGCTGGCTCACCCAGGCCGGTCTGGCCAACAGCACCAATGGCAAATGGGCGGTGGTCAACGTGCTCAGCTTCGAAAGCACTGCGGCGGGCGCCACCGGCGTCCACGTCATCGGTGACGCTTCGCAATGCGGTCTGCCCAAAGCCGGCCACGTGGCCAATCAGGAAGCCAAGATCTGCGCTGACGCTATCGTTCGCCTGCTCGGCGGCCAGCAACCCGCCCCTGCCCCCGTGGCTAACTCGGCCTGCTACTCGCCGATCACGGCCACCACGGCATCGTGGCTGACGGCGGTCTACCAATACGAAGGAGGCGTCTTCAAGGTGGCCAACGGCGGCGGCGTGACCGCGGGCGCCAAGCCGGTGGAGTCGTCCAGTATCAACAGCAAGAACTTTCAGCAGATGAACACCTGGTTCAACACGCTGATGGGTGATTCCTTCGCCTGATCCATCGCTGCGCGCGACAACAGAAAAAAAGACCCGCATTGCGGGTCTTTTTGCTATTGATAGCATAGCTATTTGTGAAGTTTTTACGAGGGCTTAGGCCATATTTGACCAAGAAATGTCAATATTTCCTGCGCGGAAGCAGGTCTTAGTCGGAATGCTGCTGTGTGTTGAGTACATTGCCAACATTCACTTGGTCGCCACCTCAAGCGGCGGCGCGAAGGAAGACAAGAACTGTGTCGCGTGCTGCAAGACCCTAAACGCTGCCCTTGGCAACCTCCCCATCAAGTCAAAGCTTCTGGCAGTTCTGAATCAGCGCGCCAAGTTCACGTGCCCAAGATCAGGTGCTCAGCCGGGAGTTCAGCCGTTGGCGCCAATCTGACCTGCCCCATCACCCGTACCACCGTAAAGTTAGTGATGCCAGTCGGCTATGCAAAGAAGGTGGTACGTAGAGGCCACAGCGTGTAGTACAAGCCCACCACCGAATCCAACCGAAGGCGCTCCTGACGGCCCCTGGACTGCTACAGACGCAAAAAAACCAGCCGGGTTAGAGCTGGTCTTTTTGCACCCCTGAGGGATCTGGTGGCCTGGGGCGGAATCGAACCACCGACACGCGGATTTTCAAGACAAAGTACGCACTCACTTCTTCTGCTCGTAAGCTGAAGAAACGTAACGAGTTTTGCCCTGCCTGCCGGGTCTGGTGCCGCGTTCACCGAACCTGTTCCCGAACCCCACCGAGCCGCCGGGGTGCATCGCCATAGGATTTCTCTATGTGGATCAAGGCAATAGCGGGGGTGGTCACCGAACTTCACCGATCGGGGCCCATGGCGGCGTTTGGCGGGTGGCTGAGGGATGCGGTGGCTGTGGCGGGTTTCGGCCTCGTATGGCACCGGTATGCGGTCGTGGCTTCGGGCGCTACCGCTACTGTGTATCGCCAACTGCAGGGGTTACAGTCTGGATGTGCAATCTGTTATCAATTTCACTAGAAGCATATTTTCTAAGGTGTAAAGCCTGACCGTTACTGGCGCTGGCGCGTTGTCGAAGATGAGCCGGGTCGCGAAGCGAGAGGGTAAGCTGATCGATTGGTCGGAACACTTCCCGCCGCTTTCTGAAGGTGCTGAGGCATGATGCATATCGACCCGAACTACCGCATGAACGCAGAGTTCAACCGCGGCCTCACTGGTGACGCTGACGCAAAGAGCCCCACGTTGCACCAGTACCACCTTGCGCTTTGGAACAAGCGCTTGCCGAACGGCGAGATGCTTCAGCTTACGTCGGCTTACGACACGGGCTACTTCTTCCACTGCGCCAACACGGGTGGCATGGTTTCTAGCGATGGGTTCAACAGTTACGTCCGCTGGAAGCGCTTGCAGCACATCATCACGCAACTCCCGGAGGAAGAGGTTGATGCGTTCTACGATGCGGTCGATCCCATTGGTGGGTACATCATCTTCCCGCGCTGGAACGGTGGCATGAACCAGACCCGTGGTCGGCATTCGCAGGTGTGCGACCGTGTCGATCTGACGCTGGAATGTATCCGCCGTTGGTACATGGACGGCAACGGTTGTAGCCCCTTGTACAACGTGATTGACCAGGATCGGGACTGGTACAGATTGTTCGGGAGCTTTAAAGGTTACGTGGAGTTCTTCCACCTACAAGACTTGGTGACCGAGGACTTTTCCGCGGTGCGGTTCCTTACGCCCGACACAAGCTTTGACAATCCCTTATTCGACACTTTGGAGGAATACAGGGTCTTCAGTGCCAATATGGGACGGCTTGTTCGCGCACGCAGCGAGCGCATGGCTGCTTCTGTGCTTGTCCTGAAGGCCAAACACAATGACTTCGATAACCATTGAGCTGTTTGATAGGGCGCTAGTAACGGACATGAAGCAGCAGGATGCCGGATCAGGGAGCATGCTGCGTGCCGTGCAGCGCCAACGTTAGAGCTATAGAAATGCGTACTCGCTATGCGATCTACTGCGGCATCCTCTATCGAGGATTGATCAATATCCGCTTGGCAGGCTATGCAGGGGATTCAGAGCGGTGCCATGTCGAGGCTGATCATCTTCATAACATGCCGGAATTGCTTGCACACCTCGACAATGAGGACCTTCACGATTTCTATTGGGACACCATGAGACCGTCGTACTTGAGCCAGTGCAAACCCGGCTGGGCAGACAAGTTCAAGGTTTTGTGGGACGAGCTGGAGAAGGTTTCAAAGAGCGAAAAGTTGACCTGACCCGACCAAACGGGACAGCACTAGACGGGGCAGCCACTTATCGCTACGTTGAGCGGCTGAAGCACGCATTCGGCAAACAACCCAAGCGAGCCAAAGCCCGCCCGAGCCATCACCATTACGCCGCCTTCGGTAGTCACAAAAAGTTGATCAACAGCTGCTTTGAACGCTTTAGGCTGTCCTTTGGTCGCCGCTGCCAGAAGTGCCCCAGCAAGGCGGTCGACCGCGAACGATCAGGTCGTTGCCCACGGCAGCAATGGCGTCATAGCCGCCAAGACGTGCATAAAGTGTCTCCTGGTTCATGTGTCCTCCTTGTGGCACCGGCTTGCGTGGCTTCAGGCGCTTGCCGCCATTCGCTCCAAGGGTGGAAGACCCTGCATGAAGTTGCCACGGACTGGTCGAGAGAAGTAGGTCTTCATGAGCAGTTCACCCGTAAACGGCACCTGGCGGTTCCACGGCATGAGCGACATGGTGCGGGCCATAAGACAGTAGCCAAACAGCGCACGCGCCCACATGCCCACGACGGGCACCCAGAACAGAATCTGCATTGGCGCTGGATACGACACCAGAAGGTAGATCAAGACCACGAGCCGAACCTGAACCGTAAAAGCCGTGATACTTCGCTCGCCCAGCACAAAGTCGATCAGATTGATGACAGTCAGGCCGATGGCCAGATCGAATCCGATTTTGTAGCCCGTTACCCCCGCCGTGAGCAGACCAGCCGTCAGAAACCAGTACCACCAATTGCGCTGTTTGTAATCGATCATGAACATGTTTAACCTCTATCCGTTAGGGTCAAAAATCCGCCGTTGATCACTGCCTTATAGGCGGGCATCTTAGGCACGCTGCGCCTGTACCTCCAGATATTCCGACTCGACGTGCGTGGTTCCGTCCTTGGCCTGATTACTGCCGGCCCAGAGCTGCTCCAGATCCGAGTGCATGGCTGCTTTGCCTGTTGCATCCAGCGCGGCGTAGGCGCGGTTGGTGGGGCCGTAGTAGGTGATGAAGAAATCCACCACTTCGTCGGGCGCAAATGGATAGCGGAAGGTGTACATGCGCTTGCTCGTCTCCAGGCTACTCACGCCGGCGCCGAAGCGCTCACGTACCTTGGCTTCGTCGCCCCACAACAGCGGCGATACCATGAGGGGTGACGGCGGCACGTGCTTGCCGATTGTCTTGAACATCTGCCCGACAAAACCCTGCGGCGTCCAGTTGGCCATGGCGATGCGACCACCTGGGCGGCATACGCGAAGCAATTCGCTGGCAACCAGATCCGGACGCGGCGCAAACATGGCGCCGATAAGACTGACCACCATGTCGAAGCTTGCGTCCGGAAATGCCAGTTCTTCGGCGTCGCCCTCTTCAAAACGGACCTTCACGCCTTCGACGGTGGCACGCGCCTGTGCCTGCTCGATCAGATTGGCGGCGAGGTCCACGCCCGTGACCTTCACGCCGGCCTTGGCGGCGGGAATGGCGATCTGACCCGCGCCGCATGCCACGTCCAGCAGGCGCGTGTCGGGCTTGATCTTGAGTCCGGCCAGATACTTCAGGGCGTCGGGTTCCAAGTATTTGGCGAAGACACCATAGTCTCCCGACATCCATGTGGTCCTGAGTCGGGTCTTGAGCGCCTGCATTTCGGGGCTCATCGAAGTGCCAATCATGGTGTTCATCAGGCTTACTCCTGTGTTAGGTAGATGAAAGAACGGACTCGTAGATCCGGCTTCTATGCTAGGCTTCGAATTCGTAATTACCATATCTGGGCGTCCGGAGTTTTTGACCAAAAACCCGTGCAATCCTGAGGGAGTGGCCAATGGATGTGTTGTCAGACGTTCTGCGCATGATCCGCCTAGAAGGCGCCCTGTTCCTCAACGGTGAATTTCGCGAGCCTTGGTGCGTGGACGCCCCCAGTGGTGGCATCCTGGCGCAAGTGCTACACCCCGGCGCGCAGAACTTGGCTATTTGCCACTTTGTCCTGGAAGGCCAATGCTGGGCCCAATTGCTAGGCGAAGATCCCGTACTGTTGCAGGCTGGCGATGTGGTGACTTTCCCCCACGGGGATTCGCACCTGCTCGGCAGCGGATTGCAGAACGCACCCGTGACCGTTGACCATGCTCTCCAGGTCCAGCTGCCGCTGCTGACCCGCATGCGCTACGGTGGCGACGGAAATCTCGCACTCGTCATTTGCGGCTGGTTCGCCTACGAGCGCGATATACCGAATCCGCTCATCGACTCCTTGCCGCGCATGTTCTGCGCATCGGTGGGCCGACGCCCCTCCGGTCCCTGGATCGCGCAGTCGATCCGCTATGCCCTGGATGAAGGTGACGTGCCTCACCCGGGCTCGACCCTGGTGCGAGCCAAGGTAGCCGAGATGTTGTTTGTCGAAGCATTGCGCGGCTATATCGAGGCCCTGCCGCCGTCACAGACCGGCTGGCTGCCGGGCCTGCGAGATCCGCAGATAGGCAAGTGCCTTGCGCTCATGCATAGCGACCCGGCGCATGCTTGGAGCGTTGCCGAACTGGCCCATGAGGTTCACATGTCACGCAGTGTGCTGGCCGAGCGTTTTACCCAGCTGGTGAATATTCCGCCCATGCATTACCTCAAGCGCTGGCGCCTTGCGATGGCGGCACGCCTGCTTTGCAACGAACTCAGCAACCTCGCCCAAATTGCCGAGACCATCGGCTACGAATCAGAAACCGCCTTCAGCCGCGCCTTCAAGCACGAGTACGGTATTGCTCCCGGCCTCTGGCGCCGTGGCACCCTGCCCAACAATGGCGCTGCCCTGTAACCTTATTTTTCAGGAACCGCCCACCTCAGGCCGACGCTGCCGTCACGCCGGATCGACAGGTCCTTCGACGCGTGAAGCCAGGTGGTTGCGACAGGTGGCGCTGATCACCCGCAGTTCAGCCGGCGTCCCCAGTGGTGAGCCGAGCCGCAGGCTTCCATGATGACCAGACGGACATCCCAGTTGATAAACCAGCGCTCGAACTGGGTGCCTGTGAGGCGCTGGGTTTCAACGACGCGCCAGTGCTCGTCGGCCACGGCGAGCTGAAACCCGTACTCAGCAAGCCACTGCGGACAGCCGAGTCGGCACAGTATCGTAGAGTGTCCTGGAGACCGTTCTTGGCTTGCCAACGAGAGCGCCTTGCTAGACAGCGAAATTCCATTGCACAAGCCCCTCCACCGAACCCCGCCCGAACCCAACCCGCCCGATGGCGCAGTGCCCCAAAGAAAAAAGCCAGCTGCGGTGAAATAGCGGGTGACCGACCCCAAGCACGTCCCAACCAGCAAAAAGTTATGCGTGCGGTATTGCCTTGCCAACTCAGCGAACAAAGAGCAATATCTTTAGCCCGTTGGCACGCCCATGTTGCAAGGAAAGACCAATGCCGAAGATGTGGATTGCCCTCGTTCTATCAGTGTCGTCGTCCTTCTGCAACGTACTTGCCCAAGTGGAAACCGATATCAAAGGCAACGATAGGACTGTCTCGGCATTCCTTATGGGTGAGGGTGACCATGTCGTGATTGCCCTGCACGGTGGGTCCGGCACAAACCGGGGGTTTTTCTTTTCCCCCTGTGGCGGACAAATGGGGCGGAAACTGGCAAACGCTGGCTTTCGCGTTATTGCTGTGACTTGGCCAGGTCGGACTGGCACCGGGTTCATCGAGGTGGGAACGGCCGTTGCCCATGCACGCGAGACAGGAGCCAGGAAGATATCTCTTATGGGTCATAGTCGCGGCGGCGAGCTTGCTGCAGATTACGCTCGTGCTGAGGTTGATGGCACATTTGATACGGTCATCGAGTTCTCTTCGGTGAACGACAAAGGATTGCCAATGACCAAGACCAAGAAGCTCTTCGCTTTCAACAAAAACGACCCACATGCGAGATGGCAACCAACCGCGTTTGATAAGTCGGCTGATCCCAAGCAAAAAATTGAACTTGACGGTGGCGGCCACTGCGTTGGCCAGTTGATCGTCGAGAAGGCGGATCTTGTGAGGGATGTCGTCAGACTACTTAGACAATAGGCCACAAGCGCACAAGCCAGCCACCGAACCCACCCGAACTGAAGGCGCTCCTGACGGCCCCCTGGACTGCAATAGACGTAAAAAAACCAGCCGGGTAAGAGCTGGTCTTTTTGCACCCCTGAGGGATCTGGTGGCCTGGGGCGGAATCGAACCACCGACACGCGGATTTTCAATCCGCTGCTCTACCAACTGAGCTACCGGGCCGAGGGCCAAATTATAGCAGGCGAAAAACCGGCTTTCCGATCAGTTGCCGGCCTGGCGCTTGCCGCGCGAGAGGTCAACGCCCAACTGCTTCAACTTGCGATAGAGGTGCGTTCGTTCGAGGCCGGTCTTCTCGGCCACGCGCGTCATGGACCCGCCCTCCTTGGCCAGGTGAAATTCGAAATAGGCCTTTTCAAATTGGTCGCGTGCGTCGCGCAGGGGCTTGTCGAGTTCGAAGCTCTGCTGACCGACAGGCCCCAGGTCATGGGCTGCTGGCAAGACCATGCCACCGGTCATGGCGGCCTCCACGCCAGCGTCCACCGCCTTCAGGGCCGCCACGGGACCCGATACGACCCTGCGTGCACTCTCCCGCGCCAGACCCTGCTCGACCGCCTTCAGCAGTTTCTGGAGCGTGATGGGTTTTTCGAGGAAGGCCTGGGCACCGATTCGTGTGGCTTCTACCGCCGTATCTATCGTTGCATGGCCACTCATCATGATGACGGGCATGCTCAGCAGGCCCGTGGCAGACCATTCCTTGAGCAAGGTGACGCCATCGGTGTCAGGCATCCAGATATCCAGCAACACCAGATCGGGCCGCGCCCGGCCTCTCGCGGCACGGGCTTGCGCGGCGTTCTCCGCGAGCTCCACGTTATGGCCCTCGTCGTTCAGGATTTCCGACAGCAGGTCACGGATCCCCAGTTCGTCGTCGACCACCAATATATTTGCCATGATTGCTGCTGAATCCCTTGGTATGACTTCACCGTCTTCAAGCTGCCGGTGCAGTGTGCAAGGCGAATGATAACGACACTTGGGCCCCAACGACGCTCCCCTCCGACACGCGGTTGGAGATATCGATCCGGGCGCCATGTTCATCGGCGATTTTCTTGACGACAGCCAGCCCCAATCCCGTCCCTCTGGCCTTGGTCGTGACATACGGCTCAAAAGCCCGCTTCAGGATATGGTCGGGGAAACCACTGCCACTGTCCAGGATGGTGAGTCGCACCCGGCGTGTGCCTTCAACCCACTGCGTGCGAACCACCACTCGCCCTTCGGCCCCCTCACGATGGCTTGACTCCGAGGCGTCCAGCGCGTTCTGCAAGAGGTTATGAATGACTTGCCGCAACTGCTGGGCGTCCCCGCGCACCGGCGGGCAGGCCGGATCGAGTTGCGCCTGGATCCGGCTGTTTTCGTCGCCCACCTCAGTGCCATAAAGGTGCAGCACATCGACGACGAGATCGTTGAGGTCGAGCGCCTTCAGGTCCGCGGCGGGCAGCCGGGCGTAGTCGCGGAACTCATCGACGAGTCGCTTCATGGCGTCAACCTGGTCGACGATGGTCTTGACCGACTTGGCAAGGAGGGTGTTTTCCGGTGGCGCAAGCTTTCCCGCCAGCTTCATTTCAAGTCGCTCGGCGGAAAGCTGGATGGGGGTCAGCGGATTCTTGATCTCGTGCGCCAGCCGCCGGGCGACTTCGCCCCATGCCTGGGCCCGCTGCGCCGAGACAATTTCTGAAATGTCATCGAATACGAGCAACCGGGTCGAATCAGGCAACAGCGCGCCCCGCGCCACTACGGTGATGGCGTCCTGCGGCATTCCCTGGGCTGACGCATGCAGCTCGAATGACTGCTGCCAGTGATCCAGCCCGTGCTGCAGGCGCTCACCCTGAAAGGATTCAAACTGCGCAAGGACGCTGTTTGCGAATTCGCCCAACCCGGGGATCAAGGCCAGCGCACGCCCCTCAAAGGCGGCCAGCGGCGCCCGAAGGATGCGCGTGGCCCCGGGGTTGGATGACAGGACGACGCCCTGAGCGTCCAGCACGATGACGCCTGCCGTCAGATTGTCAAGAATGGTCTGCAGGTTGGTTCGGGCATCGTCCAGCTGCACCATGGTGTTCTCCACCGCCCCCCGCGCATCAGCAAGCTGCTGGGTCATGTCGGCGAAGGAACGCGTCAAGCCGCCGAGTTCGTCCTTCCCTTGCAGCACGGCCTTGGGGGTGAAATCACCGGCGGCGACCTGACGAACACCATCCGCCAACAACAGCAGGGGCCGCGCCAGCTGGTTGCCCAGAACCACCGCCAGCAGTACGGCTGCAAACACCGCCAGGAAGAGGCTGAGCGTGAGCGTGCCGATGTACATGCGCCGCAAGCCCTCGCGGCCCAGCGCGCGCTCCTGGTATTCCCGGTTGGCCTCCTGCACTGCGATTGCATTGGCCACCAGCGTCGGCGGAAGGGCCTGGGTGACCTGCAGGAACCGAGGCTCGGCCAGCAAGCCGATCCTGGACGTCGGCACCACCGCGAGGGCATTGATCCTTGCGCTTGTCCCACCCGCAACAGGATGCTCTTCCAGCCCCTCCACGGTGGCCACGACACCCTGGCTGCGCGCGGTGCGCAGTTGCTGCGCAGTGGGTCGCTCCGGATTGATCTGGAAGCGTGACTTCCCGGCGCTGGCAATCAGGGTGCCAGAGGCGCTCCACAGAACAACATCACTGGCGTCGAGTTGCTCACTCAATCGCTCAAGACTCAGCGCCGCACCCGCATCGGTCCCGCCGGAAAGCTGGTTCGCCGCCGATCGCGTCTTGCTCGCAAGGTCGTTGCTCAACGCGTCCAGCGTGGCGCGGCCCAGGTTCAGACCCGCAAAAAGTGCGCCCTCCACTTTGACATCGAACCAGCTTTCGATGGAACGCGAGACGAATTGGTACGACACCACATAGATCAGGACGCCGGGCACAAAACCGACCAGCGCGAAAATGGCGGCAAGCTTGACGAGCAGTCGGCTGCCAAACTTGCCGCGTCGCAAACGCAACCCCAATCGGATGGCCATCCACAAGATGACCGCCCCAAGAAGCGTGGCCACCACCACGTTCAGGACAAACAGGCGCTCATAGTTGCGCTCGTACAGTTCACGATTGTCGGTGGCTTGCGTCAGCAGGAAGAGCAGGACAAGACCCAGCGCCACCATGGCCGCGGCCCCGATGACCAACGCCCACCGCACGGCACGCGACTGGTACACCCGACCTGGTGCAGCACCCGCGACGGGCGCTGTCACTGGGTGTTCTCCGGCGTCAATCGAAGACTGCGGGACGCGGCCAGATTCCACTCGGGCTGGCCCACCACCCCGATCTGGAACGGGCGCGGGAGTTGCGAAACATCGAGCCGGAAACGGAATTCCACGTAATAACGTGCGTCCGCCGCAAGCGGCGCCGCATCCGCGATCTTCCAATTGGAAATCCGCTGAACGGCCTGAAGTGCATCCTCGAGCGAATCGAAGTTCTGACTGATACTCACGCCCAGGCCAACGTTTCCGATGGGTTCAGGAGAAACATTGAGCCTCCAGCGCCGTGTCAGGGGTTGGTAAGCCAGTCGCATGTGGCGAGTCGCAGCGGACACCTTGCTGTCGTACCAGTACCAACGGTCACGCAGCAGTTCCGCCTCGGCAACGAAAAACACGGCGACGCCTTTTTGCAGTGCATCCTCGACGATGGACGGCAACTCCAGCCGGATCTGTGCCGTGAGGAACAGGCCGTCCTCGGCGCGGCTTGCCCGCAATTGGGCAATATCCACAGGATTGGCCTGGGCATGGACTGATTGCGCCCCGAAGAGCATCAGGGCGCAGACCAGCCAGAACGCCAAGCTATGCCGCGCGCTTCTCAAGCAGTGCGTAGAAAAAACCGTCGTGATCACCCCTGTGATTGTCCGGGACAGATCCTTCAAACGCCCACAAATGGGGCATTAAGTGCCCAGGCGAAGCCTGCAAGACGGCATCGGTGTTGTTTGCAACAAACGAATTGATCTGCTCGCTTCCTTCTTCACGGAACACCGAACAGGTGCAATAGAGCAATCGTCCACCCGCCTTCAGCAAGGGCCACAAGGTCCTCAGAAGCCTGGCCTGAATTACCGCCAACTGCGCAATATCGCTCTCCCGCCGCAACCAGCGCACATCGGGATGGCGCCGGACAATGCCCGATGCCGTGCACGGCGCATCGAGCAGGATCGCGTCAAAAGTCTCGCCGTCCCACCAGCTTGCGGGTTCCGCCGCGTCGGCCGTCAACACCCTTGCCGTCAATCCCAGGCGACGCAGGTTCTGCGCGATGCGGTCACAGCGCGCTGGATCGATGTCCAATGCAGTGACCCGTGCTGCCGAACACTCGAGCAAGTGGGCCGTCTTTCCGCCGGGTGCGGCACACGCGTCCAGGATATTCAAG
>Ga0209254_10002941_pt1 | contig 15554 bp, 16 predicted proteins | sample FrelakmetDIP11DI_FD_187148 | JGI IMG/M metagenome (GOLD analysis project Ga0209254, IMG submission 187148) | Freshwater lake sediment microbial communities from the University of Notre Dame, USA, for methane emissions studies - DIP11 DI (SPAdes)... | ecosystem: Environmental > Aquatic >...
AGGCCAAGCCGCGCACGAGGATTCGCTGCACTTGGGCGAGCGTGAAGGTTGTCCTCATGTCCCAGCGTTCCCGAGTCGTCATCGCTATTGTGTGCAATACGCCCGCGAAAATGCCTCAACAATTGTTGCGTGCCGACGGTTTTCAGTGGCGTCCTCGGGGTCGACCTGTGCTGTAGACCACTGCGGACGCGGCGCCGCGGTCTTGCGACGGCCCACCCGCCGCAGGACTGTCCCGGCAGGTTCTCTGTTTGGGTGTCCCATCAGCGCCATGAGCGCCCAGGGTTTCTGCATGCGCCGATGGCGCGGATTCATTAGCGTGGGGCACCCAGGCTGCACCAGCGAGACCGGCATGAGTCAACCGCCGGATCACGGATTTGGCCTGCGAGCTGCGCCTGCCCCGCCAAGCCGGGCCTGACGAGCGCCCTCTGCTCAGAGGACCCCAGGCGCTCCTGCTATCGCCCGGATCGCGAGGGGCGCACCCGTCGCGGCCTCCCAAGGTTCTGAAAAAGAATGGGAGAAATTCCACTGCGCCAAGGACTATCGCAGCAAAGCAGCCGTCCACGGCGTCGCGTTCGCAGCCACAATCGCGTGTCCAAACACACAGGCGGACGCCGCGTCGGCCCTGACATCCGCACGGCGAGTGTTAGATTCTGCGTTCATCGCACCTCATCGCGCCCGAGGCATTTGAGATGACGACCGCTGATCGCCGTCCCCTCCGGATGCTCCTAGTCGAGGATGCCAAAAGCGACTACGAGCTGATTCTGACACTGCTTGCGGGTGCGGGCTTTGCCGTCACCGCGCAGAAAGTCGAGGACGAACCGGCGTTGCGCGCGGCCCTTGCCGAGCACGAATGGGATCTGCTGATCTCGGACCACAGCCCGCCGCGGTTCTCGGCGCATGCCGCGCTCAGCACGCTTCAGTCGACGGGGCTCGACATCCCGTTCCTGATTGTCTCCGGGTCGATCGGCGAGGATGGGGCCGTCCAGGCGATGCTCGCCGGCGCCGACGACTGCATCATGAAGAGCGGTCTGACCCGCCTTGTGCCCGCCGTCAAACGGGCACTCTGTGGCGCTGAAGCCCGTCGGCGGCGGCACGAAGCGGAAGCCGAATTGCGTGCCTCACGGGCGGAGTTGCATTCCCTGACCATGCACTTCGAGAAGGTGAAAGAGGCGGAGCGTGCCCGCCTCGCCCGCGAGATCCACGACGACATCGGCGGCACGCTGACCGGACTGGGTATCGATCTCACCTGGCTGAAGACGCGCTTCGAGCAAGACGCGGACGTAATGGAAAAGCTCGAGTCGATGGCCGCTCTCGTCGACTTGGCTCGGTCCGCGAGCGTGCGTATCGCGCGCGACCTCCAGCCACCGGTGCTCGATCTCGGGTTGGTCGCCGCGATCGAATGGCAGGCTCGTAACTTCGAAAAGCAGACGGGCGCGCGCTGCCGGGTGCGCTGCGAGGATCGGGAAATGCCTGTCGAGGGTGCGCGGGCAACTGCCGTGTTCCGCATCTTTCAGGAGTTGCTTACCAATGTCACCAAACACGCAGCGGCGAAGGCGGTGGACGCGCAGGTCGTTACGGGCGGCGGCGTGCTGGTGCTCGAAGTGAGGGACGATGGCTGCGGGATCGCCGACGCCGACCGGCGCAAGAATGGCCACTACGGCATCCGCGGAATGATGGAGCGCGCGCGCGACCTCGGCGGCCGCCTCGATATAGTCGGGCGACCTGGGCAGGGAACAACGGCGGTCTTGTCGGTGCCGCTGAGCGGGATGGGAGCATGATCCGGGTTGTCGTGGCCGACGATCATCCCGTCGTCCGCAAGGGGGTAATCCAGATCTTCGGCGATTGCAAGAACATCGCGGTGGTCGGCGAAGCGACGAACGCCGCCGAGCTCTTGGGCCTGCTCCACCGCGCGCCGTGCGACGTCGCGCTGCTCGACCTCTCAATGCCGGGCCCGTCCGGAATCGAAGCGCTGAAGGCGCTGCGCGAGGAGTTCCCGCAGGTCCGCGTGCTAATCCTTACGTCCTACCCCGAGGACCAATTCGGCGTGCGCGCGATCAAGGCCGGCGCCGCAGGGTACCTAACCAAGCACGCGGTCGGCGAGCAACTGATTGAGGCGGTGGAGCGCGTCGCCTCAGGCAAGCACTACATCACACCGGAGATGGCCGAGTTGCTCGCCGCGAACATCGAGGTCGATCGCGAGGGCCCGCCGCATGACCTGCTTTCGGCACGGGAGTTCCAGGTCCTGAGGCTCATCGCATCGGGAAAACAGCTTTCGGAAATCGCCGCGATGCTCTCGCTTTCACCGAAAACGGTGAGCGTCTACCGGTCGCGGCTGCTCGAGAAGATGAACCTCGCCAACAACGCCGAGCTTACCCGCTACGCGCTCAAACACGGCGTCGTCGAATAGCTGGAGCGCGAGCACGCGCTGCCAAGAAGGCCACGCTCACAAGTGCGCGTGGTCGCCGGAGGACGCACTCGACCTCATCGTCCGCGGCGCGCACGAGTTCTGCGACTCTTGGGAGGAGCTGCGCTGCCTTGGCGAGGTCTTCGCGGACGGCACGGCGGCGGCCGCGGACATCTGCCGCGCGCGCAGGAGCGGTTCGACACAGGCGCAGGCTCAGAGGAAATCGAACAGCGATAGGCGGGTGACGCGCTGAAACGATTCGCGGGCCGCGTCGAGCGCCTGCTGCTGGCGCACGAGATCACTCGCCGCCTTGGCGTAGTCGAGGTCCTGCAGCTCGGACAGGCGCTTTGCGTAGTGGAGCTCGAGGGCCTGTTGCAGTTCACCGAGCGAGTCGGCCTCTCGCAGCCGCGCGCCCACCGCCGTGCGCACCGTCAATACCCGCTCGTGCGCCTGGTCGATATTCGCGAGCGCCGTGGCCACCCCCTGGTCGAGCCGGGCGCGATCGGCCGGCGTAGACGAAGCGCGGGTGAGTACTGCAATGGCGCTCTTTATGGTCGCGAAAACACTCTGGTTCGGGCTCGGCCCGACGTCGAACGCATCACTGTTCGCAGGGGCACCGGTGATGGCGAGCTGCATCCCGGCGAACGAGATCCCCGCGCCACTGGTGTAGGTGTTGCCCGCCGAGAGCGTGGTCGAGGTCGTCGTATCGACGACGTCGTAGGTGGTGGTCATGCCGACAACGCGGAAGACGATCTGGTAGGTGTCGCCGGTCAGCTGCATCGGGTCGACCACCGAGCCGACCGAGGCCACGCCGGTTCCGGCGTTCGCCGGTGCCGGCAAGGTTGCGAAGGTGCCATTGCCGGTCCGGATGCGTTCGAACACGACGGACCCTGGTTCGGTCACTGGCAGCGTCCGGGTGGTGCCGACCTGGAGTTCGCGTTGACCATCGTCGCCACTGTACATCGCACCCGTCGCCGTCGCCGAAAACGGCTGTATGGTCTCCGCATACCCTGCGAACAGATAGCCGCCGGCCCCGTCGCGCGTGTTGGCGAGGCCGAGCAGTTCGTCGAAGCGCACCGACACTTCGTCCGCGATCGAACGTCGATCGGCGTCGGTGAGCGCGCCGCCTCCTGCCTGGACGATCAGCGTCCTGATGTTTTGCAGCAGGTCGCCGACACTCGCGAGCGTGGCATCGACGAGACCCAGGCTCTCGCGCGCGGTGACCTGGTTGGCGCCGTGTTCGACGTTTATGGCCTTAGATTGAGCCGTCACCACTGCACGGCTGGCGGCGACCGCATCGTCCGCGGGTGTGAGCATCCGCCGGCCCGTGGCGAGCCGCTGCTGGGTATCCAGCAGCGAGGACTGCTGCTCAACGATGCGGTCGATGCCGCGATCGTGAATCAGGTTGGTGCTGACGCGCATGTCTTCCCCCGAACGCGATCATCGGCCAATGTCGAGGATCGTCTCGAACAGCGTGCTCGCGATCGCCATCACTTTGGCCGCCGCCTGATAGGCCTGCTGATAGCGCAGCAGGTTGGCGGCCTCTTCGTCCAGGTTGACCCCGGAGACCGCCTCGCGGTCGGCAAGCGTCTCGTCCAGCAGCTTCGCCTGCGCCGCGCCGGTGACCTGCACTGCGCGTGTACGGTTGCCGACTTCGCTCACGAGCTGCGCGTAGGCGCCCTGAACTGAGGTGCTGCCGCCCGCGAGCACGTTTGCCGTCTGCACCCCGGCGAGCAGAAGCGCGTTGCGGTTGTCTCCGGTTCCTGCGGCGTTCGCGCGCAGCGCAAACTGGTCGCCAGCTGACGGCACGCCGTCGATGGTGACGGTCCATCCGTTGTACGTGATCGGCGCGCCGGATACGTACGCAACGCCGGTCGGATTCCCAGTCCCCGTACCGGCGACATCGAAGGTCCCCGCTCCGGTGAACGTGATGGTTGCGGTTTGGGTAAGGTTCGGGTTGGGCGGTGGCGGAGCATTCACGCTCCCGGCGGAGATTCTCGCGGCGCCGCGGTTCGTCGCTGCGCCCGAAGTCCGGATCGGCGCGGCGGCTGCAATTCGGCCGGTTTCGGTGATCACTACAGCGAGATCGCGCGCACCGGCGCGTGTTGGCTGCACGAGATAGCGATCGCCTGCAGCCGGTGTCCCAGCCACGGAGATCATAACGCCATCCACCGTTTGCGGGAGCGCGGCGAAGGTCTGCGTGCTGCCATCCGCCAGCCGGGTGACGGCATAGTTGGCACCGTCGAACCGAACCCGATAGTCGCTTGTCGTGAGCGCGGCGGTGCTCGCGATGCTCGCCGACAACGTCGCGCCGCCGGTGTTGGCGGCCGAGGGAAGCACCTGCGGCGGGGCGAGCGCAAAGAATTCGTGGCCAGGCGCTCCCTGCAAGTCCTGCCCAAGCCGGTGCTGATTGTTAAACGCGTCGCCGAGGCCGAGCGCGATGCGCCCGATAGCGTTTTGCACCCCGTCCAGGGTCTCGGTGCGAAACGCGAGCAGCCCACCAATTTCTCCGCCAGCGAGATCCGTCGCCCGAAACGGGACCGTCGACGCACCCGCGGCGAGGCCAACTTGCAGGTCCTGAGGATTGTCGCGGTCGCGGACGGCGACGAGCGTGTTCGCCCGGTCGCGCACGACCATCGCCTGGCCGCTCCCGAGAAACACGTTGTAGCTGCCGTCGTCCTGCGGCACCACGGTCGCGCGTACCAGCTTGTTCAAGTCGCGGACCAGGGCGTCGCGCTGATCGAGGAGGTCATTCGGCTCATGACCCTGACCTCCGGTGCCGCGCGCAAGCACGATGCGTTCGTTGAGGCTAGCGATCTGGGAGGCGATCGAATTCACCTGCTCAACGCCACTCGAGAGCCGCCCATTCACGTCTGCGCGGGCGCCGGCGAGCTGCGAGTCGAGGAGTTGGAAGCGCGCCGCGAGCGCATTGCCGGCAGCGAGCAGGCTTTGGCGCGCCGCAATATCGCCAGGGTGAGCGGCGACCTCGTTCACGCCGTGGAAGAACTCGTCGACTGCCGGCGAAAGCCCGGCCGACGGATCAGCCAGGAGATCGTCGATGCCCTTGACCATGCTAAGGTACGTGTCGCTGTGCGCGGCCTGCGCCGTGCCCTCACGCGCCTGGATCTCGAGGAAGCTGGAGTAGCTGCGCTGAACCGTGACCACGTTGGTGCCGCGGCCGATGAAGCCCGAACCGGCAAACTGCGGCACCTGCGTGCCCTGGATCGTTTCCTGGCGCGAATATCCCGGCGTATTGACGTTGGAGATGTTGTGCCCGGCGGTTGCAAGCCCGAGTTGCGCTGCATTGAGCCCCGCGAGGCCCGTGCCTATGATCGGGTCAGACATGGTGCATTGTGCGGCTGCTGCGCGGCCCGCAGTGTGCAGTGCCGCCACGAAGCAGGCGGGTGCGCCGCGCGCGGGTCGCATTCCGGATCGTCATAAGCGGGATATCGGCAGCGGTGCGCCCGGCTTTAGCCCGTCGCCTTGCCTCACGCGACCGTGCGGCGGAGCAGCGCATGATTGAGGACCCGCGTGAGTTTTTCGGCATAGGCCGGGTCGGTGGCGTAGCCGCCGGACTGCAGCCCCTGCGCGAACGCCGCGGCATCGTTGCCGGCGGCGGCAGCCTTGGCGTAGCGCGCGCTGTTCGCGACTAGCTTGCCCCAGTCCACGAATGCTTCCGCGTACGAGCCATATGCACGAAACGTCTGCACGACCTTCCTTGCCACACCGCCCACGTATTCGGTGGTGAGCACGTCGACCGTTTTCCCGGTCCAGCCGCGCCCCGCCTTGATGCCGAATAGGTTGAAGCTCGGCACGCCGTCCACCGAGCGGATTTCGCGCCGGCCCCAGCCGGACTCGAGCGCCGCCTGACCGAGAATGAATCGCGCCGGAATGCCGGTCGCGTCCGCCGCCGCGCGCGCATAGGGCAGGAGGCGGTCGACGAACAGCTCGCGCTTGGATTCGGCTGCCCCCGCGGCGGCGGCCGGCTTGTCGGTCGGCGTTCCGCCAGGCTTTTCGGCCGGCGCTGGTGCGACGTTGACCGTGACCGGAGCGGCGGTCTCGCTGCCAGTCGGCTTCGCGGCGATCGATGGATGGCGCTCGAGCTGTTTGACCAGCGCGTCAGCGAGTCCGAGTCCCTTGGCAGCGATGCCCTGAGCGAGCTGCTGATCCAGCATCCCAGTGTAGAGCCGAGTCGTGTCGGAGGTGAGCGGCCCGTCCTGCGGCAGCGCCTCGCGCATGCTCTTGAGCAGCATGTCGACAAAGACGGCCTCGAACTGGGTGGCCGCGCCTTTCAGCGCCTTGCGGGGGTCATTCTGCGCGTCTGCACGCAGCCGCTCCAGTGAGCGGCTGTCGAGAGCGAGGCGTGCGGTGGAGTCGATCGACATTTAGATCACCTCGAGCTCGGCGCGCAGCGCCCCGGCCGCTTTCATGGCCTGCAGGATCGCGAGCAGGTCCGCCGGACTTGCCCCCATGGTGTTAAGGACTTTCACCACATCAGCGAGTTTGGTCCCGCCGGTGAGGTACATGAGCTTGCCATCCTGCTGCTCGATCTGGATGTCGGCCTGCTCGGCAACCACGGTTTCGCCGCGACCGAAAGGCTGCGGCTGGCTGATCACCGGCATGGCGCTTACGATGATCGCCAGGTTGCCGTGGGCAACGGCGCACGGCTCCACCGTCACCGCCTGGTTCATCACGATCGACCCCGTGCGGGCGTTGAGAATGACCTTTGCGGAGGCCGGAGGCGCTTCCACCGCGAGGTTCTCGACCTCAGCGAGGAAGGCGACGCGCGCGTCTGCCGTCAGAGGCGCCTGCACCTGCACGACGCGGCCATCCAGAGCCGACGCGAGTTCGCCGCCCCAGCGCCGGTTGATCGCTTCGGCGACGCGCCGGGCGACGGTGAAGTCGCCGGTGGTCAGCTCCAACTGCACCGTATCCCCATGCGCGAGCGCACTCGCGACCTCTCGCTCGACGGTAGCACCTGCGGGCACACGACCGGCATTGAGCTGGTTGACCTGGACCTTGCTCCCAGCGGCCGAGGCGCCGGCCCCGGCGATGACGACGTTGCCTTGCGCCATCGCGTAGACCTGGCCGTCGGCCCCTCTGAGCGGCGTCAGCAGCAGCGTCCCGCCGCGTAGGCTCTTCGCGTTCCCGAGCGACGAGACGGTGACATCGACGAGCTGGCCCGGTCGCGCGAACGCCGGAAGCTGCGCGGTAACCATCACCGCCGCGACGTTCTTGAGCTGGAGCGTGGCTCCGGGCGGAAGGTTGATTCCCAGGTTCTGGAGCATCGAGACGATGGACTGCACGGTGAACGGGGTTTGCGTCGTCTGGTCGCCGGTCCCGTCCAAGCCCACGACCAAGCCGTAACCAATGACCTGGTTGGGCCGCACACCCCGGACGGTGGCAAGGTCTTTGATCCGCTCGGCGTGCGCCGGGGTGGACAGCACGAGCGTCCACAGGCAAAAAAAAGCCAATACGAGGCGCATCAGGCGCCCCGTCTGGGCGAGTTTGCAGGGCCCTCTAATCGTCTTCGCATGCGCATGGGCAGAGTGAGGACAGCGCCTGTCCAGACCGCGAGGGACGTCATGGGAAACGGCGACGCGACGGCGTTTCCAACAGCCGACATCGCCCAATTGGACCGAGATGCTGGCACCGTACGGACGCATTTAGAACGGCGTCAGAACCATGAAGAAGCGCGCGAGCCATCCCATCATCTGGGACTCGTCGATGTAGCCCGCGCTCCGGTAGTCGATGCGCGCGTCCGCGATCTGGGCCGAGCTCACCACGTTGCCCGGCAGGATGTTGATCGGATTGACGACGCCGGAGATCCGGAGCCGCTCGACGTTGTTCGTGATCCCGATCTGCTTCTCTCCGGACACCACCAAGTTGCCGTTGGGCTGGACGTCGATCACCGTCACGGTGATTGTTCCGAGGAACAGGTTGCTTGCCTCCGTCTCGCCCTTGCCCGAGAACTTGTTTGCGCTCGAGGCCTCGACGCTGCGGCCGTTCAGCTTGTCGATGATCGGGATGTTGGTCACAGCCGCAGCGGCCGACAGGCTTGCCGTACGCTCGGCATTCGAGGCGCCTTTCTTCGAGGCATTGAGTCTTTCGTTCAGCTGGATGGTCAAGGTGTCGCCCACGAAGCGGGCACGGCGGTCCTCGAACAGCGGCCGGTAGGTCGCATCGTTGAAGATGGCACCCTCGCGCCGGGCGGCTACTACAGGCGGCTCCGGCCGCGCACTGGTGGGCTCGCGCACCTGGACCGCGGGATTGCATCCGGCGAGGGTGCTCGCGAGAAGCGCTGCGGCGGCGGCTCCTTGGCGAGGCGACGGAAACACGCGGGACGCGCTCATCGCTCAGATGTCACAGTTGGGTGAGGCGAGCGAGCATCTGGTCGGAGGTCTGGATCGCTTTCGAGTTTAATTCGTACGCGCGCTGCGTTGCGATCATGTTAACCAGCTCCTCGACGACATTGACGTTCGAGGTTTCCACGTAGCCCTGGCTAAGCGCGCCGATGCCGTTGGTGCCAGGCGTGTTGGTGCTCGGCGTTCCCGATGCGGCAGTCTCGAGATACAAGTTCTGTCCCAGCGAGTGTAGGCCGGCCGGGTTGATGAAATTGGCGAGCTGGATGGTGCCGACCTGACTCGGCGTCGCCTGCCCGGGCACCAGAACGCTCACCGTTCCGTCCTGGCCGATCGTGATTTGCAGAGCATTCTGGGGGATGGTGATCGCTGGCTGGAGCGCGAAGCCATTCGAGTTGACGACCTGGCCATTCGAATCCACGTGGAACGCCCCGTCGCGCGTGTACGCGGTGGTACCGTCCGGCTGGAGGATCTGGAAAAAACCCGGTCCGTTGATTGCGAGATCGAGTGCGTTGCCGGTCTGCTGCAGATTGCCTTGGGTATGGATGCGTGCGGTCGTGACCGGGCGTGCGCCGGTGCCGATCTGCAGGCCCGTCGGCACCTGCGTCTGCTGCGACGACTGTGCGCCTGCAGGGCGAAGCGTCTGGTAGAGGAGATCTTCGAACACGCCGCGAGAACGCTTGAACCCATTGGTGCTCACGTTCGCGAGGTTGTTCGCAATGACGTCGAGCTGCGTTTGCTGGGCATCCAGGCCGGTCTTGGAAATCCAGAGCGATCGGATCATTTTGCTGTGTGTGTGTTTGCAGGGCTGGTCAGCCGTTCGCGGATAGAATCTGCGAGGCCGACCGCGCGTTGGTGTCCGCGTTTTGGAGCATCTTCATCTGCAGCTCGAACTGCCGCGCAGTCGCGATGATTCCGATCATCGCCTCGGCGACGTTCACGTTGCTGCCTTCGATCGCGCCGGGAATCAATCGGACAGCCTCGTCGAGCGGCGCGGGCCCCTCGGCGGGGCGGAACAGCCCGTCGGCGCCCCGCTGCAGGGCCTCCTCGGGCGGGTTCACGAGCTTGATGCGTCCGACCGGGGTCGCTGCGCGAAGCGGCGGCTGGATCGGCGTCGCCGTCACTGTGCCGTCCGGCGCGATGGTGACGCGATGGTCCTGTGGAATGACGATCGGCCCGCCGTCGCCGAGAACCGGCAGGCCGTCGGCAGTCTGCAGCATGCCGCTCGCGTCGACCCGCAGGCTACCGGCACGCGTGTATCCCTCGGTGCCGTCGAGTCCCTGCACTGCGATCCAGCCGCGGCCGCTCACGGCGATGTCGAGGTCGCGGCCCGTCTGTTGGATGGGTCCGGGCGCGAAGTCGGCGCGTGGCGTGGACTCGACCGCGAATGCGCGAGTGGGGCTGCCTTCTCCCAGCACGGGCACGGAACGAAACGCGATGGTCTGAGACCGAAACCCCGACGTATTCGCATTCGCGAGATTGTTCGCGAGCGTGTCCTGCCGCATCAGCAGGTGCTTCGCCCCGGTCATCGCGAGGTAGATCAGTTTGTCCATGCCCTACCCTCCGGGTCGCGGCCTTGCTACCGAAGGCTGACAAGCGTCTGCAACACCGCGTCCTGCGTCTTGATCGTCTGCGCGTTGGCTTGGTACACGCGCTGCGCGGTGATCATGTTCACGAGCTCCTGCGTGAGGTCGACGTTCGATTCCTCCACCGCGCCCGACTGGAGCACCCCGAGGCTGCCCGAGTTTGGCGCGCCCACGAGCGGCTGGCCCGACTCGGAGGTCTCGGCCCACTGGTTCTTTCCGAGCGGCTGCAGTCCATTCGGGTTTATGAAGTTGGCGAGCGCGACCTGACCCTGCGCGCGCGACTGCCCGTTCGAGTAGCGGCCGAGGATGACGCCGTCAGGACTCACCGAGAACCCGGTCAGACGCCCAGACGAGTATCCATCCTGCGTGAGCTGGTTGACGCCGAAAGCCGAGCCGAACTGAGTTGAGCCCGTGAAGTCGAGGATCACGTTGAACGGTGTGTACGAACCCGTGGTGGAGGTCATCGGCACCGCCGATGGGAAGGTCGACGCACCGATGTCGATGGCGCCTGCCGGAGTGAACGCGAGCGCGCCGAGCGCGCCCATCGACACCCCGTCATTCGCGCCGAACACGCTCCAGTTGTTCGCGGCCGTTTTCACGAAATAGGTCGTCAGCGTGTGTGGGTTGCCGAGGCTGTCGTACACCGACATCGACGTCGCGCTGTGATAGGTCGCGGGATCGTTCAGGTCGAACCCTGCGGCGGGGAGTGTGCCGTTACGTGAATCGAGGTTCGCCAGCACCTCGGCGTGCGTGGTCTGGTTAGGCGAAATGTCAGTGAGCAAGATCCGCAGATCGCTGGGCGTGGCGGTCACCACCGTGCCGGTCGGGCCGGCGCCGTATCCCGTCAGTCGCTCGCCGGTCGCGTTGACGATGTAGCCGCTGTCGTCGAGGTGAAACTGGCCGTTGCGCGTATAGGTGACGGTGCCGTTGTCCGATAGACGATAGAAACCCTGCCCGTTGATCGCCATGTCGAGCGGATTCGACGAAGTAGTGATGCTGCCCTGCGCGAAGCTCTGCGCAACGTCCACCACTTGCACGCCGATCCCGACGCTGGCATTGCCCGAACCGGCGAGCGAGTTCGCATACACATCGGCAAACTGCGTCGTGGACGTCTTGAAGCCCACGGTGGTGGCATTCGCGACGTTGTTGCCGATCACGTCGAGGTTCTTGGCGGCACCGTTCAGACCAGACAGTCCCTGCTGGAAGCTCATGGTTGGTTTCCCCTTAGTTTGCACGCCACGAGGGGCCACACCCCCTCGTGCTCCCCGATCGCTAAGAAATCGCCGCCTCGCGGTGCCGGTTCTCTAGAGAATCTGACGCACCTGCGCGAGGCTTACTGGCGCGAGGCCACCGAGCCTGACCTGCGTCCCCTGGCCATCCCTCGCCGGGACGACACCGTCGACGCGCCCCAGCGCGAGCGCTTCGGCGCTGGTTTTCCTGCCGCCTGCGGTGGTAACAACCTCGAACCGATATGCGCCCGCTGCCGCCGTCTGGCCCGAATCCGTGATGCCATCCCAGCTGAACAAGTGCAGACCCGCGCCCTGACCTCCGAGCGAAGCGGTGTGGACGACCAGACCCGAGGCATCCTTGACGGTGATCGCCACGTCGTCAGCCGGATCGGTAAGCGCGAACCCAGCCGTCGCCTCGCCGCCGGCGAGTGCGAGAGCATCTCCGGGAACGAGCACCCGGCGACCCACCAGTGAAGCTGCCTGCAGCGACTGGCCGGTAGCGGCCTCGCCGACGAGCGACTGCAGGGTGTCGTTCAGCTTGTCGAGCCCTTTTACGGTATTGATCTGCGCCAGCTGAGACGTGACTTCACTGTTGGCGAGCGGATTGAGCGGGTCCTGGTTCTTCAACTGTGAGACGAGCAGGGCGAGGAAGCGGTCTTCGGTATCGTCGGTCCTGCGTGTCGACGACTGGTTGGTGAGGGTCGCGAGCAGGTTGGTGCTCTGCGCAGCATTCACTGCAGCCATGGATGGGCGTCCTTTCTTGGCAACGACGCAGTTACGAGCCCAACGTCAGCGTCTTCAGGAGAAGTGTCTTGGCGGTGTTCATGACCTCGATGCTGGTCTGGTACGAACGCGACGCGGAAATCATGTCCACCATCTCCTCCACGACGTTGACATTGGAACTCGTGACGTAGCCGTCGCCGTCCGCCATCGGATGCTTGGGATCGAACGTGCGCCGGCCCGCCGTTGCGTCGTTCACGATTCCTGTCACCTGCACACCTTTCGCAACAGGGTCCGAGCCCGGCTGCGTGGCGAATACGACGTGGCGCGCGCGAAAGGGCTGACCGTCGGGGCCGGCGACGCTGTCGGCGTTCGCCAGGTTGGAGGCGACGACATTCAGACGCTGGCTCTGCGCCGATACGGCCGAGCCAGCGACGTCGAACACTTTCATCATCGACATTGGCATCTCCAACTAAGAATGGCGGGCTGCCTGGCCGCGCGCCGAATCCGGGAAGGGAGTCGCGCTTGCGTCGCTGCGAACCGCCATCGGATCGCACCGAAGGCGCGGCTATCCCTGGGAAGACGCGGCGAGCAGCGTCTTGATGTGATGGTCGAGGAATTGCAACGCCGCCTCGTAGCGGACGGTGTTGTCCGCAAACTGGGCGCGCTCGGTGTCCATGTCGACCGTGTTGCCATCCACGGAGGGCTGCTGCGGCGAGCGGAAGAGCACGTCTGTGCCGATCGCGGGGAGTACCGCAGACACCATGTGCCCCGCCTGAGTGCGCACAGGCATAGCCGGTTGCGGCGCCTGGGCGCCGGTTGCGGAACGCAGCGCATCGGCGAACTTGAAGTCGACTGCCTTGTAATGCGGCGTGTCCCCGTTCGCGAGGTTCGAGGCGAGCAGTTCCTGCCGCCGGGCGCGAAGCTTCAGCGCTTCGGCGTGGAAGTCGAGCAGGCCATCAACCTTGTTCATCATCGTGTGCAGCCTTCCAGGACGGGCTGTGCGATGCCGCCATTATTCGTAAGCGGCCGCCGCGCGATCTGCCGAGGAGGCCGCGTTTTGCCGGACTTATCGCGGGTTTGACCCATCCGCACGCGCGTACGCTCGCGCACTGTGTGGGGGGGGGAAAGCCCGTGAAAACGATCACGCTCTTCGTTCTGATTGTCTGTGCCCTCAGCGCGCGCGCGTCGGCTCTGGACGAGAACACCGTCCGGCTGTATCTCGAACGCGAGCTCGGCGGCATCGCCGGCCGGATTGACGTCTCCTTCGGCGAGGTCGACCCACGCCGGGCCCTTGCCCCGTGCGCGCGCATCGAGCCGTTCGTACCTCCCGGCACCCGCCTGTGGGGTCGGACCGCGATCGGCGTACGGTGCGGCGAGGGGCCGGTATGGACTGCGTTTCTCCCGGTACACATACGCGTTTTCGCACCGGCCCTGGTCGCAGCTCGCACGCTGGCGCCAGGCAAGCCGATCGAGGCCGACGACTATCGAATCGCGGAAGTCGAGCTGACCCGTGAACCGCCGGGTGTGCTCACCGACGGAGCCGAAATAAGAGGCCGGGTGCCTACGCGGCCCGTCGCCGCCGGGCAGGCGCTCCGATCGGATCTCCTCCGCGCCCGGCCTACGGTCAACGCAGGCGACATCATTCAGATCGTTCACGAGGTACCGGGTTTGCGGATCACGACCGAGGGTAAGGCGCTCGGGACCGCGGCGGCCGGCGAAACCGTGCGGGTACAGACGACCTACGGACGGGTGCTGACGGCGGTCGCGGGCGCCGATCGCGTCGTGCATTTGTCGCCCGTGCCCTAAAGTCGCGCCGCAAAGTGCCGATAAACCGCCAGAGAGACCCCCACCCGGACGCGCCCCGCGTTCGCGCGGCGGCGCCAAGATACGGAGAACGTTATGAAAGTTAATGGAGCTGGGGAAGGTCGCCGCCCGGACGCGGTTACCGGTGGCCAGTCCGCCCGGACCCCTGGGGCGGGCTCCGCCGAGATCCTCCGCACCGACAAGGTCAACGTGTCCGACCTCTCGGGGGCGCTCGCCCAGCTCGGCGTGCGCCTGGCGACCGATGGAGAGTTCGACCAGTCCCGGGTCGATCGGATCACGGCGGCGATCGCGAACGGGGACTATCACGTCAACACCGGAGCAGTCGCCGACAAGCTGATCCGCGATGTCCGCGAGCTCCTGGCAGCGAAACCGCGCGCATCATGATGCCGCTGGACCCCGTCGGCGCGTTGATCGAGGAGATGAACCTCGAGTTGATGCACCTGCGACAAATGGCCGCCGTCCTCGAGGAGGAGCAGCGCGAGCTGGTGGCCGGGCGGACCGATCGCCTCGATTCGCTCGCGACCGAGAAGGTCAGGCAGAGTCGCGCGCTGGAGCTGTTCGCTGCCCGACGGGAGGCGCTGCTGCGCGCGCAGGGCTACGAGGGCACGTTCGCCGGGCTTGCCGAATGCGCGGACGCGGCCGGGACCCGCAGCCGGTGCCTGCTCGACACGTGGACGGAGCTGGCCCGAGCGGGCATCGAAGCGCGACACCTGAACGAGCAGAACGGCGCTCTCATTGGCATGCGTCTGGCCTCCGTGGATGGCAGGCTCGCGCACCTCCAGGTCGCCTCCGGCGGCGCGAGAATATACGATGCCGATGGCCGCACGCGCGGCGAACCGCCCCGGCGAGAACTCGGTCAGGTCTAGTCGCGCCGATAAGCGTGCAACCCACCGGCGAACCCCTGATGCTCCCCGAGTTCCCGGCAATCGCCCCCATTCGGAGGCAAGTCGCGGCGTAGGTCCGCGCCCCCTTTGGTGGGGTGGCACGCGCGACGGAGCCCTCAGACCGAAGCTTTGGGCGGTGTCTTGCGTGTGGTCCAGGTCCGGCGCTGCGGTCATCACCTCCACGACTGTTCGGATTACCACCGGCTGAAGCGAAAGTTGCCGGGCGCGGTGCGCACCGGCGGCACGACCGTGCTTTGTGAGCGCGGCGCCCAGCGTGTCGCTGGGAGTGCTGGATTTGAGCGCGTTCGCGAGCGGATTACGCCCAGACTGGGTAGATGTGCGGAGAGGTCGCCACTCCGCCGCTTGGGGGCGCGAGGCTCGATCCTGTTGTGGACACGCTCTGGGGTCGCGTCGTCCTACGGCTCACGGTCCGCCCGCCCGTGAAAGACCGGCCATCGGGATTTCGCTGCTGTGCCCGGGTTCGCGAGCGTGCACGAGCAACGTCACACGCCGGTTGCGCGCGCGGCTCTCCGCCGTGTCGT
>Ga0209254_10002942_pt1 | contig 15554 bp, 11 predicted proteins | sample FrelakmetDIP11DI_FD_187148 | JGI IMG/M metagenome (GOLD analysis project Ga0209254, IMG submission 187148) | Freshwater lake sediment microbial communities from the University of Notre Dame, USA, for methane emissions studies - DIP11 DI (SPAdes)... | ecosystem: Environmental > Aquatic >...
TGATTGACCCCGAGGCCGGCCCCGGACCCGTGGCAACCGCCTGCGATCGCATCGCCTTCGGCACGCCGGCACCGACCGGCGTTCTGAACCCGGGTTCAGCCAGCACCACTCTCATCGGTCCCAGTACCACTGGCTCGGGTCATGACGTTGCGATCAGCTTCTCCGACTGCGCGGAATCCTACTTCGAATCCCTTTACGGCCTCATCAAGGTCCATGAACTCTTCCGCGGCGACCTCACACTGCGTGGCGCCACTTCCGTCGTGAACTCCGGAAACGTGCTGACAAACTTCGGCTTCGCTGCTGTCGAGTTCGAGGATCTGCAACTGTACAGCCTACACGCCGACCCGCCGCCGACATCGCTGGGGACACCGCTCACGCTGGCCGGCGGATTCGCCATCGCGTTCTTTCCGCCCTGATTTTCGGTCGCGGCTGAAGCCGCTCCTACGGCACCAGCAAGGCCTGGTCGAGGTCGGCGAGGAGGTCGTGGAGGCCCTCGATGCCGACCGACAGGCGCACCAGGCTGTCGGCGATGCCCATCCTCCGGCGCTCGTCCGTCGGCACGCTGGAGTGGCTCATGGTGGCCGGCTGGCCGGCCAGGCTCTCCACAGCGCCGAGGCTCTCGGCCACGGTGAAGACCTGCAGGCGGTTCAGGAAGCCGCCAACCGCGGCCGCGTCGCCCCGGATCTCGAAGCAGACGATGCCGCCGAAGCTCCCCATCTGGCGCTTCGCCAGCGCGTGCTGGGGGTGCGCCGGTAGACCCGGGTAGTAGACCTTCGCCACCCGCGGGTGCTTCTCGAGGTGGTGCGCAATCGCGAGCGCGTTCGAGCAGTGACGCTCCATGCGTAGGGCAAGCGTCTTGATGCCCCGGAGCACCAGGTAGGAATCGAAGGGCCCCAGTACGCCGCCGGAAGCGCTCCGCAGCAGGTGCAGCTGCCTGCCCAGCTCCGCGTCGGCCACCACGTTGATGCCGCCGAGCACGTCGGAGTGCCCGCCGAAGTACTTGGTGGCCGAGTGCATGACGATGTCCACGCCCAGCTCCAGCGGCCGCTGGAAGCACGGTGTGGCGAAGGTGTTGTCCACGCAGGTCAGCACCTTGTGCTGGCGGGCGATGGCCACGATCGCCGCGATGTCGGTGATCTTGAGCAGCGGGTTGGTCGGGGTCTCGATCCAGATCAGCTTCGTCGTCGGCCGGATGGCCGCGGCGACTCGCGCCGGGTCCGTCATGTCCACCCAGGTGAAGTCGAGCGCGCCGACGCGCCGGCGCACCTGGTCGAAGAGACGGCGGGTGCCGCCATAAAAGTCCAGCGGCGCGATCACGTGGCTGCCGGCATCGAGCAGGTCGAGGATGCCGGCCGTCGCCGCCTGGCCGGAGGCGTAGGCCTGCGCCCGGACACCGGACTCGAGCTCGGCCACGCAGCGCTCCAGCGCGTCGCGGGTCGGGTTGGACGAGCGGGTGTAGATGTGGTCCCGGGGCTGGCCCAGTGCCTCCCACTCGAAGGTCGTGCTGGTGACGATCGGCGGCATGACGGCGCCGGTCGCGGTGTCGCTGGTTTCACCGGCGTGAATGACCTTGGTCTCGAACTGGCTGTTCTTTCCTGCCATGGCGGGGCCCTGAGCCTGAACTGTCGCGGGGGCGGCAGGCTAACATAGGGTCATGAGCACTGTGGATCAGCTGTTGCGCGAGGGGGCCCGGCGCCTCGGGGGCCTCGGCTCGCCCCGGCTGGACGCCGAGCTGCTGCTCGGCCACGCCCTCGGCCAGCGCCGGGAGGAGCTGTACCGGTCCCTGTTCAGCAGCGTGCCGACCCAGGCCGAGGAACGCTACGTGGCCCTGCTTGCCGAGCGGGAGACGCGACGTCCGGTCGCCCAGCTGGTGGGCCATCGGGAATTCTGGTCATTCACCCTGGAGGTCACGGGCGCGACGCTCGTCCCGCGGCCGGAGACGGAAATGCTGGTGGAGCGGGCCCTCGCCAGGATCCCGGCGGACGCGGCCTGGACCATCGCAGACCTCGGCACCGGCACCGGCGCCATCGCCCTGGCGATAGCGCGGGAACGCCCGGCCTGCAAGGTGCTGGCGACCGAGCTCAGCAAGCCGGCGCTGGCCGTGGCCCGGCGCAACGCGAAGGCCCTGGCTCTGCGGAATGTCTCCTTCAAGCACGGCGACTGGTTCACGCCGCTGCCCCGGCCGGACTCGGCCCGGTGGCGTTTCCACATGATCGTTTCCAACCCGCCCTACATCGCCACGGACGAGTGGCCGCTGACCGACCCGGAACTGGGCTTCGAGCCGCGCGTGGCGCTGGACGGCGGGAAGGACGGCCTCAACGCCTGCCGTGTCATCGCGGAGGCCGCGCCCCGCTACCTGCGGCCTGGCGGCTGGCTGCTGCTGGAGCACGGATTCCGGCAGGGCGAGGATGTCCGCGAACTGCTGAAGGACGCCGGCTTCGGCAACGTGGCCACCACGACGGACCTGGCGGGACGTCCTCGGGTGAGTGAAGGGCAGATCGGGACGCCGCCGGCATGAGGAACAGCGCGTGACCACGGTCGATCCGGTGCGCTACAGCCGACACCGCGCCCTCCCCCAGGTGGGCGCGGAGGGCCAGCGCCGGCTGGAGCAGTCGAGCGTCCTGGTGATCGGTCTCGGCGGCCTCGGCTCCGTGGCAAGCCTCTATCTCGCCAACGCAGGCATCGGGCACCTGGTCATCAATGACTTCGACAGGGTGGATGCCACCAACCTGCCCCGGCAGATCCTGTTCCGCGAGAGCGACGTCGGCGAGTACAAGACCCACGCCACAGCGGAGCGGCTGCGCGCTGCGAACCCAGCACCCCACGTCAACGTGCTCAATCGCCGGCTCGACGCGGACGAACTGCGCGATGCCGTCGGTGCCTGCGGCCTGGTCCTCGACTGCACCGACAACTTTCCGACGCGCGTGGCGCTCAATGCTGCCTGCGTGCGCGCCCGCAAGCCGCTCGTGACCGGCGCGGCGATCCGCTTCGAGGGCCAGGTGGCGGTCTTCCCGAATGACGATCCGGCGGGCCCGTGCTACCGGTGCCTGTACTCGGAGGAGGACGACAACTTCGCGAACTGCGCGGGACAGGGCATTCTGGCGCCGGTCGCGGGCATGATCGGCGCCTTGCTGGCTACCGAGGCGCTCAAGCTGCTGCTCGGACTGGAGTCAGGGCTGCGCAACCGCCTGTGGATCTACGACGCGCTCAGCGGCGCCACGCGACTCGTGGCAATCCGGAAGTCTCGTGCCTGTCCGGTTTGTGCGGGTGTAGGAGCGCCTTCAGGCGCGATGGATCGGTGAGCAAGGTCGCGGCGGTCGCCGCTCCTACAGCCGCTCCCGCAAACTACGGCTGGTACACGGTGGGCGTGCTCACCGTCGCCTACGTCTTCTCCTTCATCGACCGCAGCATTCTCACGCTGCTCGTCGGCCCGATCCGCGTCGACCTCGGCATCTCGGACACGCAGGTCAGCTTGCTGCACGGCATGGCCTTCGCGATCTTCTACACGCTGCTCGGGATTCCGATCGCGTCGCTGGCGGACCGGCGCAACCGCCGCAATATCATCGCGGTGGGAGTGGCCTTCTGGAGCATCGCCACCGCCGCCTGCGGACTGACGCGTAATTTCTGGCAGCTCTTCCTGGCCCGCATCGGCGTCGGCGTCGGTGAAGCCGCGCTCTCCCCGGCCGCCTACTCCATAATTGCGGACAGCTTCCCGCCGGAGAAGCTCGGCCGCGCGCTCAGCGTGTACACGCTGGGCGCCATCGCCGGCATCGGCTTTGCGCTGATCATCGGGGGCGCGGTCATCGGCACCGTGATGACGGCGACCGACGCCACACTGCCCCTGGTGGGCACGGTCCGGCCCTGGCAACTGGTGTTCTTCATCGTGGGCCTCCCCGGCCTGCTGGTGGCGCTGTGGATCCTGACGCTCCGGGAGCCGGAGCGGCGCCGGCTGCCGGTGGCGGGAGAGGGTTCGGGGCTGAAGCCCCTCCTGCGGTACATGCGCGTCCACTGGCAGTCCTATGCCGCGCACCTGGCGGGTTTCGCCCTGCTCAGCATCGTCCTGAATTCGCTCACGGCATGGACACCCAGTCATTTCATCCGCAGTTTCGGCCAGTCGCCGGGCCAGGCCGGCTTCTGGCTCGGGACGCTCATCGCCATCTTCGGCACGAGCGGCATCATCGCCGGCGGCTGGTGGTCGGACCGGGCGCAACGGCTTGGACGTCCCGACGGGCCGATGCGGGTCGGCGTGATCAGCGCGCTCGGGTCACTGCTGTTCGGCGTGGCGGCGCCGCTCGCCAACAGCCTGGAACTCGCGCTGGCGCTCTACTCCCCGCTGCTCTTCTTCAGCACCTTCGCCTACGGCGCCGCTCCGGCGGCCGTCCAGATGATGACTCCCGCGCCGATGCGGGCGGTGGCCTCCGCGATCTACCTGTTCTTCCTGAATTTCGTCGGCATGGGACTGGGGCCGCTGATGACGGCGGCAGTCACGGACTACGTTTTCCGGGACGACCTCGCGGTGGGGCGCTCACTGGCGCTGGTGGTGGGCGTGGCCGCCACGCTGTCGACGCTGCTCCTCGCCTGGGGCTGCAGCCACTTCCGTGCGACGGTCGATCGCGCCGGTCGGCACTCCTACTGCCGGTTGGCGCTGTAGCGGCCTGGACCCAGGCAGGCGATTGCGACTGCGGTAAAGAAGAACATGCCCTGCAGCTCGAGATCCCACCCGCCGGTGTTGCTCAGCTGGAAGATGTCGGACCGGTGCGCCAGGGCCACCGCAAACACCATGTTGACCGCGATGATCCCCGCGCCGATGCGGGAAAACCAGCCGGCGATCACCATCAGTGGCGCCACGATCTCGCCCACGTAGACGCCCCAGGCGACCCATTCCGGCAGCCCGGTCGACGTCACCATGCGGGTGATGCCGTCTATTCCACTGGACAGCTTGGCGATGCCGTGCAGGAGGATCAGTCCACCCAGCGCGAGTCGCAGGATCAGCTTGCCCGTATCAATCATTGTCTCGCTCCCCAGAAAAGGTACCGGACACTTAGTTATTTGGTTATTCGGGGTCGTACGCCAGGTTGGAGGCCAACCAGCGCTCGGCAGTTGCCAGCGACATCCCCTTCCGCCGCGCGTAGTCCTCCACCTGGTCGCGGCCGATGCGGCCCACGGCGAAGTAGCGTGACTCGGGATGTGCGTAGTAGAAGCCGCTGACGGACGCAGCAGGCATCATCACGAAGGACTCGGTCAGCTGCACGCCGATGTTCTTCTCGACGTCCAGCAGCTTCCAGAGCGTGGCCTTCTCCGTGTGGTCGGGGCAGGCCGGATAGCCCGGCGCCGGGCGGATACCACGGTACCCCTCATTTATCAGCTCCTCGTTGCTCAGCTTCTCTTCCGCGGCGTAGCCCCAGTGCACACGCCGCACCTCCGCATGGAGGTACTCGGCCGCGGCCTCGGCAAGCCGGTCGGCCAGGGCCTTCAGGAGTATCGACGAGTAGTCGTCGTGGCCGCGCTCAAAGTCAACGACACGGGCATCGATGCCGAGCCCCGCGGTGACCACGAAGGCGCCGACATAGTCGCGCAGCCCCGTGTCATGCGGCGCCACGAAGTCTGCCAGGCAGGCGTTGGGCAGATGGTCGGCCTCCGACTTGTTGTGGGGCTTCTGCTGGCGCAGGTGATGAAGGACGGCAACCGGACCGGAGCGCTGCTCGTCGGCGTAGATGGCCACGTCATCGTCCCCCGCGCGGTTCGCGGGGAAGAAGCCGAAGACTGCCCGGGCGGCAAGCCACTTTTCCGCCACGATGCGATCGAGCATCTTCCGGGCATCCGCGTACAGGTCCCGGGCTGCCTCGCCCACCACCTCGTCGTCGAGGATCGCAGGGAACGTGCCGCGGAACTCGTAGGCGTTGAAAAAGGGCATCCAGTCGATGTACGGCACGAGCCTGTCCAGCGGGATGTCATCCAGCACCCGCACGCCGGTGAAGGCCGGCACGGCCGGCGGCGCCGACCACTCCAGCGGAATGCGGTTCGCCCGCGCCTCGGCGATGCCCAGCTGCGGCGTCGTCTCGGTCCGCCGGCCGTGCCGCTCGCGACGCACGCGGGCATCCTCCTTCACCCCCGCCACGTAGGCGGAGCGGTCCCCCGGGCTCGCCAGCTTCTGCGCCACGCCGACGGAACGGGACGCATCCTTCACGTAGACCACCGGACCGTCGTACTCCGGGTCGATCTTCACGGAAGTGTGGGCCGGCGACGTGGTGGCGCCGCCGATCAGCAGCGGCATGCTGAAGCCCAGCCGCTGCATTTCCTTCGCGACATGCACCATCTCCTCGAGGGACGGCGTGATCAGCCCCGACAGGCCGATCATGTCGGCATTCTCCCGGCGCGCCGTCTCCAGGATGCGCTCGCAGGGCACCATGACCCCCAGGTCGATGACCTCGAAGTTGTTGCACTGGAGAACCACGCCCACGATGTTCTTGCCGATGTCGTGTACGTCGCCCTTCACGGTCGCCATCACGATCTTGCCGGCCTTGCGGACGGCGCCCGACTGGGCCGCCTCAATCCAGGGAACCAGGTGCGCCACGGCCTTTTTCATCACCCGGGCGGACTTCACGACCTGGGGCAGGAACATCTTGCCGGAGCCGAACAGGTCGCCGACCACGTTCATGCCGTCCATCAGCGGGCCTTCGATCACGTCGAGCGGCCGGCGTGCCGCCAGGCGCGCCTCCTCCGTGTCGGCGACGATGAACTCATCGATGCCCTTCACCAGCGCGTGGGACAGCCGCTGGCCCGGCGGCAGCTGGCGCCACTCCTGCTCCGCCTGCTTCGCAATGCCACCACCCGTGCCGCGATAGCGGCTGGCCAGATCGAGCAGCCGCTCCGTGGCGTCGGGACGCCGGTTCAGGATCACGTCCTCCACCGCGTCACGCAGCTCCCGGTCGATCTGCTCGTAGATTGCCAGTTGGCCCGCATTGACGATGCCCATGTCCATGCCAGCCTGGATCGCGTGGTACAGGAAGACCGAGTGCATGGCTTCCCGCACGGGATCGTTCCCCCGGAAAGAAAAAGACACGTTGCTGACGCCACCGCTGACCCGGGAGTACGGGAGCCGCTGCTTGACCTGGCGGGTGGCCTCGATGAAGGCCACCCCATAGTCGTTGTGCTCCTCGATGCCGGTCGCCACGGCGAAGATATTCGGGTCGAAGATGATGTCCTCGGGGGGAAAACCGACCTGCTCCGTCAGCAGGCGGTGGCAGCGCTCGCAGATCGAGACCTTCCGCTCCACGGTCTCGGCCTGGCCCTGCTCGTCGAAGGCCATCACCACGACTGCCGCCCCGTGGCGCCGGATCTCGCGGGCCTGCTGCAGGAACGGCTCCTCGCCCTCCTTGAGGCTGATCGAATTGACCACCGGCTTGCCCTGCACGCACTTCAGGCCCGCCTCGATCACGCTCCAGCGGGAGGAGTCGATCATCACGGGCACGCGGGCGATGTCGGGCTCGGTCGCCACGATCTTGAGGAACCGGTCCATGGCGGCGACGGAATCCAGCATGCCCTCGTCCATGTTCACGTCGATGATCTGCGCGCCGTTCTCGACCTGCTGGCGGGCCACGGCGAGGGCGCCCGCGAAGTCGCCCGCGACGATCAGCTTGCGGAACTGGGCGGAGCCGGCCACGTTCGTCCGCTCGCCGATGTTGACGAACAGTGAGTCTTCGCCAATGTTGAAGGGCTCGAGACCGGACAGCCGGAGTTTCGTCCCCATGGCCGGCACCTTGCGCGGCGGGTGTCGGACAACGGCCTCCCGGATCGCCGCGATGTGCGCCGGGGTGGTGCCGCAGCACCCGCCCACCATGTTGACGAACCCGGACGAGGCAAATTCACCCAGCACCCCGGCCATTGCCGCGGGCGTGTCGTCGTAGCCACCGAAGGCATTGGGCAGGCCGGCGTTCGGATGCACGCTGATGCGGGTGTCCGCAATCCGCGACAGCTCGCTGACGTGCGGGCGCAGGTCCTTCGCGCCGAGCGCGCAGTTGAGGCCCACGACGAACGGGTTGATGTGGCGGAGGGAATTCCAGAAGGCCTCGGGGGTCTGCCCCGAGAGCGTACGCCCTGATGCGTCGGTGATCGTCCCTGAGAGCATCACGGGAATGCGCAGGCCGACCGCCTCGCCCACGCCGGCGATGGCGTAGAGCGCCGCCTTGGCGTTCAGCGTGTCGAAGATCGTCTCGACCATGATGAAGTCAGCGCCGCCCTCGAGCAACGCGCGAACCGCGTCCATGTAGGTGGCCACGAGCTCGTCGAAGCTGACGTTCCGGAGGCCGGGGTCGTTGACGTCCGGCGAGATGGAGGCTGTCCGGCTGGTGGGGCCGAGCACGCCGGCAACGAAGCGCTGCTGGCCGGTGGTGGCCGCCACCTCGTCGGCGACCGCACGGGCCAGGCGCGCGCCGGCCAGGTTGAGTTCGTGCACGCAGCGTTCCAGCCCGTAATCCGCGAGGGACGGCGCGCTGGAGTTGAAGGTGTTGGTCTCGATCACGTCCGCACCGGCTTCCAGGAACTGCCGGTGAATGCCGCCGATCACGTCCGGGCGCGTGATGCTGAGCAGGTCGTGGTTGCCCTTGAGGTCGCGAGGGGAATCGGCGAAGCGCTGCCCGCGGTAGTCGGCCTCGACGAGGCGGTGGGCCTGCACCATGGTGCCCATGGCGCCGTCGAGGATGACGATGCGCTCGCGAAGCAGCGCCTCCAGGGCCGGGAAACCCGGTGTCGTGGGGAGCGGCGCAGGGCGACTCACGAGGCGCCCCCGGGAGCGGGTTGCGGCCGTACGCCCAGGGCGTAGCAGATCGCAAAGGTCAGCTCCGCCCGGTTCAACGTGTAGAAGTGAAACTCGCTAATCCCGTGCCGGCGGAGCGTCGCCACCTGGTCAATGGCGACGCTGGCGCCCAGCATCCGCTGGGTGTCGGGATCATCGTCCAGCCCCTCGAAGCGCTCGTGAAGCCACTGGGGCACGCTGGCGCCCGCGCGATTGGCGAAGTTCAGCATCTGCCGGAACTTCGCGATGGGCAGGATGCCGGGCACGATCGGGGCGGTGATGCCCCGGGCCACGCAGCGGTCCCGGAAGCGCAGGAAATTGTCGGTGTCGTAGAAGAACTGCGTGATGGCGCGGTTCGCGCCCGCCTCGAGCTTGCGCTTCAGGTTGTCCAGGTCGAAGTCGGCATTCGGGGCCTCGGGGTGGCCCTCCGGGTAGGCCGCCACCGAGATGTCGAAGTCCGAGACTTCACGCAATCCGCGCACCAGGTCGGTGGCGTAGGCGTAGCCACCCGGATGGGGCACGTAGTGGGTGGCGCCCTGGGGTGGATCCCCGCGCAGGGCGACGATGTGGCGGATGCCCTCGTCGCGGTATGCGCGGGCGATGGCCTTGATCTCCTCCCGGTCGGAGCCGACGCAGGTGAGGTGGGGCGCGCTGACGAGCCCGGTCTCGGCAGCGATGCGCGACACGATCCGGTGCGTCCGGTCGCGCGTCGAGCCGTCGGCGCCGTAGGTGACGGACACGAAGCGCGGCTTCAGTGGCGCCAGCTTCTGGATCGCCAGCCAGAGGGTCGCTTCCATTTCCGGCGTCTTCGGCGGAAAGAACTCGAAGGACACCTGCACGGGGGGCTTGTGCGGTTTGGGCTGTGCGTCAGTCATGGGTGCCAGTCCTTGCGGTGATCGCAACCGGGCGACTGGCGAGGAACAGCGCCCGGTCCGGCGCCCTCCCCGGCAGCCATCGCCGGCGGGTGACGGTGAAACCAAGCGCCGCGAGGCGCGCAACCAGTTCGCTGTCGGTGGGCAGTATGCGGTCGAGGATCAGGAGGCGGCCTGCCTCGCGCAGCACGCGGGCGGCATCGGCGAGGATGGATGGCAACTCGTCGCTCCTGGCGGACCCGAGCACGTCCTGGAGAATCACCAGATCGAAGACCCCCGCCTCGAAGGGCAGCCGGGCGGGATCTGCATCCCGGATGGACCAGCGCGGGGCCCCCGCCTGACGCAGGCGCGCCCGGGCCAGCTGGCGACGGTGCGCGGACGGCTCGGTGCCCATGGCCAGCCGCGCCTCCGGCAGCAGAAGCCGGAGCACCTCGCCCGAGCCGCAGCCCACGTTGAGGATGGCACCGAGGGGCAGTGGTTTGCGGGGCACCGGCGTGCCAGTTAGCGCAGCGCTCAACAGGTCAGCCAGCGCGGTGTCACCGTCGGCCACATGCAGGCCACGACCGCGGCCAGTCCGGAGGGCCCGGCGCAGGGCGTCCCGCTCCCGCTGACGGGAAAGCTTCTGCAGCCGCTCCCCGTCCCGGGCAATGGTCGGGTCGTCGCTGGCGGCAACCGCCGCGACGGAACTCGACACCCCGGCATCGAGACCCTCTGCCGACCAGCGGTAGAAGATCGAGCGACCCTCCCGGAAGGACTCCACCAGGCCCGCCTCGGTCAGCAGCCGGAGGTGCCGGGACACCCGGGGCTGGCTCTGCTCAAGCACCGTCACCAGGTCGCCCACGGAGGTCTCGCCGCCCAGGAGCGCAACGAGCAGCCGCAGGCGGCTGGGCTCGGCGGCGGCATTCAGCTGGAGTACGGCTTGGTTCAAATCCATGGATCGAAATATAAAGATCTCGTTATATATCTGCAACCCGGAAGTTCACGGGCACGCAGAGACCCGGGCCCGAACGAGTGAGCCGGTTGGAAAAGCGGGTAACGTCGGGGATCTAGTCGCCAGTTGGGGGCAGATTGACGGCTTCGCGCGCCGTCCCGATCCAGCTCCGGATCAGGGAGTAGGCCACGGCCAGCAGGGTGGGCCCGATGAAGAGGCCGATGATGCCCCAGGCCAGCAGGCCGCCGAGCACGCCCATGAGGATCAGGGCAAAGGGCAGCTTGGCACCCCGGCTGATGAGGTAGGGGCGCAGGAAGTTGTCCACGGTGTTCACCAGGGCCGCGCCCCAGATGCCGAGGAAGATCGCCGAACCCGTCTCGCCCGTGTAGTAGAGCCAGATCGCCGAGGGCAGCCAGATGAGGAAGGTCGGCAACTGGACGAGCGCCAGCATGAAGGTTGCGAAGCCGAGCACCGCCACACCGGGCATGTCGGCGATGAAGAAGCCCAGTGCCGCGATCAGGGCCTGGACCGAGGCGGTGCCGACGAGCCCGATGGACACGCTGCGCACCGTGCCCACGACCAGCGGAATGATGCGCCCGCGCTCACCAATGTTCAGGCGCGAGACGAGACGCTCGGCAAGATCGGCGGAGCGATCGGCGGTGATCAGGAAGACGGCGGCAATCAGGATCGCAAACAGGAACTCCAGGAGCGCCAGGGCCAGGTTGGCGCCCTGCGCCAGGGCCCAGACCCCCGCCTCCTCGGCCGCCGGCAGCGCCCTGGTGACCAGGCCCGACATGTCGGTGACGGAGGTGAGCCAGACGTTCTGGATCAGCCCTCCGACCAGCGGGAGGCCAGTGACCCAGTCCGGCGGCGTCGGGGCGATGGACTGGGCGAGTTCCTTCAGCATCGTTGCCACCTGCGGCACGGCCTGGCCGAGCGTCGCCGTAAGCACGGCGAACGGCATGATCAGGATCAGGAACAGCGCCAGACTGCACAGGCTGGCGGCCAGCACCGGACGATCGCCCAGCCGGCGCGTCAGCCAGGTGAAGGCGGGCCAGACGGTGATGGCGATGATCGCGGCCCAGGTCAGCGCGCCGAGGAACGGCAGGATGATCTGCAGGACGGCGGCCCCCAGCAGGGTGAGCGCCACGAGCCGGACGATGCGTTCGGTGGTCCAGGCGCTCTGGGTTACGGTGTTGGGTTCAGCCATGGCGGGTAGCGTAGCGTAGGAGCGGCTTCAGCCGCGACCCGCGATCGGCGACGGGTCGCAGTTTGCGGCTGAAGCCGCTCCTACTGCGCTGGCATGGTCTCCCGCTTGAGAATGTTGATGATGGCGGCCCGCTCCTCCGGCGTCTTCACCGGGCCACTGGAGATGATCATCCGCGTTCCGGGCATGAACTCATCGGGTCCCGCCAGGAAGGCGTCCAGCGTGGCTTCGTCCCACACGAGCCCCTCCCGTCCCGCCGCCGCCATCGCCTCGGAGTAGTAGAAGTTCGGCACGGTGCCGGCCTTCTGGCCGAAGATCGCGTAAAGGTTCGGCCCCACCAGGTGCTTACCGCCCTTCTCCACCGTGTGGCAGAACCGGCACCACTTGTAGGTCTCGTCCTTCACCTGCTTCTCGTAGGGCGTTTCCGGCGTCACGGTGACCTGCACGACCGGCGCTTCGTGGGAGGTCACGTCCGCCGCAGCCTCCACCACTTCACCCGTGGGCCAGGGCGTCACGCGGAACATCTGGTACGGGCCGAGCGCGCCGAGCACCACGAAGGCCAGGACCGTCACGGCGGTGACCCCGCGCGCGAGCAGGCCCGGCATGCCGGCGGTATCGGCCGGCCGGCGACGGCCCTTCAGCCAGGCGCCGAGACCCCAGATCAGCGCCGTGATGACGAGCAACGTGCCAACTGCGGTGACGCCGGGTTCGGGTGACTTGAAGGTGGAGAACGCGTACACGGTGATGACCAGCGTCGCAAACACCTGGGCGCCGAAGCCGGGCGGAAATGCGGCCAGCAGCCCGACCCCGCGCCGCAGCCACAGCCAGATGCCCGTGCCGATCGCGGCCAGCGTCAACAGGGTGAATGAGAAGCCGAGCGCCGAATGGAAGTAGCCGAAGAACATCCAGCCGGTGTGGTTCTCCGAGACGACCGGCGGCAGTGTGACGAATGGCCCGAGTCGGACCGTGAGGCCCTCGGTCCAGGCCTGGTAGATGCCGAGGACGGGCATCACCGCGAGCACCAGGTAGCTCGTCAGCGCGAGCCAGGACGTCCAGACGCTGGCGGCAGGCGTCAGCTTCGGGTTCCGCGGCGCCCGGCGTTCCTGGTACCACACCCAGAGCCGCCACAGCAGCAGGACGAAGAGGATGAGCCCGATCAGGTAGTGCCAGCTGCGCAGTTCCTCCCGGAGCAGCGAGGTCTTCTCGGTGCGCGGCATGCGCACGCCGAGGGCCGCCTGCACGGTGTAGAGCAGGGCAATCAGCCAGCCGAGTGTCTTCGCCATCGAGAATTCCTCTCCCGTAGGAGCGGCTTCAGCCGCGACCGATCGCGCCTGAAGGCGCTCCTACAATTTCCGTTTGAGCAGTTGGTTGACCTGAGCCGGGTTCGCCTTGCCCCCGCTCGCCTTCATGATATGGCCGACGAGGAAACCCAGGACCTTGACCTGTCCGACCCGGTATTGCTCCACCTGAGCCGGGTTCGCGGCCAGCACCTGGTCCACGATGGCCTCGAGCGCGCCGCTGTCGCTGATCTGTGCCAGACCCCGGTCCTTGACCAGCTGCTCGATGGCCGGGGTGGATGGCACGAAGGCAAACTCCTCCACGAGCTCCTTGGCGCTGCTGCGGGCGATCACGCCCTCTGCTGCCAGGCGCAGGATCGTGGCGGTCGCGGCTACGTTCACGCCAGCCGGCGACCGTTCCGGACCGAACAGGCTGAACAACTGGCTCTGCAGCGTGTTGGCAGCCGCCACCGGCTGCCCTGACTCCCGTGCCAGGGCGTCGAACAGCGCCGCCACGTCGGGATCCGCGGCGAGCACCTCGGCGGCGTCCGGCTTCAGGCCGTACTCCCGCACCCAGCGCTCCCGCTTCGCGTCCGGCAATTCCGGCAGCGTCCGCCGGACCTCGTCGATAAAGTCCCGGTCCAGCTCGACCGGCAGCAGGTCCGGGTCGGGGAAGTAGCGGTAGTCGTTGGCTTCCTCCTTGCTCCGCATCGGCCGCGTCTCGTCCCGGTCCGGGTCGTAGAGGCGGGTCTCCTGGGCGACGGTGCCGCCGCCCTCCAGGACCTCGATCTGCCGCTCCACCTCGAAGAGGATGGCGCGCTCCAGGAAGCGGAAGGAATTGAGATTCTTCGACTCGGTGCGGGTGCCCAGCTTGTCCGTGCCGGTCCGACGCACCGACACGTTGGCGTCGCAGCGGAAGGAACCTTCCTGCATGTTGCCGTCGCAGATGCCCAGGTAGCGCACCAGCTGGTGCACCTTTTTCATGTAGGCAACCGCTTCCTTCGCGGAGCGCAGATCCGGCGCCGACACGATCTCGAGCAACGGCGTGCCGGCCCGGTTCAGGTCGATGCCGGAGAGCCCGGTGAAGTTTTCGTGGAGCGACTTGCCGGCGTCTTCTTCCAGGTGGGCGCGGATCACGTGGACCGATCGGGTGCCGCCGTCCTCGAGCGGGATGGTGACGCTCCCGTCATGGACGATCGGCAGCTCGTACTGGCTGATCTGGTAGCCCTTGGGCAGGTCCGGGTAGAAGTAGTTCTTGCGGGCGAAGACGGACCGGGGCGCCACGGTCGCGCCGATGGCCAGGCCGAACCGGGCCGCCATCCGCACCGCCTCGGCGTTCAGGACCGGCAGCACGCCCGGGTAGCCCAGGTCGACCAGGCTGGCCTGGGTGTTGGGCGGGGCCCCATAGGCCGTGGCGGAACCGGAAAAGATCTTGCTGCGCGTGGCGAGCTGCGCGTGGATTTCGAGGCCGATGACGACTTCCCAGGTCATGGGGGCGGCATCTTCGTGTGCCAGTCCGTCTCGCGCTGGTACGCGTGGGCAAAATTGAACAGCGTCGCCTCGCCGAAGTGCGGGCCGATCAGCTGCAGGCCCACAGGCAGACCCGCACTGAAGCCGCAGGGTACCGACATGCCCGGCAACCCGGCCAGGTTCACGGGGATCGTGTAGATGTCGTTCAGGTACATCTGCACCGGATCGTCGACCTTCTCGCCGAGGCGGAACGCAGGCGTCGGGGCCGTGGGGCCCGCGATCACGTCCACGTCCGCGAAGCAGCGACGGAAGTCGTCGGCGATCAGCCGGCGCGCCTTCTGGGCCTTCAGGTAGTACGCATCGTAGTAGCCCGCCGACAGCACGTAGGTGCCAGTCAGGATGCGGCGTTTTACCTCCGCACCGAAGCCCTCGCCGCGGGACTTCTTGTACAGCTCCTCGAGCGTCGTGGCGCCGGCGTGGCGGTGGCCGAAGCGCACCCCGTCGAAACGCGACAGGTTCGACGAGCACTCGGCCGGCGCGACGATGTAATAGGTGGGCACGGAGAGCGCGAGGCTCGGGAGCGACAGTTCGACCAGCGTGGCGCCGAGGCGCTCGTAGACCTTCAGTGCCTCCCGGATGGCGGCGGCGGACTCGGGCTCCAGCCCCGCGTCGAAGAATTCCTTCGGTACGCCGATCCGCCGGCCCTTCAGCGGCGCGCTTAAGGTCGCGGCATAGTCCGGCACCGGCAGGTCCGCGCTGGTGGAATCCCGCGGATCGAAGCCAGCCATGGCGCCGGTCAGCAAGGCGGCATCCTCGGCGGTGAGGGTGAGCACCCCGGCCTGGTCCAGGCTGGAGGCGAAGGCGATCATCCCGTAGCGGGACACGCGGCCGTAGGTGGGCTTGAACCCCGTGATGCCCACCAGCGAGGCGGGCTGGCGGATCGAGCCGCCCGTGTCGGTGCCCGTGGCTGCGGGCACCAGCCCGGCCGCCACCGCGGCGGCGG
>Ga0209254_10002943_pt1 | contig 15551 bp, 14 predicted proteins | sample FrelakmetDIP11DI_FD_187148 | JGI IMG/M metagenome (GOLD analysis project Ga0209254, IMG submission 187148) | Freshwater lake sediment microbial communities from the University of Notre Dame, USA, for methane emissions studies - DIP11 DI (SPAdes)... | ecosystem: Environmental > Aquatic >...
GTTTTGGCGGGTATCGAGACGGTGTGGTAGCTACCGCATTATTTCAGCGCCGCTGCGCCTAACAGTTTAGATCCGCGGCCCCACGATCGGGCGCAGCTTCGATCCGCGAGCAGGCGTGAGAACGCCGCCCCGTGCACCCGCGGCATGGTCGCAGCTCACGCGCCGCGCAGGACGGACTTGCGCCTTTCAGGGCGCTCTACACGATGCGCATCGGCGCGCCTGCAAGCATGCTGTCCAACCGTGCCGACGAGCCTTCAATGGCGCACGCATCGGGGTCTGAAGACCCTGGATAAATGTACGGAAAAGCGAGGTTTTATCCTCACTTTCTGCTAATATCGCCGGCTGTCGATGTGGGCCGAATCAGCTGTAATTTTTGCCCACGTTCCCGCCGTTAAATCCGTTTGGAGCTCACGCGTCTTGGCGACCGAAGAAACACCTTTTGATGGCGACGACATTCCGCCGGGAGCGCCACTTGGAGCGCCGCCTGAAATGTCGGCGGACACGCGCCCGGAGGCGCCGGGCTACACCGCACAGAACATTCAGGTGCTGGAAGGTCTGGAGCCGGTGCGTATGCGGCCGGGGATGTACATCGGGTCCACCGGTCCCAGCGGCTTGCACCATCTGGTGTGGGAAGTGGTCGATAACTCGGTCGACGAAGCGATGGCCGGTTACTGCAATCGGATCGACGTAACGATCCTTGCCGATGGCGGCTGCCGGGTCGTCGACAACGGTCGGGGCATTCCCATCGAGCCGTATCCGAGCGGGCCGCACAAGGGCAAAAGCACGGCCGAAGTCGTGCTTACCGTGCTGCACGCGGGTGGCAAATTCGGCGAAGGCGGCGGCTACAAGGTCAGCGGCGGTCTGCACGGCGTGGGTATCAGCGTTGTCAATGCGCTCAGCGCGCGTCTGCTGCTCGAGGTGGACCGTGACGGCAAGCGCCACGCACTGCACTTCGCCAATGGCGGCAAGCTGCAGCGTGAAATGGAGGTGGTGGGCAAAGCGCCGGAGAATCGTACCGGCACCACGGTGACGTTCTGGCCCGACGGCACCATTCTCGAGGAACTCGACTTCCGCGCGCAGACGATCGTCGAACGCCTGCAGATGATGGCGTTTCTCAACCGCAGTCTGGAGATCCGTTTTGCCGACGAGCGTGCCGGCCGCGAAGAAGCAGTCACGTTCAAATACGACGGCGGCATCGTCGACTTCGTGCGGCACATCAACGCCACGAAGGAGGCGCTGTTCCGCAAGGTCGTGTATTTCACCGGCGAGGACGAAAACCAGCAGGTCGAGATCGCCTTGCAGTGGAACTCGGGCTACTTCGAAGGCATCTTTTCCTACGCCAACGGCATCAACACGCCCGGCGGCGGCGCCCACGAAGAAGGTTTTCGCACGGCGCTGACCGCGGTGGTCAACAAGTTCGCGCGCACGCTGAATCTGTTGAAGGAGAAGGAAGACAACCTCACCGGTGAGGATATCCGCGAAGGCATCACCGCGATCATCAGCGTCAAGCTGTCCAACCCGCAGTTCGAAGGCCAGACCAAAGACAAACTCGGCAACACGAGCATGAAGACGCTCGTCCAGAAGGTGACGAACGACAAGTTCGCGGAGTGGCTGCTGGAGAACCCGAGCGAAGGCCGCCAACTCGTCGGCAAAGCCATTCAGGCATCGCGCGCGCGCGTGGCGGCACGGGATGCGCGCAACCTGATGCGCAAAGCCAAGAGTGCGCTCGATGGCGCCGGCATGCCGGACAAGCTTGCGGACTGCTCCAGCCGCGATCCGCGCGAATGCGAGTTGTTCATCGTGGAAGGCGATTCGGCGGGTGGTTCCGCCAAGAAGGCGCGCGATCCGCGCACCCAGGCCATCCTGCCCATTCGCGGCAAGATCCTGAATGTGGAACGCGCGCGCATCGACAAGATGCTCAAGAATCTGGAGATCCAGACCCTGGTCACGGCCATCGGCGCGGGGATCGGCGACGAGTTCAACGTCGACAAGATCCGCTACCACAAGGTGACGCTGATGACCGATGCCGATGTGGACGGCAGCCACATCCGCACGTTGTTGCTGACGTTTTTCTTTCGGCAGATGCGGCCGCTGGTCGAAGCCGGGCACATCTTCATTGCCCAGCCGCCGCTGTACTCCACCGAAGTGGGCAAGGAAAAGGTCTATCTGAAAGACGACGGCGCCAAGACGCGTTTTCTCAACGAGCATCCCAATCACAAGAAGGACTTCAGCCGTCTGAAAGGTCTGGGCGAGATGGATCACGGCGAATTGAAAGACACCACGATGGATCCGACGCGGCGCACGATGTTGCAGGTGAGTGTCGAGCAGGCGGCCATCGCCGACGAAATCATGAGCATCCTGATGGGCGAAAACGTCGAATCGCGTAAAAATTTCATCATCAAGAATGCCCGTGACGTGCAGTTCGTGGATATCTGATGAGCGACATATCCGACACCAGCGCGAATACGCCACCACCGCCGACCGGCGGCTTGATCGAACCGATCGAAATTCAGCAGGAGATGGAGCGCTCGTTCATCGAGTATGCGATGAGCGTGATCATGAGCCGTGCGCTGCCGGATGCGCGCGACGGTCTCAAGCCCGTGCATCGCCGCATTCTCTACGGCATGTACGACATGGGTCTGCAACCCACGCGCTCGCATGTAAAAAGCGCGCGTGTCACCGGCGATGTGATGGGCAAGTACCATCCCCACGGCGACAGCGCCATCTACGACGCGCTCGTGCGCATGACGCAGGATTTTTCAATCCGGCATCCGCTGGTCGACGGCCACGGCAACTTCGGTTCACCCGACGACGGCCCCGCGGCCGCGCGTTACACCGAGTGCCGTCTCACGCCCATCGCGCTGGAACTGCTCGACGGCATCGACGAAGGCACGGTCGATTTCCGGGACAACTATTCCGGTGAATTCACCGAGCCGAGCGTGCTGCCCAGCCGCTTCCCGAATCTGCTGGTCAATGGTTCGCAGGGCATCGCGGTGGGTATGGCCACCAATATTCCGCCGCACAACCTCGGCGAAGTGATCGATGCGGTGGTGCATCTGCTGAGCCACCCCGATGCAACGCCCGATGATCTGATGGTGTTCGTGAAGGGCCCCGACTTTCCCACCGGCGCTTCTATTCTCGGCCGCTCCGGCATCATCGAGGCCTATCGCACGGGGCGCGGCTCCATTCGTATGCGCGCCACCGCAGAGATCGTCGAAGATGCCCGCGGGCGCTTTTCCATCGAGGTCACCGAGCTGCCGTATCAGACGAGCGTCGGCACGCTGGCCGGCAAGATCGTGGAACTCGTAAAAGCCAATGAACTCGATGGCATCGCCGATGTGCGCAACCTCTCGGCCGGCGACAACACGCGGCTGGTGATCGATCTCAAGCGCGATGCGAATGCCAACGTCACACTGAACAACCTCTTCAAACAGACTCCGCTGCAAACGAGCTTTGGCGTGAACATGGTGGCGCTGGTCGATGGCGTGCCGCGCACCATCAACCTGCGCGACGCTCTGGTTGCCTACGTCGCGCACCAGATCGAAGTGATTACACGCCGCTCGGAGTTCCGGCTCGGCAAGGCGCGCGACCGCGCGCACATTGTCGAAGGGCTGTTGCGCGCGCTCGATGTCATCGACACGATCATCGCGCTGATCCGTGCGTCGGAAGATCGCCCCGCCGCGCGTGCCGCGCTGCAGGCGGAGCCCATGTTGTTCTCCGAAGTACAGACCAACTACATCCTCGACATGCAGTTGGGTTCGCTCACGCGCTTGAACAAGGTAAAGCTCGAAGAAGAGCTCACCGAGTTGCGTACGACCATTGCCGGTCTGGAACTGATCCTGAGCGACGACAGCCACAAACGTACGCTGATCGCCGCCGAATTGGTCGACATCAAGGCCAAGCACGCCACACCGCGCAAAGCGCTCATCACGTTCGATCCGGGCAGCTTGAGCGACGAGGATCTGATCGACGACAAGGATCTGGTCGTCACGATGACGCGCGCAGGCTACATCAAGTCGGTCGATGCGACCGCGTTCAGAACCCAGGGCCGCGGCGGTCGTGGCGTTGCTGGCGGCACACTCAAAGACGAAGACGTGGTGAGCCGTCTGCTGCACACCAGGGCGCATGCGTATCTATTGTTTTTCTCGACGTCCGGAAAGGTATATCGCCTGCGCGCCCATGAGCTTCCCGAGCGCGAACGCACCGCCAAGGGCATTCCGATAGTCAATTTGCTGAGTCTGGCGCAAGACGAGAAGATCCAGGCGGTCATCGACACCCGTGACTACGAAACCAACAAATACCTGCTTTTTGTCACGCGGCTGGGGCAGATTAAAAAGACCGCGTTGGCTGAGTACGATAAAAGCCGCACCGGTGGCTTCATCGCCATCAGCCTGCGGGACGGTGACGAACTCGTTGACGTTCTGCAGACCAACGGCACCGAAGACATCCTGATCGTATCCCGCAAAGGCATGGGTATCCGCTTCACCAACGACGATGCACAGGTGCGGCCGATGGGGCGCGGCACAGCCGGCGTGCGCGGCATGCGCCTGCGCGGCGACGACGAAGTGGTGGCTGCGGATATCGCCCACGATGACGCGATGATTCTGCTAATCACCGATGCCGGGTTCGGTAAACGCACGCGCTTGGACGCGTTCTCGGCGCATCGTCGCGGCGGACTGGGCGTGCGCGCAATCGGTATCGAAACGCGACGGGGGCAGGTGCGCGCAGCGTTTCTGATCAAGGCCGCGGACGATGAAGTGATGGTGGTGTCGACCAATGGCGTTGTCATCCGCATGACGGTGCGCGATATCGGCCATGCCCCGCTGGGCCGCGCCGCCAAGGGCGTAAAGATCATGAATATGGACGACGGCGACTCGGTTGCGTCGGTCGCGTTGATCAGCTTGCCTCCGGAAGTCGAGGAGCCCGCGGCGAATGGACCCGAACCGGACGCGCCAAGTGCATCAGACGCTGCCGACATCGGCACGGAAGAGCGCGATGACTGACAGTGATTATTTGGAGATCTGTGCTGCTGCGGCGCATTGTGGGATCGATGATGGTGCTTTGCGTCGCGGCGTGCGGATCGGGTGCGCCCGAGCAATTCCGTTGGCGCCTGGAGCTAGAGTCTACGGGCGGCGTCGGCGGTCAAGGCCAGGGACACGTGATCGTTACATCGGATGGTAAGGTCGTGGCGTCTCGTTCTGGACGCAGCTGTTCAGCGAACCTCGACGCAGACGAGTTGCGATCAATTCAGCAAGCGGTCGGGTCCGTGGCGCCGGGAAATTGGCGAACTGAGTACCTGCCGTCGAAGGCGCAGCAATGCTGCGATCGGATCTCGTGGCATCTCGAAGTGACGCTCAACATGGGCGATGGCGCAAAACGAAGTGCGTACGCGGATTGGCACGAAGCCGCGTTGCATCAGCTGCCGCCCGATCTCAGAACGCTCGCTATCATTGCGCAGCGGGTTCTTGATCGCGGTATTCAGATGTGCCGCGACGGCTTAGTGGCCCGTATCACCTGAATCGATAGCGTTGGAGCGCGTCGGCGCGCAACTTCGCGGGCTGACTCCGGATGACGTGTGGGTGGCGGATGTTCGGTGTGCCCGACACGCCATGAACCATCCCTGGAGCCACTACCGATTTGGTCGATACAGGCCACTAGCGGTTCATCCGGAATCGGCACCGATCGTCTGCCAAGCTTTATCGCAGACTTCCAGCGATCGGGCGATCGTCTGTCGTGTACTTGCCATTGCGTCGGCGCGAAGTGGAAACTGACTGAGCGAGCCAAGAGGTTATCGAAAATGAAAGTATCAGCCGCCTACCTGCCGCAAGAGATCTTTGCGCCCGCTGACCGGGGTGACCTGCCGGTGCCGCGCGTGTTCATCGCGCCGCAGCGTTATGTCCAGGGCCCCGGCGTGCTGCGCAGCGTCGGCCGTTACCTGTCGCTGGTGCAGGCAAACCGCGTAGCACTGCTGGTGTCCGAACGTGGCAGCCGCAACGAAGGTGTGCTGCTGCAGGAGGGACTGCGAGCGGCCGGCGTCGAATGTGTCGTTTCGATCTTCAATGGGGAGTGCTCCATTGAGGAGATATCCGCTCAGGTAGCGACGCTGAGCGGCGAGCGCATCGATTGTGTGATCGCCGCGGGCGGCGGCAAGTGCGTCGACGCGGGCAAGGCGGTGGCGTTTCGGCTCGGCACACCGGTGGTCATCGTGCCGACGCTGGCCTCGAACGACGCGCCGTGCTCGGCGCTGTCGGTCATCTACTCACCGCTCGGCGTCTCGACGGGAATCGAGTTCTATCCGCAGAGTCCCGCGCTTGTCGTGGTCGATACGAACATCATCGCGGCAGCGCCGGAACGTTATCTGGTGGCGGGTATGGGCGACGCCATGGCCACCTGGTATGAGGCGCGGGTATGCCTGCTGAACAAGTCGGCAGTGACGGCGGTTGGGGCGCGACCGACCCTTGCCTCATGCGCCATCGGCGAAACATGTGCCCATACCCTGTTCGCGCAGGGCGTGGCTGCGGCCGCTGCGGTGGTGGCGAATCGAGTGGACGAATCCCTCGAGAACGTGGTCGAGGCCAACACACTGCTGAGCGGACTCGGCTTTGAAAGCGGCGGCCTGGCCGCGGCACATGGTGTGGCCCAGAGCTACACCGGCATTGCCAAGGTGCACGCCAACTATCTGCACGGTGAAATGGTCGCGATGGGCACGCTGGCCCAGCTCATGATGGAGTCGCGCCCCGATGAGGCTGTCAGAGTCGCCGAGTTCTTCGCGGCCATCGGCTTGCCGGTACATCTGCGCCAGCTCTCCGTCGATGCTGCCGACAACAGTGCATTGGACGTGATCGTCGAAGGCACGCTGGGGTTTCCGTTCATCGGCAACATGCCGCTGCCGGTCACCGCCAGGCTGGTGCGGGCCGCCGTGCTCGGCGCCAACGAAGTGGGGCTGTCGGTGACCGGGAAGACCGGCGATACGGCGTACAGACGGTTGCACAACGGCTGAGGACGTCGGCGCACACCACCTTCATAACCTTGGGGAAACCATGCTCGGAACTGAAATGATCGGCCCGGTACTTGCGCTGATCGCGTGGACCTTCGTGATGTGGGTCTGGATGTACGCGACGCGTATTCCCGCGATGCAGGCAGCCAAGGTCGACGTGAACGAACTCGGGCGCACCGGCGGGAAACTCGAACTGCCGCCCGAAGTTTCCCGCGTGGCCGACAATTACAACCATCTGCACGAGCAGCCGACGATCTTTTACGCGCTTGCGCTGGCGGCGCAGCTCAGCGGCGCGGTGGACGGCGCGAGTGTTGTACTTGCCTGGACGTATGTGATGCTGCGTGTCGTGCACTCCATCGTGCAGGCGACAAAAAACGTGATCATGGTGCGGTTCAGCGTGTTTGCGATCGCGAGTGTTGTGCTGTTTCTGCTGCTCGTGAGGACCGCGGTGTTGCTGGTCTAGGGAGGGTGCGAATTTTCGATCGCAGCGTCCGGATCGGCCGGGAGGGTGAATGATGCGTTGGCGTATTGATCAACAGCGGGGGTAGTGCGCAATGAACGGTCGGTTGGCGGGAAAAGTAGCGTTGGTCACCGGCGGTGCGTCGGGAATCGGCCGCGGCTGTGCACTGCGATTCGCCGAGGAAGGCGCAGCGGTCATGGTGGCCGACCTCAACGGCGAACGGGCGCAGCACGTGGTTGCAGAGATCGTGGCCCTCGGCGGCCGTGCCGATGCCGTAGTGGTGGATACCGCTCTGGAAGAATCCTGCGAAGCGATGGCCGCGGCCGCGGTGCGATCCTTCGGCCGTATCGATACGTGTGTGGCCGCCGCGGGAATTTCGCATGCGAACTATGTCAGCCGTGAAATCGACGCACAGCGCGGTAATGACCGCATCGACCGTGACGACATGCTGCTGCTCGACAAATCACTCGAAAGCTGGCGCCGGCTGCTCGACGTGAATCTGACCGGCGTGATGCTCACCGACCGCGCAGTGGCGCGGCACATGGTGCGTCAAGGCGACGGCGGCTCGATTGTGAACATCGCATCGGTGGCTGCGACAACCGCGTTGATGGGGTCGGCCGACTATTGCGTGTCCAAGGCGGGCGTATGGATGCTGACGAAGTGCCTCGCGATCGAACTTGCACGCCACCGCATCCGGGTCAACGCGGTTGGCCCGGGCTACATCAAGACCTCCATGTCCGGCGCGGTGCTCGGGTACCAACCCTGGGTCGACGCCCGCGTGAAGGAGACACCGCTGCGCCGTCTCGGGGAGCCCGTCGACATCGCCAATGCCTGCCTGTATCTCGCCTGCGCAGAATCGAGCTTCGTAACCGGTGAGATCATCTTCCCCGATGGCGGACTCAACGCCGCGGCGCGCAGCTGATTTTCGGATATCCGACATGGTCGCCGTAGCAACCCGAGTCGATCCAAAACGCGCCGGACATGCGCTGGCGCGGTTGCATGAAGTGTGGGGTTTGAGCCAGGCCGACAGTGCGCGGCTGTTTGGCGTCAGTCGCCAGGCGGTAGGGAAATGGTTGGAGCAGGGCGTGCCGGCCGCGTGTCGCGCAATGTTCGCGTTCGAGACTGTGCACGTCTGAACGTCGCGCTGCGCAACGAATCACTCGCCGATGGGTGTGCCTGAAGGCGAATCGCCGATCCCGCCTGGTCCGATCCACTCGAGATGCGGTTCTTTGGTTGATCGGCCATCGACCCTCGCTCGCGCTTCCCCGTTGACCACGCCGCACTTCCCTTCATCGGCCGGTGTGCCGCGCTGAGCGGCGAACAGGTCATGCCCCGAGCCGTTCGTCGAAAAATGACGGGGCGCGACCTGCATACGATCTACAACATTTGCGCGCTATTCCGTGGGTGGTAGGCCCGGCTTGCAAGACGTATCGACCGCTGCTGCCGAGTACGTCTACGTCATTCGCGTCGCTGGTCCGCTTGTGGCAATTGCGGTGTAGAGTTCCACTGTGCCGATCGTTCAACGGGGAAGGGGGAAAAGCCAGCATGAGTCTATTTGGGGAAAAGTGTGTGCGCTGCGCGTCCCGCACGCGAAGCGAATATCAAGGCAAACCCACGTGCGATCCGTGCCGCGAGGAACTCGAACTTGCACTGGTCGCGGCGCGCGAGGTGAAGCGGGCCTGCCCCGCGGATTCGTCCACGCTGGCTAAAGAAATCGTCCACGGCGTGATCATCGATCGGTGTCCCAGCTGCCGCGGTGTGTGGCTCGACGCCGGTGAAATGGAGCGGATGAACCAGGACGTTGCGGAGGAAGTCTGGAAGGCGACGGCCTTCAGTCGTCCGCTCGGATGAGCGCGGTAGATCGTTCGGCGAAAGACGCTTTTCTGGACTGAGGTCGATCGACTTCAGTGTGCGGTCGGCGGCGGTGTGTTCGGATCGTGCGAAGGAGTCACGATGCTGCGAGCGTGCGACTGCGGTGACGCCACATGGATCCGGGCGTTGTGTCTGCTGTTGGCGGCGTCGGTGTACGCCGAGGATGCGCCACGCCCGACTGCGGTCATTCCGGTTGCCGACTTTGTCCGTCTAGCCGAATACGGCGAGGCAAAATTGTCGCCGACGGGCAAGTACCTCGCAGTCGCGATGCGTCGGGACGACGCCAGGATCGTCGCGGTGCTGACGCTCGATACGCTGGCGATCGCGAGCATTGTGAAATTCAACGCGCCCAACGAGGCGTATCATTTTTATTGGGCCAACGACGAGCGTCTGCTGGTGTCGCTGGCGATGACGCCACGCGCGTTCGACTTTCCGGTTGCCACCGGCGAGCTGTACGCCGTGGACGCGGACGGTGGCCGCGGTCGGATGGTGTTCGGTCGCCGCGCCAGCGACTCCGGGGTCGCGTCCGGTCTGAGCGTGGCCGAAGGATTTAACGGCGCACACCGCATCACCAGCTTGCTGCCCGATGATCAGAAGCAGGTGTTGATCACCACGTATGGCGCGAACCGTGGCCATGAGCACATCACCAACGCTGCGCTGCTCGACGTTTATTCAGGTCGCCTGCGAATCGTGGCGCATGCGCCGCTGCGGGACGCGTTTTTGCTCGCGGATCGCAGCGGCAATGTCCGCTTTGCCGCGGGGCGTAGCAAAGCGCTCGAGTTCGAGCTGTATTACAGGGCAACCGCGAAGGCACCCTGGCAACGCGTCGCCGCATCCGCCTACGGTACCGGCGAACTGGTACCGGTTGGATTTACCCACGATCCGAACAAAGTGTTCGTGCTCGACAGTCGCGGCACCGACACGCGTGGTCTGTTCGTGCTCGATCTGACCACGGGGCAGCAGCAAGTGTCGTTTCGCGATTCACGCGTCGACGTCGATTCAGTGCTCGTCGCACAACCCGACGACGTGGTTTATGGCGTCCGCTATGTACCCGCGGGTATCGCCTACCATGTGATCGACGACGCGGCGCCCTTCGCCGCGATCCTGCATGCCGCGCAACAACGTTTTCCGGACGCCTATGTGGACATCACGAGCTACACGCGTGATCGCACCCGCGCGCTGGTCCACGTCATCACTGATCGCGATGCCGGCACCTTTTATCTGTATGACGTCGGCAGCGGTGTTTTCAGCTACCTGCTGCGTAGTCGGCGCTGGCTCGATCCGGCGCGGATGGCGCCGGTCCACGCGATTGAAATTACCGCGCGCGACGGAGCGCGGCTGCAAGGGTTCGTCACGCGGCCGCTGAACTGGATCTCGCCCGGTCCGTTGGTCGTCATGCCCCATGGCGGTCCGCACGGGGTCAACGACGGCCCGCTGTTCGATGAAACGGCGCAGCTGCTCGCGCACTACGGCTATGCAGTAATGACGGTGAACTACCGCGGCTCCGGCGGTTACGGTGCGGCGTTTCAAGCCGCGGGGTTTGGTCAGTGGGGCGGCGTGATTCAACAGGACATCAGCGACGCCACGCGGTGGACGATTGCCGAGGGCCTTGCCGATCCGGACCGGATTGCGATCTTCGGCACCAGCTTCGGTGCCTACGCGGCCATGCAGAACGCAATCCTCGAACCCGACCTATACCGCTGTGCCATCGGTGTGTCGGGTGTCTACGATCTGCCGTTGTTGTTTGAATCCGGCGACGTGCGCGCGCGTGCGACGGGGTTGAGCTATTTGCGTACGGTAATCGGCGACGACCGTAACGCGCTCGAACGCATCTCACCACGGTACCAGGCGGCACGACTGGAACTGCCGGTGCTGCTGGCCCATGGCGCGCTCGACGTGCGGACGCCGGTGGCACATGCGCGACGCTTCCGTGATGCGCTCATCGCTGCCGGCAACGACATCGAATATCTCGAACAACCGCGCGAAGCCCATGACTTTCTGGATCCGGAAAATCGCGCGGAATTGTTCGAAAAGGTCCTGGCTTTTTTGGACCGCCACCTCGCGTTACGCGCAGCGGCCAACGCCGGCTGACGTTTTGCGTGCATTGGTCGTGCGCTGCTGGTGCACTGCGGCGCTTGCGTCGGCGCACGTCGCGGCATTAGCCTCGACCATCGTCTGGTTTCTGAGTGGTGATACCGCGGTGGCACAGCGGGGAACGAATCACGTCACAAGCGCACTCGTCGTGCTCGCACTGCTGACGGGTCTGGGCGCGGCAAGCGCATGGAGCGCCGCACCCTATTCGTTCGATGCCCCGGATCAATACCTGACTCCAGCGGAGGACTATCAACGGTGGGCCGACCTTGCGGCGCGTCACCGCAGCCAGAGCGCCGCAATCGATACATGCCTCGACGATGCCGCTGCGTGTCCCGATCGCCTTCGCGGCTATCGCGAAATCGTCGTGCAAGCACAACACCTGTCAGCATTGCGCAAACTGACTCTGGTCAACCGCTTCATCAATACGCGCCGCTGGCACATCGAGCGAAGCCGCCACGACGACTGGCGCACGCTGACGGATTTTCTGCACCAGGGCGGCGATTGTGAGGACTACGCGATCGCAAAATACTTCGCGTTGCGCCAGGTCGGCTTCGCCGCGGACGATGTGCGGGTCGGCATCAGCTGGGATTTCGAAACCCATGCCCATCATGCCGTCACCGTGGTGCGCATCGACGATCAGGTGTATTTCCTGGACGTGGACGGGAGCCCACGTCGAAATCAAACCAGCTATCGGCTTTTGTTTTCGATCAACGAAATCGCTATCTGGGACCACGTACTACCCGCACACATATCCGAGGGGGAGCGATCATGAGAAGAATTTTGCTTGGCGCAGTGGCCGTCACGCTGGCAGCGGTGGTATCAGCCAACGATGTGGTGTCGCGCAGCGATGTCGAAGCTCGGCTCGATGCGCTGGAAGCGATCAACGTCACTGCGCAGAAGGCTGCGAAAGCCGACAACGAAGCGCCCGATGCGGAGCTCGACGCGATCCTACGGGCGGCAACGCGCGCTGAGACAGAAGGCGCGGCGCCGTCTAGCGAACTACCGCTCGACGCGCAGTAGTTTCACGGTCCGGTTCCCCAACCGCGCGGCTAAGGCGCGCGGTACGACTGCAACCGCGCGTGGATGTGCCTGACGAAGGCACACCCCGCAACATTTGGCGGATGTCGAATCAACGCGTCGCGTATAAACGATTCAGATTTTTGTAGCGATCCGGATCCAGGTCGCGGTTTTTGAATGCGGGATGGTCGACACCGTAGCGGTGTACCCGAAAAACCATGTTGATGCGTCCACCGAGGCGGGGGTTCGAAACGAAGAAGGGGTTGATGTATTCCCACACCACCTGCTTGCTGCGGGTCACTTCGAAGAACTGGCCCTTGGATGTTTCGCAGATGAGCATGTTGTCGTTTGGCAGACGGTCAACGCTGCCACCCATCACGGTATAAAACGAAAACGGCGGATCATCGGCGTATTCCCAGACGATCGCGCGCGTCTTGGCGTTGATTTCGATCGCCCGCGAAAAGTCCATGCCCTTGCGGTGGACGCCATTGTCGAAGACGGTGATCGTATCGGCGCTGGAGTATTTTGCGTCATGCTGATGCGACGTGGTGCCATCGGCCCACTTCCATTTGATCTTGCCGGACTTCGCGCTGACCTCGGCAAGCATGCTGATGCGCCGAAAACTCAGCAGCCAGTCACCGCCGGGCGTCAGCGAAATTGAATTGCAGTGACTCCACTCCATCCGATGGTCGAGCGGACAGATGATCTCCGTCGCGGGATCGAAGTGTTCCCAGGACTTCCACTGTTTGACGATCTCTTTTGCCGGCGTCACCTCGATGACCAGATCGCCGAGCATCACACTCGGATCGTCGCCGTCGGCTGAATAACCACCCTTGATCTTGCGCACCAGCGCCTTCGGAATGGGTACCCACTTGACGATGAGTGTGTTGCCGTTTGGTAGCCGTTGGTAGTCGTGGTGCATCCACGGATCGTCGTATTGCCAGACGATCTTGCCGCTCCAGTCCAGTTCATAGCACGCGGCCGCCTGACCATTGAGCCCGCGTTGTCCCTCGACGTTTTCCGACGGCATCGCGAGCGCCATCAGATTACCGTTGGGAAGCAACTCCGGATTGGTGATTCCCAGCGCGCACTCCCATTGGTGCACGAAGCGCCCTTCCATATCCATCAGCAACGCTTTGTTGCGATCGGCGGTGAATAACGTATAGCCGCGGTAACTCAGCTGCGGGTTGTAGTGAATGAGTCCATTGGGATGGTGTTCGGATCGAGCCACTGGCAACTCCTCGGCAAACGGATGGTCGGGTCATTCTATAGCCGCGACCCCGTGCGGCGCGCCGGCAACCAGCGTCTGCCTCCCCCGTAATTCGTTGGCGCGACACACATATGAACGCGTCTGGCTGTTTACGACTTGCGTCGGCGCGCAGTAAACGATCGCGACCGCATTCGAAACGTTGGTCCGGAGCAGCGAAGCGGAATCAGCGATCTTGTCCGGCCGGACTACTCGACTGCCATTACCATGCAGCCCGGCATACGGCGGAAATCTTGCGCGTTTGCCGTCAGCACGGTAAAGCCGTGGCGAATTGCGGTTGCGCCGATGATCAGGTCCAGAACTCCAAGCGTTACGCCCCGTCCAAGTGAGCTGACGAGGTGCGCGTGGACGCGAGCAACTTCAAGATCGAATGGCAGCGGGCGAAACAACTTGAAAATTGCCTCCACGAACGCGGAACGTCGAGCTCGGCGCTGTTCAGTGTTGGCGAGGTGTACGCCGACAAGAAGCTCTGAGCATGTAGCGGCTGATATGAACCCCACGCCGTATTCGGCTTCGTATCGGGAGAAGTCTACAGCGGCAGAGTCCTTCTCCATCTTGATTAACACGCTGGTGTCGATGATCAATCCCATTCGATGACGTCCGGTCGCATCCGAGCCAGCCCACGCTCGATGTCGCGCGCGAAAAGCTTGGCTTCGCGTACTCCGAGGTGCGGCAGCTGGTGCATCAACTCATCGAGCTTGTCCAGGGCAACGCCACCGGTCGCCGCGGCGGGCACGAGCCGAGCGACGACTTCCCTGCCGCGCACGATGTCAAACTCCGCACCCTGATAGCGCACTTGATTCAGGACGTCGGAGAACTGACGCGCTGCGTCGGTTGCGCTGATTGTCTTTTTTTCCATCGGAATGCCCCTGCGCCAATGTGGTTCACATTATCTGATAATCAAATAATCTGCCATGACATGCGGTTTCATCTACCTCATCTCGCGCACGATGCGATACCGGTCTGCACCCACCAACGCGCAACAGATTCACCCCGATCAGTGGGTGGAAGAGGCGGCCTGGAAGCAGACGGCGATCACGGCGGCGAGCCGCGGCATGGACGCGCTCATGGGCTCAACGGGTGACGCCCTCGTTTTTGAAGACGGGCAAGCGTGCGTTGATTTGAAAACGCCTGCTGCAGGAGACGCTGGGTGCGTGTGAGTGGAAGGGTCTATTCTTCCGGTCCGAATGTCACAGCTTCCACTCTCTGTACGCGATGTGCGCGGGCTCAATACGGCCGTCGGGGTCCGCAAACTGAATGGCGAGCCACTCGAACCACTCGGTGAATCGCGGATGCGCCTGCTCCGAACGAACACTCTCGACCCAGACACGCAGCTTGCGCCACAACACTTCGATCAGGCCTCCGGTGAGTTCCTGCGCCAGATCGAACGACGCGATACGACGAAACACCAGCAGTCCCATCGTCTCGTACATCATGCAGATCAGCAGCGCCGCCTGCTCGTACTCGGGCCCTTTGGCGCGCAGTTCCGCTGCTTGCGTGTCGTCGGGCAGATTTTTGATGAGCGTAACGGCGCGACTGAATTCCGGGTTGTAGAACGAACGCATCAACTCCACCGCGACGAGATCGCGCCGCTGTCCGCGCGCCTCGAGGATCTGAACAATCGCAAAAGCGCCGCCGCCTACGATTGTTAGCGTGCCGAGTATCTGGGCGACATTGGCCAGAAAATTAAGATCGGAGATGACGTCTCCCACGGCGTTCGGCGTGAGCCGGGTTATCAGCGCAACGCTTAAGCGGCGCGTGGAGTTCGGCTGCGCTTGCGCCAATTGTGCAGCACGTGCAGACGCCAGAACACGTCAATCAGCATCGCGAACGCAAGCCCAAGG
>Ga0209254_10002944_pt1 | contig 15551 bp, 13 predicted proteins | sample FrelakmetDIP11DI_FD_187148 | JGI IMG/M metagenome (GOLD analysis project Ga0209254, IMG submission 187148) | Freshwater lake sediment microbial communities from the University of Notre Dame, USA, for methane emissions studies - DIP11 DI (SPAdes)... | ecosystem: Environmental > Aquatic >...
CGCTCAATCGGGTCCCTGAGCTTCCAGCCCTCGATCTCGTCCCGGGTGCGGTAGGCCTGGGTGTCGAACATGGAGTGGGCGCGAAAGCGGTAGGTGCGGCACTCGAGGAAATATGGTCCGCCGCCAGCCCGTATTTTCTCGACGGCCGTGCGCGCGGCGAACTCCATCTTCACGGGCTCCATGCCGTTCACCTGCATCGCCGGGATCCGGTAGGCCTCGGCCTTCTTGTAGATGTCGGTCTGGGACTCGGCGTCCTCCAGGGGCACGCCCATGGCGTAGAGGTTGTTCTCGCAGACGAACAGCACCGGCAGTTGCCAGATGGCCGCCAGGTTCATGCTCTCGTGGAACGCGCCCTCGGCCACCGCACCCTCGCCGAAGAAGCAGGCCGTGACCGCGCCCGGGCGCAGCCGCTTGTCTGCCATCGCGATGCCGACCGCCAGGGGCAACCCGCCACCGACGATGGCATTGCCGCCGAAGAAGCGCCGCTCCCGGTCGAAGATGTGCATCGAGCCGCCGCGACCCCGGCAGAGGCCCTCGACCTTGCCAAGCATCTCGGCGAGCAGGGGGCCCATCGGCACGCCGCGCGCGAGCGCCTGGCCGTGCTCCCGGTAGGTGGCGAGCACGGCGTCCCGGGGCTCGAGCGCCTGCATGACGCCGACGGCCACGGCCTCCTCGCCATCGTAGAGGTGCAGGAAGCCCCGGATCTTCTGCGCCTGGTACAGCTCGACGCACTTGGCCTCGAAGCGCCGGATGCGCAGCATCTGCCGGTACACCTCCTGCAGATGGACACGCTCCAGGTGAATCTTTTCGGTCATGGGCCGGCGCTCACTTCTTTTCGTCGCTTTCCAGGGTGGACAGGTCGCCCTCGGGCAGTCCCAGCTCCCGCGCCTTCAGCAGGCGCCGCATGATCTTGCCACTGCGGGTCTTCGGCAGGTTGGTGCGGAAGTCAATTTCCTTCGGCGCCACGGCGGGGCCGAGCCGCTTGCGGGCGTGGCCCAGCAGCTCCCGGCGCAGCGCTTCACCCGGCTCGAAGCCGGGCTTGAGGGCCACGAAGGCCTTCACCACCTCGCCCACGACCGGGTCGGGCTTGCCGATGACCGCGGCCTCGGCCACGGCCGGGTGCTCGATCAGCACGCTCTCGACCTCGAACGGTCCGATCAGGTGGCCGGCCGACTTGATGACGTCATCGGCCCGGCCGACAAACCAGAAATAGCCATCCTCGTCGCGCCGGGCCAGGTCCCCGGTGAGGTACCAGCCGTCCGCGAAGCATTTCTTGTAGCGCTCGTCCTCGTGCAGGTAGCCCCGCATCAGCGACGGCCAGGGCGTCCTGAGTGCCAGTTCGCCATCCACGCCGGGCTCCTCGACGACCTGCACGTGGCCGTCGGCGGCGCGTTGCACGATGGCGGCAGTGATGCCCGGCAGCGGCTTGCCCATGGAGCCCGGCTTGATGTCGAGCGCAGGGAAGTTCGCGATCATGATGCCGCCGGTCTCGGTCTGCCACCAGTTGTCATGGAAGGGCAGGCCGAACGCCTCCTGGCCCCAGACGACGGCCTCCGGGTTCAGGGGCTCGCCGACACTGGCCATGAAGCGCAGCGCCGACAGGTCGAAGCCCCGCACGGCGTCGGCGCCGAGTTTCATCATCATGCGGATTGCCGTGGGCGCCGTGTACCAGACGCTCACGCGCTCCTTCTCGAGTACCGCGTACCAGGCCTGGGCATCGAACTCGGCTTCGACGACCACGCTGGTCACGCCGGTGACCAAAGGCGCGATGACACCGTAGCTCGTGCCGGTGACCCAGCCGGGATCGGCGGTGCACCAGAAGACGTCATCGTCGTGCAGGTCCAGCGCGTAGAGCGCCGTTGCCGCATGGGCGACCACGGCCCCGTGCACATGGATCGCGCCCTTCGGCCGCCCGGTGGTGCCGCTGGTGAAATGCAGGAGCGCCATCGACTCCGGGTCGGTGGGGCCGATCGTGTAGTGCTCCGACGCGGCCCCGACCAGGGCGTCCCAGCGGTGCACGCCCGTCTCCGTCGCCGCTCCATCGCCCACCAGGATCACGTGTTTCAGTCCGGGCAGCCGCTCCCGCAGGTTCCGGACCTTGCGCTGATACAGCTCCGGTGTCGTGACGAGGACCCGCGCGTCGCCCATTTCGGCCCGGGTGGCAATCGGTTCCGGTCCGAACGCGGAGAACAGTGGGGTCACGACGCAGCGGGCCTTTAACGCACCGAGTAATGCCACGTAGAGTTCGGGCAGCCGGCCCATGAGCAGGAAGACGCGCTCGCCCGGTTGCACGCCCAGAGTCGTCAGCGCGTTGGCGAAGCGATTGGTGGCCCGGGCCAGGTCGGCATAGCTCAGGTCGCGGCGCTCGCCGGTCCTGCCGATCCAGCGGAGCGCGGACCTGGCGCCGCGGCCATGCAACAGGTGGCGATCGACGGCCTCGTAGCCGATGTTCAGGCCCGCGCCACCGGGCAGGCCATCCAGCAGGCGTGCCGCGTCGTCCCAGCGGAACGTGGCGCAGGTCGTCTCGTAGTCCTGCAGGTTCGGAGTCCGGGATTGCCCGGCGGGTGGCTTGGTGATGCGCGTCGTCATGGTGCCTGTAGCTGCCCCTTGGAGCCGTTCCGGGAACGCCTGGACCCTGCAGTGCAAGATCCCACAAGTCGGCCGGGTTTAAGAGTAGGTGATTGCCCGAATAGTATTTCTCAGGAAAAAGGAGATGCTGGTATCGGGGATAACGTCAGGATTACTGGGGCACAAACAGAAGGAGTTCGTCGTGGAACATCGCTGTGGTGAACGACTTTCGATGAGGCTGCCTGCTACCGTCCACAAGACCAACGGCGAGGCGGTTCGGGTGATGGTTCGCAATCTGAGCAGTGGCGGCGCCTACGTTGAACTGCCTGCGGACCGGTCGCTACTGCGGGGTCTCGTGGAACTGGAGTTGTGCCTGCCCGGCGAGGAGCCCCGTTCATGCCTGTGGCGGGCCTACGTGATTCGTCAGCAGGCGGATGGGGCGGGGCTGATGTTTGATGATCGGTGGTCGGCGGAGCGCTTGCCGTTTCTGGCGGCCCTGAGATCTGTCCAGCGATCTGTCCAGCGATCGGCCCGGACATCGATCCAGGGCAGGGCGATGGAGGCACAGAACTCATGAGCCTGGCGAGCCAAAGACATTCGCACAAGGAGAGCACTGGCGACCCTGCCAAGCTCGTGCAGACTCTCCAGCGACCCCGCCGGCCCGCAAAGAAGTCTGCTGTGGCTCCGGCCGCGTCCGTCGAGTCGCAGAACCGGGAGCAGATGATCGCCGAGGCGGCGTACTTCCGGGCGGAGCAGCGCAACTTTGAATTCGGCCGGGAACTGGACGACTGGCTGGCGGCAGAACTGGAGATCGACTCCCTGAATCCCGCGCATCAGGAGAGCATCGATGACGCCAGCATCATTGCCCCGATCCCCTAGCGACCTGGCCGCCTGACCCCCCGTGCGGGCCATGGTCCTACAGGCGCCGGCGCCGATCGCGTCGGCGCCGCTTTATCTGACTGAGCTGCCAACGCCCGAGCCCGGCCCCGGTGAAGTTCAGGTGGAGGTCGAGGTGTGCGGCGTGTGCCGCACCGACCTGCACGTGGTGGAGGGCGACCTGCCAGTGCGCCGGCCGCAGATCATTCCGGGGCATGAGGTGGTGGGCCGGGTGAGCCGGCTGGGTCCGGGCGCCCGCCGGTTCGCGATTGGCCAGCGGGTTGGAATTGCCTGGCTGCACTCGTCCTGCGGTCACTGCGAATACTGCCAGCGCGGGGCTGAAAATCTTTGTCTCGCGCCGCGCTTCACCGGCTGGACCGAGCCCGGCGGCTATGCCGACGTGCTGTGCGCGCCGGAGGACTTCGTCTACGCACTGCCGGATGGACTGAGCGCCCGCGTCGCGGCGCCCCTGCTGTGCGCGGGCATCATTGGCTACCGGGCTCTGGTGCGCTCGGCGATTCGTCCCGGCGAGGCCTTGGGCCTCTATGGCTTCGGGGCCTCCGCGCACATCGTCCTGCAGATCGCCCGGCACTGGGGTTGCGGCGTCTATGTGGCAACGCGAGGTGATCGCCACCAGGCGCTGGCCCGGGAAATGGGCGCCACCTGGGTTGGCAGTGCCGATGCGGTGCCACCCGTGAAGTTGCAGGGTGCCATCCTGTTTGCCCCCGCCGGTGAACTGGTGCCGGCGGCCCTGTCCGCCCTGGATCGCGGGGGCACGCTTGCGGTCGCGGGCATCCACGTCTCCGATATCCCGCCACTCAATTACCAGGCCCACCTGTTCCAGGAGCGGAGCCTGCGCAGCGTCACGGCAAACACGCGGGCGGACGGCGAGGCCCTGCTGCGCCTCGCCGCGGAGATCCCACTGCACGCCATGACGGAGGAGTTTCCCCTGGAGCGGGCCAACGATGCGCTTTTCAGGCTGCGGCACGACCAGATCTCCGGCGCCGCGGTCTTGCGGCTCCGGTAGGCGCAAAGCGCATACTTGCCAGGGCCCATGGCGCCCTGGCCATGAAGGACCTTGGATGAACCCCAGAATCAGCGCGTTGCTCGAGCGCAGCCGGTTGCTCGAAGCCGAGATCGAGCAGGAGATCAAGCACGCGCGTCGCGAGTTGCAGGGGCTGCGCGAGGCTCTCGCCCGGCTGGACCTCGCCGGCGGCGCCTGAGGAACGAAACTGTGCCGCCCATGGAAAAGAAGACCCAGTTCAATCTCTGGTACGCCATCCTGGCCGCTCTTGCCATCCTCTTCATGCGTGACATCTGGGAGGGTTACCGGACGGTTGAGCAGATTCCGTACAGCGAGTTCCAGCGCTACCTGGAAGAGGGGCGGGTCACCGAAGTGACGGTCCAGGAGCGTTTCCTGCGCGGCAAGCTCCGCAGTCCCATGGCCGATGGCCGCAGCGAATTCGTGACCACCCGCGTCGAGCCCGGCATTGCCGGGGAGCTGGCAAAGCACAACGTCAAGTTCGACGGCGCCATCCAGAGCACCCTTCTCCGCGATGTGCTCTCCTGGATCCTGCCAATGCTGTTCTTTGCCGTGGTCTGGTTGTTTGTCTTCCGTCGCCTCGGGGAGAAGCAGGGCCTTGGTGGCCTCATGACTATTGGCAAGAGCAAGGCCAGGGTCTATGTCGAGACGGATACCCGCGTGACGTTCTCCGATGTTGCAGGTGTCGACGAAGCCAAGGCGGAACTGCAGGAGATCGTGACTTTCCTTCGCGACCCCACCTCCTATGGCCGGCTGGGCGCCCACATTCCCAAGGGAATACTGTTGGTGGGCCCGCCGGGGACGGGCAAGACGCTCCTGGCGAAAGCCGTTGCTGGTGAGGCCAAGGTGCCGTTTTTCTCCATCTCGGGATCCGAGTTCGTGGAGATGTTCGTCGGCGTCGGCGCTGCGCGTGTGCGGGACCTCTTCGAGCAGGCCAGAAACCGGGCCCCCGCCATCATCTTCATCGACGAACTCGACGCCCTGGGCCGGGCTCGGGGCGCATCAGGGCCCATCGGGGGCAATGATGAGCGTGAGCAGACGCTGAATCAGTTGCTCGCTGAGCTGGACGGCTTCGATCCGGGCAAGGGCATCGTGCTGCTGGCGGCCACCAATCGCCCGGAAATCCTGGACCCCGCGCTGTTGCGCGCTGGCCGCTTTGACCGGCAGGTCCTGGTGGACCGGCCGGACAAGGCAGGGCGGGTCCAGATCCTCGGGGTCCACGTCCGGAAGATCAGCCTGGCTTCCGGCGTGGACCTGGAGCAGGTGGCTGCCCTCACCACGGGCTTCTCCGGCGCCGATCTCGCCAATCTTTGCAACGAGGCCGCTCTCGCTGCCACCCGGCGTGGCGGGCAGGATGTTGCACTTGCCGATTTCACGGTCGCGATCGAGCGGATTGTCGCTGGTCTCGAGAAGCGCAATCGTGTGCTCAACAAGCGGGAGCGGGAGGTGGTGGCCTACCACGAGCTGGGGCATGCGCTTGTGGCGCTGGCCCTGCCTGGCACTGACGTCGTGCATAAGGTATCGATCATCCCGCGGGGCATCGGCGCCCTCGGCTACACCATCCAGCGGCCCACTGAGGACCGTTTCCTGATGACCCGCAGGGAACTCGAGGACAAGATTGCGGTACTGCTCGGGGGGCGGGCCGCCGAGAAGCTGGTCTTCGGCCAGCTCTCGACGGGCGCCGCCGACGATCTCGCGAAGGTCACTGACATCGCCCGGGACATGGTCATGCGCTATGGCATGGTGGAGGAACTCGGCTACGTCGCCTACGAGGCTGAGCGCCCTCGCTTCCTCGACGTTCCGGGTATCAGCACCGCCGGTGGCTGTCAGACCAGTCCCGAGACGCTGGAAAAGATCGACCGGGCGATCCGGACGCTCGTCATGGAGGCCTTCGCACGTGCCTACGAAATCCTCGACTGTAACCGCGCCGTTCTCGACCGCTGCGCGCGCGATCTGCTGGTTCAGGAAACCCTCGATGAGAAGAAACTGGCAGACCTGACCAGCGACCTGACGAGGGCCGCGATGCCAGTCAGCCAGGCGCAAAATCCCGCAGCAGGTAACCGGGGAAGTGGGAGCAACAAGCCATCACATGGGTGATGGCCTCCCGATCGTACTCGTCGCCCGACCGGTAGCGGTCGAAGAACGCATGGAGCTGCCGGACCCTCTCCGGCATCGCCTTCACCGCCTGCAGGCCGATTGAGACTCCATAATTGGTAAACGCGAATTTCACGTCGCGCAATTCCGGCTCGCGGCAGAAGTAGCCGTCGTCGACCCACATTCGATCGAGGATCGTGAGGCCCCGCGTGCGCTGGGCAATGGCCCAGTGTTCTGTCGGAAAGAACTGCGTCATCCACAGCATCATGCCGATCCCCAGGTCCTGCGTGATGAGCAGGTTCCTGCTGCCTTCGATGAGTTGACCCATGTCGGCGATCTGCGGCGCCAAGGACTGTTCGTCGAGCAGCCGGTAAGACACGTAGCCATCGAAGGGATCGAGCCCGCCGAATCCGTAGCCCGGGTAGGGTCCGCTCAGGTCCTCCGTCATCTTCCACCAGACCCCGTGGCCCGGCACCAGGAAGGCAGGGTGGATGTCCCGAGCGAGCTCGATGCCGGTCTGCCGGAAAGCCGGCACGTACCGTCCCAGCACGCCCATGGCGAATAACCACATGGCGAGGTAGTGGAAATACTGCCCGTCGCGGTCGGCAGCCTCGCCGATGCGGAGCCCGTGGCGCCGGCCGAGCACGCGGTTGACTTCGGCAACCAGCCACTGCGCCTCGTCGAGGTAGGATTGTTGATGGAGCTGCGCATGCATCGAGACCAGCAGCACGACGCCAAAAGCGTCAGTCCAGAGGTAGCGTCGGCCGTTCGGCCAGATCTTCTCTGCACGCAGCCACGCCAGCTTGTCGACGACGTAGGCGGTGTCGTTGCAGGTTGCCATACTCCTGGCTCTGCCTGGCTCTCAGAGGCCGAACGGGTAAGTGTCCGGCATCCCCTCGAGTTCCTTGGCAGCGAGCGGGGTTACCGCCCGGGTCTCGTCGAACCAGATGTACTCGTCGAACTGCCGCGGCAGCACAGCCTGGAAATAGTGACTCTGCAACTCGGTCTCTGGCCGGTAGATCACGCCGATCGCCCGCTCAAGGCGGGGTTGCAGCAGGCCCTTGGCCAGCGCGGCGGACGCTGGCGTGCGCAGACTGAGCAGGAACTGCGTCTTGCCGGACTCATGGCACAGCCGCTCGTAGCTCTCTGGAAGAGCGGGCCTGACGGACTTCGTCTTCATGGGGCCGTCCCAGTCCGAGGCGGCTGCCACGGTCCCGCTGTTGGTGCCGAAGCCGATCGAGTACGCGCTGTCGCCAAACTGCTCGCGGCACAACTGGCCGATGTTGAACTCACCGCGCCTCGACATCTCCGTGGCCGCAGCGTTGCCGACATGGGAATTGTGTGCCCAGACGATGCCCTTGCTGTGCTCGCCGTGATGCTTCAGGAGGGTCTTCAGGGTGTCGAACATGTGCTCATCGCGCAGGTTCCAGGAGGCGCGCGAGCCGTAGTACATGATGCGGTAGTAGCGCTCGGCATTCTTGACGAGCTGGGCGTTTTGCACGGCGTCGAGGAAGCGCTCCCCATCGTGCTCGGCGTAGGCCTGCTTCTTCTGCATCAACCCCGTCAGGACCGAAACCACCTGGTCCTCGCAGCTCCTGTAAGCGCCCGTCAGGGCGGCGTGGCCGTAGGTGGCCGGGTCGGCCTGCCAGGGTGTCAGGCAGCCATAGCGCAGCCGGGCGATGCGCGCCGTGTGCGGGTCCACCTCATCGAGATACCCGAGTACGGACTCGATGGAGCTGTAGAGGCTGTAGAGGTCCAGTCCGTGGAAGGCGGTCCGGCGTGGCGGGTCCAGGCGCGCGTTGCGCTCGCGCAGCCAGTCCACGAAGTCGCGGACCTCGGTGTTTCGCCACATCCAGACGGGGAAACGTGCGAAAGCCGTCCACTCCGACGGCGCGTACTCCATGTGCCTGACGTAGTGATCGACGCGAGCGGCATCGGGCCAGTCACCCTCGATCGCGACGAACGAAAAACCCCTGCGCTCGATGAGCTCGCGCGAAATGCGAGCGCGCATCCGGTAGAACTCAGACGTGCCGTGTGTCGCCTCGCCAAGCAGCACCACGCGAGCGTCGCCGATGCGCTGGAGCAGGGGCTCGAGGTCGGCGGTGTCGATGGTGTGGAACGGCTCGCAGGCGTGAGCGATGTGCTCCCCGAGCGAGGCGTCGGCCGCGGGCGGGCGCAACGGCTTCGGGCGCGGCATCGGCGGAACCTCGGCGCCGCGTTCCGGCGCCCAGCCCTCTTCGCCGACGAGAGGCACAAAGCGCACGTCGAGGAGCTCTTCGGTCTGGTACTCGTGCAGGGAAAGCCGGGTGACCCGGACCAGTTCCTGCAGGTTGCGGTCGAGGCCCACGGGGATCACGAGCCGGCCGCCGATCTTCAGCTGGCTCTTCAGGGTCTCGGGCACCTGGGGTCCGCCGGCGGCCACGATGATGGCGTCGTAGGGCGCGTGCTCAGACCAGCCGAGCGTGCCGTCGCCATGCAGGACATGCACGTTGTGGTAGCCGTGGGACGCCAGCGTGCTGGCAGCCTTCGTGGCCAGTTGCCCGTAGCGCTCGACGGTGTAGACCTCGCGCGCAATCATGGCGAGTACCGCGGCCGCGTATCCCGACCCGGCGCCGATCTCGAGGACCGTTTCGCCGCCCTTCAGGCCGAGGGCTTCAGTCATCAGGGCGACGATATAGGGCTGGGAGATGGTCTGACCCTCCTCGATCGGGAGGGGAGTGTCGTCGTAGGCAAACTCGCGAAGACCCTCAGGCAGGAAATGCTCGCGCGGCACGTGGCGGACGGCATCGAGCACCAGCTCGGAACGCACCCCGCGACGCATGATCTGGCGCTCCACCATGGCATGGCGGCGCTCGCGGGAGTCGGGCGCAATTGTGGTCGTGCCGGTCATTGCTGACTACATGCCGCCCTGGCCAAACTCGGCCCCGGGCTGTGGGGACTTTGGTTCGGGCACTTCGGTCATGATGGCCTCGGCCAGCAGCAGGATGCTCGCCACCGACACGGCATTCTCGAGCGCCACGCGCACGACCTTGGTGGGATCGACGATACCCGCCACATAGAGGTCCACATACTGTTTGGTGGCCGCGTCGAAGCCGATATTGCCTTCGCTGGTCAGCATGCGGTTCACGACCACGCCGCCATCGACAGAGGAGTTCTCCGCGATCTGCCGGGTCGGAGCCTCGAGCGCCCGCCGGAGTATCTGCATGCCCGTGCGCTCGTCGCCCTCGGCGCTGGCCTCCTCGGCCTCAATCGCCTTCGTGACCCTCAGCAGTGCCAGGCCGCCCCCAGGCACGATCCCCTCGGCGACGGCCGCTTTGGTCGCACTGATGGCATCGTCCAGCGCGTCCTTGCGGGCCTTCATTTCCGACTCGGATGCAGCTCCAACCTTGATCACTGCGACCCCACCCGAGAGCTTCGCCAGACGCTCTTCAAGCTTTTCCTTGTCGTAGTCGCTCGTGGTCTTTTCGATTTCGCGACGGAGCTGCTGCATCCGGCCTTCAATGGCCTTGCGCTCGCCGCCGCCGCCGATGATCGTCGTGTTGTCCTTGTCAGCGACGACCCGCTTGGCATGGCCCAGTTGCTCTTGCTTCGCGTCCTCCAGCTTTGTGCCCAGCTCCTCCGAGATGAGGTGGCCGCCCGTCAGCGCCGCGATGTCCTCCAGGATGGCCTTTCGCCGGTCACCGAATCCCGGGGCCTTGACGGCGACGCATTTCAGCACGCCGCGAATCTGGTTGACGAGCAGCGTGGCGAGCGCCTCGGACTCGACGTCCTCGGCAATGATCATCAGCGGGCGCCCGGACTTCGCGACCTGCTCCAGTATGGGGAGCAGGTCCTTGATCTGCGTAATCTTGCGGTCGGTGATCAGGATCAGAGGATCCTCGAGCACGGACTCCATCTTGTCCATGTCGGTCACGAAGTAGCGGGAGAGGTAGCCCCGGTCGAACTGCATGCCCTCGACGACCTCGAGGACCGTCTCGGTCGTCTTGGATTCCTCGACAGTGATGACTCCCTCTTCCCCAACCCGCTCCATTGCTTCGGCGACGAGCTCGCCGACCTGCGGGTCGTTGTGCGCGGAGATGGTCGCCACCTGCGCCTTTTCCTTCCGCTCACTGACCTTGCGGGACATGGCGTGCAGCGCCTTGACCGCCGTGGCGAAGGCCCGGTCAAGTCCGCGCTTGAGATCAACGGCACTGGCGCCCGCTGCGACATTCCGTACCCCATCGGCAAAAATCGCGTGAGCAATGACCGTCGATGTGCTGGTGCCATCTCCCACCAGGTCACCGGTCTTCTCGGCGGCCTGGCGCAGCATCTGTGCCCCCAGGTTCTCCTCCGGGTCCTTGAGGTCGAACTCCCTGGCAATGGCTACCCCGTCGTTGCACACGACGGGGGCGCCAAAGTGCTTCTGCATGAGCACCGACTTGGACTTGGGCCCGAGCGTGATCCGTACGGCATCGGCCAATTGCGTGGCGCCACGCAGGACCTTCTCCCGCGCTGCCGACCGAAACAAGACCTGCTTGTGAGCCATACGGAATCTCCTGCCCGGAACCCTGCGCCAGTTACTTGATCGGCACTTCGATCTTCGCGGGCTTCGAGCCCTTCTTCTTCGGGATATGGATCGTCAACGCGCCGTTGTTTGAGTCGGCGCGGATACCGCTGGCATCCGCGTCATCTGGCAGGGCGAAGGTCCGCGAGAAAGTGCCATGAAACCGCTCGATGCGGATCTCGTTTTCATCCTTGGCTTCCTTGGCCGTGATCCTCTCGCCCGTAAGGCGCAGCTGGCTGTTTTCCACCGTGATATGGACATCCTTCTTGTCGACGCCCGGCAGATCAGCCTTCACCAGGTATTCGGCCGGTGTCTCGGTGATGTCCGCCGCAGGACTCCAGGTGAACTCCTTGGAGCCCTCCTGAAGCTGCCGCATCAGGCCGGTGCGAAAGAACGGTGAGTAGCGGCCGACCATCTCGTCCAGATCGCGGAGCGGATCCCAGGTTGTGAGCAGGTTCATGGTCATTCTCCCAGAGTAATGATTTGTAAGGTTCTTCCCGTCGTGCTGCCAATTGCTCACCGGCAACACGCTAATGATTGGGTCTCGCGACCGGCGCCAACATCAGGGAAAGCCACTACTGGAAAACCCCTAGTTTGCGGGTTCACCTTATACTGCCTGCCATGTCACTCCCCGACCATCTCCGTATCGACCATCCCGACCAGCTCACCATCGTGGCCAAAGCCCTGGCCGGCGCCCCCTGGGTGGCCCTCGACAGCGAGTCCAACTCGATGTTCGTGTACCGGGAGCAGGTTTGCCTGATCCAGATCAACGCCGGTGGTGCGTTCTTCGTCATCGACCCGCTGGCTCTGGGCGTCGTGGCCGGCCAGACGCCTTCGGCCTTGCTCACGCCCCTGCGCGCCGAGCTCGAGCGCACGGACCGGCCCTTGTATCTGCACGGCGGCGAGTACGACGCGGCCTGCATGCGTCGCGACTTCGACATTGCGATGGGCGGGGTCTGGGACACCCAGCAGGCGGCGTCGCTGCTGGGCTGGCCGAAAACGGGCTACGGCAGCCTCGTGGAGGTCATGGCCGGCGTCGTGCTGGGCAAGGCCTGGGCCACCTACGACTGGGCCACCCGCCCGCTGCACCCGGAGGCGCTCGCCTACGCGATCGACGACGTGGTCTACCTGCCGGGAGTTGCCGAGACCCTGAAGGCTGCAGTCGTGGAAGCAGACATCGAGGATGAAGTGGCGCAGGCCAATCGCGTGGTCGCGGCCTCCGCGTGGAACGGCGGCTTCGATCCCGCAGGCATGTGGAGAATCCGCGACGTCAATGCCCTGGGACCGGACGGCCTGCGTGTCCTCGCCCGGCTCTACACCTGGCGCGATGGCGCGGCGCAGGCGGAGAACCTGCCGGCGGGGCGCATGATCAACAACGAGGTGCTGGGCTTGCTCGCCCGGCACCCGCCGGCTTCTCTGGCAGACCTGCGGAAGTCGCGACTCAAGAGCTACATCGTCGAGCGCTACGGCAACGCACTGCTCGAGGCGATGGCCATGGCCAAGGACGATCCCGTGCCTGCGCGCAGGGAGTTTCTGCGCATGACGCCGGAGGCCCAGGCCCGGGAGCAGCGCCTCAAGGCCTGGCGGCGGGAGGAAGCGGAGCAGCGGACGAAAACCGACGGCCGCACTGTGCCGCTGCAGCTCGTCCTGCCCGCGCGGGCCCTGGAACATCTCACGCTCCACGGTGCCGGCGACCTTGCCGCCGTACCCCAGCTGGGCGCGCGCCGCGCCGCCCGCTACGGCGACGTGTTGCTCGGCCTCTGCGGGTGAACGACCAGCTGGTGACCAGCACCTTTGCCGCGCTGCCCCTGGCGCCGCCGCTCGCCCGGGCGATTGAGGTGCTCGGGTTTGCGCAGATGACGCCGGTCCAGCAGCACGCGCTCCCGAGCTTGCTCGCCGGCAAGGATGTCATCGCCCAGGCGCGCACCGGCAGCGGCAAGACCGTGGCCTTCGGCCTGGCGCTGCTGTCACGCATCGACGTGGATCTCGACCGGGTGCAGGTGCTCGTGCTCTGTCCCACCCGCGAGCTCGCCGATCAGGTGAGCACCGAGGTCCGGCGGCTCGCGCGCTTCATTCCCAACCTCCGGGTCCTGACCCTCTGCGGCGGGGGGCCGGTGCGGTCCCAGACGCCGTCGCTGCAGACGGCACCCCACGTCATCGTCGGCACCCCGGGCCGCATCCTCGACCACCTCGGGCGTGCGACGCTCGAGCTCTCCGCGCTGCGGGTGCTGGTCCTCGACGAGGCCGACCGCATGCTCGACATGGGCTTCCTTGACGCCATCCTGGAGGTCGTCGACCAGGCGCCGAAGGTGCGCCAGACGCTGCTGTTTTCGGCGACGTATCCCGATGAAATCCGGTCCCTTAGCCGCCGCCTGCAGCGCAGTCCTGTCGAAGTCACGGTTGATAACGTCGTCAGCGCCGCCGATATCGAGGAACTCTTCTTCGAGGTCGAGTCGGGAAGCCGGAGCGACGCCCTGGCTGCGCTGCTTCTTCATTACCAGCCCGAATCGGCGCTGATCTTCTGCCACACCCGCAACGACGTCCGGGACGTCGCGGCTGAGCTCGCGAAGCGCGGCTTCTCTGTGCTGGCACTTCACGGCGAGCTTCCGCAACGCGAGCGGGACGAGGCGCTGCTGCGGTTTGCCAATAAAAGCTGCACGGTGCTCGTGGCCACCGACGTGGCTGCCCGGGGCCTCGACATCAAGGGCCTCGCGGCGGTCGTGTCCTGGGAGCTGTCCACCGATCCCCATATTCACCTGCACCGGATTGGCCGCACCGGTCGAGCCGGTCAGAAGGGCCTCGCACTGGCGCTCTGTTCACCCCGGGAGCGTGGCCGCATCGCGGCCTTGGAGCTGAAGGCCGGGGCGCCCGTGCGCTGGGGCCAACTGCCAGCCACGGACGACCGCCGGCCGCCAACCGCGTTGATGACGACGTTGATCATCGAGGGCGGAAGGCAGGACAAACTTCGCGCGGGCGATCTCCTCGGCGCCCTGACCGGCGATGTGGGCCTGCCCGGCGACGCCGTTGGCAAGATCGATATCGGCCAGCAGCGGGCCTACGTCGCGATCCGCACTGATCGCGCAGAGGTTGGGTTAAAGGGCCTGCGCGCTGGCAAGATCAAGGGGAAAGCTTTTCGCGTCTATCAGCTCGGCAGCCAAAAGTGAACGAGCGGCCACAGCCGAAGAATCCGTTGCACGGCATTACCCTCGAGGCTATCGTCAGCGAGTTGGTGGATACGCTGGGCTGGGAGGAACTGGGCCACCGCATTCCAATCCGCTGCTTCACGAATGACCCGAGCGTCGCTTCGAGCCTCAAGTTTCTGCGCCGGACGCCCTGGGCCCGGCAGAAGGTTGAGAGCCTTTATCTCCTGGTTCGCCAGACCGGCCCCGCGTGACGCTGCCACCCTGCGTCGTTTTTGAAGACGACGATCTGCTGGTGGTCAACAAACCGCCGGGCTGGAACACCCACTCGCCCGCGCCCCATGCCGGAGAAGGGATCTACGACTGGCTGAAACACCGGGAACCGAAGTGGGCCCAGCTCGCCATCATCCATCGTCTTGATAAAGACACCAGTGGGCTGCTGGTCTTTGGCAAGACCACGGAAGCCAATCGTTCCCTGACCCGCCAGTTCACGGAGCGCGAGGTGCACAAGCGGTACATCCTTGTCACCGACCGGCCCGCGCTCCGGGATGCGTTCACCGTGAGCTCGGTAATCGTCCGTGCGGGGGACCATTACGAGACCCGACCCCTGCATGAGGGCGGTGATCGGGCAGAAACCCGGTTCCGCGCGGTACGCCGGGAGGGAGGGCAGACCTGGCTCGAAGCGGAGCCCGTGACCGGGCGAACCCACCAGATTCGCGTGCATGCGGCTGCGGAAGGCCTGCCGATACTGGGCGATGCACTGTACGGTGGCAGTGACGCGTGCCGGCTGCACTTGCATGCTGCCGCGCTGGAGTTCCGGCATCCTCGATCCGGAGAACGCGTGCGGTTTGCGGTCCCGCCTGATTTTGCCCGGCCGGCCTCTGGGCAACTGCGGGATGCCGTGATCGACCGGCAGGAGACGAACGCGTTCCGTTGCGTGCACGGCGCGGCGGACGGGGAACCCGGCCGCTACCGGGACCGGCTTGGCGCGTGGATGCTGCTGGAGGGTGAGGACCCGCCAGCGCAACAGGCGGCCAGTGCGCTCCTCGGTTCCGGCGAGGGCTTGCCTGCCGTTGAGGGCATCTGCTTCAAACGGCTGCTTCGCCAAGTCCGGAAGGTTCCGGCAGCCGAGGCGTCACCACAACTGCTGGCGGGCACTGAAGCCCCGGAGCGCTTCCCGGTGCGCGAGAACGGCGTGACCTTTGAACTCAGCCTGACCGAAGGCTATTCAGTGGGTCTGTTCCTCGATCAGCGGGACAACCGGCGGCGTCTGCTGACCGGCCATGTG
>Ga0209254_10002945_pt1 | contig 15549 bp, 11 predicted proteins | sample FrelakmetDIP11DI_FD_187148 | JGI IMG/M metagenome (GOLD analysis project Ga0209254, IMG submission 187148) | Freshwater lake sediment microbial communities from the University of Notre Dame, USA, for methane emissions studies - DIP11 DI (SPAdes)... | ecosystem: Environmental > Aquatic >...
TCCGGCTTTTGTTGAAAGGATCACAGAAAACGGTGAAAACACTGAAATCCCCAGGATGATCATTAAATTAGCCCACGAATTGGGAATTGAGGCGTTTGCAGAAGGTATTGAAACTGTTGCTCAGCTCTCGCATTTAAGAGAGATGGGCTGTGATTATGGTCAGGGGTTCCTCTTCAGCGAAGCATTAGATTCAGAAGCTACGCGTCTATTAGTCGAAAAAGTTTCAACTGAAGGAAACTCGTCGTTACCCTGGCAGGAATATTGGACGGGGTGAGCCATTCAATTCTGCGGTAGAATCAGAGGGGAATCTTAAGGCAATACCCAGCAATCTCAGGTAAGCCCAGGAAGTTTAGCTAATCCTATTCGTTGGAGTATACATGGAGGAGCGGGAAATGCTGGTCACTGACGGCCTGTAATAAAAATAACCAGGCTGTTTTGTGCGCTAATAATTCATAAGACGGTCGAAAATAAGCCGGGGCGCATATCGCCTGCTCTTAGCGATCGACAAAACCATGGTTAACAAGGAGAACTAACAAAATGGAGGACAAACTGAAGCAATTACAAACGATGCTGGCAGAAGTATCTGACCTGAATGCTGCTGCGGCATTGTTAGGTTGGGACCAACAGACGTATATGCCTTCGGGAGGCGCGGAGGGTCGCGGATACCAGCTTGGCACGGTTGAAACGCTCGCTCACCTCAAGTTTACTTCGCAAGAGGTCGGGAAATTGCTGGATGAGTTGCAACCGTACGCCGTTCAATTGGATCCGGATTCAAATGAGGCGCGCTTGATCAAGGTCACGCGCCGCAAGTATGATAAGCAGACCAAAGTGCCGTCTCAGTTAATCGCCGAATTGGCGCAGGTGACTGCGGTTGCGCACCAGGCCTGGGCAGAAGCGCGGGTTGAAAACAAATTTGCCAAGTTCCAACCTCACCTGGAGAAGATCGTCGAACTGCGTTGCCGGTATGCTGAGCTTTTTTCCCCTTACGACCATATCTACGATGCTCTATTGGATGACTTCGAACCCGGTCTCAAGACTGCCGAGGTAAAGACGATATTCGAAAAGCTGCGCCCACAGCAGGTGGCTCTAGTGCGTGCCATTGCCGAAAAACCCCAGGTGGAGGCTGGTTTTCTTCACCAATCCTTCGATGAACAGAAGCAATGGGATTTTGGCGTCCATGTGATCAGCAGCTTCGGTTACGATTGGAAGCATGGTAGGCAGGACCGATCGGCTCACCCATTCACGCAGAGCATTGGCTCGCAAGATGTGCGGATTACGACCCGCTTTAACCCCAATTTCCTGAATACCGGGCTATTTGGCACGATGCACGAAGCCGGGCATGCCCTCTACGAATTGGGAATCGACCCGCTGTTGGGGCGCTCACCGCTTGGCTCGGGCGCTTCGTTGGCGCTGCACGAGTCACAATCGCGCATGTGGGAGAACCTGGTGGGGCGCTCGCTGCCGTTTTGGGAGCACTACTATCCCCATTTACAGCAGGTCTTTCCCGCCCAATTAGGCAATATCTCATTGCAGAAATTCTATAAAGGCATCAACCAGGTCCAACCCAGCTTCATCCGGGTTGAAGCCGACGAGGCAACCTATAACCTGCATATAATGCTGCGGCTGGAGATTGAGATTGCCCTGATCGAGAAAACTTTGCAGGTGAAAGATTTGCCCGAAGTCTGGAACACGCGCATGAAAGAATATCTGGGTGTCGTGCCGGAAAATGACACCCAGGGGGTTCTGCAGGACATACACTGGTCTGGCGGTATGATCGGATACTTCTCCACCTATGCATTGGGTAATCTGGTTTCGGCGCAGCTCTGGGAACGGATCAATATGGATCTTCCGGACCTGTCTGAGCAGATCCGGAAGGGTGAATTCTCAACTTTACTGAGTTGGCTAGGCGAGAAAATCCATCGCCATGGGGCGAAGTTTGAGCCGCAAGAGCTAATCCAGCGAGTGACCGGCTCGAAAATTGACCCGGCGGCTTATGTCCGTTACTTGAAGGCTAAGTACGGGGAGATTTATCAGATTTAATGAATAAGTCTGCTACCGGTCCAACTCGGATATCCGTAATAGCTGGCAGCCTGGCAGTGATGTTGGTCGCCGGGCTGTTGCTGGCGGCGTGTTCGAACCCGCTGGCTTCTGAGCTCTCTACTCCATTGCCGCCAGAATATTTACCCACGGCAGCCGCTCTGACCCTGGCCGCGCTTGAGGTGAACCGAGCCACACCCACCCAGCCGGCTAAAATGGCTGTTTCACCCACGATTGAGCTGACTAAGGTGGTTGGTGAATCAACAACTGTCTTAGCCACCACCCCGGCGCTGCCAACTGCGACCCCCAGCCCCGAGTCGAGCCCGACCACCTATTTGCCGACACCGACACTCACCCTAACACCTGCTCCAGAGGGACTGGCTTCGGTAGCGGTCACAGTGCCTCTTGGGGCTACCAATACCCCTGCGCCGCCAATCCCGGATGCACGCATCCAGATCTACCGATTAGGCGAGTTATCGAAGGTTGTATCTGCTCTGGATGTGTCGCTGCGCCTGACCTGTGGCTACGCAAAAGTAGTTCGGATCGAGTTGTATGGCGAAGATGGACGTCTGCTAGCACGCGATGTGCGCACTTACAATAAAGTACCCTGGGAGGCGGCGCGTATTGGGATGAGCCTGGACTTTGAGATCAGCGCGGCAGCCGAACTGGGGCGACTGGTGATTAGCGCCGAAGATCCTTTTGGCCGGCTGATTGAAGTCAATTCGATGAATCTGATCCTGCTCTCACAGGGGATTACCGAGTTAAACCCAGCCAGTGGTCTCCAGCAGAGGATTATTATCCAGGATCCTGTGGAAAAGACCCTGATCCAGGGCGGTAAGCTGATCATCTCGGGCAGGGCTCGCCCGGAGACTACCCAACCCCTGCGAGTGATGCTTGTGGGAGAGGATGGGCGGATTTTGGGCCAACGCCTGGCAGGAGTCACGACCGTGGTTCCGGGCGATTATGGGACATTTTTGGCGGAGGTGCCTTACTCGGTTTCGGAAGTTATGCCTGCTTTGCTGACTGTATTTGAAGAAGGCGGCACAATGTCGGAAATCTCCTTCTTGACCAGCCTGAATGTCGTGCTGGCTCCTTGATTAATTCAGGATGCAGGATTTGACCCCTGCGGGCTTTTCATTTACAATTCGTTTATGTTCTGTGAAGCGAAAGATTTTTTCATACTTTGAGTTTTAATCGATCTTAAGGAGAACAGTCTATGTTCAACACCCCCTTCACTTATAAGCGCGCGCCAGCCTATGCAGATGTCCCCGATGAACAATGGTGCAACTGGCGCTGGCAGCTCAGCAACCGGATTAACACACTGGAAGAATTTGAGCGGGTTCTGCCGCTTACCGAAAGCGAACGCAAAGCGCTGTCGTCGGCGAACCTTTTCCGGGTAGATATTACTCCTTACTACCTTTCCCTGATCAATCCGGATGATCCGAATGACCCGATCCGGAAGCAGGTTGTGCCAACTGCTGCTGAACTGGTACCCTTCACAGCCATGATGGAGGATTCTCTGTCTGAGGACCGGCATTCACCGGTGCCTGGACTGGTCCACCGTTATCCAGACCGGGTCTTGATGCTGGTCACGACTCAGTGCGCCAGCTACTGCCGGTACTGCACCCGCTCGCGCATCGTCGGCGACCCGTCGGCAACGTTCTCGCGGGCCGAGTTCGAGATGCAGCTCGATTATCTCAAGAGTACTCCCCAGGTGCGCGATGTATTGCTCTCCGGCGGCGACCCGCTGGTGCTGGCACCAAAAATCCTGGAAGAAATTCTCCGGCGGCTGCGCGAAATCCCCCATATCGAGATCGTGCGCATCGGTTCACGCGTGCCGGTCTTTATGCCCATGCGCATCACGTCTGAACTGACTGACATGCTACAGAAATATCACCCCCTGTGGATGAATATCCATGTCAACCATCCGAACGAGATTTCGGCTGAGCTGGCAGATGCGGCAGACAGGCTCACACGGGCAGGTATCCCATTAGGCAACCAGGCTGTGCTGCTAGCCGGGGTGAATGACAATGTCCATATCCAACGCGAGCTGGTGCACAAGCTGGTACGCATCCGTGTGCGCCCGTACTATATTTACCAATGCGATCTGGTGGAGGGGGCAGGACATTTTCGCACACCGGTAGGTAAAGGCATCGAGATTATGGAAGGCTTACGCGGCCATACTTCTGGCTATGCAGTGCACCAGTACATCGTCGATGCGCCGGGCGGCGGTGGGAAAATCCCAGTCTCGCCGACTTATTTGCTCAGCTATTCGGACCACAAGGTGGTATTACGCAACTATGAAGGATATATAACCACGTATGAGGAGCCGGTAGATTATAACCCGCGGTCCGCGGCGCAGTTCAAAGGCGAAAAGCGTCCCGAACTGGGCCAGCATGGGGTCTTCGGTCTGCTGGACGGCGAGGAAATGTTCATCAAGCCGACCGGATTCGATGAAATCCACGACCGCCATGGCGTCCAGCATCGTTTGAAGGATGAGCGTAAGTGGAAACCCCTGGGGATCGGATCGGGCGAAGAGAAACCAGAAGAGTAATCGAACAGGCTACTCTAAAAGGCCAAGATACAGGTCTGATGACCACCAACGGAGGGGCGCAGCGGCACCAAGCATGCAAGCTGTGCCCTTCTTTAGGGTGACCCTGATGAACTATAGGACCAGATCGAATGCTTCCAACCTTATCGCATGAGGAAATCTTACGTTATTCACGCCACCTGCTGATCCCAGACGTTGGGCTGGATGGGCAGCGGAAACTCAAGGCTGCTTCTGTGCTGGTGATCGGTACTGGCGGTCTGGGGTCTCCTGTCTCGCTCTATCTGGCTGCGGCAGGCATCGGTCATATCGGGGTGGTGGATTACGATGTGGTCGATTTTTCGAACCTGCAGCGCCAGGTTATCCATGCCACTTCTGCGATCGGTGAGTTGAAGGTCGAATCTGCACGCCGCCGGATGCTGGATTTAAACCCCGATATTCAAGTGGATGCGTATAACTTGCCGTTTACTTCCGAAAATGCCATGCAGGTCGCCCAGGACTATGATCTGATTATTGATTGTACGGATAATTTTCCGACTCGCTACCTGAGCAATGACCTGTGTGTATTGACCGGTAAGCCGAATGTTTACGGCTCGATCTTCCGCTTTGATGGGCAGGTGAGTGTGTTCGATGCGAAACGTGGTCCCTGTTACCGTTGCCTGTTCCCTGAACCGCCGCCGCCAAACCTGGTGCCGACCTGTGCGGAAGGCGGCGTGCTGGGCATCCTGCCTGGTACGATCGGCACGATTCAGGCGACCGAAGCGATCAAACTGATCCTGGGGATTGGCGATCCATTGATTGGGCGTCTATTGCTGTACAACGCTCTGGACCTGTCTTTTGAGTTTGTCAAGCTGCGTAAAAACCCGAAGTGCAAAGTCTGCGGCTCTAACCCAGAAGTCACCGGGCTGATCGATTACGAGGCGTTCTGTGGAGTTCCCGGGCACGATCACGCCGGAGCAACCGGTGGTGAATGGGATATCTCTGCAACCGAGCTGGCTGAAAGATTGAAGCAGGGTGATTCGATCCACCTGCTGGATGTGCGCGAGCCGCACGAGCTGCAAATCTCGCGACTGGAAGGCGCAACATTGATCCCGTATGGGCAGCTGGCTGCCCGGCTCTCTGAACTGAGCAGCGCTGAGGAAATCGTCGTTTTCTGTAAATCCGGAAACCGCTCTGCGTTTGCGTTGGAGCTGCTGGCCAGCGCCGGTTTTCGTAAGATCAAACATCTGGATGGCGGGATTAATGCCTGGGCAGAGGCAGTAGACCCGAGTCTGCCGGTTTATTGACAGCCTGATAAGAGATTGAGCATTGGATTATAATCTGAACATGCTGGTCAACCGTTGAGGTGAAATGATGAGATTTGCATTGCTGTTGGGTGTGCTGGCCTTATTGGCTGTGTTGGTTGTGGGGATGTATGTGACGGGCTTTACCGACTACCTGGGTAATAACCCCAGCACCTGCAACAACTGTCATGTGATGGATTCTGTATACGAGAACTGGTATCACGCCGGTCACAGGCAGTGGACGACGTGCAATGATTGCCATACGCCGCATGCATTGATCCCGAAGTATTACATCAAGGCTCTCTCGGGCTACCATCACGTGTCGGCTTTCTTGTTGGGGGACATCCCGACTGCCATCCGCGCGAGAGAGTCTTCGCGCAAAATTGTCCAGGAAAACTGCCTGCGTTGTCATGAACAGACCGTGGATAACTTAGATTGGCAAATGGCCTACACCCAGAATGAAAACGAGCGCTACTGCGTTTCGTGCCACCGGAACACCGCTCATGGAGAGCGAGGCGTCTCGATCCTGCCTTACCAGCATATGGAGGAGAATAAATGAGCGTTGAAGCTAAACCTAAAAACTCAAAATTGTCCTGGATCCTGGTTGGGATCATCTTGATCCTGGCTGTCGGATTGATCGGCGTTTTACTGTATTTGAAAAACCAGCCGCAACCCAAACGCGGCATGGTCCCGATTCAGCAAATCGTACCCAAAGATCCAAACTCAGCTAATTGGGGAGTCAACTTCCCGAATGAGTATTCGACGTTCCTGCTGACCGAAGGGAATAACACCGCTACTAAATTTGGCGGCTCACAACCATACTCAAAACTGGAAAAGGACCCGCGCCTGGTTACCCTGTTTGCCGGGTACCCTTTCAGTAAAGATTACAATGAAGAGCGCGGTCATATGAACGCGCTGACGGATGTGCGCGCCACCAAACGCGTCAACGAGAAGACGGCCGGCACATGTTATTCGTGCAAATCGTCTAACAACCCGCAATTGTGGGACGAAATGGGTATGGCAGAGTATGACCGTACCCTATTCGGCGAATTGGGCAAGCAGATCACCCAATCAGTCGGCTGCGCTAACTGCCATGAAGCGAACACGATGAAACTGATTGTCACGAACCCGGCGCTGGAAGAGGCTCTGCAAGCGCAAGGGAAGGATTGGCGTACATTCACCCGCCAGGAAATGCGAACCGTGGTTTGCGCTAATTGCCATGTTGAGTATTACTTAAAGGGCGACGGCAAATACCTGACCTTCCCGTGGGTAAACGGGACCAAGATCGAGAATATCGTCCAATATTACGACGATGCAAATTTCAAGGATTGGGAATATCCAGACACAGGTATTCCAATGCTCAAGGCGCAACACCCCGAATATGAGACCTTCACTGCCGACTCCACACACTTCAAGGCAGGTGTCTCCTGCGCGGATTGTCATATGCCATATACGCGCGATGGCGCGGCAAAATTCTCCAACCACGATATCAAAAGCCCATTGTTCGAGCCGGAAGCGGCTTGCGGGCAGTGCCATACCGATGTGGATTATGTGGTCGGGCGTGTTGAGACAATCCAGGCGCAGGTGAACGAGCGGTTGCTAGCGACCGAGGATGCGCTGATTGAAGCGCTCAACGCGCTCAAAGTGGCAACTGCCACACCCGAGGTGGATAAAACCAAACTCGACGAAGCACGCAAGCTGCACCGCCAGGCTCAGATGATGTGGGACTTTGTGGCTGCAGAGAACAGTATGGGTTTCCATAACCCGGAAGAGACGTTGCGCATCCTGGCTAAAGCTACCGATACCGCCCGGCAGGCGCAGTTAATGGCACTCCAGGCGGCGGGTACGCTAGAGGGATTCTTCGCAAGCCAATAAGTTGCTTAAAATAATATAGATTGACTGAACATGCAGTTGCTACAACATTTCCTACCGCAGCAACTGCATGTTTAATTTATAATATGGATCAAGGGGCTTTTGGTTGTCCATTTGATCGGTTCATCCTTGCGCGAGAGGAAGGTTAGGATGCTGGATAAGCTGGATCTGAATCAAGAACTTGACGGGAAAACCTACAAACGGACCATGCCGTTGTTGACCGAACGCCTGTACGCGGTCCAGAAGGCCTCCTGGGACGCCCACATCCCGGTTATCCTCCTGTTTGAGGGCTGGGACGCGGCGGGGAAAGGCACTTCGATTCAAAAGCTGACCAGCCCGCTGGACCCGCGCGGCTATAAATTGTATCCGATCCGTGCGGCGCGGACTTATGAAAAAAAGCGTCCCTGGTTGTGGCGCTTCTGGCTTAAATTGCCGGCGCGGGGTGAATGGGCGATTTTCGACCGTTCCTGGTATGGGCGGGTGCTGGTAGAACGGGTGGAAGGACTGATCCCAGAAAGCGAATGGCGGCGGGCATTCCGAGATATTGTCGATTTTGAGCGCACGCTGGCCGATGATGGTCATCTGATTATCAAATTCTTCATGCATATCAGCAAGCAGGAGCAAAAAAGCCGTTTCAACAAACTGCTCAAAGACCCGTTGACCGCCTGGCATGTCTCCCCCGAAGATTGGGATCACCACTACCGCTATGACGATTGGCTGCTGGCTTACGAAGAGGCCTTCGAACGTACGGAGAGCGAGTGGGGCCCATGGACGATTGTCGAAGCCACCGAAAAACGCTTCACCATGGCGAAGATCTTCCGCACGGTCATCCTCTCATTGGAGGAACGGCTTGGCTGGCAACATATGGCGCTCCCATCTGCTGCCGAGGCAGAAGAGCCGGGTGAGAAAGAGCCAGAATCTGAAACGGAGTACGCACTCGAGGAAAATGAGGGCGTTGAGGGCGAATAAGAGCTGAAAATCGCGACGGAAGAAGATTGATCAGGAGGTCGCCATGTTAAGTACATTGGATAATAGCCTGACATTGAGCCAGGAAGAGTATGGACAATCATTGGTCAAGTACCAGGTAGCTATCTCCAGGCTGGCATACCAGATCTATGTCCAACAGCGCCCGGTGATTATCGTTTATGAGGGCTGGGATGCGGCTGGGAAGGGCGGCGCCATCCGGCGCGTGACTGAGAAGCTAGACCCGCGCGGCTTTGTGGTCTACCCGATTGCGGCGCCGAAAGGGGATGAAGCCACTCACCATTACCTGTGGCGTTTCTGGAACCGCCTGCCGGAGACTGGACAAATCGCCATCTTCGACCGCAGCTGGTACGGGCGCGTGATGGTAGAGCGCATCGAAGGTTTCTGCACTGAAGCAGAATGGAAACGCGCCTATCGTGAGATCAATTACTTCGAGCGCCAGCTGGTTGATTTTGGGACCATCCTGTTCAAGTTCTGGCTGCATATCGATCGGGATGAGCAATTACGGCGCTTCGAATCGCGCTCTACTGACAAACTGCGCTCCTGGAAGCTGACCGAGGAGGACTGGCGCAACCGTGAGAAATGGCCTCTCTATGAAGAGGCTGTCAATGAGATGCTATTGAAAACCAGCACCATCTCAGCACCCTGGACGGTGGTTGAAGGGAACTCGAAATGGTACGCGCGGGTGAAAATCCTAAAGACATTGGTCGATAAGCTCGGCCATGAGTTAAAATATGATCCCTTCGAACAGATCGGAACAGGCGAGAAGAAGGCAAAGAAACACAAGAAGAGTTAGTTAGAGGTGATTGTGCTTTGAGGCAGAGAGTCTGGGATTATTCGGTGTTCAGGAGTCTGGTATGACAGAACGAGTTGATTTAAGTGATGAGCTTGCGGAGGAGCAGAGCGGTGAGATCGATCTCCGCGACCATCAATGGTATCTTAACCGTGAATTGAGCCTGTTGGAATTTCACCACCGCGTCCTGGAAGAGGCGCAGGACGAAAGCAACCCGCTTCTGGAGCGGGTGAAATTTCTATCGATTGTTGGCTCGAACCTGGATGAGTTCTTCATGGTGCGGGTGGTTGGTCTGAAAAAGCAGGTGGCGGCAGGCGTCGTGGATCTGCCGGCTGATGGGACGCCGCCAGTGCGCGCCCTGGCTGAAATCCGCAAGGTGGCTGCACAATTGATGGGCCAGTCCAGGGAGCTCTTCAGGGATGAGCTACAGCCGTTGCTGAAAAAGGCAGGCATCTTTGTCCTGGATTATGAGGCGCTTACTGATAAACAGAAGGAAAATGTCGATAACTATTTCGACGATGTAATCTCAAAAGTGCTCACGCCGCTGGCGGTGGACCCCGGGCATCCTTTTCCGCATATCTCGAATTTGAGCCTGAACCTGGCAGTGGCGTTGCGCGACCAATATGACGTCGAGCGCTTTGCCCGCATCAAAGTGCCGACTAACAAGTTACCACGCCTGCTGCCGATCAAGCGCTCATCTGGTTCGGTACGGAAAGATGGCACCCCACCCCAAAACCATTACTTCGTCTGGCTGGAACAGGTGATCGCTGCCAACCTGGGTAAGCTCTTCCCTGGGATGGATATCGTCGACGCGGATCCTTTCCGGGTTACCCGCGATGCGGATATGGTCATCCAGGAGCTGGAGGCGGACGATCTGTTGGAGACGATGGAACAGAGCGTTCGCCAGAGGCAGTTCGGGTCTGTGACGCGCCTGTCGGTGGATGACTCGATGCCCGCACGCCTGCGTGAGATCCTGATTGAAAACCTGGAAGTTGACCCCAGGGATGTCTATACGGTTAACGGCGCTTTGGGTCTTTCCGACCTGATGAATCTTTACCAGGTTGACCGCCCAGACTTGAAGGACTCGCCCCTGCGGCAGTCGATCCCGCAATTGCTCCGCACCGACCCGCGGGATGGCAACATCTTTGCCATCGTGCGCGAGGAGGACATCCTGATCCACCACCCATACGATTCGTTCAAGCCAGTAGTCGACTTCTTAGAGCAAGCCGCGAATGATCCAGATGTGCTGGCGATCAAGCAGACGCTCTACCGGGTGGGACGGAACTCACCGGTGGTGGCGGCGCTGTTGGAGGCGCGCCAGAACGGCAAAGAAGTGACAGTGCTGGTGGAGCTGAAAGCCCGCTTCGATGAAGAGAGCAATATCGGCTGGGCCAAAATGCTGGAAAAAGAGGGGGTGCACGTCATCTATGGCTTGTTGGGATTAAAGACCCATTCCAAAGTTGCCCTGGTGGTGCGCAAAGAGGGTGAGCATATCCGCCGCTACCTGCACCTGGCGACCGGGAACTACAATGCTATCACCGCCCAGGTTTATGAAGACATCGGGATGTTTACCTGTGACGAAGAGATTGGCGCCGATGCGACCGACCTGTTCAACTACCTGACCGGCTATTCGGCGAAGAAAGAGTACCGTCGTTTGCTGGTGGCGCCCGTGAACTTGCGCTCCCGGATGGAAGCGCTGATCGAGCGTGAGATCGAACACCAGGGCAAGAATGGCTGCGGTCACCTGATCTTCAAGATGAACTCCCTGGTCGACCCACGTATGATCCGCAAACTCTATCTTGCTTCTCAGGCTGGCGTCAAGATCGATTTGATCGTGCGCGGCATGTGCTGCCTGAGACCCGGGGTGCCCGGCGTCAGCGAAAATATCCGGGTGACAAGCGTGGTCGGGCGCTTCTTGGAACACAGCCGCATTTATTACTTCTGCAACGGTGGTAATGAGGACATCTACCTGGGGAGCGCCGACTTGATGCCACGCAACATCAACTGGCGGGTTGAAGTACTTTTCCCGATCTTGGACCGCCGGATCATCCGTTATTTGCGCGACGAGGTGCTGGATACTTACCTGAAGGCGAACAAGAAGGTGCGCGTCTTGCAGGCAAATGGCTCTTACACGCACCTGCAGCCAACCCCCGGGGACCCGTTGATTAACCCGCAGGACTGGCTGATCCAGCTCCACCAACGGGCGAAAGGTTAACCGGCCTTGGATAGTCCAACCTTGGATATTGCAGGACCAGTTGCTCCTGGCGCGTCCCCAATTCCCGAACAGATCCGTGAACTTTCATTGAGCTTATTCGATTACACTCAGGAGCTGCATACCCTGGGTGCCGCCGAGCGTATGATCCTGGAACAGGCGGCGCTATTACCGGCGGCGCCAGCGCGCCGGACTAAAAAGAAGCCTTACCAGGCGACCCTGGAGCTGGTGAGAGCACAGCCCAGCCTGGAATTGGAGGCAGAGCAGCAGAAGGTGCTGGCAGCCGTGGTCGTCGTCTGGCGCAGAGCGCTGAGGCTCAGGGACCTGAAGCATCTGAAGCTTAGCGCGGTGCAGCAACGTGCCGCGCTGACACTGGTGGCTATCCTGCGCATTGTGGAAGGCCTGGACAGTTCGGGCAGCGGCGAAACGGCTATCCAAAAGGTTGAACCGTCGGCGAGCGGGATGCGGATCATCGTGGAGGGGCCAAGCGTGGCTGTGGACGCAGCCGAAGCGCAACAGCAGGCACGCCTGTGGAAAAAATTGGGTTACCCGGCAGTTGAGGTGCTGGAGTCGAGCGATGCGGCAACCTGGTTGATACCTTATCCGCAACCCGCGGAGAAGATTGGCATTTTGCCGAACGACTCGCTGGCCGAGGCGGGGCGCAAAGTGATGCTTTATCACTTCGCGCAGGTGCTGCGCCATGAAGACGGGACGCGCCTGGGCGAGGATATCGAGGCTTTGCACGACATGCGCGTGGCAACCCGCCGTTTGCGGGCTGCCTTCGAAGTGTTCAGCGAGGCCTTCGAGCCAGGCGCCTTGAAGCCGCACCTTAAGGGCCTGAGGGCGACCGGCCGCGCTTTGGGGAGCGTGCGTGACCTGGATGTGTTCATGGAAAAGGCTCAGCGGTATATCGAGACGCTGCCCGAGGAAAAGCGGGCAGGGCTTGACCCGCTCCTGTCGCAATGGAAAGAACAGCGCGACGCGGCGCGGGGCCGGATGCTGGAGCACCTGAATAGCTGGGAATACGCCAGCTTCAAAGAGAAGTTCAACCTGTTCCTGCACTCGCCTGGGGCGGGGGTCCGCTCGCAACCGCCCGACCAGCTTGCGCCGGACCGGGTATGCGAGCTGGCGCCGGTGTTGATCTATAGCCGGATCGCTGCGGCGCGGGCGTATGCACCGTTTTTAACGGACGCGCCGATCGAAAGATTGCACGCGCTACGCATCGAGTTCAAAAAACTGCGCTATACGGTCGAGTACTTCTCGGAAGTGTTGGGCAAACGCTCGGTCGAGGTGATCAATGACCTGAAGCTGCTCCAGGACCACCTGGGAGACCTGAATGATGCCCAGGTGGCTTCTTTGATCCTGGGTGAATTCATCAAAGGCTGGGAAGCGAGCCAGCAAACCCTGCCGATCCAGGAGAGGCAGAGCATCGAGGAAGTGGTCAACTATCTGGCGGTGCGCTACGCTGAACAACATCGCTTGCAGGTCACTTTCCAGGCTGCCTGGGAAGCACATTTCGACAAGCGGGGCTTCCGGCGCAACCTGGCGCAAGCGGTCTCGGTGCTTTAGCAGACTAAATTCTCAGCATCTTTCCGGTAGCTCGACACGGTCTGGGCCGCGGTTGATCTCCCAGGGGTAGATGATATGGGCATCGGTAATGGCGGCATAATAATCGGGCTTGGAGGGACCGAACAGGTTGCGGTAAGGATTGAAATGTAGCACGCAGGTAAAGGGGAAACCGCCAGCCGCCGAGACGCGGATTTTCACTGCGGTGATGGTCCTGCCAGAGCCCCAGACATCATCGACGACCAGGGCACGGCGACCACGCAGGGCGCTATCTTCAGGGAACTGGATGAATTGGGGCCAGGCCATCAGCTTAGCCTTTTCCATCTGCATTTGAGTGGGGAAATCTACTGCGGCGGTCAGGATGTGGGTGATACCCATAGCTTCCGCCAATAACCCACCGGGGATCAGTCCCCCACGGGTGATCAGGACCATGGCTTCGAATTCTTCGTCAAATTGAGGCAGCAGGTGGTCAATCAGCTGGTCAACGTCGTCCCAGGTCAGTACTTCATTACGCAGCGGCTGCATTACGGTCTCCTCACAGCTAAGTTCAGCAAACCGGCGGGCGGAGAAGCGCCAAGCAGGCTTGCCCACCTATTATAGCAAGTTTGGTGGGTTTACTTCAAGTCTCCAATCGGCCAAATTGCGCCCGCGCAGCAAAGAGGCCGGATCTGGGCCGCACAGGACGAGCTGCCAACGGTAGATGCCGCTCAGACGGGAGAAGAAACAAGGCGCCGGGCCGATGATGCGAGTCGAGCGGCGACCCTCTTGGTCCAGCCAGCCTTGCACCTGGAGGGCCAGGTTGCGGGCAGCCTGTTCGGCCTTGTGTGGATCGTAATGACGGTATTCCAGGCGGACCAGCCCGGCAAAGGGCGGGTAGCCGAGCTGGCGGCGATAGGCCAGCTCTTGCTCGTAGAAGGACTGGAAATCGTGAGCGGAGGCGGCCCGGATGACGTAGTGCTCGGGCTGGAAAGTCTGCAGGATTACCTGACCACCCAACGGGCTGCGCCCGGCGCGTCCGGCGACCTGGGTCAGCACCTGGAAGGTACGCTCATTGGCGCGGTAATCGGGCAGGTTCAACCCCACGTCTGCCAGAACGGCGCCAACCAGTGTTACCAGCGGCAGATCCATGCCCTTAGCCAGCATCTGGGTGCCGATCAGCACATCGGCGCGTTGGGCGGAAAAATGGCTCAAGATGGCGTTGTGGGCGCCTTTCTTGCGGGTGGTCTCGTAATCCCAGCGCAGCGTACGAGCGGAGGGGAACAGGCTTTGCAGCTCGGTCTCCACCTTCTGGGTGCCGGTGCCATACTGGCGGATGCGTGCACCGCCACAGGATGGGCAGGTTTTGGGCATCTTGCGCTGGTAGTTGCAGTAATGGCAGAGCAAGATGCCCTGGGTTTCATGGAAGGTGAGGGGGATATCGCAGCGCGGGCAGCGCATGGTGTGACCGCAGTCCCGGCAGAAGATGTAAGTAGCCGAGCCGCGGCGGTTCAGGAACAGGATCGCTTGCTGCTTGCGCTCGAGCACCTGACCCAGCGCCTGCTGCAGCGCCTGGCTGAAAATCGAGCGGTTGCCAGCTTTCAACTCCTCGCGCATATCGATCACGCGGACCGGGGGCAGATCGATAGTCTCGGCCTGACCTTCCAGCGGGCGATAGTGGGAGGCGGGTTGGGCCGGCTCGCCGGTGGAACGGCTCAGGCGTTCCATTTGCGCCTGAACGGCAGAGCGGTGGGCCAGGATGCGCTCGGGCAGGTGCAGGTACTGGCACATGCCCTGCTGGCTGCGATAAACGGTGACCAGATCGGGCGTTGCGGATCCCAGCAGGCAGATCGCGTTGGCGAGATGGGCGTAGCTGATGGCGGCTTCACGGGCGTGATAGTGGGGCGCTGACTCAGACTGGTAATAGGTGTCGTCGTGGCATTCATCAACTACGATCAAGCCCAGGTTCGGGAAGGGGGTGAACAGGGCGCTGCGCGGGCCGACCACCAGACTGAGCTCACCCAGGCGGGCGCGCCGCCAGGTGTCGAAGCGCTCGCCGATCGACAGGCCCGAATGCACCAGCCCCACCTGACCGGGGAAACGCCCGGCAAAACGCTGGACGGTCTGCGGCGTCAGGGCGATCTCGGGCACCAGGACAATGGCCTGGCGACCCTGGGCCAGGGTTGCCTGCACGGCGCGCAGATAGATTTCTGTCTTGCCCGAGCCAGTGACGCCGTGGAGCAGTATAGGCGCAGCAGTCTGCCCAGCGACCGAGGCC
>Ga0209254_10002946_pt1 | contig 15542 bp, 14 predicted proteins | sample FrelakmetDIP11DI_FD_187148 | JGI IMG/M metagenome (GOLD analysis project Ga0209254, IMG submission 187148) | Freshwater lake sediment microbial communities from the University of Notre Dame, USA, for methane emissions studies - DIP11 DI (SPAdes)... | ecosystem: Environmental > Aquatic >...
GATGCAAGGCGCGCAAATCCGACGGAATGAGGCGTACTTACCTTTACGCCGCAATGACTGAGGATGCAGCGCAACGCCGCAGATGGACTTTTTACGAAGCCGTAAGAAGGATATAAAGGGAAGCTCCTTCCCAAGATATAACCTACTGCTTTTTAACCTCATTCACATACTTAAACCTTAGTTCAGTGAGGAGGTGGGTAATAAGGTTTTCCTCTTCATCAGATAAATTTCCCTTGGTTTTATCTTTAAGCAGGGAAAGAATATCAATTGTTTGTTTAGCCAGAGGAAGATTCTTTTCAATTGTTTTGGTATAAGGATTTTCCATCAGCCCTAAATGTAAGATAGCGCTTGAACTTAAGGAAAAAATAAAGGTCGAAAAATCAATATCCGGCAAAGGGGCACCCTCACCCTCAGTAAACTTATCTTGCTGTTTCTCTCGAGAAGGTTCGGAAGGCCCCGGAGCTTCCTTCTTTTGTTCCGCGCCCACATCCCCCTCCGATTTCACCCCGCCTGAGTCATCAACGACAAAACGGCGTTTATCACTTACGGTAAAAGATTCTTCTTTTTTTCCCTCAGTCATGACTCAACTCCTTTTTGTGTATAGCATGCATTTATTTTTTCTTTACATAAGAATTTTTTAATGATTAATAATACCATGACAAAAAATTCTAAGCAATATTTAAACTTTAGAAGTTTTTTTGCCAATAGTACTATTATTTTTTCCCCTCAGGGAATCCGTGAAAAAACGCGTCTGTTCTTGATCGCTGGAATTTGAAATTTTCTGAAATTATGATAACATACAAATATTAGAAACAGGGACTTCAAAGAAAGTGTTAATATGTTAAAACGTATTATCCTCATTATTTTCTTCCCTTTATTTTTTTTTACTCAGTTTAGTGAAGGCGTTTGCGCCGGAAATAAGCCTTTTGTAAAAATCGGTATTCTTGCCCTCCGAGGCAAAGAGCGTTGTCTGCAAAATTGGACCCCTACCGCAAACTACCTCTCCGCCAAAATTCCCAGTGCAACCTTTAATATTGTTCCTTTAGGGTTTGACGAAGTCACTGCCGCGGTGAAAAATGAAAGGGTTGACTTTATCCTGACAAACTCGTCGTTTCATGTTCAACTGGAACGCGCTTACCAGTTAAATCGGATTGCCACCCTAAAAAACCGCGTGCTAAACAAGGTCTACACTGAATTCGGAGGGGTAATTTTTTGCCGGAAAGACCGTACTGATATCCGTCAATTAAGCGACCTCAAGGAAAAAATCTTTATGGCAACCAGTGAAAACTCCTTTGGGGGATGGCTGGCAGGGTGGCGCGAATTAAAGGGAAATGGGATCGATCCATACCAGGACTTTAAAAAACTGATCTTTGGCGGCACTCACGATGCGGTGGTCTACGCGGTGCTCAACGGAACAGTGGATGCAGGCACCATACGAACAGACACCCTGGAACGGATGGCAAGCGAGGGAAAAATAAAGCTTGATGACTTTTTTATCCTCCACAGCCACCCTGATGAGGGAAAAGAGCTTGCTCTTCTCCATTCAACACGCAGTTATCCTGAATGGCCGATGGCTAAAGTGAAGCATACGGCGAATAAGCTCGCGGATAAGGTTGCGGTCGCACTTATCCAAATGCCCCCGGACTCAGAAGCAGCCAACGCAGCAGAATGCGCCGGGTGGACAGCTCCGCTTAACTATGAATCCGTGGCTGAGTGTCTCAAGGCCCTTAAAATATTTCCTTACCAAGACGAAGGGGGGGTTACCTTTGCTGATGTATTAAAAAAATATTGGCACTTGATCATAGCCTTTTCCTCCGCTTTTATTATCCTGGTCTTCGTTACCATCTTCATTTTCCGTCTGCATCATAACCTTAAGCTTGCCAATAAAAAATTGGAGAAAGCTATAGCTGAGTGTATCCTGATCGAAAACGAATTGAAAAAAAGCGAAGCAAAATACCGGTCCCTTTTTGAGTCAACGCCGGATGCAATCATGATCACCGATAAAAATGGGGTCATCGATTGCAACAGTGCTTCCCTCAGCATGTTTGGCTTTTCTTCGAAAGAGGATTTTATCAGCCAGTCACCGGCTCAGTTATCTCCCCTCAAACAACCTGAAGGCAGAGATTCTCAAGAAACTTCTTTGAAGCACATTGAGGAAGCATTAACAAAAGGTTCAACTTTTTTTGAATGGGTACACAGGAAAAAAGATGGCACTACCTTCCCCGCAGAGGTCATGCTGAGCAGACTTGAAGTGGAAGGCAAAGATATTACCCAGGCGCTCGTTCGTGATGTAACGCCCCGGAAGCAGATCGAAACTGAGCGGGAACGTCTTATCAACGAGCTCCAGGCGACACTGGAAAACGTAAAAACGTTGAAAGGGATGCTTCCGATCTGTGCTAACTGTAAAAAGGTACGAGACGACAAAGGCTACTGGAACCAGATCGAAAGCTATGTGCAGCAGCATACTGATGCTTCTTTTACTCATGGCCTCTGCCCGGATTGCGCAAAACAACTCTATCCAGAGCTGTACGCGGAGAGAAAAAAAAGGAAAGAAAAAACCTGGGATTTCGATTGACGCAGGGCGCCATTCTTTTACTGCCGGGCCTTCCGCCAAAAAAACACAAGAACACCGTCACCTCAAATCCGAAAAACGTCCTGATCAATAAGGTATCCGCAGGCAACGGTTGCAAAATAAACGTTTACCGAAAAGGTGTGATGCTTTTTTTGTTGGACAGGAGAGCAGGAGGTGACTCAAATAACAAAAAAATTTAGCGGTCACTGTATGACTAATTTGCCTTGTTCCGTGTCTATAGCAAATTTATCTTTTTCCTTCCACCTTAAGGTAAGAGGAATTTTTACCAGTTCATCGATAGTCCGTTTTAAAAACCGTGCTCCATACTTGATGTTAAACCCTTTAAAAGCCAAATACTCAACCGCTGATTCTGAGAATTTAAGTTCTTTCCCGTGCTCTTTCAGCTGGTGATTGATGCGGCCAAGATACATTGTGGCAATTGTTTTGACTTCATCCAAACGTAAAGGAGAAAATACGACTATATCATCAATCCGGTTGAGAAACATCCAGATGGTTTTTGAAAAAATCAAAAATGTTCGCAGGATCTAAGTTTAGTTCTGCCAGGACGGCATTAAAGAAAAAAGTTTCCACGCACACGTAAGCCAAAAAGATGTGTTCTACTCCCAGATATTAATGGCTTTTTTTTTTGGACTCCTCGAGCCCAGTAGTGATGACTTGAAAAGCTTTTTCGGAAAGATAATTCCGATAATGGGTGAGGTCAATAATTGCTCTTTCTGTTAACCTCAATCTGATTTAAGAGGGTGGTTGCAGGCTGGAATGTTATTGATGTATGGTTTGTTCTTCTATTTTTTGCATTTCTTTCCACGTATAGTGGATCCTCTGAAGCACCGTAACATGAGTAAAGACAGCCAATACCCAGAGAGCAATCGGCATAATATTAAAGATACTTCCGAGAGCAAGCAAGATCGTTCTTTCTGCCCTTTCCATCAGTCCAACATTACAACGTCTGAGAAAAGTCTCAGCCTTTGCTCGAGAATACGGTATCAACAAGGAGCCCATCAGCACTACTAAGGTAAGAAAAGCATATCCCAATTCTCCTTGTCGAATATAGTACCAGATAATCCCACTCAGGAGAAACGTATCGGAATAGCGGTCAATAACTGAATCTAAAAAACCACCAAATTTTGTAACCCGATTGGAAACCCGGGCCACTGCCCCATCAAAAATATCAAAAAAACCTCCTAAACATATGAGGCAGCCCCCGGTTACCCAATATCCCATTGCTAAATAAACACCTGCCCCGATATTAATCAAAAGACCGGCAATGGTTAAAAAATGAGGGTTTATTTTTTTCCCAAAAAGACTTTGGGCAATCCGGGAAAGAACATTATCTAAACGATGCCCCACCTTTTCACTAATCATTTAAATGCCGTAGACGGTAAAGGTTATCGTCATGAAACGTTTTACGGATTATTGTATCCAATTTCATCAATAACTCAAGCATAAAATAAAAAGCTGCCAATTACCTTAAAACAAAATGTAATGGCAACTTTTTAAGATTAAAAATTAATTATTTTTCTTCAAATTCGGCATCGACCACATCTCCTTCGCTCTGTGGTCGGCCTCCTTCTGATGCTCCTCCTGCCTGATTTTGCTGCTGTTTATTGGCGGATTGATAAATAACCTCCGCTAACCGATGGGAGGCTTGGTTGAGTTCTTCGATTTTATTTTTTATGGTGCCAGCGTCTCCACTGTTAATCGCATCCTTAGTGGCCTGGATAGCATCTTCTACTGCTTTCACTTCAGGTTCAGGCAATTTATCCCGGTTTTCCTTGAGTATTTTTTCAGTATTGTATACCAAGGTATCGGCTTGGTTTCTCAGTTCGATTTCCTGCCGTCTTTTTTTATCTTCCTCCGCATGCTGCTCCGCATCTTTTACCATATTATCAATTTCATCTTTGTGAAGGCCACTTGAGGCAGTAATAGTAATCTTTTGTTCCCTTCCTGTCCCCATATCTTTTGCCGAAACATTTACAATACCATTGGCATCAATGTCAAAGGTGACCTCAACTTGGGGAATTCCTCGTGGGGCTGGAGGTATCCCAACCAGATGAAATCTCCCCAACGTCCGATTGTCACGAGCCATCTCCCGTTCACCCTGGAGCACATGGATTTCAACACTTGTCTGGCTGTCCGCCGCGGTAGTAAATATTTCGCTTTTTCGGGTGGGGATGGTGGTATTTCTCTCAATCAGCTTTGTGGCCACACCGCCTAATGTTTCGATACCCAATGAAAGAGGCGTCACATCCAACAAGAGCACATCTTTGACCTCTCCTGCCAGAACCCCGGCCTGAACCGCAGCTCCTAAAGCTACCACCTCATCAGGATTAACCCCTTTGTGCGGCTCTTTCTCAAAAAGTTCTTTCACCAATTGCTGAACTTTCGGTATCCGCGTAGAACCACCAACCAAAACTGCTTCATTAATATCCGCTGGTTTTAACCCTCCATCTTTTATGGCCTGCACGCAAGGACCGCGGGACTTTTCAATAATATCCTCTATCATTTGCTCTAACTTGGCCCGCGTTAATTTCATCAAAAGGTGTTTGGGGCCAGAAGCATCCGCCGTGATAAAGGGGAGGTTAATTTCGGTTTCCAGGGTAGTGGATAACTCCATTTTTGCTTTTTCGGATGCTTCTTTCAGCCGCTGCAAAGCCATGCGGTCTTTGCTTAAATCTATCCCCTGTTCTTTCTTAAATTCAGCTACCAGCCAGTCAATAATTCGTTGGTCAATGTTGTCTCCCCCCAGATGGGTGTCACCATTGGTTGATTTAACCTCAACAACATTATCACCTACCTCGAGGGTAGAGATGTCAAACGTACCGCCACCAAAATCATACACCGCAATGATTTCGTCTTTTTTCTTATCCAAGCCGTAGGCTAATGCAGCAGCCGTTGGCTCGTTGATAATCCTTAAGACATTAAGCCCGGCAATTTTTCCTGCATCCTTAGTTGCTTGGCGCTGGCTGTCATTGAAATACGCCGGAACCGTTATTACGGCATCATTCACTTTTTCTCCCAAGTAAGCCTCCGCCGACTGTTTCAACTTTCGAAGAATCATCGCGGAAATTTCAGGAGGAGAATACTGTTTACCCATAGATTCAACCCGGGCATCGCCATTAGAAGCGCGAACTACCTTGTAAGGAACCATCTTTATTTCTTCAGTAACTTCATCATGCCTTCGGCCCATGAACCGCTTGATCGAATAGATTGTGTTTTCCGGGTTCGTTGTTGCTTGTCTTTTTGCCACCTGGCCAACCAGAATCTCACCATCCTTGGTAAAAGCAACCACTGAGGGGGTCAACCGGCTGCCCTCTTCATTGACTATTACCTTGGGTTCTCCGCCTTCAATAACTGCCACTACCGAATTGGTTGTCCCTAAATCAATGCCGATAACCTTAGCCATGTAATGACCTCCTTTTTCACTTTTTTCAATTTTTTTTAAGATTACTAATCTTTTGAGAAATTTTTCTTTTGGAAGGTAAGCATTCTTCGTTAAATGTCAACCAGGGGGGGAATTTTATTTTCTTCTTCTCGCCCGTAAGCGAAAGGTTCAAACTTAGTAAATGAATCCAAAAACGTTAATTTTTTAAATCCAATCGGCCCGTTGCGCTGTTTTCCAATGATTATTTCCGCAATCCCTTTATCAGGACTGTTCTCATTATAAACCTCATCCCGATAAATAAAGATGATAACATCTGCATCCTGCTCGATTGCCCCGGATTCCCTGAGGTCAGCCAGCTGGGGCCGCTTGTTTTGTCGGTCCTCAACCTTGCGATTCAACTGCGAAAGGGCTATAACCGGAATATTAAGTTCTTTTGCTAACCCCTTAAGTGAACGAGATATAGAGGAAATTTCCTGTTCTCGGCTTTCAGCGCCTCCTTTTTTTTCCATTAACTGGAGGTAGTCAACAATAATTAACCCTAATTTTTGATCTTTTTTAAGCCTCCTGGCTTTGGCCCTCATCTCAAGAACATTAATCCCTGCGCTATCATCAATAAAAATGGGGACTTCCGAAAGTGTCCCCGCAGCCCGGGTAAGTTTAGGCCAATCACTTTCAGTTAAAAAACCACCCCTCAGTTTATGGGCATCAATTCTTCCTTCTGAACACAGCATGCGGATAGCAAGTTGTTCTTTTGACATTTCTAATGAAAATATAGCCACCGGAATGTTCTTTTCCACCGCCGCATTCCGGGCAATATTGAGGGCAAAACTCGTCTTTCCCATGCTCGGGCGACCAGCAATAATAATCAGGTCTGAGTCTTGAAAACCTGAGGTTAAAGCATCTAAATCATGAAACCCTGAGGGTACACCTGTTATAAGTTCATGTCTTTCATAGAGTTTTTCGATAGTCAAAAAACTACTCTTCAGTATCTCCCGGAGAGGATAAAATGAGGGCTTGATTTGATATTCACTAATGCGGAAAATGCTATTTTCCGCAAAATCCAAGAGGTTATCAATATCCTCTACGTTGTCGTATCCTCGGCTAACAATTTCAGTAGCAGCAGTAATCGTCTTTCTTAAAATCGATTTTTCTCGAACAATCTTGGCATAATGGAGCACATTAGCTGCGGTAGGAATATTATCAACCAGAGAAGAAAGATAAGATGCCCCCCCGACATCATCCAGTTGTTTTTTCTGAGTAAGGTTTTCGGTTAAGGTAATCAGGTCAGATGGTTCATTTTTATTGTACAGGTCAATCATGCTGGCAAATATTTTTCGATGGGCATCACGATAGAAATCATACCCGTCCAGCATCTCGATGATTTGGTGAAACGCTTCATTATCTAAAAGGATTGCTCCAAGGACAGCTTGTTCGGCCTCAATACTTTGCGGGGGGATTTTGGTGAATAAAGAATCATCCTGTGGTGCCTTCATGTGCCAAACTTTTCTTTAAAAATGGTTTGAGTTACCGTCTATTAAGCGCTGTGAACCAAAAAAAGGACCTCGTTCATTCTCCCTCCCAGCAACTTTGCATAGGAAAAAGATTGTGGTCTCAATAGGTGGGGGGGAAATGTAATTATCAAGAGGAACGTTAAGATTTTACCACCCAGACTTTTAAATGCGCTGTAACTTCTGGGTGTAATTTTATCGGGACCTTATAAATTCCCAAACTCTTAATTGATTCTTCCAACAAGATCTTTTTCCGGTCAATCTTAATCCCTTCTTCTTTTAAGCTTTCCTCAATGTCCAGGGAGGTTACCGAACCAAAAAGCTTGTCTTCTTCACCGGTAGGTTTAGATATGGTGCAGGAAATTTTATTTATTCTTTCAGCGAGTTTTTCAGCCTCTCGTTTAATTCGACTCTGCTTCTGTTTAAGAAGATTTTTTTGATGCTCAAAGGCTTTAAGATTTTGGGGATTAGCCGGGACTGCTAGTTTTTTGGGAATCAAGTAATTTCTCGCATGCCCATCTTTAATTAGAATTAAATCCCCCATTTTGCCTAAACTAGGGACATCCTCGGTTAGAATTACTTTCACTTCTCCGTGCTCCCTCTTAAACTAATATTGTAAAATTAAAAAGTTATAGTGCGTTCAGGATATCGGGGTAATGTAAGGAATCAGGGCAACATTGCGGCTCACTTTAATCGCGCGAGTAATTTCCCTTTGATGCTTGGCACAATTACCTGAGATCCGTCGAGGAATAATTTTTCCTCTTTCGGTAACAAAGTATTGTAAGACTCCTGAATCTTTATAATTAATAGTTAAATTCTTATCAACGCAAAAACGACAGACTTTTCTGCGTTGATACGTTGTTGTTTTATACTCACTACCCTCTCTTGTGCTTTTCCTTAATGGTGGCCTTCTCATAAGCATTCTTTTTCAGTTAAAGGTTAAAAATCACGCTCCAGTATCTTCTTGAACCCCCCCTGAGGGTTCAACAGTTGCGATCGTCTCACCGCTCGCAGACGCTTCTAAAGTTCCTTGAGTTTCTTTTTCTCGCAGAGTTTCGATATCCAGCTTTTTGTCAATTTTTACGGTTTGATAACGAAGTATTCGTTCATTAAATCTCAAAAGCCTATCTATTTCCTGAAGCACATCCTGATTTCCCAAAAAATAAACAATGAGAAAAAATCCTTTTGACAACCCTTTTATTTTATAAACTAATTTTCGTTTTCCCCATTTGTCGATTTTAAGATATTCTCCCTTGGTGCGGGAAATAACATTTTTAAGTTTATCAATAAGCTCCTGGAGTTCCTCATCTGAAATATCAGGGTGAGCAATAACCAATGTCTCATATCCTGAAAACATACGGTTTCCTTTCTATACAATAATTTGATTTATTTTTAAACTGGTATACATCTGGCGGTGGCCCTGTTTTTTCTGGTACCCTTTTCTTCTTTTTGCCTTAAAGATAATTACCTTTTTACTTTTCCCTTGATTAATAATGCTGCAAACTACCTTCGCGTTCGGAACCAGAGGTTGTCCAATTGTCGTTTCTGGTGCATCTCCAATTAACAAAACTTCTTCTAATTCAACCGAGTCGCCTTCTTCTCCAACCAATTTTTCAATTTTTATGATATCCCCTTCTTTCACTTTATATTGCTTTCCGCCAGTTTTAACCACTGCAAACATTTCTAAAAACCTTTCCTTTAAAAATTGATTCAGATAAATTTGTAAATTTAAAGGTTAATTTCCTTGTTGTCAAGGAAATTAAATTCCATAATAAACTTTTTATCAGTTTATTTCAAACTGTTCAATATGGAGATTTTCTTTCACTTTTACGATTATTTTCTTCTTGATATGGTTTTCCAGATCTTCCAGATAGCTCCTTTCTTCTTCATAAATTAAATCAGCAACTTCCGGATGGAGAGCGACAAAAATTTTATTACCTGGAATTTTGGCAGCTTCCTTTTTAATACCCCGAAAAATTTCATAGCAGATCGTTTCTTTTGATTTTAAAAAACCCTTCCCCTCGCAGTAAAAACACGGCTCGGATAAATACCCGATGAGGTCTTCACTGGTTCGTTTTCGGGTCATTTCCACAAGCCCCAGTTCCGAAATTCTTAAGATATTCGTCCTGCTTTTATCTTTGGTTAAGACTTCTTTGAGAGTTTGAAACACCTTTTCCCGGCTTTCCTCTTTTTTCATGTCAATAAAATCAATAATGATAATCCCTCCAATATCCCGAAGCCTGAGCTGGTAGGCGATCTCTTTCACTGCTTCCAGATTGGTTCTGAGAATAGTGTCTTCGGGGTTCCCTTTGCCTACGTACCGGCCAGTGTTGACATCAATCGTTGTGACTGCTTCAGTCCTTTCAATCACAATGTATCCGCCAGATTTTAGCCATACCCGCTCCCCAAATGCACGGTTTATTTCAATCTCGATGCCGTAATAATCAAAAATTGGGTCCTCTCTTTCATAGAGGGTTACCAAATGAGAAAGTTGAGGCATAAACATTTCCGTAAATTTCAAAATGTTATTGTATTCCTCTTTTGCGTCTACGATGATGCTATCAGTGTCTTTGGAGGAAATATCTCTAATCTCTTTTAGTGTAAGGTTTAAATCGCGATGAATAAGACTGGGGGTGGAGGAATTAGCTTGTTTCTTTTGAATATTTTCCCAGAGTCTAATGAGATAATCCCTATCTAATTTTATATCATCTTCACCCATACCTTCGCTGGCAGTTCTGACGATAAAACCCATCTCTTGAGTCTTAGTTTTTTGGACGATTTCTTTCAGGCGCTTTCGCTCTTTTTCATTTTCTATCCTCCGGGAAATTCCCACATGATTGACGTTGGGCAAAAGCACCAGATAGCGCCCGGGTAAAGATATGTGGGAGGTAATCCGCGGTCCTTTAGAGCCAATCCGTCCTTTGGAAACCTGGACTAAAAGTTCCTGTCCCTCAATAAGGAGATCGTTAATTTGAAAAACCTGCTTGGCGGGTGATGACCGTTCTTCTTCAAGCTGGTCATAGGTACTCTCTTCCTCCTCGCCATTTTGTCGAAGCATTTCCGCTTCAATGTCTTTAAAATCATAAAAGACATCATCCACATAGAGAAAAGCGGATTTATTGAGACCAATATCAACAAATGCTACCTGCATCCCCGGAAGGATCCGAACCACTTTGCCTTTATAAATATTGCCTGCGATACCGCGGTCTTTTTCTCTTTCAATATAGATCTCAACCAATATCCCATTTTCCAAAAGGGCAACTCTGGTTTCCAGGGGGGTAACATTAATAACTAATTCTGAACCCATTATTCTCTCAGTTTCATCCTGATCTTACAGATCGGTAAGGTTTTCAAATTTTCCTCAGAAATTCCCAAAATAGTTCCCATGATTTCGCGTGGCCTTAAGCCTTGGGCTTGACAAACCAAAAGAGTTAAGACAATGGTTTTCGCATCCGAAAAAATTAATTCTTTTACTGCATCCCGAATATCAATGGATCGCGTTTCCCCTTTGTGTTGCTTGGACAGTAAAAAGTTCGTTTTACTTAAAAATTCAAAAAAAACTCTTTTTATTTCCTCAAAGGAATACTTAGCCACAATGGCAGAACTATCGATTGAAATAGCGTAAGAAATTTCTACCAAGGTATCAGAGATGGCAGGAGTTTGCAAGGGTATTTCTTTTCCGGTAAAAATCATTATACCCTGAGGAAGTTCCTGATTTAAGCGCGTTATTATTGTCTCAACCGAAATATCACCCCTAAGCTCAATATCCACCAATTCGTCCAAGCTTTCCAACCCCACAGCAAGCGCTGGGCCAAAACTGATCCGGGGTTGGGGGTGAAATCCTTGGGAATACCTTAAAGGTAAGGTTGCTCTCCGAGCAGCTCGTGCAAAAGCTTTTGCCATTTCCAGGTGGCTTAAGAAACGGGCCTCATTGGTCTTGCTAAATTGAAGCCTTACTTTTTTTACTTTCTCCTCCATTTTTTTCTCGAGATCAGAAACAAGGGTTTGGTGCTTCTGGTCATTGGAAGATTGAACTCGGGGATACAAGGATTGAAAATCGCAGACCCCGCATTGATTACACGCTTCCCAACGACAATCGGACGTTTCCTTTCCCCTTTTTGCGTTAGTCAACTCCTGCCAAAGAAAATCCTTAGTTACTCCGGTTTCAATATGATCCCAGGGGAAAAGATATGTTTCATCAGTTGTACTTAAATAAGAACCCATGGGGAGTCCCCTCTTCTGGAACGCCTTTTCCCAAACCGGGAAATTAAATAATTCTGTCCAGCCATCAAACCGGGCACCATTGTTAAAAGCTTCCTCAATCACCTGCGCCAACCTCCGATCTCCTCGAGCGATCACCCCTTCGAGGATACTCATCTCCGGATCCTGCCATTTGAATGTGATTCTGCTTTTCTTCAAGAGGCTAAGAAGATAGCGCTGGCGAAACCTTATCTCTTCTGCATTAATCATGGAGAGCCACTGAAAAGGAGTGTGCGGTTTGGGAATAAAGGTAGAGACGCTGATCGTCACCTCGGGTCTTTTGATCGCGTCTTTACCGAGAAAAAAGATTTTTTTCGCCAAGGCAACAATTCCTTCAAGGTCTTCTTGGGTTTCCGTGGGAAGACCAAGCATAAAATAAAGTTTAATGCTCTTCCATCCAGCCGAAAAAACCTGTTGGCACGTCTCGAGGATTTCCGTTTCCGTCAAACTCTTGTTGATTATCCGTCGAAGACGTTCCGTACCCACCTCAGGAGCAATGGTGAAACCGGTTTTTCTCCCCCTTTCGAGCGCAGTGAGCCACTGGGAATTGATCGTTTCCGCTCGCAGTGAAGGAAAAGAAATGCTGATATTCTGCCGGGAATATTTCTCTATCAAACTTTCCAGAAGAGCTGCAATCCCGGTATAATCTCCTGAACTCAGGGAAAGCACTGAGAGCTCCTCCCAGCCAGTAGAATTCAAGGTTTCCTCAGCAATTTTTTTCACCACGGAACAAGACCGTTCCCTTACGGGCCGGTAGATCATTCCTGCCTGGCAAAATCGACAGCCTCGGGTGCACCCACGAGCAATCTCAAGGTTAAGGTGGTCATGAACAATCTGCATAAACGGCACAATAAACGTGGTGGGATAATAAACTCGGTCGAGGTCAGGGATAATCCTTTTTTTGACTTTATCGTAACCGGGTTTTAGCGGTTTACATTCCTTGATGGGGCCATTCGGGTGGTACGTAACCGCAAACTTGGAGGGCACATACACACCGGAAATAGTGGTTAATCTATCAAGCAGGCAGGCACGCTCCTCTTTTTTCTTTTTCCATTCCTTAAAAACATTCACAATCTCTAAGATAACCTCCTCCCCTTCTCCGATCACCATCGCATCGAAAAATTCCGCCATTGGCTCTGGGTTAAAAGTACAGGGCCCACCAGCAATAATAAGAGGACTTTTGTCATTCCGGTGCTTAGACCTTAAGGGGATTTTCCCTAAATCCAGCATGGAGAGAACATTGGTATAGGAGAGTTCGTACTGAAGAGAAAATCCAATAATATCAAAAAAACTTAACGGTCGCCGGGACTCTAACGCAAACAGAGGGAGATCACGTTCTCGGAGCACCTTTTCCACATCAATCCAAGGGGCAAAGACTCTTTCTGCTCCCACATCTTCCTGAGCATTCAAGATATGGTATAATATCTGAAATCCTAAGTGAGACATCCCAATTTCATATACATCAGGAAATGCCAAAAGAAATTTTACTGCCATCCGGTCTAAGTCTTTGTGGATTGAATTGACCTCATTTCCTAAATAACGGCTATGGCGGCTTATCTGAGAAAAAATATTTTCGAGAGGTATCATGCTTTGATTGGCATCAGGTTAGAGAGGTATGCTTCATTGAGGTGACTCCGCACCAGCTTTATAATGGTCTCTCGGCAAGAAAAATGGGGTTGGATATCAACCTGATATGGCAATACTCCCCACACGGGAACATCAACCAGGCGGGCAATTACTTCAGGGTTAGTCTCCGACGCTGCGTTTTTTTCTGGAGAAAGGTTGTTGATAACGATTCCAGCCACAGGAACCTTCTCCGCGCGAGCTGCCTGAAGAGTAAGCAAGGTGTGATTGATGGTGCCGAGAGTCGCCCGGCTTACAATCAAAACCGGTAATTTAAACCGTTTGACAAGGTCTATAAATAAAAATCTTTGGTAAAGCGGAACCAAAAGACCTCCGGCCCCTTCAACCAACATGACATCGTGGTGACGGGAAATGTGTTCAAATTTTTTTACCAATTGGTTGGTATCAATCGTGATTCCTTCGCGTTCTGCTGCCACCGAGGGAGCCAACGGCTCTTTAAACTGATAGGGGACAATTTCTTCTAACGGTGCATCCACGCCGGACATGTCTTTGAGAAACTGGGCATCCGCGGGGAAAAAACTCCCATCATCGTGTAAACATCCGGTCTCGACAGGTTTCATGACGCCCACGTTTATCCTCTGTTTTCGTAATAAACCCGCCAGGCCTCCGGTAACAATGGATTTACCCACTCCCGTATCAGTACCAGTAATAAATAGCCCACGGGCTTGATACCCTTTCATTTTCTTCCTCCGAAAATTTCCGTACCAATTCTCAGAATCGTTGCTCCTTCGTCAATTGCCACCTCAAAGTCAGAGGACATTCCCATAGAAAGATGAGCTAAGGAAAGTGAATCAGAAAAAAAAGGAAAAAGTTTATCGCGGAGTTCTCTCAGGGTCGTAAAAAATGGCCGCACTTTCTCTGGATCCGCAAAATAGGGGGGCATGGCCATAAGACCCTTCACGGTTATTCCCTTTAACGAGAAAACTGCTTCAAGCAGTTGAGGAAGCTCTTCTGGCGTCACCCCTGCTTTTGCATTTTCTCGGCCAATATTTACTTGGATCAATACTTCCATTGTTTTATCACGTTCGATTGCTCGTTCAGAAATCTCCTCGGCTAAGCGGGCGCTATCCACCGAATGGATCATGGAAAATAGAGGCACAACATACTTAACCTTATTGGTCTGAAGGTGACCGATCATGTGCCAGGTAACTCCCTCACCAATGTGCGGTATCTTTTCCCTCGCTTCCTGCACGTAGTTTTCCCCGAAAGCAGTTATCCCTACTTCCCTGGCCTCTCTGATCCGATTAGTATCCACAGTTTTTGTTACTGCCACCAGAGTAATCTCATCCGGTTTACGCCCTGTTTTTAACGCCCGGTTATAGATGCGTTCGCGAAGGCGTGCAATATTCTCGGCAATAGTCTCCATGTATTCCTTCCTCGAGAAAACGGATTGCACCCAAACGCTTGAGTGCACTCACCACCTCACACACTGGCAACCCAATAACATTGGTATGAGAGCCAAAAATCTTTTCAATCATAAACATTCCGATCCCCTGGACCGCATACGCACCAGCTTTGTCAAAAGGTTCTCCGGTTTTGATATAGCCTTCGATCTCGCTATCCGTTAACTTTTTTATTGCAACCCTGCTCTCCACGACTGCGCCTGCTGATTGGTTAAGTTCCGGATGATAGATGAAGAAACCAGTCATTACCGTGTGTTCCCGGCCGCTCAATTTTCTGAGCATACAATTGGCCTCTGCTCCTGTTCGAGGCTTACCCAGGACTTCTCCGTCAATAAATACAATGGTATCTGCCCCTAAAATCCAGCGATCCTTAAACGTTCTTCCCACCTCCCTGGCCTTAGCCTGGGAAAGCCGGGCAACATGTTCTCGGGGAGTTTCTCCGTCAATCTCTTCCTCCTCGATGTGTGAAGGAATCACCTCAAATGCTATTCCCAACATTGCAAGAAGTTCTCTTCGTCGAGGGGAAGAGGAGGCCAAAATAAGTGAACCCGTGTTAGCACTCAAAGTAAACTCGATTCTTTCTAAAATTTTTATTACACATTCACGTGCTCTGCACTATGACCTATCGACTTTGCGCGCTTCGTCCATTTCATGTCGCACGTAATAAAATTTGATGAAGTCGTAAAAAGTCGAAAATCAGACGGCACAGTAAAAAGCTTCAGATGCAAGGCGCGCAAATCCGACGGAATGAG
>Ga0209254_10002947_pt1 | contig 15539 bp, 15 predicted proteins | sample FrelakmetDIP11DI_FD_187148 | JGI IMG/M metagenome (GOLD analysis project Ga0209254, IMG submission 187148) | Freshwater lake sediment microbial communities from the University of Notre Dame, USA, for methane emissions studies - DIP11 DI (SPAdes)... | ecosystem: Environmental > Aquatic >...
ACTGCGTCCGAGGGTCGCTGCGCCGCCAGAGGGCGCGAGCGTACTCGCCATGGGGCCGTTCTTTCCGGTGCTCGAGGAGCCGGCCTACTTCCGGCTGTTCGTCGAGGGCGAGACGATCGTCGGCTGCGACTACCGGGGCTTCTACAACCACCGCGGCATCGAGAAGCTGGGCGACAGCACCCTCACCTACAACGAGGTCCCGTATCTGGCAGAGCGGATCTGCGGCATCTGTGGCTTCATCCACTCCAGCTGCTACTGCCAGGCGGTGGAGAAGGCGGCCGGGATCGAGGTCCCTCGCCGGGCGCGGTTCCTGCGGACGCTGCTCCTCGAGGTCGAACGCATCCACTCCCATCTGTTGTGGCTCGGCATCGCCGGCCACATCATCGGCTTCGACACCATCCTGATGCAGGCCTGGCGGATCCGGGAGCCGGTGATGTGGCTGGCCGAGGAGATCAGCGGCAACCGCAAGACGTACGGTATGAACACCATCGGCGGGGTCCGCCGCGACCTGCCGGCGTCGCTGGTTCCCAAGCTGCTCGCCACGGTCGCCGAGGTGGAACGCGAGCTGACGGCGGTGCGCGACGCGGTGGTCGGCGACACCACCGTGCACGCCCGGACCCGGAACGTCGGCCGGCTGGAGACGTCGTGGGCCCGCGAGGTGTGCGTCGTCGGCCCGCCGGCGCGCGCCTCGAACATCGCCATCGACGCCCGGCTCGACCACCCCTACGCCGCCTACGACGAGATCGTGCCGCGGATCTGCACCGACGAAGGTGGCGATACCTGGGCGCGGGTCGTGGTCCGACTGAACGAGGCCTTCGAGTCGATCCGTTTGGTCCGGGAGACGCTGGCCCACCTGCCCGACGGACCCGTCCTGACCGAGATCCAAGACGAGATCCCGGCGGGCCGGATTGGCATCTCGGTGGTCGAGGCCCCCCGCGGCGAGGCGGTGCACGCGGTGCTGACGGGCGAGGACAACCGCCCGTACCGGTGGCGGGTCAGGGCCCCGACCTACCCCAACCTGCAGGCCGTGCCGGCGATGATCCAGAACCAGACGATCGCGGACGTGCCGATCACGCTCGGCAGCCTCGACCCGTGCTTCTCGTGCACCGAGCGGGTGGAGGCGGTTGACGTGAGGAGCGGCGCGGTCCGCGTCTACTCCCGTCGCGAGCTGGCGGCGCTTGCCAAGAGGAGGGAGGCCCGGCGATGAGCTGGAACGTCGGCGCGGTGGTCGGTCTCGCGCTGCTCAACGCGGTGCTGGTGCTGGTGCTCGCACCGCTCGCCGAGGGTGTCATGCGGAAGCTGCGAGCGCTCATTCACTCCCGCAAGGGTCCACCGATCCGGCAGCCCTACCTCGACCTGGCCAAGCTGCTCGCGAAGGAGGACCTCCGGGTCACCCCAGGGCTGTTCTACGCGGTGATGCCGTCGCTCACCCTCGGCGCGGTGCTGGTGCTGGCCACCCTGGTGCCGATGGGAGCCCGGCCGCCGCTCGGCTTCGCCGGCGACATGGTGGTGCTGCTGTACGTGACCGCGGCCAGCGCCGTGCTCATGATGCTGACTGCGTTCGCCAGCATCAGCCCGTATGCCTTTGTCGGTGGATCGCGGGAGATGATGCTGCTGATGGCGGTGGAGCCGGTCATGGCGGTGGCGCTGGTGACGGGGGCGGTGAAGGCCGGGTCACTGTCCACGGGCGCGATCATGGAATGGAACGCGGCCAACGGGCCCACCCTCAGCATGGCGGTCGCCGGGTTTGCGTTGCTGCTCGCGTTGCAGGCGCAGGCCGGGCGGCTTCCGTTCGACATTCCCGAGGCGGACCAGGAGATCATGGGCGGCACCTTTATCGAGCAGAGCGGACCCCGCCTCGCCCTGTTCCGGTGGGCGATGTGGGCGAAGCAGCTCGTGGTGGCGCTGCTGCTCGTCGAGCTGTTCGTCCCGTGGCCGCGCTTCGGGCTGCTGCCCGTGGACCTCGTGCTTGCGCTGGTCAAGGCCATGGTGGTGCTGCTGCTGGTGGCGGTGGTCGACGCGGTCAACCCCAGGCTGCGCATCGACCAGGCGATCAGCTACTACGCGAAGGTGGCGTTCTCGTCGCTGGCGGCTCTCGCCTTCGCAGTGATCGGGATGTAGGAGGTACGCCGTGTTCATGGCGAAGCTCCGCGAGGCGGTGATCTGCTTCAAGGCGGGCCGCGTCACCTTGCCGTATCCGGCCGCGCCCCACGACCCCGAGCCGGGCTTCAGGGGGAAGATCACGATCGACCCCGACCTGTGCTTCGGCTGCGGCGGCTGCGCGAACGTGTGCCCGGCGGGCGTCATCTTCCTGCACGACGCCGAGCAGCACGCGCGCATCCTCGAGCTCTACTGGAGTCGGTGCACGTACTGCGGCCGCTGCGCCGAGGTGTGTCCGGAGGGCGCGATCGCGCTCACCCAGATGTTCGAGACCGCGACCGACCGGGCCGAGGACATGGTGATCAGCCTGAAGGTGTTCATGGGACCTTGCCAGCGCTGCGGGCGCTGCTTCCCGCCGCCGACGGTGCTCGACCAGATGGACGTCGCCGGCTTCCACGAGCCGGGCGGAGGCAGGCCGTGAACACCGAACTGCTGCCCGTGGACCTGATCCGCACCCTGAGCATGCTCCTGGTGATCACCTCGGTGGCCACCGTGGAGATCCGCCGCCTGCGACTCTCGGCGGTGGCCTACTCGATCCAGGCGCTGATCATCGTCGCTCTGCTGGCGAGCTTCGCGCCCGGCAACCCGGCCCTCTACCTGTGGGCGGGCACGGCGCTGGTCACCAAGGCCATCCTGACCCCGTACTTCCTGTTCCGGGGCATCGGCTCGGGCGACGACCGCGAGCTCAAGCCGCTGATCGGCTTCGGGCCGTCGGTCCTGGTGGCGGTGCTGCTGATGCTGGGGTTCTACCACCTCACGCACACGCACGTCGCGCTGCTGGCGCCGAGCGAGCTCGCCCAGCAGGAGCTGTTCCGGACCAATCTCGCGGTCGCCTCCACGGTGTTCGCGCTCGGGCTGTACGCGGTGCTGACCCGGCGTGATGCCATCAAGACGGTGATCGGCCTCTGCCTGCTCGAGAACGGGGTCCACCTGTCCCTGGTCAGCCTGGCTCCGGGCCTGCCCGAGACCGCCCTCTTCGGCGTCGCCAGTGAGGTGGTGGTGACGGTGTACCTGCTGCTCTACGTCATCGGGGGTGTGCGGCGGGAGTTCGGGACGACGGACACCTTTGCCCTGCGCGAGCTGCACTGGTAGGGAGAGGGGAGAAAGCGCGATGACCGCAGATCCTGCCGTCGTGACCTCGAGCCTGCCGGTGTTGGCCTTCTTGCTGCCGCTCGCCGCCGGGGCGGTGGTGCTCCTGGGGCGCCGTTTCGGCCGCGTGCTGGCGCAGGCGATGACCCTGGTGACGGCGGTTGCCGTGCTCGGGATCGGCGCCGCCATGGTGGTTCGGGTGGTGGCCCATCAGGTGCTGGTGGCGTGGGGCAACGAGCTCAGGGTCGACGGGCTGTCGGCGCTGCTGGTGGTGGTCATCGGCGGCATCGGCGTGCTCGCCAGCCTGTACTCGGTGCGCTATGTCGACCGGCCCGCGACGCCCGAGCGGGTGGGGGAGACCATCGCCCCACACCGGCTGCCCGTGTTCTACGGGCTGCTGCTGTGGTTCCTGGCGACGATGCTTTTCGGGTGCGTCACCAACAACATCGTGATGCTCTACGTCGCGGTCGAGGCGACGACCCTCACGTCGGGATTGCTCGTGGCCTTCTACTGGGACCGCAGAGCCCTCGAGGCCGGCTACAAGTACCTCATGCTGCTGACCATCGGCATCACCTTCGCGCTGTTCGGGTGCGTGCTGGTATACGCGGCTGGGGCGGCGACCGGCAAGCTCGAGGGTGGCCAGGCACTCCTGCTCAGCGAGGTACGAGGGGTGGTGGGCCTCATCCCGTCGGGCACCGCGCTGATCGCCGTCGCCTTCCTGATCGTCGGGTTCGGCACCAAGGCCGGCATCGCGCCTTTCCACCCGTGGCTTCCGGATGCCCACGCCGAGGCCCCGACGCCGGTCTCGGTGCTGCTGTCAGGCGTGATGATCAAGATGGCGGTGTACGCGCTGGTCCGCACGGTCAGCATCTTCTACCCGACTTGGCCGGAGCTGGCATTGTTCGCCGTCGGCCTCGGCACCTTCACGATGGTGCTGGGGGTCGTGCTCGCGCTCGCCCAGGACGACCTCAAGCGTCTGCTCGCGTACTCGTCGGTGAGCCAGATGGGTTATGTTCTCGCCGGAGTCGGGCTCGGGACTTACCTCGGCTGCTACGGAGGCTTGTTCCACCTGCTCAACCACGCGGTCTTCAAGTCGCTGCTGTTCATGGCGGTGGGCGCGCTGATCTACTCGACCGGGAGGAGGCGGATCTCCGAGCTGGGCGGCCTGGCGCGGAGGATGCCGATCACGTCGGCCTGCTTCTTCATTGGCGCGGTCGCGATCTCGGGCCTGCCGCCGCTGTCCGGATTCATGAGCAAGCTGACGGTGTTCCTGGCGTTGGCGCGATCGGGGATGTGGTGGGCGGCAGCGGTCGCAGTGGTGGTCGGCCTGCTGACGACCGTGGTGCTGATGCGGGCGGCAAGCGCCGTGTTCTGGGGCCAACCCGCGGGGCAGGGCGCCGTGGGCGACTCGGTGCGGGAGGTGCCGCCGAGCATGTGGGTGCCGATGGTGATCCTCGCCGTCGCCTGCGTGGTGCTCGGTGTCGTACCGCAGGTCGCGTACCCGCTGCTCGATCGTGCCGCGGTCGTGCTCGCGACGCTCGGGAGGTGACGTCGTGCTCGAGAAGCTCTGCAAGAAGGCCTTCGGACGCGCGCTGTGGGTCTATCACGCCAATGCGGGGGCCTGCAACGGGTGCGACATCGAGGTCATCAACGTCCTGACGCCCTACTACGACGCCGAGCGCTTCGGCATTCGGCTGGTGGGATCGCCGCGGCACGCGGACGCCCTGCTGGTCAGTGGCCCGGTGACCCGCCAGGTCGCGCCGGCCCTGAAGCGCCTGCTCGACGCGCTGCCCCGGCCGAGGCTGGTCTTCGCCATCGGCTCGTGCGCCACCGGCGGCGGCTGCTGGTTCGACTCCTACGCCGTGCTCGGCGGCGCCGACAAGGTCCTGCCGGTCGACTTCTACATCCCCGGCTGTCCGCCGCGCCCGGAGGCGATCCTCTACGGTGTCGCGTTCGCCCTCGGGCTGGTCCCGAAGCAGGTGGCGGCGGAGCACTTCAGCCAGGAGGACATCGAGCAGCTCGCCGCAGGCAAGGCGATGACGCGCGAGGTGCGGACATGAGCGAGCCGGCCAAGATCCTGATGGTGGACGACGATCGCGACCTGGTGACGACGCTGCGCATGGTCCTCGAGCAGGCCGGTTACCGTGTCGTCTCGGCGCCGGACGCGGAGCTGGGGATGGCCCGGGCCGAAGCCGAGCGCCCGGACCTCATCCTCCTCGACATCATGATGCCGAACGCCACCGAGGGCTTCCACTTCGTGTGGAAGCTGCGGCGACGGGCGGAGGCGTACTTCCAGAAGGTCCCGGTCGTGGTGCTGAGCGCAATCCACTCGACGACCGACCTGCGCTTCTACCCGGACAGCGGCGACGGCACCTACCGCGCGGGCGAGTTCCTGCCTGTCCAGGACTTCGTGGACAAGCCGGTCGACCCGGCGCAGCTGCTGGAGCGAATCGGCAGGGTGCTGGCGCAGGTCGGCGCAGGGTGAGAATCCGGGCCCGGGGCGCGGAAACCGGGGGGGGGCCAGTGCCGACAGCCTGCAACGGTCGGCCGCAAGGTGAGCTAAGCTAGCGGTCAGGGAATTCTCGAGAACCCTGTCGATCTGGGCGAAACAGATGGCTGCAAGTGATGTCGCGCCTGCGCGTGTCGGCACCCCGCCGGCAGCTGCCGAGCTGGTCGAACGGATCGGCTGGCTGATTCGACTCCGCTGGGTGGCGGTGATCGGTGTCGCTGCCTTCCTCGAGGTGGCACGCCGCGTCTTCCCGGTCGATCTGGAAATGGGCCGGCTGCACGCGGTCCTGGGCGGGCTCGCGCTGTACAACGCGGCGCTCGCGCTCATCCATCGCAAGCTCCGCACCGCAGCACGCGCTGCCGAGCCCGGCTGCGGCACCCGCCTGGCCCGCGCCCTGCTGCCCGGCGCCCTGCTCGGTCTCGAGGGGGAAGGCGAGGCGCTGCGCGCGGCGGTGTTCGCGAACCTGCAGATCACCTTCGACCTGATCGCGCTCGCCCTGCTCCTCCACTTCGGTGGCGGGCTCGAGAACCCGTTCATCATCTTCTTCGTGTTCCACGTCATCATCGCCTCGATGCTGCTGTCGCGCCCCGCCACCTACCTTCACACCACCTTTGGGTTCGGGCTCATCGCCATCATCGGCGTCGGCGAGTGCCTGGGGCTGCTTCGCCATTTCCCGCTGGAAGGAGGAGTGTGGCGAGTCGGGGCGTACCAGGACCCGAAGCTGGTGGCGGCGCAGCTGTTCGTCTTCGGCGTCACCCTCTTCCTCGCCGCCTACATGGGAAGCACCATTGCCGAGAATCTGAGGTTGCGCGAACGCGAGGCCGCGTTGCTGTCGCGGGCGGTGGCCGAGCAGGCGGCCGAGCTCGACGGCGCGTACCGCCGGCTGCAGGCGGTGGAGAGCGCCAAGTCCCAGTACATGCGGAAGGTGTCCCACGAGCTGCGGGGACCGCTGGGCACCATCCAGACCGCGCTCAAGGTTGTGCTGCAGCGTGCCGCCGCGGTCATCCCTCCGGAGCCCCGCAACCTGCTGGAGCGCGCCGAGCGCCGCGCCGGCGAGCTCGCCGAGGTGACGCACGACCTGCTCGCTCTTTCGCGGGCGCGCGAGGGCCGGCTCGCCGTCGAGCGCACCGAGGTCGATCTCGCCGCAGTGGTGCGCGAGCAGGTGAGCGAGGCCGCGGGTGATGCCGAGCGTGCCGGCGTAACCTTGACGGGGGAGGTCAGCACCGAGCTCGGCATGGTCCTGGGCGACGCGCGCGACCTCTGCCAGCTGTGCCGCAACCTGCTGTCGAACGCCATCCGCTACACCCCGGCCGGCGGCCGGGTGACGGTCCGGATAGACCGGCGAGGCGACCGCGTCCGGCTGCAGGTCGAGGACACCGGTATCGGCATCGCCGAGGCCGACCTGCCCCGCGTGTTCGAGGAGTTCTTCCGCTGCGCGAACGCGCGCGAGCGGGTTCCGGCCGGCACCGGTCTGGGCCTCGCCATCGTGCGCAGCGCAGCCGAGCAGCACGGCGGCACCGTCGAGGTGTCGAGCGAGCCCGGCCACGGGACCTGCTTCACGGTCGAGCTGCCGGCCGCTCCCCCAGGGGACGGGCCGCCCCAATCGGCCGGGCCATCGCCCTGCGAGAGCTTGCGACACCAGCCGGTGGCGTGACCAGCGCCCAGCGGTGGTGGTGGCTGTATAACCAGCGACCCGGCGCCGCCTGCGTCGAACGCGCGCTGACGGCGCGGAGGCTCGCCGGGGAAAGAAGAACCCCTCCGGGGGGTGGAGGGGTTCAATGTCGTCAGCCTGGAAAAGTCAGGCTACCAGCGGTCGCGACCGCCGCCACGGTTGCCACCGCCGCCGCCGCCGGCGCCGTCGCGACGGGGCCGCTCCTGGGCGACGTTGACCTTGATGGTGCGGCCATCAAGGTCGGTGCCGTTCAGGGCGGCGATCGCCCTGTCGGCCGCCTCGTCATCCTCGAAGGACACGAAGCCGAAACCGCGCGACCGCCCGGAGTCGCGGTCGGTGATCACCTTGGCTTCGGTGATCTCGCCGAACCGGCTGAACGCCTGCAGCAGCTTGGAGTCGTTGGTGTCCCAGCTCAGACTTCCCACAAACAGTTTCTTCGCCATACTCTCTTCTGTTCTCCCTGAGTCACGGCCGTTCCGGGGCGTACTCAAGCCACGCTCGTGAGGCGATTCGCCCGCCCATGCGAAGGTCGGCCCCGATGGCCCCCCTCAATCAGTGCCCTGACGGGCACACCCCAACCTGAACCGCGTGCTGGGACAGGCCGGAAGTACATCATAACAGATTCTACTTTTTCACGTCGCCGGTGGCGGCGCCGTGCAGCTTGACCTCCACCTTCTCCTCGAGGGAGTCGTAGTACTGCTTGAGCACCGCGATGACCTCGGGCTTGGAGAACTCGGCCGGGACCGGCTTGCCCTCGCTCATCAGCTTGCGCAGCAGCGTGCCGGACAGCAGCAGGCGCGCGCCGCCCTGGTACTGGCCGTCGTCGTCGATCACCGCCTTGGACTCGTGCGGGCAGGTCTTCATCGACGCCATTGACCCGCACTCGTAGCAGTAGAAGGTCCAGTCCATGCACAGCGGCTTCAGGTGGAGGGCGTCGGACGGGATCTCCATGAAGATCTTCTGGGCGTCGAACGGGCCGTAGTAGTCGCCGACGCCGGCGTGATCACGGCCGACGATGAGGTGTGAGCAGCCGTAGTTCTGGCGGAACACGGCGTGCAGCAGCGCCTCGCGCGGACCGGCGTAGCGCATATCGAGCGGATAGCCCGCCATCGCGACCCGTTCCTTGCGGAAGTACGTGTTGACCAGCGCATCGATCGCCTTGACGCGGACGTCGGCCGGAATGTCGCCGGGCTTGAGCTTGCCGATCAGCTGGTGAATGTAGACGCCGTCGCAGACCTCGATCGCCACCCAGGCCAGGTAGGCATGGGACCCGTGCATCGGGTTGCGCAGCTGGAGGGCGGCGACGGTCGACCAGCCGCGCTCCTCGAACATCGCGCGCGCCTCGGCCGGGCGCTGGTAGAGGCCCGCGAACTGCCTCGGGAAGTAGGACTCCGACAGCACCTTGACCGGGCCGGCGAGGTTGACGTCCGACTGGGCCATGACCATTGCCACGCCCGGGTGGGCCTGATCGGTGGTGCGGAAGACGGTCACGCACTCGTGGGCCTTGTCGATGGCGTACTTCTCGGTCACCTTCATCGTCGCCATCAGCTCGCCGGTCTCCTCATCCCAGAGGGAAACCTCCTCGCCGATGGTGATCGAATCGGCGAGGGCGGGCGCGGCGGACAGGGTGATCGGGATCGGCCAGAAGAGGCCGTTCTTCGAGGGCATCCGCATGTCATCGCAGACGCCCTGCCAATCGGCCTTGCCCATGAAGCCGTCGAGGGGGGTGAATCCCCCGATGCCCATCATGATCAGGTCGCCGGTTTCGCGGCTGGTCAGCGGGACCCGCTTGAGCCCGGCGGCCCGCTTGACCTCGGCCTCGCGCGCCGCACCTTCCAGCAGCAGCGGCTTCAGCTGGGCGCTTCCATGCGGGGGAACGAGTTGACTCATCGGCTTCTGCCTCCTTCGACTGGGACGGTGGCGGCGTCAGGCCGTCGTCAGACGGGCCATCCGCTCGTGCACCATCGCCAGCGTACGGTACACGAGGTGGGCGAACTTGGAGTAGGGGAAGATCAGGAACAGGGTGAGCACGATGCCGAGATGGAGGACGTAGGCCAGTGCCGCCGCGGCCGGCGGCACGGCCACGAAGCGCAGCAGCTCGGTGATGACCCCGGTGGCGATCACGCCGAGCACGGTGAAGAGGAAGAAGCGATCGGCCGCGGACGTGGCGCCGGCCAGCCGATCGCCGGGGACGAGCCGGTTAGCGTAGAGCAGGGTACCGCCGGCGACCAGGATCACGGCCGACAGGTTGCCGAGCCACTTCACCCAGTGGTCGAGCGGCAGCGGGTAGCGCCCGAACCCGTACATGTAGACAACCAGGATCGCAGAGGTGAGCGCCGCTCCGACGAAGCCCCACATCAGCAGGAAGTGACCCCACCGTCGCTTCGGAACGCCCCGTTCGCAGCGGGCGAACCGCCGGTGGGTGGCGATCTCGATCACGACCGGGATGAGACTGCCGAAGAACGACCCTTCACGCCTCGCGCCGGCGCCGAGCATCCGCCAGAACCGGCGGCCGCTCGACCAGACCGCGATCAGGACCCACAGCGTCGCCGCCGTGAAGACGATGTAGATCAGAAAGTGCGGCACGACCTCCTCGTAGTGGAAGCGCCCCTCGAGCGGCGCCATGTCGGCGTGTATCTCCGGGGCAACCAGGCCGGTGGTCGCGGCGAGCAGGGCCAGCCAGAACGCGATCGGCAGCAGCACCAGCAGGGCCCAGGTGCGACGGGCATTGCCGACCAGGCCGCCGAGGAATGCCGGGACGGCGAGGCGCTCGACCACCGTTGCGCGCACGGCCGCCATGAGGTCCCCCGGCGCCACGTCGCGCGGGCACCGTAAGCTGCAGTCGTTGCACTGGTGGCACAGCCAGGGCCCGGGGTCGGCCAGCAGCCGCTCGATCAGCCCCCACTGGGCCCACAGGACCTGGCGGCGGGGGAACGGCGCGCCAGCCGGCGCGAGCTCGCACACGCTCGAGCAGGCTGCGCACTGGTAGCAGCGCGCGGCGGCGCCGCCGCCCTGCCGGGCAAATGCCTTGAGGAAATCGGCCGACGGGTGGATGGCGGGAGTCGAGGCCATCGCCGCCCCTACAACCCCTTCATCGGGTTCGGCCCGAGGGCGGCGAGTGAGGAGGCGAAGTCGTCGAGCAGCCGCGGCACACGGTCGAACTCGGCGTGCGACAGCTCGACCACCTTGATGCGCTCCGGCTCGAGGGCGAGCCGCTGCAGCGTCTCGCCGACGTTGCCGAGGCGAGTGTTGGCGAGCTCCGACCCGCGGATGAAGTGGCACTGGTAGTCGTCGCCGCGGGCGCAGCCGATCAGGATGACGCCGTCGACCCCGCGCGACAGCGCCTCGGCGATCCAGACGATGTTCACCGATCCGAGGCAGCGGATCGGGATCACCCGCACCCACGGGTTCCAGCTGGCGCCGTTCGCGGCCGCGGCCTCGAGCGCGGGCACCGCGTCGTTCTCGCACATCAGGGCGAGGATCCGCGGCTTGCCTTCGAAGTCCTCGGGGACCTCGATCGCCTTGATCATGTCGGCCACCATCGGCACCGAGTAGTCCGGGAAGTTGATGATACGCTCGGGGCAGGAACCCATGCAGAGGCCGCAGCGGCGGCAGCGCAGCTCCTTGAGCTCGGGCGTCCCCTTGGCGTCCTCGTCGAGGGTGCCGAAGGGGCACTCCTCGGTGCACCGCTTGCACTGGGTGCAGCGCTGGAGGTAGAAGTCGGGGACGGCGCGGTCGCCGGCGCGCGGGTGGACCGCCTCACCGCGCCTGGCCATCGCGATGCACTGGACCGCCTTCATTGCGGCGCCGGCGCCGTCCTCGGCCGCCTGGGCGGAGTCCATCGGGGCGCGCGTCGTTCCGGCGGCGTGGATGCCGGTGCGCCGGGTCTCATACGGAAAGCAGATGAAGTGCGAGTCAGGGTAGCCGTAGGCGAGCACCGGGAGGTCGGGACCCTGGCGATAGCCGAGCTGGAGGATCTCGGTCCCGTCGTGGGCGGCAAGCTCGCCGACCAGCCGAGCCGCGTCGGCGCGCACGGGGGCGCTCTCGCCGTGCTCGGCGTCGCGGCGGGCGTCGTGGAGCTTCCGGACGAGCTCGCCGTCGGCGGCGTTCGGCACCATGCCGACCGCGAGCACCACCAGATCGGTGTCGACGACGGCGCGCTCGCCGAGCAGGCTGTTCGCGATCTGGACCGAGGGCTTGCCGACGACCGCCACCGCCTCGACGTCGCCACGGGTCATCATCATGCCCGCCATCCTCTGGACGCCGTTGAACAGGTGCTCCATGTGGCCGGGCGCGCGGAGGTCGCGGTAGACGACGGCGATCTCGACCGCGGCGTCGATGGTGCGCAGCTCGTAGGCCTGGCGCAGGGTGGCGGTGCAGCAGTCGCTCGAGCAGTAGCGGAGGTGGTTGTCGTCGCGCGAGCCCGCGCACTGGACGAAGAGGACCCGCTGCGGCGGTGCACCGGTCGACGGGCAGACGACCTGACCCGCGACCAGCATCGCCTCGAGCTCATGCGAGGTGACGACGTCGGGCGAGGCGCCGTAGCCGAGGTGGTGGAGCTTGCGCGCGTCGTACGGGCGAGCGCCGGTGGCCTGGACGATCGCTCCCACGGCCAGCTCGCGCCCGGATGGCCCGCTCAGGCGGACCCTGAACTGGCCCGGTTGGCCGGCGATCGCGTCGATGGTGGTGCCGGTGAGCACCGTGATGCCGCTGCACGAGGTGATGTCGGCGATCAGCCCCGGCATCGGGTTGTCGTGCGGCCGGTCGTACGGCGGCTCCTCGGGGAGCACCGACTTCTGGGACGCCAGGTGGCCGCCGAGGAGACCCGATCTCTCGACCATGACCACCGGGTGTCCCATGCCGGCGACGGTCTTGGCCGCCTCGAGCCCGGCGCGGCCGGCGCCGACCACCAGGACGGTGTCGCTGACCTCCGGAGAGAGGGGCCGGATCGGGCTGCCGTTCTTGACCCGCGCGACGCCCATACGCACCAGGTCCTCGGCGAGCAGCCGCGTGTCGTCATCGCCGGCAGGGTGCGACCAGGTGCAGTGCTCGCGCAGGGCGACCCGGGCCATGCCGGCGGCGTCGAAGCCGAGGCTCGCGAACTCGGCGCGCTTGGCGCGCTCGGAGCAGGCAGCGACGACCACGCCGTCGAGCCCGCGTTCGGTGACGGCGTCGCGGATCGCCTGCAGGCCGTCGGCGCTGCAGCAGCAGCCGTGGATCAGGGTCGCGGCCGCCCCGCTCCCCGCCGCAGCCTTTGCCACGGCGTCGAGATCGACGGCGTCGCCGATGCCGCAGCCGCTGCACAGCACGGCGCCGATGCGGTCCATCAGCGCCCCCTCGCGGCCGCGGCGATCGCCCGGGCGGCGGCGCCGGTGGCGTCGCGCACCGACGACGCCACGTCCTCGGGGCGCCGGGCGACGCCGGCGACCGTGATCCCGGCAGCCGGATCGTCGAGCGCGAAGCCGTCCTCGTCCGTGCGCGTAAACAGCGGCATGGGGTCGCCAACGGCGCTCGGCACCATGCCGGTCGCAAGCACCACGAGGTCGGCCTCGGCCTCGACGATGCGCTCGGCCTCGACGTCCTCGACCCGCAGCCTCAGCAGTCCAGCGGACGGCTCGACCCGGCCGACCTTGCCCTTGACCAGGCGGACGCCCTGGAGGGCCGCGACCTTGCGCAGCAGATCCTCGTTGCGGCCTGGGGTTCGGCGGTCGATGTAGTAGATCGTGACCTCGGCCTCCGGGAGCTGCTCCTTGACGTAGGTCGCCTGTTTGAGCGAGGCCAGGCAGCAGACGCTCGAGCAGTACGGGAGGTGGTTGACGTCCCGCGACCCAGCGCACTGGATGAAGGCCACCCGCGCCGGCGGTCGGCCGTCGGAGGGGCGGAGGATCGCGCCGCGCGTCGGTCCGGAGGGAGAGGCGAGCCGCTCCATCTCGACGTTGGCAATGACATCCGGCAGGCCTCCGCCGAGCTCGGGGAGCCGGTCGCTCGGGTATGGCCGCCAGCCGGTGGCGAGCACCACGGCGCCGACCTCCAGCGTCTCGGTGGTCGGGGTGGCGGCGAGGTCGATGGCATCGTACCGGCAGGATGCGGCGATCGCTCGCGCCTCATCTTCGGAGCAGGCGGTGCGGTCGAAGACGTAGCGCCGCGGCCAGGCGTGGAGATGGGGCAGCCGGATCGCCTTGACCGTGCTCATGCCGAGGTTGAACGGGTCGGCGACCTCGGTCGTGCAGGCCTGCTCGCAGTCGCCGCACGCGGTGCAGCGCCCGTTCACGAACGCCGGCGCGATGGCGAGGGTGACCTTCCAGCCGTCGGCGGTCGGCTCGGCGGCCGCGACCTGGGCCGCGGCAACCACGCGAATCCGCAGGTTGCTCTCGAGCCGGCGGATGTTGATCTCCATGCCGCAGGTCGGCGGACACATCTTGGGAAAGTAGCTGTGGCTGCGCAGGACGCGCCCGCCGATCGTCGGTTCGCGCTCGACCAGGATCACCTCGGCCCCGGCCTCGGCGGCCTCGAGGGCGGCGGTGACGCCGGCGATGCCGGCGCCGACGACGAGCAGCGGTCGCGTGACCTTCATGCGTGCTCTCTTGTCGCGGCGGAATCGCGCAAGGTCATCGTCGGCTCGCCGAACAGTGCGAACTTGAGCCAGCGGAACGCGAAGCGCAGGAGCGCTTCGTCGTCCGTCGCGAGGCGGGTTTCCAGCTCGGGGTCGAGCTCGAAGCGGCGGCGGAACGACGACTCGAAGACCAACGAGCGAAAGCTGTCGAGGTCGTAGCACGCCATGTGGAACATCTCGATCCGGCGGGGGTCGAGCTGGCGACGCCCGCCGATGAACCAGGGGTGGGACACCAGCTCGCGGAATCCGGCCTCGAGCTGGTCGCGGTTGCTGACCTCCTGGTCACAACGCCACGCGTTGGCCGTCCACTGCACGGCGTCGGGCTCCCGCCGCCCCTGGCAGTGATCGTCCTCGAAGACGAAGAAGACGGGTTCGGGCTGCTCGCCGGCTCGCGCCGGCGGCAACGCCATCCCGAGCGGGTACATGCGGCAGGCCCACGGCCGCTGCCCGTAGACGCCGCAGCCCAGCTCCCCGAGGAAGGGGCAGCGCTTGGCCGGCTCGTCGCGCATCTTCAGCATCACGATCGGCAGCTGGAGCTCCCTGGTGATCGGGTTGATGGTGTGGCGGTCGAGGAACTCCCGGGTGTGGAGGCCGAGGGTGCGCGCGAGGAGGAGGACGTCGAGCGGCGTCAGGATGATGTTGACGTCGGCGCAGCAGGTGTTGAAGCACGGCACGCCGGGGTGGCAGGTGAACGGGAACGACTGGCCGGCGGCGAGTTGCCGGGTGCCCTCGAGGATGCGCGGCAGAGCCGGCCCGGCGCGGCTCATCCGCCAGTTCCTTGCTGCGGGTCGCGCGTGCCGTCGTCGAGGACGTGATCGGTCAGCGCAGTCGGCGACCACACGGCCAGGGGCGAGGCGTGGCCGGTGGTGGGGTCGAGGCGGTAGCGGTAGGAGGCCTTCACCGCGTAGTGCTCCTCCATGTGCCGCCAGCCGCGGGAGTAGTACGGGCAGTCGTCGCTGAAGCACGCGAGCTGGTACTCACCCTCCCAGCCGGTGTTGTCGGGAAGCTTGAAGCGCCGGAGCGTCTCGCCGCAGTGTGGACAAAGGGGTTCGCTCATGCGGGTGCCCCGATCTCGTCGACGGTACGAAACGGCACTGGGCGCCGCAACGCCTGGTTCCTGATCAGTGGATCAACCACCGAGGAGCTCGTGGTCCGAGTCGGCCGGAAAGAGCGGGAGGATCGGGCGCTTGAACATCTCCCACCGCTCGGTGACCGAGTTCATCCTGCAGTTGACGAAGCACAGCCAGTTGTCCTGATCGAGCCTGGGGAAGTCGGCGCGGAAGTAGTAGCCGGGCCACCGCGTCTCCTCGCGGAACAGGATGGTGCGGATGTGCGCCTCGGCCTGGTACATGCGGTGGTAGTTCTCCCAGCAGCGCATGAGCTCGTGCAGGTTCTCGGCGGCCAGGTGCGCGGAGTCCTCCTTGAGCATCTCGAGCAGCTCGAGGCCGCGCTCGAGCAGGTACTTCGAGGTCGTGAACTGCGAGCCGACCCCGCCG
>Ga0209254_10002948_pt1 | contig 15539 bp, 13 predicted proteins | sample FrelakmetDIP11DI_FD_187148 | JGI IMG/M metagenome (GOLD analysis project Ga0209254, IMG submission 187148) | Freshwater lake sediment microbial communities from the University of Notre Dame, USA, for methane emissions studies - DIP11 DI (SPAdes)... | ecosystem: Environmental > Aquatic >...
CCACGATGGCAAGGTGTTCCCCCGGTTGGATTTTTAGTTCAATATCCTCTAAAATAATATGTCCACCAGCCTGCAGTTGAACATTTTCTATACTAATTCCTACAGAATGTTGGTTGATCTCTGAAAATTCTGTATCAATTCCAGATTCGTCTGTTTTGGATGTCCAGGTGTCTTCTTCATCTGGAGCACTCAGTGGTTCAAGCAGGCGAAGCATCCGGTTCCTCTGCATTGGATATTGCTGGATCAGGTCGGCGAGTGACTGCCCTAAAGCTGGCAGGGACAGCGTCCAATAAAACAGCAGCAGAATCTCGTTAGCTTGCCCTCCTCGAGAGAGGTAATTTATTACAATCAATATGGCAAACGCCGAATAGAGAAACACTCCAACGGTCTGAATAATCGATGCCATCGAGGAATACTCTCTACTCGTGCGAATCCACTCGTAGAGCTGTACTTCGTGCTGACGACGCATGGCCCTTTCTGCGCCATGCGTTTTCACGGGCACCAATCCCAGCAGTGCATCCAGGTAAAACCGGCTCAAAGCTCCGATATGAGTTCGTAGTCGTAAATCGCGTTCTTCTAACAGAGGTCGAGCAATGAAAGAAAGAAAGATAAAGAATACTGTACCCAGAATAGCCAAAGGGGCACTAATTGGATCTAGCCAGATTACACCTATCGTAGTGAGTATCAATTGAAATGTGGTTCGAAGCAAACCCACTCCAAGAGAAGGGAGTGATCGAAGTTGCCGTAAATCGTGTGCGCGTTGGGTCATATCTGAGGTTAGGCGGCTTCGAAAGTAACGATCGCCCAGTCGGGGAATTTTTTCCAAAAAACCTATGCGCAACCTGGTCTCCAATCGCCTTCCCATCCTTAGGATTATTGCATTGATAGGAAATTCCAGAATGAACAAACCAGCTACAAAAATCAGAATCGCTACAGAAGCAAATACACGTTGCGATACCAGGTTCAAGCTCTGCCCGATTTGGATCATTCCCATAAAAAGTAAAGCTTCAATTGTGACCCCTAAAGTGGCCAGGAATAAAGCTAAGCTGAGGAGAGAGGGTGTCAGAAAACCATCCTCACGCAACGCTTTCAGGACTTCCTTTTCAGGGTTATAAGAAGGTTCTTTTAGAGCTGCCTCTAAATCGGGTGATAAGGGAGAAACTTGTTCTCCAATTTTTTGGTCACTGGGAGGAATCAACCCGGCGGTCTCCCGTCTGCCTAAAATGCGCACCAGGACGGCCCCGCGCAACAATAACCTTTTGGGTTGATTCTCTTCAGTCACCTCTTCTCCAGGCTCCACAAAAGGAAAAACCGACCAATAAACTGAAGGGATGGAAAGAATTTCTTTATCCCCCCTAGATTGTTTTTCAATGGTAGAAGAAATTTCCGTAACGGGAAGGGGACCAAGAAGATTTTGAAGATAGAAACGCTCCAGGATTTTGCTCGCCTGCTCTCCAGGCTCGATGCCTTTGGCTGTGATGATCGAACTAATCATACGGGTGGATGCATCCAGGGTTGCTAAAGATCTCCAACCAGGATCTTGCAATGAATGATCCACCATCCTTTGGATGTCCTGTTCTTGGATTCCAATGGTGCGCAAACGGACACGTAAAGGACCCAATAAGCCTTCCGATCCCGCCCAATTTCGCCAATCCGGTGCAGATACAGGATAAGTATGGATGTATACTTCACGGAGGAAATTTCTCCATGTTGGCCAACGCCTTCCTGTCGCCGGGTCCATCACCTGCAGGAATTTCCCTATCCGGCCCCATACGACCAAGAAGTGAGTTAAACCACTGGGTAACTGCACCACTACCAAAGCTGGTAGCGCTTGGGCTTCCGGCATAACCAAATGATCCACCGGCAGCATGACCTGTTCGGCGCGCAGTCCCAATTGGATGGCAATATCTTCCAGGGTATTAATCGAAGTTCCATCCACATCGGTTTGGCAAGCCTCACGAAGTCGTCCATAACTGACTGGAATTTCAAAACCTTCAAGAATTGACTTGAGAGCTGCTGGACCACAGTCCATGGCAGAAGTTTGAACCACCTCAGGCGCGAAAAACCGTTGGCCTGGGACCGGACTCTCAAAATTCATGGTGATCTAGTTTCTTTATAAGATTGGGGGCTGAATGGGATCTCATTCTTGGAGATTGCCTTCCCAGAAGTTCGCAATACTAACTGAGCTGGGGTGATATATTCCACCTCTACTTCCAACTGACCAGATAACTTATCTTTGGGAAATTCTTCAGGAATCCCATTAGATATCAAATAAAGTTCTACCTGGTTTTTTTCAGAGTCAACTCCATAAACAAAAGCTCGTATAGTTGTGGATGGTTGGTCAGTACCTGGACTTACTCGCAGGATCGCTGACTGACCTGGTTGGAGGCGTTTTATTGATTCTGGAGAAAAGTCGGCTATCAACCGCCCATCTTCAGAAAAACTAATTGAAGAGCTAGTTTCATATAGTGTTACTTTAGCCAGGAAGAACCAGATGATTAATGCGGTCATATTCAGGATCGCAAAAACCAAACCAATCCGCGAGAGGCGAAAGCTATCGATACGTAAGGATCTTAGTGAGCGGGAAAATTGAAGGGACATTGATAATATTATATAATGAAAATCAATTACTAAAAAATATCGGTCAATTGACTTAGTTTCTGGGATGCCAAGTTTTAGTCATATTCCTCTTGTCCTGTGAAACCTGGCGTGATAAGATTTCAGTAAGGAGTCCCTAATCAGCCTGGATGGTAAAAAAAGAACTGAACTTTACTGATATCGCCTGGCCTGCTTCAAGGCTTGGTGAGTTAGTAGAAAATCTCGCGCAAAAAGCGAAGATGTTGAAGCATTCTGACAGGCTTCCTCAACCTCCCGAAAGATTACAGCGCTCTGATTATGAAGATTTGGGTCGATGGTTAGATAATGCTGCTGCCACCCTAGGTTTAGAAGCCGAACCAGTGAGCACTCTCTATACGGATGTAGACCAATTTATTCGAGTTGGCGGTCCATCCATCTTGAGATTTCCAGCAAGCGCTGAGGACGATCAACTAAAATTCTTAGCCTTGATTAAAGGTTCAAAACATCGAGGATACTTGCTTTGTCCCGACCTTAAAGTACGTAAGCTGCATATTGAAGCCCTTCGCTCTGTTATTTGTCAAACCTATGAGGCTCAGATTACCAAATTGATAGACCAAGTTCTGGTAGAAGTGGAAGTAATCGAGCAGCGAAGAGAACGAGTAAAAGCCGCTATCCTAAAGAATCAACTCGGTCCTGTCCGAATTGAAAGCGGATGGTTATTACGTCTTCCTCCTAGCGCAGGCACTCGCAGCCAGTTCCGTTATTCAGGTATATATCGCCCAGTTCTGATTCTATTGGGGATGTACGCCATCCAGCAACTCCTGTCAATCGCATCCTGGATTGTAATAGGAAGGGGGGTGTTTCAGGGTCATTTCGATATGGGATGGATTCTGGCCTGGAGTCTTTTGCTTCTCTTCACCATACCTGTTCAAATCATCGTAAACGATGGCCAAAACGAACTGTCCACAAACGCAGGATCCATTTTTAAGCAACGTCTCATCCATGGCACCCTTCAATTAGAACCAGAAGAGATCCGACATCAAGGAATGGGGCAATTTCTTGGAAGAGTGATGGAGTCAGAGGCAGTTGAAATGCTGGCACTTAGCGGCGGTTTCATGGCAATTTTGTCTATCGTGGATTTATTCTTTGCCTTCCTTATCCTTACCAAAGGCGTTGGTGGAAATCTGCACGCTTTTCTATTGGCATTATGGGTGATATCCACAATACTTATCCTCTGGCGGTATTATCAGAACAGCCGCGACTGGTTCGAAAATTATCGCGGAATGACAAACGACCTGGTTGAAGGTATGGTTGGACATCGGACACGTTTGATCCAGGAAGATATTAAACATTGGCACGACAATGAAGATCAATCTCTAGATAAATACTTGAAATTGTCTGAAAATGTAGATCAGATCAGTATCCAACTCAATGCTTTCATCTCACGAGGATGGATGATCGTTGGCCTGATAGGAATAGCAATCCCCTTTGCCACTGAATCCCCTCCACCTCAAATGTTAGCGATTAGCCTGGGAGGTGTTCTGCTCGCATCTCAAGCGCTCGCTAAATTAACCGGTGGCGCTCAAAGCTTGATGGGTTTATTCAACGCTTGGCAACAGGTGGGACCGTTATTCAATGCTGCTGCACGTCCAAAATCCCTTTCCGATCTAAGCCTAGTAGATACTTCTTCGACTGAGAACCATTCTCAAGAGAACCACATACAATATCCGCATAGAGGTGAGATAAGAAGAGGAGAAACCCTCCTGGCGGGTCGAGAGCTATTCTTCCGTTACCGACCTCTAGGTAAAGCGGTATTGGAAGGTTGCACAATACAGATCAACCAGGGGGATCGAATATTGCTTGAGGGACCTTCTGGAGGAGGAAAATCAACCCTGGCTGCGATACTCACGGGTTTACGTTTTTCCGAAGCGGGGTCTCTATTATTATGGGGCATTGATCAAAAAATCTTGGGGACTGACGAATGGAGGCGGAAAGTAACTATGGCGCCTCAATTCCACGAGAATTATGTGTTTTCAGAGACATTTGCTTTTAATCTTTTAATGGGGCGACGATGGCCACCGGAACCTGGAGATCTAGAGGAAGCCGAGCAATTATGCCGTGAACTAGGTTTGGGAGAAGTTCTTGATCGAATGCCGTCGGGTTTTCAGCAAATGCTCGGAGAGAGTGGATGGCAGCTATCTCATGGAGAGAGGAGCCGTCTATACATCGCCCGGACACTACTTCAAAAATCAGATTTGATCATCCTGGATGAAAGCTTTGGATCACTTGACCCGGAGAATTTGTTTCGATCTCTTAAGTGTGTTTTAGACCGTGCCCGAACGGTGCTGGTTATTGCCCACCCTTAAGGAGATATTTGGTATGGTGAGAATCCCAGAGCAATCAATGAGGATTTGTTTCAAGAGAGAATAAGAAAATCCACATGTGCTAGATACAAATCAATCAATAGGTAGACTGATATAATAAGTAACGAAAGGAAGCGTGAATGATAGTCAGAACTGGTATTTTATCTGGTCAAGGTTTAGGTGATACTGTTGCCGATTTCACCCACATAACGGGCTTGGACCAATTAGCAGAGTATTACGAACAACTCACGGGGAAATCCTGTGGGTGTGATGATCGTAGGGAATACCTCAACCAACTATTTCCCTCGACTATTCAGCCTGGATGAACACACTTCGAAGGTTAGGCATCCCTCTCCTAATAACAAGTCTAATCCTGGTAGGTTGTAACCGACCACTTGCAGACAATTGTCCGAAGGATTGTGTTGGATTGAACTTAAGCGGTAGACAGCTTAACCGTCGCGATCTAAGCCAAACACAATTTATGGATGCTAACCTGACAAAAGCCAAGATGGTCAAAACTAACCTGACAGAGGCTAATCTAACCGGGGCAAAATTAGTAGAAGCCAATATGGAGAGTGCAATATTAAGTAACTCCCGGTTAGTCGGTGCAGACCTGTCATTTGCTAACCTCCGGAACGCTGTTATGGATAATACCGACCTAAGCGGAGCTAATCTCCAAAACGTTTCGATGATTCGAGTGGACTTAACCTCTTCTGAAATGCGCGGGGTTTTACTCAGACGTGCGGAGCTGATCGGCTGCGATCTCAGCGGAGTGAAGTTGAGCGGGATTGAAATGTACGAAGCAGAATTGAGTGGAGCAATCCTAAGAAGAGCAGATCTCAATGGTAGCGTTCTAAGCTTATCGGATTTCAGCGGTGCTTCTATGTCAGGAGTCCAAATTACTGGGGCCTGGATCAACCTGGCGAAATTGATTGGGGCTGATCTAAGTTATGCAAATTTAAGCGGTACAACATTCTTTGGAACTGATCTCACTGGAGCAAACCTAGCCAATGCCAAGCTTAATGGAGCAAACCTGGTTGGAGCTAACCTTAATGGTGTTGACTTGCGAGGCGCTGACTTAACCGGTGCAATTTTGGTTTTACCTGTACCTGCTGGTATGAATGACACGTTTTCCTACGAAAAACTCACTGGTTCTCCATTCATCTCAGCCTTGAATCAAACAGAAATGTCCAGAGTTCTGACGGATTCACGGGTTTCTGAATTAACTGAAGTCCAGTTGAAACCACTTCTTAAAGATGCAAACCTCCAGGGTGTACTAATCGACGAATATACTATATGGCCTTATGGTTTCGAGGTTCCGGGATCGGCAATCCAACAGGAATGAGCTAACAAGAAGTGGAAATAGCAGAAAAACAACCAGAAAATAGTAAGCCCAATCAGGATTCAAAGGGGAGAAAAAGGATCGACCGCAGCAATTTAATTATTTCATCTGTGCTGGCTTTTCTAGTCTTGATCATTATTTGCTCCATACTATATCGTATGATAGGGTGTCCACCCATATGTATAAATTACAACCTTACTGGTAGAGACTTTAGGGGAGAACAGCTTGAAGGGGCATTGTTCAACAACGCCAAACTAAGCGGAGCAAACTTCACTGGAGCAAATCTCGATGGTGCAGATCTTTCAGGCGCTGATTTAAGTGGAGCGGATTTATCGGATACCTCGATGATCAATGCGGACCTGACCAAGGCTATCATGATTGGAACAAAGCTAACTGGATCCAATCTAACAGGGGCGAAATTTGTAGAAGCCAATTTGAGTAGTGCAGACCTAACCTCCGCAACTCTTAAGGATGTCGATTTGACCAAAGGCACTATACTAACCGCGGTCGTTTTTAATAAAGCAAATTTATCTGGAGTGAAACTAAGTGGAGCCAATCTCAGCGGAGCAAAAGTCGCAGAAGCCAACCTGAATGGTTCAGATTTAACAAATGCTGACCTCAGCGGAGCGGATCTTAGAGGAGCAAGCATGGAAGGCGCCAGCATGGCGAATGCTAACTTGCTGGGCGTGATTTTGGATGAAGCTAGCCTTTTTGGTGCAACTTTATCTAATGCTAATCTAGCAGGGGCTTCATTTTCCAGTACTGACCTTTCAGGAGCTGATTTGCAGAACGCCAACCTTACTGGAGCTATCAGTACTGGAACCTCATCTTTTTTTGATGGCGCAGATATGCGAAAGGCGATCCTAAGACAGGCTGAATTTTACGGCTCCAACCTTTCTGGGGTCAACCTGGACGATGCAGACCTTAGCCAGGTGCGTTTCGATATCGCAGTTGAGGATAACCAAATCTACAGGACTCAATTGAACGGAGCTACACTTCGTAGAGCAAATTTGTCTGGAAGCTTCCTGGCTGGGGCTACCTTAGCTGGCACCGATCTTTTCCAAGCTAATCTTAGCGGAGGCACCACCCCGGTAACTTTTATCATTACCCGAGAAATCGCTCTATCCGAAGAATCGGGTAACCAGGTTATCACGCTTCAAGCAGAGTTGACTGGCGCTAATCTCGGCGAGGCTAATCTTCAAGCGGCCAAACTGGCTTCTATGAATCTATCAGGAAATAACCTTTCCGGAGCCAATTTCAGATTTGCAGACCTTCAAAATGCAGATTTAAGCGAGGTGGATCTCTCCGAAGCAGACTTAAGAAATGCCAATTTAAAGAACGCCCACCTGGACCGAACGGATTTAAGCTTAACAATACTAGTAGGCGCAGACCTCTCGCACACTTCAATGGCAAATTCCATATTTCGAGGAGCAGTTGCCGTAAGCCAAACCCCGATTACCTTCACAGCAGATTTAAGCTACGAGGATTTCTTCAGTTTCATGACTAGTCAAGATTGCACTAATGGTACATTCCTGCTTGTTGAAACAAACAACGAAATCGTTCCCGCTACCGCGAATTTTTCTCGGGATTTGGGAAGGAGGTTTTATTATGGCGGCGATTGGCGGAAAGCAGCGATGTATGTTTGTTCAGTGAATATGAGCTATGTTACAGCAGGAGGTAAGAAATCAGGTGAGTTTAATCTAGCTGGAGTAAATCTATCAGGTGCAGATTTACGCTCTACAGATTTATCCAAGATAATATTTGAGGAGATTCTACAAATTCAGGGAATACCGTACACGTTAGCGGCAGATTTATCCGATATTCAGTGCGATGACTTAACTCTTTGGCCGCCAGGTTTCATCAACCATCCTCCATGTGAATAAAATGAAACCATCAAAGTATTCTTCTTAATTATGAAGGAGTAAGCCTATGACAACCACCATTACAATAGCTAATCAAAAAGGCGGCGTAGGCAAAACAACCACAGCAGTGAACTTAGCGCATGGACTTGTTTTGGAAGGTAACCGTGTCCTTCTCGCTGATCTGGACCCTCAAGGTCAATGTGCCACAATTTTGGGATTGAAACCAGATTCAGGAGCGTTTAATATACTTGTCGCAGAACAATCTCTTGGGCAGGTAACTAAGCTGACCGATCGAAACAATTTATTGGTACTTTTAGGCGATCGAAAGACTGCCACTGCACAAACTGTTCTTAATGTTCAGCGCACACCAATCTCATATACATATAAGAAGATAATATCACCTGCTGAAGCCGATCACATCGATTTTGTTATCCTGGATACACCACCAAGTGTAGGTGAATTACAGGAGCAAGCTCTTTGGGCTGCAGATGGAGTTTTAATCCCTTGCGCAGTGGATTACCTGGCTTCAGATGGGGTCTATAATATTGCAGTTACCCTAAAGCGCATTCACGAGGAACATAAATGGGAAGGCAAAATTCTAGGTATTTTACCTACTTTCTACGATGAAGTGACTCGAGAAAGCAAGGCTACATTACAGGATTTGAATAAACGCTATGGACAACTCATGCTCCAACCGATCCATCGAGCAACAATCTTACGTGAATGTGCCGTAGAAGGAAAGACGATTTTTGAATTGGATCCAAATAGCCGAGCAGCCCGGCAGTATTCCGAGCTGGTTCGAACTGTTCTAGATTGGAAAAAAGGGGAAATTATTGTCTAGAGTTAGTTTATCTGAAAGAGATTCAGCAAAATAATCCACTCCAATCCACATTTACAAGAAGATCGAGGTGGAAATTACAAGTTACTTATCCAGATTCTCCTTCTTCCTCTTCGGTCTTTCGCCGGCTGGGACGTTTCTCAGCGACTTGTTTCTCTTCTGCGGTTTCCGATGACACAGGAACATCGATTACCTGTTTCTCGGGTGGTTGTGATTTCTTAAACAAATTTTTCCACCAATTCCCCACTTTACCCGCCCAATCTTTAGAAGTGGTGGCGACTTTCTCGGAGGCTCCATCAATTGGCTTTCGGAGTTTACTTCTTGCAAGCAAATAACCAATTATAAAAGCGATTAACACAAGTAGTATTAATTGCATTTTTTATCTCCTTTTTTGGATAAACCTATTATCTCTGTCTGAAAAGACAAATAGTATCTCCGAATGTCTGTACAAGGATTATTTTCTAAAATTATTACGAGTTGATACAACAGAAAAGATTATATCATACTCATTACGGTGTACTCGTTGGGACTGGAGTAGAGGTAAGAGTAGATGTGATTGGAATAGTTGGGGTAACCAATTCTGGAGCGATTTCGGTTTCAAGGCTCGGGGATTCCTCCTGCATAATATCAGGGAGAGGTAACAGATATGGATTGTCGCTCGGAACTAGCATCACCTTGACTGCTTGGGCAATTTTTTCAACGTAACGATATGTGATCAAGTCACGATTCTTTTTTAAGGCATCCGATACCAACTGCAAGGCAGTAGCATCCGCTTGAGCTTTCAGTACTATGGCAGTAGCCTGAGCCTTAGCTTCTCGTTCAACTGCTGCTGCACGTCCGTCTGCTTCGATTTTCAAACGGTCACGTTCGCCTTCAGCCAATGTACGAATTTGCTCAGCTAGATATTCCTTCTGGATGCGTTCTTGCTCTGCTACTTGTTTCTGCTCAATTGCAGATGTATACTGTGGGGAAAAAGCAATGTTCCGTAACAAGAACCGGTCCAATATAAATCCCTTCTGGCTGAGTTGGTCTCTCAAGCTCTCATCTAGATTTTCCTCGAGTTTATTCCTTTTTGAGCTGTTGACCTCATCAGCGGTGAATTGGGACACCTCAGTCCGGATAAATCCTCGCATTAATGGGCGGACAAAATCATCTATGTATCGATTCTGCCAATCTATATGCACTCTAATGGCTTCATTGGCGTCTATACGATAGATTACCGATGAGTCCACATAGACCAACTGCCCATCCGAAGTCCTTGCTGTGATCGAATCATTGCCAACCTTGCCACCCTCGAGTGGCTCAGCAGACATGGTGTAAGTCTGCCAGTAAATGGGATATCGCACAACTCTCTCTGCCAAGGGAGCGATGGCGTGCAAACCTGATCGAAGAGGCTCTTCTCGATAGCCATTGGGACTTATCACAGAAATCACTACACCCACTTCCTGTGGTTCAATGAAAACCAAGCTGATACTCAAAAATGATAATGCAATGGCTATGATCAGAGATATGAGGATTCGGAAAGACAGAAGGGATTTTCCTAATCCTCTTGCTCCACCAGATTGGTATCCTCGGATTGCAATTACAACCACGACTAATACAAACCAAGCCCAGGCAACAATTGCTATAACGTTAAGTAATTGATCTAACATAAGGGGTGCTCTATTTACAAAACAGTATTCCTGATAGTAATCGCTTTAATCTACCCAAAAATGTAGTTTTTTCCTTACCAGGAGATATTATAATGGATGATATGAATTATTTAACCATTTAAGAAAGTTACGTCAATTGACTTATTGGGTGTTACCTTTTTTTGAGTTTCTATTTCAATGTTAAGGAAGATATCTTATAATAATTTTAACCAACCCATCTTTCGCTTCCACAGATTCAATTCCCACTTCTTTTTTACCTTCTGAAACACCTGACACAATTTGCTGCACGATCATATCGCTTACAATCTCAAGCGGTTGGTCAGCCACAGCAAATCCTTGATATCGCAATTTATCAATCTTTCCTTTCAACTGGTCATCATCAACTACAAGAGTGACATCCATACTACCAGGAAGCAAACCACCTCCTTGAGGGTTGTAGATACCATTTATTCGAATGAAACCATCCTTGATCTCTACATTATCGACATTAAATTCCCATCCATCAGGTGAAGCTATATTGGAGGTTTTTTGTATGATCTTATTTAGCTCTTCCTGGTTTAGATTAATAGTGACTAACTTGGTAGGTGAGCCACACGCTAATGTTAGAATAATGATTATTAGGGGAAGAATGAACAAGAGTCTTCTAGAAATGTAAAGATTAATCTTTTTCATAATCCTAGTTCCTTTTCTTATCTCTCAATCCTCCATTCAACGATTCAATGGGATGCTTATTTCGCATACCTGTTCATTAAACTCGCTTCCTGGTTTAAATAAAAAGGTTAAGTTCTCAGTATTAGGATCAACATCAAAAACAACGATACTTCTCCAGGTTTCACCAGCATCGATCAAATCCTGGTATAAATTGGTCGGAGAATCTATATATAGAAATCCAGTTGCTGCTTTGTGTGGAGAATAGATAACCGGTTCTCCCTGAAGATTGCCTTCAACGAAGTAATCCTCATCCCACACCTGGATAGGATAAGGCGTTTCGTTGATCAATTCAAAACGTAGTATCAAGAAAGTGCCATCTGCGTGGTGTTCGAAAAGGTCCTTCTCGTAGCGAGGTGCATCAATAAGACGCACGGTAAAAACATCTCCACAGCCATGTTTGGACAAGTAGGATGGTCCTGGAGTCTCTCCAATTGAGGTTGAGGTGGCCTCCAAGGTTGGGCCACTGGTTATGGCAGGAGTAGGAATCGAAGCCTTGGTATAAATGAAGTGGTTTTTCAAAGTCTGATAGATATAATTCTGCCAGAGTTGAACCACATTATAGTATTGGTACTCGTGAGAACCGAAGGTCTGAATGATCACCCTTCCACCCAAACAAGAAACTAGTGTGCCATGGTCGGTCTTCCAATTTGAATTGGTGCCTGCGAGTAGAACAGCGTCTCCCACGGGTTGTCCATTCTTGAATTTGACCTGCATGAGATCACCAATATCTCCAAGCCAAAGGACTTGGGCATTCCCTAAATTCTCTTTGATCACATTAGGTTGGTTAAATACAGGATGATCAGGAACTAACCAGAAGAAAACCCTCATCTCTGGATCGAACCAATCTGATTGGAGCTCCACACCACAACGATCTAATAAGGGTTTTACCCTACCTAAAGGTGCAGCATCAACATCCCAATATTCGACTATTGCTCCAGCACCGCGAGCAACTTGCTTATCGATGTACTCAAAAAACTCACCTCCAAAAACTCGTCTTGCTTCAGCAGCTGCAATAACCAAATCCCATTCAACATCCGAGTTCAATTGAGTCTTAAACCAACCGGTTGCACTACCAACGTCTTGGTAGAAATAGCCTGCGCGGTCTAATGCCTCTTTAACATAACGAATATGCGTGGAAGCGGACATATCTTCGAAAAGTAAAATTTTTGCGGATTTTAATAACCGCTCATCCACTTCCACACCTCCTGGGACAACCGTTGAAAGGGGAGTGGTAGTCATTGTTACATTGATCCCAGGCGCTTCACTAGAGATGGCTGACCAGGTTTCAGTCATACCGATGTATCCTTGAGCAGATCCAGTTCCAGCCTTGCTGAGAGCTTCAGAGGTATATGAAAGCATGGTCTGAAGCACACCAATTGAAGTGAGGGTCTCCTGGCGACCATCTCCTATTTCTGCGGAAAGGCTGCAGGCAAGAAAAATGAAACCCAAAGAGAAAATCCATAGGAATATTCTCCTTTTATGGGCATAGCCTGATTCTGAACCTTTTGAAAAACTCATGTATCGAACAATCCTTTCGGTTTCAACATCGGGAATTTATTAAGACAATAGATACGGATTATAACCCATGCCAAACTTCTTCTAAGACTAGAATTAAGCAAGGAACGATAAGCAGCTAAAAGCCTGGTATATTTAGAAAATAACGGACAATTCTTACGCATAAGCGTAACAATAATCCAATCTATGGGATATTTGATGGAATCATCTATAATAAAACTGAAAGAAAGAGAGACCGGAAATTATTGAAATTCTCCAGATGAATGAGATTATTGTATATCAAATGAACGCAGAAGAGATCCAGGAGGTGGCACGGGTTTTAAGTATTGCCAACATAATACTTCCAAATTCCCAGGCTCTGTGGGGTGGAGGAGGAGAGCAAGAACGCAAAAGGATGGAGGTCGCATTTAGAATCGTAAATTTAGAAGATCCCCGTACGTACACTGTAGTGGCTCGACAAGCTGATCAAATCGTCGGGGCGCTTTGTACAATACGCTCTCCATTTTGCCAGGTCTCGTTTATCGATGGACTCAAGTTATTTCCAAGAATGGCAGTCGTTATGAAGGGAAGGTTTTTGCGATCTTTGCAAATCCAACGTGCAGGTGCCAGGGTAGATCCCAAAGAGACTCATTGGCACCTGGGGCCGATTGGAGTGCTTCCGGATTACCAGGGATCAGGAGCGGGGACACTGCTGGTAGAAAAAGTGTGTGAGATGCTGGATAAAAAACAGGAGCCTGGATATCTGGAAACCGATCGACTGAGAGTAGCCCGACATCAAGAGTTCTCAGGTTTCAAGATAATAAAGGAAGTAGATATCCTGGGTGTCAAGAACTACTGCTTGTGGCGAGAACCGAAAATTAGCGATTAATCTCTACAGTGCATCCCAAACCAGGGACGTCGGAAGCTACAAGCCAACCATCCTCTAATTTGAATCCAGGTATAGTAGGATCATCTTCCAGGTCGAGGTGTCCATCAAGGTCAGCATAACGAACATTAGGGCTGCTCAGTGCAAAGCTAAGCCCGGCAGCGATCAGCAAAGCCGGCTCAATCACACAGCTAACCATGGTTGAAATCTGCGCAGCTCGAGCGATGGCGTCAATCTGTTGAGCGCAACGCAACCCTCCACAGGTCGCTAGCTTGATACACAACCCATGGGCAGATTGGCTGGCAGCTAATTGCAAGGCGGAAGCTGGTCCAGTCAGGCTCTGATCTGCCAGTATCGGAATTGGGCTATTCTGCTTTACCTGGCGTAAACCCTCAATATCTTCTTCCTGTGTGGGTTGTTCGAGCATTTGAAGCTCATCTTTCAATGCACGAGCCACATCTAATGCCTGAGATATGGAATACCCGCCATCAGCGTCCAACCGAAGGAGGTGTTGAGGTAATGCACGGTGAATGGCTCGTACTCGCTCAACGTCTTCCTGAGGATCGAGACCTCCCTTGACCTTGAACATTCGAAAGCCTTGTATGGCTCGCTGTTGTGCGATTTCAACACTTTCCTGAAGAGTAGACACTGGGATGGTGACCGAAGTCTGGATACGATTGCGATAGCCTCCTAACAGCCGGTATAACGGCATACCAGCAGCCAATCCCAGGAGATCGTGAAACGCAAGGTCAAAAGCGCATAAAGCAGCAGGCGATTCACTCACTACGGTTGACAACTCCGATAGCGAATATTCAATGTTAGTAGGGTGTAAACTGACTGCTTTGTCGGCACCAGCCTGGCATGTTTGGATCAAGTGGTCGGGTTTCTCGCCAGTCAGGTCTGGATGGGCGACCGTGCAACCCCAGGCATTTATCCCTTCATGGGTCTCAATTCGAAGATAAACAGCAGTCACTCGCTCGAGGTGAACCGAGCTTGAAATGCGAACCGGGTGGCGAAGTTTCAGCTCAACAGGAATGACTTCCACTTTTATGATTTGCATTGGTCATTTACCTTGATAAACCATAAATATTATATCCACGAACCGCAAACTTGCGGATTAATCGAAATAACCTTAGAGGACTACTTCCGTAACTGGGGATCCATCACAGCCTGGAATAAATCTAGGGTAATCTCATAACAAGAGTAACTGTAGTATATCCCTTATCGAGCCCCCTTGATATCGAGATAGCGCTCCCGTAGCAGGTCCATCCTCAGAAGTATGCTATCCGATTCTCCTTTCAAGAAGTCGTGCAGCCTGGAGCAGTCCTGGTAGTCTGTACAAGCCGCGCAGCTCTGAAGGTTTCTTCCAATAGCGCATTCTCTGATCTCACATTTTGCACAGAACTTGGCCAGGAAAGGCTGGTCAGCGGGAGTGCAACCCAGGCATACCCAGTCCTTGGCAGAATAGGCGCCGCTCCAGAAGGAGCCAGCAGCTTTTTCTAGCAAAGACAAGTCAGTATTTACTGTCCCTTGATAAGCAGGACATACCTCACAGTTGATACCACAGTAACCCAGCATCATCATTACTCCTCAAGATTATTCGTGAACTGTTATTAGCAAAGAATACCATCGAAATATACGATGTGAAATAGGAAACCTCGATAAGCTTGAATGATCTAATTATCCATCATTGAACGATCTCTCAAAGAACTCCACCAGCTTCTGGTATAGAATTTTCCGATTCTCAGTCTTGGAGATGCCGTGTCCTTCGTCTTCAAAACTCAGAAGCTCGTAGGATACACCAGCCTTCTCCA